>Ga0316626_10000271_pt1 | contig 19201 bp, 13 predicted proteins | sample OWC_Aug_T1_C1_D5_FD_207656 | JGI IMG/M metagenome (GOLD analysis project Ga0316626, IMG submission 207656) | Wetland soil microbial communities from Old Woman Creek delta, Ohio, United States - OWC_Aug_T1_C1_D5_A | ecosystem: Environmental > Terrestrial > Soil > Wetlands | place: USA: Ohio...
TCCACGCATGAATTTCACGACTGCGTGGTCCACGAACGCAGTGGCTGTCTGTCATGCGTGCGGCCTTACCAAAGTAGCAAGGATCGAACGGTCGCGGCGGTACCTCATCAGGGCTTCAGCAAAGCTCGATGCAGGGCTCCTGCAGAAGCTTTCCGACGGACTCTATGACCGGATGACGGAATGCGTGTATCCCGAACAGCTTCGCTCATTCGATACAGGGATGGCACCTGAGCCGGTCTTTTCTGTTCCGTTGAAAGAGGAGGGCCGGGGAGCGCTCCAGAAGATAAACAGGGAGATGGGGCTCGGGCTTGATGACTGGGACATTGATTACTACTACAACCTCTTTGTAAAGGACATCGGCAGGAACCCGACCAACGTCGAATGTTTTGATCTGAGCCAGTCAAACAGCGAGCATTCGCGGCACTGGTTCTTCAGGGGGAGGCTGGTCATCGACGGCAGGGAGATGCCGGACAACCTCATGAAAGTCGTCAGGCAGACGCTTGAAGCGAACCCCGGCAACAGTGTCATCGCATTCAAGGACAACTCCAGCGCAATCAAAGGGTATGAGATCGATACGATTATACCGGTGATGCCGGGCAATCCATCCGGCTTCAGGAGATCGCGTCTCTTCTGTAACCTCATTTTCACCGCAGAGACCCATAACTTCCCGTCCGGCGTTGCACCGTTTCCCGGTGCGGAGACCGGAACCGGCGGAAGGATACGCGATGTCCAGGCAACCGGCAGGGGATCCCTTGTCGTGGCGGGTACTGCCGCATATTGTGTCGGGAACCTCAGAATACCGGGCTATGAACTGCCATGGGAAGACGCGTCCTTTTCCTATCCAACGAACCTGGCGTTACCGCTTACGATTGAGGTCGATGCGAGCGATGGCGCATCAGATTATGGAAACAAGTTCGGTGAACCCCTGATTCAGGGCTTCACCCGCTCCTGCGGTCTCCGGCTGCCTGATGGCGAACGGCGGGAATGGCTGAAACCGATCATGTTTACCGGTGGTGTCGGCCAGATGGATGCACGGCATTCGGAGAAGAATGATCCGGAGAAAGGAATGCTGGTCACCAAAGTGGGCGGCCCCGCATACCGCATCGGCATGGGGGGCGGCGCTGCCTCGAGCATGATCCAGGGCCAGAACGTCGCTGAGCTTGATTTTAACGCAGTCCAGCGCGGCGATGCCGAGATGGAGCAGAAGATGAACAGGGTGATCCGCGCATGCGTTGAACTGGGTCACAGGAACCCTGTTGTCAGCATCCATGACCAGGGAGCGGGCGGAAACTGCAATGTGGTCAAGGAGATCATCTATCCTGCCGGAGCGAAGATCGAGATCAGGAAGATACAGGTGGGCGACACGACCCTTTCCGTGCTCGAGATCTGGGGAGCCGAATATCAGGAACAGAATGCGCTGCTAATACGGCCTGAGAGGAAAGACGAGTTCCTTGCCCTCTGCAGCAGAGAAAAGGTCCCCTGCGCCTTCATCGGCGAGATCACGGGTGACGGTTATATTGTGCTCCATGATGAAACCGACGGGAGTACCCCGGTCAACCTGCACCTGGAGAAAGTCCTCGGCAGCATGCCGCAGAAGACGTTCCACCTTGACCGTATCAAGCGTGAACGAAAACCCCTTGAACTGCCTGAAGGGACAACATTCACGGATGCCCTTGACCGCGTACTCAGACTTCTGTCTGTCGGGTCAAAGAGGTTCCTTGCGAACAAAGTCGACAGGTCGGTCACCGGTCTTATAGCACAGCAGCAGTGCACAGGTCCGCTCCAGCTTACCGTGGCTGATGTCGCGGTGATAGCGCAGAGCCATTTCGGCATTACCGGCGCAGCTGTATCTATCGGTGAGCAGCCGCTGAAGGGGCTCATCAACCCTGCCGCTATGGCACGGATGTCGGTTGCAGAGGCGGTAACGAATATCATGTGGGTACGGATAAGCGGCCTTGCAGATGTCAAGTGCTCCGGCAACTGGATGTGGGCGCCCAAACTGCCCGGAGAGGGAGCAGATCTGTATGATGCTGCCGTGGCGATGCGTGATGTTATGATCGGGCTCGGCATTGCCGTTGACGGAGGCAAGGACAGCCTTTCCATGGCAGCAAAGGTGACCGGGCCCTCCGGATCGACTGAAATCGTAAAGTCACCGGGGACTCTTGTCATTTCTGCGTACGCAACATGCCCTGACATAACCAAGGTCATCACCCCTGATATCAAACGGCCGGGAAAGAGCAGGCTGATCTATATTGATCTTGCGGCAGGAAATATCAGGACAGGCGGCTCTGCGCTTGCCCAGTGTTTTGGTCAGGTCGGAAATGAAACCCCTGACGTTGATGATGTTGCCCTGCTCCGGAACGGATTTGGCGCTGTCCAGGAGTGCATTGACAAGGGACTGATACTGGCCGGTCACGACAGGAGCGATGGCGGTCTGATAACCACTCTTCTCGAAATGGCATTTGCAGGAAACTGCGGCATAGATGTAAACATCGGGCATGAGGCAAAGGGCAAAGGGCAGGGACAGGAAATAGCGATGCTCTTTGCTGAGGAGCTTGGCGTGGTGATAGAGTATCTGCCGAAGAATGAGAAAAGGATCCGGAAGATACTTGAAGGCTGCAACCTGCCGTATCAGTGCATAGGAAAGACTACCCTCAGGAAAAAGACACGTGTCTCAATCCTCACCCCTGACTCCTCACCCCTGGATGTGTTGGACGAAGATATGCGAAAACTCAGAGGCGTATGGGAGGAGACGAGCTATCAGCTTGACAGATTCCAGAGAGATCCTGCGTGCGTCAAAGAAGAGAAAAAGGTCATCTATAACAGAAAAGGACAGAACTTCAGGCTCTCGTTTGTCCCTGAAGATACGCCGAAAGAGATAATTGACAGGAATGATAAGCCGAGAGTCGCGGTCATCCGCGAAGAAGGAAGCAACGGCGATCGTGAAATGACATCAGCATTCTTCCAGGCAGGCTTCGATCCCTGGGATGTTACCATGACTGATTTCCTTGAACAGAAAGTGAATCTTGATGATTTCAGGGGCGTTGCGTTTGTGGGCGGCTTCAGTTATGCGGATGTGCTTGATTCGGCAAAGGGCTGGGCAGGCGTTATTCGCTACAACAAGCAGATCTGGCAGCAGTTCCAGGGCTTTTATCATCGCGCTGACACGTTCAGTCTCGGCGTATGCAACGGCTGTCAGCTTTCCGCCCTGCTGGGATGGGTTCCGTGGCCGGGCATAGAAAATAAGGACCAGCCGCGCTTTATTCATAATGTCTCGGGCAGGTTTGAATCCCGATTCGCGTCACTGAAGATCCTTCAGAGCCCTTCCATCATGCTGAACGGCATGGAGAATTCCGTGCTTGGCATCTGGGTCGCCCATGGGGAAGGGCATGCCTACTTCCCTGACAGGGCGATAAAAGACAGAGTGCTTCGCGAGGGACTTGCGCCTGCACGCTATGCTGATGATGGCGGCAATCCGACGGAAGTCTATCCTTTCAACCCAAACGGCTCACCTGAAGGCATTGCTGCCTTGTGCTCACCTGACGGAAGACATCTCGCGATCATGCCGCACCCGGAGCGTGTGTTCCTGAAATGGCAGTGGGGATATATGCCCGAGGAGTGGAAAAAGGAACTGAAGGCATCGCCGTGGCTGAAAATGTTCCAGAACGCCCGGCAGTGGTGCGAAAAATAGACAATGGACATGCTTTCGGGCAGACACCATCGTAACCTAATGACATTGGAGGAGGGGGTATGGACAAGGACTTTCCCGAGATAAAGATGGAAGCGATAAAGGGCCGGATCGGCAGGCCCCTGAGATTCCTTTTTTTTATCGTTATTGCTGCCATAGGAGTTTTGGTCATGAATCCGTTTGTGATCGTCGGAGCAGGAGAGCGGGGTGTGGTGCTCAATTTCGGCGCAGTGCAGGGGACCGTTCTTGACGAGGGCATCCATTTCAGAGTCCCGATCATGCAGCGGGTCATAAAGATAGACGTCAAGGTCCACAAGTCAGAGACAGGGGCAGAGGCTGCATCAAAGGACCTCCAGGACATCCGCTCGACCATAGCTGTTAACTACCATATTCTTGCCGACAAGGCGAACTGGGTATACCAGCATCTCGGCACGTCGTTCAAGGAGCGGATCATCGACCCTGCCGTGCAGGAAGTGGTTAAGGCGATTACCGCGAAATACAATGCCGTTGAACTTATCACGCAGCGTGAAAAGGTCCGCGACGAGATCAAGGCGCTTCTTAAATCCCGGCTCCTTACCTATAATATTGTCGTCGACGACTTCTCGATCGTCAACTTCAAATTCTCTCAGCAGTTCGAGCAGGCGATAGAGGCGAAGCAGACGGCAGAGCAGCTTGCGCTGAAGGCACAGCGTGACCTTGAGAGGATAAAGATCGAGGCTGACCAGAAGGTCGCCAGCGCAAAGGCGGAGGCGGAGTCCCTGAGACTTCAGAAGGAGAATGTCACCCCCCAGCTGATCAAACTGCGCCAGATCGAGGCATCGATCAAGGCGATCGAGAAATGGGACGGCCATCTGCCGAAGATCAACTCAGGCGCAGTGCCTTTCATAGACCTCAAGAGTCTCGAAAAAGAATAGGCCTGGAACTTCCCTGCAAGCCGGCAAAGGGCCTCTGGGAGCCGCGCCATTCCTCAGCAGAGAATTATCAGCCATGGCTTGACAGACCAAGCTCCGGCATGGTATCACATAGTGTTTTTTAGGTCTTCCAAAATCCCAAGGAGGGAATCTTTCTAATGGGCACAGCAACGTTTAGAGGCGGGATACATCCGTCTGATAAGAAAGAATTAGCAGCAAACTCACCCATTACAGATGCAAAAGCCTCTAAAATAGTAGTTATTCCCCTCAGTCAGCATATCGGCGCTCCCTGTAATCCTGTTGTCACCATCGGGCAGGAGGTGAAAAAGGGACAGGTGGTCGGTGAGCCGTCTGCGTTTGTCTCTTCACCTGTCCACGCGTCAGTTTCCGGCAAGGTGGTCGCAATCGGCGAGTTCCCGAATGCCATGGGAAGGATGATCAATTCCATTATTATTGAAAATGACGGCAAGGAAGAGTGGACCCAGCTGAAGGACAATCCTGATTACCTGGGCCTTTCTCCTGAAGAGCTGAAAGAGAAGGTGAAGGCGGCAGGCATTGTCGGCATGGGAGGTGCTGCTTTTCCGACCGTGGTGAAGCTCTCACCCCCCAAGGAAAAGCCGATTGACGCTGTGCTGATCAATGGAGCTGAATGCGAACCCTATCTTACGGCTGATTATCGTCTCATGATCGAAAAACCGAAAGAGGTTGTCGAGGGCCTCAAGGTGTTGATGAAGATACTTGGTGTGCAAAAGGGATATATCGGGATCGAAGACAACAAGCCTGAGGCAATCGCCAAAATGATTGAGGCTGCAGCAGGTGATGCAAGCATTAGTGTCATAACCTGTGAGGTGAAATACCCTCAGGGCGCAGAGAAGATGCTCATCAAGGCAGTGTTGGGACGTGAGGTCCCCCCGCGGGCCCTGCCGATGGATGTCGGCGTTGTTGTGCAGAATGTGGGGACTGCGCTTGCGATCTATGAGGCGGCCCGTTACGGAAAGCCGCTTATAGAAAGGGTCGTGACGGTCACCGGAGAAGGCATTAACCAGCCAAAGAACCTGAATGTCAGGATAGGCACGAAGATTGCCGATCTGATCGAGGCATGCGGGGGTTTTAAGGATGGCGTGGCAAAGGTCATCTCAGGCGGACCGATGATGGGTTTTGCGCTCTCCTCTCTTGATGTTGCAGTCACCAAAGGAACCTCAGGGATTCTCGTGATGCCGGAGGATATCGTTGCTCATGGAGAGGAGTTCGGCCCCTGCATCAGATGCGGCAGGTGCATTGATATCTGCCCTATGGGGCTGATGCCGTCGATGCTGAGCGTGCTTTCGGAGAGAGGGTTCTATGAAGAAGCAAAGGAATACAATCTGTTCGACTGCTTTGAGTGCGGATCATGCGCTTTTGTATGTCCGTCAAAAAGACCGATCGTGCAGTTCGTAAGATTAGCGAAATCCATGGTTAAGCCGTAAGGAGAGTCATAGATGGAGGCAACGAAAAAAGAACAGTTGATCGTATCGGTCAGTCCTCATGTAAGGAGCGACGAGACCACAAGCCGGATTATGTGGACCGTGAGCATTGCTCTTATGCCTGCCCTGCTTGCAGGCTTTTATTTCTTTGGCCTTAAGGCGATCTTCATCACTGCGCTCTGCGTTGCCAGCTGTGTGGTCTTTGAACTGTGGTATCTGAAGACGGTGGGCAAGAAGTCGGTGGTGGGCGACGGCAGCGCCTTTTTGACGGGCCTGCTCCTCGGTATGAACATGCCTGCATCCCTCTGGTCATTCTCTCCCTTTACCATCCATGTTCCGGTCATTGCATCGTTTGTCACGATCGTGATAACAAAACAGCTGTTTGGCGGTCTTGGGTTCAACGTTTTCAATCCTGCGCTCATCGGCAGGGCCTTTGCCCTCCTTTCGTGGCCAAAGGCGATGACCATATGGAATGAGCCTGCAGTTGCCTTTTTTGCCATGGATGCAAAGACGACCGCCACCCCTCTCGGTATATTAAAAGAAGAAGGCCTCGCAAAACTCATTGAAGTCTTCGGCGACAAGATGAACCTGTATATGCACCTGCTGTCGGGCAACAGGGCGGGGTCGATCGGCGAGGTGTCCGCCATTGCACTCATCATAGGCGGCCTGTTTCTGCTCTATAAAAAATATATAACCTGGCATATCCCGGTTTCGTTCCTTGCGACTGCTGCGGTTATGGCCTGGGTTTTTGGCGGCAAAGACCCGGTAACCGGCAAGATGGTTCTTATGACAGGAGACCCTATCATTCATCTTATCAGCGGCGGCATGATGTTAGGCGCCTGGTTTATGGCGACTGATTATGTAACATCTCCTTCAGTCAGAAACGGACAGATCCTCTTCGGCATAGGCTGCGGTTTTCTCACCATGATCATCAGGCTGAAGGGCGGATTCCCCGAAGGCGTCATGTTTGCGATACTCATCATGAACTGCTTTGCTCCGCTGATCGACCGCAGCTTCAAGGCGAAGGTCTTCGGCGCGGTAAAACAGGAAAAGGCAAAGGAGACGAAGTAATGACCGGCAAGGACATACTCAAGATAACCATAAACCTCGTTATTGTCTATCTCATTGGCGGGTTCATTCTCGCCTTTGTCTATGCAAATGCATCTCCCAAAATATTCAGGAACAATGAAAAAGCCGAGCAGGATGCCTTGAAGCTCCTGATCCCGGGCGCTGACTTTACGAAACTTGGGGACTGGACGATCCATGACAAGCATGCCAAATACTTCGAGGCCAAGAAGAACGGAGAAACAGTGGGGTATGTGGTCCAATCCTTCGGCAAGGGGTATTCGAGCTATATCAATACCTTCATCGCAGTAGACAAGAACTTCATTGTTCAGAAAATCAATATCCTTGGACACGGGGAGACACCTGGTCTGGGAGATGAGATCGAGACCGACTCATTTAAAGACCAGTTTAAGGGAAAGGATGTCGATCATCTGAAGGTCCTCAAGACGGAGACCACGGAGTATATCCAGGCGCTTTCGGGTGCTACGATTTCGACCCGCGCAGTTTCCGAAGATGCCGTCAAGAACGGTGTGGCATTTCTGATAAAGACGATCAAGGAAGGAGGCAATAAGGATGTCCAGCACCAGCACAACTAGCCTCAAGGATCTGTTTCTTAACGGGATCATTAAAGAGAACACCATCTTCAAACTCGCGCTGAGCCTCTGCCCTTCGATTGCGGTCACGAACAATCTGAAGAACGGGATTTTTATGGGACTCGCAGTGCTGTTTGTCCAGACAATGGTGAACCTGACCATCTCCCTGATGCGAAAGATCATCCAGCCCAAGGTGAGACTGCCGATTTTCATGCTTGTTATTTCCGGGTGGGTCACGATAACCCAGATGATGATGGCTGCTTTTGTCCCGGATGTTTATGCCAAGGTCGGTCTCTATATTGCGCTGATCGTTGCGTTTGCATCGATCCTGGCACGGGCGGAGATGTTCGCGAGCAAGAACAGCATTGTCCCCTCCATGGTTGACGGCCTTGGCATGGGTGTCGGGTTCTTGTTCGCGCTTACGGTGATCAGCTTTTTCAGGGAACTGGTCGGCAAGGGAACACTGACTGTTCCTACCGGGTTGGCGACCCAGCATGTCTTTACCTTTATCAATACAAAGCCTGTGCTGATCATGGTCCTGCCTGCAGGCGGGTTCCTTGCGGTGGGTATCCTGATGGCGCTGTTTAACTGGATTGATGCGCGGTATATGAAAAAAGCCGCTCACGCTTCGCACTAAGGAGGAATCGGGAGATGAACAGCGAATTCACAAAACTCTTCGAGCTGATCATATCAGCGTCACTCATAAATAATTTTGTCTTCACGCGGTTCCTCGGCCTCTGCATCTTCTTCGGCGTATCGAAGAAGATGGAGACGGCGGTCGGCATGAGCATAACCTTTACTGCGGTCATGATGATCAGCGCAGCACTCAGCTGGGTCGTCTTCTCATATCTGATGGTCCCGCTGGGTATCACGTTTCTTGAGATTATCGTCTTCATCGGCATCATAGCAGGCCTGGTCCAGGCATCGGATACCATCATGAGGAAGGTCTCCCCCGGTCTTTACTACAAACTCGGAATTTACCTTGCCCTGATCTCGACAAATTGCATTATCCTTGCCGTGCCGCTCGTGAATGCAGGGGAAAAATATACCTTTATCCAGAGTATTGCCTTTGGATTGGGCTCTGGTCTTGGCTTTGCCCTGGCGCTGATCATCATGGCAAGCATCCGGGAGAAGCTCGAACTTGCCGATGTCCCTGCTGCATTTAAAGGACTGCCCATGGCATTTGTGATCACAGGACTGATAGCCCTTGCATTTACGGGGTTTTCGGGGCTCATTACCCTGTAAGGACCGGTACAGATATATTTATGAAGGAGTCAAAATGATGCCTACAGGACTGGATAGAAAAAAGATTGCGCTGACAGCCGTCTTTTTGGTTCTTCTCTTTACACAGGTCGCTTTTGCCGGAGTGGGCGGAGGCATAGAGGCAAAGGAGACGGTTGATATTGTTCCCCTGGTGAAATGGACACTGGTTTTCCTTGCAGGCCTCGGAATCGTTTTTGGCGCAGGCCTGGCGATTGCAGCCAAGCGGTTTGCGGTCCAGATCGATCCGCGTGTCGAAAAGGTGAAGGATGTGCTTGCCCATGCGCATTGCGGCGCCTGCGGCTATGCGGGCTGTGAGCAGTATGCCGAGGCAGTGGTAAACAACCCCGATGTCTCTCCGGCGCTCTGCATCCCTGCAGGGGCAAAAGGCGCTGAGGCGGTTGCCCTCATTACCGGCAAGAAAGCGGAGATAAAAGAGCCGCAGTTTGCCCGCATCATGTGCCAGGGCAGCACCAGTAAGTCGAGAAAGAAGTTTAAGTACGAAGGCGTTATAGACTGCCGGGCTGCGGTATTGGCCGGCGGCGGAGATAAAGCCTGTGCATATGGGTGCCTTGGATACGGCACCTGCACGCGGGTCTGCCCCTTTGATGCCCTCCACATGGGCAATGAGGGCCTTCCGGTTGTTGATATCACAAAGTGCACCGGTTGCAGAAAGTGCGAGCAGGCCTGCCCGAAGAAAGTCATCGAGGTGCTTCCTGCTTCAAGAATGGTCTTGGTCACATGCCACTCGCGCGACAAGGGCGGCGAGACAAAGAAGAGCTGCGATCTCGGCTGCATTGCCTGCGGTATGTGCGTGAAGGTATGTCCGTTTGATGCACCTGCAGTCCAGAATAATTTCTCAAAGATCGATGTCAATAAATGCAAGGTATGCGGCCTATGCGTGGCAAAGTGCCCGACAAAGGCGATTGTTGATTTCATTCCTTCCCGGTCGAAGGCGTTTGTTATGGACAACTGTATCGGCTGCCAGATCTGCACCAAGGTCTGCCCAGTTGATGCCCCTTCAGGAGAGCAGAAGAAAAAACATTCCATTGATCAGATAAAGTGCATTGGCTGCGGTATCTGCACGGCCAAGTGTCCTGTGCAGGCGATTGACGGCACCTTCAATGCACAGGAAGTCTTTGCTGCAGCCGCCGCAAAGAAGCAGAAACAGACGGTAGCAGCGTAAAAGACAGGCCGTGTGCCCTGATCTCTGAGCAGGATAGGGCAATGGTCAGTAGGCGGAAGATTCTCACGACAACATATATATAGTGGGAGATAATCAAAAGATGTGTATAACAAGGCCCTCTTTGAGGGCCTATTTTATTCTAAGGAGGAAAGAATGCGGTTGTTGAAGATTTTTGTAGCAGTTCTCTGTCTTGTTATTTTTACCGGGGTTGTTTACGCTGTCCATGTTGGCGGAGATGTCGTCTTCGCCAAGCTCATGGAAGGCAATACGCGCTTTATTGAGGGAAAACCAGCAGCTAAGGACTGCAGTTTAGATCGCCGGGATGAGCTGACAAAAGGACAGCATCCGGTAGCGACAATCCTTTCATGTTCTGATTCCCGTGTTCCGCCTGAAATCGTGTTCGACCAGGCGCTCGGCGATATTTTTATTGTGAGGGTCGCCGGCAATGTTATTGAGCCGACAATTCTTGGAAGTATAGAATACGGCGTAGAGCATCTCCAGACACCTCTCCTGATTATCCTTGGCCACGAGTCATGTGGTGCAGTGAAAGCGACACTTGAGTTGACCGGTGAGCCTGAGGGCAATATCGGAGCCATCCTGAAGAAGATCAGGCCTGCAGTGGAGGCTGCGAAGAAGGCAAACGGGAAGGACAAGGCAGCAACCCTCGAACTCGCAATCCAGGAGAATATAAAGAATACCTATAAAGATATCATCAAGAGCCCTATTGTCAGTCATCTCGTGCAGGAGGGAAAGCTGAAGATTGTTGCTGCTGAATATCAGCTGAAGACCGGCAAGGTGGAGACCATAGAGCTGGCTCAGGCAGCAGCGCCTGCCAAGCACCACTAATATTAATTAACATACTCTTCTGACAGCAGCGGCCCTCGTCAGAGGGCCTCTGCTGTTATTTTACGACTGCTCCTTTTTGTTGTATCCGAACCGCAGTTCAAATACGGGTGCGATGAGGTTGTCTACCGGCGCATAATCATCGGTCAGAATGACTGAGTAGTTCCGTTCAAGGAGCCTGTTTACCATCTCTTCCGGTACAACGGCTGAGTTCGCATCTTCTCCCTGGCTTTCCTTCATAGAGGCGGCAAAGTCATCGATATCCAGAGCACCGTTGGTCGCAAGAACAACAAATGTGCTGATGCGGATCTTCTCGAACTCAGGGCTGATCGCAATCAGATGCACGTTCTTCTTGCCGAAGACCTCGCGCAGGGTTTTGATATAGGAAGGCAGAAAAGACCCGCTCTGGAAATTATCGATGATATTGGTCATTACGATGCCGTCGGGGTTCATCCTGTCCTTGACCATGCCGGCGAATTCTTTTGTGGTAAGGTGGTAGGGAATCGAAAGATCATTGTATGCATCAAAAAAAACAACATCATATTTCTCTTTGCTGTTCATCACGTGCCATCTGCCGTCTTCGTTGAACGAGCGAATGCGTGTGGCTTTCGGCAGGCCGAGATATTCGTACGATATTCTCGTTACTTCCGGATCGATCTCTACCACATCGAGTTGTGCGTTTGGATAGAAAACTTCCATATACCGCGAAAAGGTGTATCCCCCTGCCCCGATAGTCAGGCTTCTGAACGCAACATCCTTTCCGAACGTCCAGGTAAGCACGTCAGAGTAAATCTTTTCATACCGGTATTCCACATGAAGGGGATCCGATGTGTTCACGTATGAGTGGATCAGATTGTCGAGCACAAGGGTCCTGAGCGGTGTTTCGCCGTCAGCGCTTGTCGCGTTTTTTACCTTAATTGTGTAGTAGTCGCTTTCTTTATATAGGACAGTGTCTGGAGCTATGGGCGCCTTAAACGCATGGCTGTAGATCGCGTAAAGGAAAAAGACCGGGAAGAAGAACGCTGCCAGTGCGTGTTTCTTTGACGTAAAGAGATAGCCTGAGCCGATTGCAGTGACAACGAGCACGCTGCCGACCATCAGGATGATGTTCCGCGTGCCCATAAAGGATATGAGGAAAAAACCTGCGGTGAATGTCCCGATGATCGAGCCGAGTGTGGATATTGCATAGATCCTTCCGACAACATTGCCTGCTGTCTCGACATTCTTCAGTGTGAGCTTGACTACAACCGGTGAGATCATGCCGATGATAAAACTCGGGATGAAGAAGGTGAGGGTGGTCACGGTTACGATGCGCATCATGAGCGAGGTCTTGAAACTGTATGCGGCAACAAGGTCCGTGACCGGTGCAATAGAGAGCGTCGCAATGCCGGATATGAGGAGCAGCCAGCCGAGCGTCTTTGTGTCAGGGTATGAGTCCGCCAGCCTGCCGCCGAAGAATGCGCCGATACTGATGCCGGCAAGAACAACACCGATTATGCTGGTCCAGGTGTAAAGCGAAACGCCGACAAAAGGTGCGAGTATCCTCCCCGCGACGATCTCAATTACCAGCATGCAGAAGCTGGAGATGAAGGTGATGATATATGCGGATGCAATATTCATGTAACTACCTCTCAATAACAAGTATCTGCCGCTTCAGGGAGCGACAGGAAATTATACCTATTGAGCCTTTCTTGTGTCACCGGCAAGGAAGATGCAAGACAGACGGCTTCCGGAGCGCTGGGCGGCCCTGCATCTCTCCTTGTCGGTGGTGCAATGTACGCATTTGCTTGATTTTCTCAGAGAGTAAAGATACATTATGGCAATGATCTCAGGGGAGAAAAGATGTCAGATCTCATGACCGCGGCCCTTTCATTTGTCGCCCCGTTGTGCGTCACACTTTTTGTGATGCCGCGCTTTGCGCATATCGCTACCGAACTCGGGTTCGTCGATATGCCCGGCGGCCGGAAGGTGCACCAGACCCCGAAACCCCTTGTGGGAGGACTTGCCATGTCGCTCGGCGTTGCTTTTGGGTGCCTCCTCTTCGTTCCCCTGAACATGAAGGGCATAGCGGGCGGCAGCATGCGCGGTTTCTACGCTGCATCGATGCTCCTCGTGGTGATCGGCTTTTTTGACGATTTCCGTGAGGTGAACCATCGACTGAAATTCGCGGCGCAGATCATTGCGGCGCTGCTGGTCGTCTATTTCAGCCGGGTGTCCCTGGTAACCTTCGGCGATCTCCTCAATATCGGCCCTATCGATTTTCCTGCGTTCGGGGCACTGATGACTGTCCTGGGAACCGTCGGAGTGATCAATGCGATCAATATGATCGACGGTGTCGACGGCCTCGCCGGCGGCGTTTCCCTCGTGGCCTTCGCGGCGTTTTCGTTTCTTTCGTATCTTGACGGCCACAGCGACCTGATGCTCCTCTGCATTGCGCTCTGCGGTGCCCTCATAGCGTTCCTCAGATATAACTGGTATCCTTCGAAGCTTTTCATGGGGGATGCCGGGAGCCTCTTTCTCGGCCTCAGTGCTTCCTTTATATCGATCGCCATAACCCAGGAACCGCATAGTGCGGTGAAACCTGTTGCGCCGCTTCTTATCTTTGCCGTGCCGATAGCCGACACGCTCACGGTGATGACACGGAGAGTCATGCAGGGCAAGAGCCCCTTCTATGCAGACAAAACCCACCTGCACCATCTGCTCATGAAGTACGGTTTTACGAAGCAGCAGACGGCTGCGATCATCATTGCCATGACAGCCGCGTTTTCCCTGCTTGCCATTGCCGGGACCGTGTTCGACATATCGGAGTATCATCTCTTCTCCATATTTCTCATCTACTTTTTCTCCTGCTTTGTCTCATCGTTCTTTGCAAGAACATCATCCTGAAAAGCAGAGCAAACCAGAGGTCCGTAAAGGCATAACCGCGAAGGTCCCTGAATCCGTGATCTGCAACATGTGGTACTGAAAGGCGAACTGCGCACGCAATCAAAGGCGTGCATAAAGAAAGGAAGATCAGTGCATGCGGGGAGAGCCGAATGTCCCCCCGTATTATGTCCGCAGTTTTTCGAGGGCTTCCGTCGCTGCATGGGCAACGATCTTGTCAGGGTCTGATAAGGCTTTCTCAAGGGCGCTCTTTGCCGCATCTCCCCCGATCTGGCCCAGGCTCCGTGCAACGTTCTTTCTCACCATGTAGGAACTGTCGCCGAGCGCAGCAATAAGATCATTGACTGCGTTCCGTGCCCGCAGCAGGCCGAGCGATTTCGCGGCACTCTTCCTCACCCATTCCTCAGGGTCCCTGAGCAGGGGTATAATGCCCGCTATTGCCTCCGATGCGTCGAGTTCAGCCAGCGCAAAGGCGGCATTGTTCCGGACAGCTGAATTCTTGTCCCCAAGAGCGGCCATAAGAGGTTTTATGGCCTGCCTGTCCTTTAACTTGCCCAATTGCTGGGCCGCTTGAGCTCTCTGTAGCCCGGTGCCGCTCGCAAGCGTAACAACCAGTTCTTCAAAGTTCATCGTATTTCCTCCGAGGAGAGCATGTAAGAGATAGTCTCTCCGAAAAAATTCCTGAAAGCATATTGTTAAGATTATAGCATGCCGATCATTAATGACAGGCAATTTGGCAGTTTCTCCGTACGACGACGAATAAAACAAAGGGCAGGGGGCATCCCCTGCCCTTTCGTATGGGCCGGCAGCCACACGTATACGCGCTCTTTCCCGTCCGGCATCTCTTCTGATGATAGATATCCCATAGATAACCACTTTGCAACGCGATGCGTCCTATGTTAATAATAGATAGCCATGTCAGACTAAGGAGGAGGCATATCGTGAAAATAAAGGGAAACGTACCGCTTTTTCAGGGAGCGCTCATGCTCTTCTGTAGTGTTGCTGTTCTGTCAATACCCCAGGGAGCGCGGGCAGCGAAATTTATCGTCAACAGCACGGACGACATTGTGGATGCTGCTCCCGGCGATGGTTTATGTGAGACAGCTCCGGGCAATAAGATCTGCACGCTCAGGGCTGCGGTTCAGGAGGCAAACGCATATGCAGGACCGGACAAAATCGTACTGAAAGCAAAGAAGTATACCCTCATTGCCGGCAGCGAAGGAGAAAGCGGCGGCACCGGGGAAGATGCTGCTCTCACGGGAGATCTCGATATTACCGAAAGCGTCACCATTGCCGGCCAAGGTTCAGCGTATACCGTTGTTGATGGCTCTCATCTCGACAGAGTCTTTCATGTTATAGGCACGCCTGCCGATCTGGTGAAGTTTGTCGGGATCACGGTCCAGAACGGAAGCGTTCTTGATTCGGGCGGCGGCATCTTAAATGATTCCGATGCAGCGGTTACGGTCAAGCTCTGCAGCATAAAGAACAACCTTGCCTATGGGGAAAGCGGCGGAGGCATTGCCAGTTCAGGGCCTCTCAATGTCATCTCGAGCGTCATAGCCCAGAACACCCTATACCACGCTGTCGCTGCAGGTCATGCATTCGGCGGGGGAATTGCGATGACCGGTCCGAATGCCGTTCTAACCGTCTCGGGGTCGAAGATAGTTAATAATGGCGTGTCAGCCCTTGTGGAGCAGGCAACGGGAGTGAGCGGGCTTGCGCAGGGAGGAGGCATCGGCGCATACGCAGCCAGTGCCGTTACGATCAGTAACAGCAAGATCATGAACAATGTGACAGACTCATGGTCATTGGACACGCTTGCGTCCTCAGGCGCAGGACTGTTCATCAGCGGCAATGCGAATCCTGCCACGGTCATATCTGCCAAGGTCTCCGGCAACAGTTCAAGGGGGACTGCAGCGAGCGGCGGCGGTGTCGCCGTGATTGACACGAGTGCGACATTCAGCGGCTGCACCGTCAATGGAAACTCGGTCAACGGGTTTTCAGCTGCCGCTGGAGGGGGATTCTATCTCCAGGGCAATTTGCTGGTGACAGTCGACATCACCGGCCAGAGCAAAGTGACGGACAACTACGCTGCATTCGATGGCGGAGGGATCTTTTTATCCGGGACGATGACTCTGAACGTCTCGGCAGATACAACCCTCGCCGGCAACGCCCCGGACAACATTGCGCCCTGACCCAATGTGAAAAGAGAACCGGCTTATGCAGCAAGGTCATTTCCCGGGTAATGCACACATTTTGAGAGAGGTCGGCAAAAGGCTAAGGGAAAAACCATCAGTCTTTACCCTCTGCCCTGAACCGTTTCTTACACCGCCCACCGTATAAGGCCAGGCACATAAGGGCTCTCGAGGAGTTCATTTTTCGGCAGGATCCTCACGGAAAATCCCTGCATGCCGCTGAGCGTACATTTGAGGCATCCTGCGAACTCGTACTTTCCGTCCGATATTTTTTTGATGTCCTTGAGGCTGTCAGAAATGCCTTCGACGATCATGCCGGTGCTGTCCACCAACCCGTGGTAGACCTGTACGTCAACATGGTCAGGATCGATGTCTCCGAGGTTAACGGCAACAATCACGTTCAGACAGTTGCCGATCATAACCCGTTCTTCAGCATCCGAACGTATGTCCTCAATCTTTATCTTGCCCCACCTTGCTGCAATGCCTTCTTTGAAGGCTGAAAGCGCCTTAGCTCCGGCATAGCCGGTGCCCGTGAGCAGGCTGAAGCGGCTTTCGGTCTTGTTGTAGCACCGCGTGGTATATTCGATCACCATCCTGTGAGTGTTGAAGACAGGCCAGAGCGTCCTGATCGACTCTTTCATGTTTTTTATCCAGCCCCGCGGAAGCTTATCCGACCCTCGGGTATAGAAGAGCGGGATGACCTCCTTTTCGAGCAGGTCATAGATCGCGTTGGCCTCGATGTCATATTGGTAGTTGATGTCGGCATATTCGTCAACCTTGCCGATGGCCCATCCGATGCCGGGCTTGAACGCCTCGTCCCACCACCCGTCGAGGATGCTCATGTTCAGGACACCGTTCGCCGCAGCCTTCATGCCGCTTGTGCCGGACGCCTCATAAAGCCGTCGGGGCGTGTTGAGCCAGATGTCGACGCCCTGAACCATATACCGGGCAATCACCATATCGTAATCCTCGAGGAAAACGATACGTTTTCTGAACGCCTCCCGCTGTGAAAGGTGCACCAGCTCGCGAAGGAGTTCCTTGCCGGGCGTGTCCTTGGGATGGGCCTTACCGGAAAATATGATCTGCACCGGCATGTGGTCGTTGTTCAGGATGCGGGCGAGCCTGTCCGGGTGCCTCAGGATGAGGTCAGCGCGCTTGTAGGTGACGAAGCGGCGGGCAAAGCCTATGGTGAGGATCTCGGGGTCGAGCACCTCTTCGGCCATCCGGGTCTCGGTTACGGGGGCGCCTCGCATGATGAGCTGTTTCTTCAGCCTCTTCCGGGCAAAGGCAACCAGGCGCTCCCTCCTGCGCTCGTGGGTCCTCCAGAGCTCTTCGTCAGGAATTTCGTCAACGTGCTCCTTCTTGTCCATTAAGTGCGGTTCATTGATCCACTTGTCTCCCATGTACCGGTAATAGAGGGATTCCATGTCATGGGATATCCAGGAGCGGTGGTGTATCCCGTTTGTAACAGAGGTGATCGGGACTTCATCCTGGGGCAGTCCGGGCCATATATGCCTGAAGATATTTCTTGACACATGTCCGTGGAGTTTGCTCACGCCGTTGGCACGTTCGGACAGGTGAAAGGCGAGCACCGCCATCGAAAAGCCTGCATTCAGGTCGCCGTCGTTTTCAGCGCCGAGGCGGAGAAACTGGTCCCAGGTGATGCCGAGTTCCCGCGACATATCAAGGAAGTATCTCTTCATAAGATCCGGGGAGAAGACATCGATGCCCGCGGGCACCGGCGTATGGGTGGTGAAGACACTCCCTGCCCTCACAATTTCGATGGCCTCCCTGAAGGTGAGCTTCTCATCCTGCATGAGGAGCCTGATGCGCTCGATGCCGAGGAAGGCTGAATGGCCTTCATTCATATGGCATACAGACAGCCTGATGCCGAGTTGCCTGAGCAGTCTGATGCCGCCAATGCCGAGCAGGATCTCCTGTTGGATCCTCTTTTCGTTGTCCCCTCCGTAGAGCTCATCGGTGATATCATGGTCAGGCCCTGTATTGAGAGGGATGTTCGTGTCCAGCAGGTAAAGCTTGATGCGTCCTACGTTCGCGACCCATGCCTTTGCGTGGACTTTACGGCCCGGAAAGTCCACTGAAACGGTCATGGGGTTTCCGCTGCTGTCCTTCACCTCTTCAATGGCCATGTTGTAAAAATCATTGACCGGATAGCTTTCCGCCTGCCATCCGTCATAGTTGAGGTGCTGCCTGAAATAGCCGTTCTGGTAGAGGAGGCCCACGCCGACAAGCGGGATGCCAAGATCGGATGCTGATTTCAGATGGTCTCCGGCAAGTATGCCGAGGCCTCCCGAGTAGATGGGCAGGGACTCGGATATGCCGAACTCAGCAGAGAAATACGCGATGAAGGTTTCTTTCTTTCCGAAGTTTTTTTCATGCCATTTCTGCTCAAGCATATACCGCTCGTATTTTTCGAGCACCCTGCGGTAATGGGCAAGGAAGCCGTCGTCCTGCGCAAGTTCATCAAGCTGCCGCTGGTCAATAGCGCCGAGCATGCGCACCGGGTTGTGGTCGAGGTCCTCCCAAAGGTCGTGGTCCATCCTCCGGAACAGAGAAACTGCTTCATAGTCCCAGCACCAGCGAAGATTATAGGCCAGCTCGCGCAGTCTCTCGATATTCTCAGGAAGTTTCGGTATAACCCTGAAGGTCTTGACCGGTTTCATCCGTCTCCTTTTTGATCAGTTGTCTTCCAGAACAAAAAACAGTGTCGAATAAAGCCCAAGAAACCGAAGAGCTGTTCATGTACGTTCTGGCATTTTGAGTCCTACGTTATATTCTCCCTATTTCCCCAACAAATTCAATATGTTTTTGCATTACGGTCAGCCCGCTGAGGCTCCTGTAAGCCTAAGGATGCCGCACTTGACATGCCTATAAGTTTCGAATATACTTAACTATAATTATAATTTTAGACTGGAGGATAGTTATGGTTATCAGAAGGTTATCGTTTCATGCGGCAGTAACTGTGCTGGCAGTGGTGCTCATCAGTTCAGCTGGACTATCGTTTGCCGAAAAGCCGACTGTCCTTGCACCGTGTAATCAATGCCACCAGCCGGAAAAAGACCTCGTGCGGGGTACATTTGTAGCGGTTATGGA
>Ga0316626_10000272_pt1 | contig 19180 bp, 22 predicted proteins | sample OWC_Aug_T1_C1_D5_FD_207656 | JGI IMG/M metagenome (GOLD analysis project Ga0316626, IMG submission 207656) | Wetland soil microbial communities from Old Woman Creek delta, Ohio, United States - OWC_Aug_T1_C1_D5_A | ecosystem: Environmental > Terrestrial > Soil > Wetlands | place: USA: Ohio...
CCGCGGGCAGCGGGCGCGTCGCGCTCACCTTCGACGACGGGCCTCACCCGGTCACGACACGACGGGTGCTCGAGGCGCTCGCGCCGACACGCCACCGCGCGACGTTTTTCGTGCTGGGCGAGAAGGCACGCCGCCATCCGGACGTCCTACGGGAGATTCATGCCGCCGGCCACACCCTCGGCGTGCACGGCGATTCCCACGATCGGTTGCACTCCTTCCGTATGCCGTGGTCCGTACGCGACGAGATTGTCCGGGCAGAGGACGCGGTCGAAGCTGCAACGGGTGTGCGGCCCCGGTTCTTCCGCCCCCCCCTCGGCCACACGAGCGTCACCACCGTACGCGGCGCGCGCCTTGCGGGGGTCACGCTGATCGGCTGGTCGTCGCGCGGCTACGACGGCATCCGCGGCCGAAACCCCGGCGCCGTCGTGAAGCGCATCGGCCGAACGCTCACCGACGGCGCGATTGTGATGCTTCACGATGCCGCCGAGCATGACGACTTCGAGCCCGCGTCCGTGCGCGCACTGCCACGGCTCGTTGCGCTGCTCGATGAGCGCGGGCTCACGAGCGTGGGGCTCGACGCGCTCCTCCGCGGCTGGTAGCCCCTGCGAAGCAATCTTGACCTCGATCGCCTACACCAACTAAATCTGGTCAGGTACTGGTGGTTCAGATTGAAATGAGGTTCGGCAAGGCTCGGCCCCCGAGGCCGAAGGCACAGAAGCGTTCCTCCCGCGCGTCGTGTCAACTCGTGGCCGCGGGAGCGAAGAATGCGCCGGTGTTCCCGATCGTCGGCATCGGCGCCTCGGCGGGTGGACTTGACGCCTTCAAGAAATTCTTCAGTACCATGCCCGCCGACAGCGGCGCGGCTTTCGTGCTGATCCAGCACCTCGACCCGACACGCGAGAGCCTCACCGCCGAGTTGGTAGGCACGTACACACGGATGCGCGTGGTGCAGGTGAAGGACGGTATGCGGGTCGAGGCAAACCATGTCTACGTTATCCCGCCAAACGCGTACTTGAGCATCCGCGCGCGCACGTTGCGGCTCAGCGCGCCCACCGTGCCGCGCAGCCTGCGGATGGCCGTCGATTTCTTTCTGCGTTCGTTGGCGGAGGACCAACATGAGCAAGCGATCGGCGTCATCCTGTCCGGCACGGGCACGGACGGGACCCTGGGGCTGAGGGAGATCAAGGCGGGCGGCGGCATGACGATGGTGCAGGACCCGCAAACCGTGCAGCACGATGGCATGCCGCGCAGCGCCATTGCTGGGGGCAACGCCGATTACGTCTTGCCGGCCGAACAGATGGCGGACGCCCTGCTGGCGTACGCACGGCACGCGGCGCTGGCGGCGACCAGCAGCGCAGTGGTGCCGGAGAAGGCGCCTGACCCGCTGACGACCGCGCTGGCATTGCTGCGCGAGCGCACCAAGTTCGATTTCAGCGGCTACAAGAAGGGCACCCTGCGGCGGCGCATCCAACGCCGCATGAGTCAGGGACACATCAATGACCTGCTCAAGTATGTGGAGATGTTACGCAACGATCCCGTGGAGGTGACCGCGCTGTTCAAGGATCTGCTGATCAACGTGACCAGCTTCTTCCGCGAGCCCGCGGCGTGGCAGATCCTGCAAGAGCAAGTGATTCGCCGATTGGTCGCCGAGAAAAACACGGACGCTCCGCTGCGCGCTTGGATACCCGCCTGCGCAACCGGCGAGGAAGCGTACTCGATCGCCATGGTGCTGATTGAAGAAATCCAGGCGGCCGGAAAGAGCTGTCGCCTGCAGATATTCGCGTCCGACGTGGATGCCGAGGCACTGGAGACGGCACGTGCTGGTATCTACCCTGAAGGGATCGCGGCCCACGTGTCAGCCGAACGGTTGTCGCGATTCTTCATCAAACGCGAGCACAGCTACCAGGTAAACAGGGAGCTGCGTGACACGGTCGTCTTCGCGCAACAGAGTCTGGTCAGCGACCCGCCGTTCTCCAGGCTCGACCTGATCAGTTGTCGCAATTTCTTCATCTATCTCGAGCCGGCGGTCCAGGGCCGACTCATCCCGCTGCTGCACTTTGCTCTGCTCGAAGGCGGCTACTTGTTCCTGGGCAGTGCCGAGGGTATCGGGCTGCAAGCCGGCCTGTTTGAGGCGGTGTCGACGAAGTGGCGGATCTATCGCCGCATCGGACCGACGCGCCGCGACAAGCTCCAGTTTCCCCTCGCCGCCGCACCCGTCTCGATCGCTGTGCGCGGGCGGACACCGAATCTGCCGAATCCAGCCCGGCTGGCAACATTGGCGCAGCAGCTGTTGCTCCGGCGCTACGCACCGGCGTGCGTGATCATCAATCGCACCGGCGAGATTCTCTACTTCCACGGCCGAATCGACGACTACCTCATGCAGCCGGAGGGTGTGCCGACGCAGGACCTCATCGCGCGGGCGCGCAGCGGGCTGCGCACCAAGCTGCGCAGCGCCATTTATGAGGCCATCCGCGGCAATCCACGGGTCATCCTTGCCGGCGTTCAGGTTCGTCATGGCGACATGTTTCGGCGCGTGAAAATATCGGTCGAGCCGCTCGATGCCATCGACACGGAGGCTCAAGGCTTGTGGTTGGTGTCGCTCGAAGACGAACTGGAGCCCTCGGCACCGGCCGCCGCTCATACCGCCGCCGAGGCGAGCGCTGCTGACGCGGCGCTCGTGCACCAGCTCGAGTACGAGCTGAAGAGCACCAAGGAGGATCTGCAGCAGACCATCGAGGACCTCAGGGCGGCGAACGAAGAGCTGATGTCGGTCAACGAGGAGTTCCAGTCCAGCAATGAGGAGTTGGAAACCTCGAAGGAAGAACTGCAGTCGCTCAACGAGGAGCTCACCACCGCCAACACCCAGCTGGAAGGCAAGATCGGGGAGCTGGAAGCGAGCAACAATGACCTCGACAACCTGCTGACCAGCACCAACATCGCGACGCTGTTTCTGGACACGCACCTGCGCATCCGGCGCTTCACGCCGGCCGCCACCCGGCTCTTCAACCTGATCCCGTCTGATGTCGGCCGCCCGATCGGCGACATCGCGCAGAAGTTCACCGACCCCGGTCTCCTGACCGACGCCGCGGCGGTCCTCCAACAACCGATAACGCCGAAGACGGAAGTGCAAGCCCACGACGGCCGGTGGTATGTCCGCCAGGTCCTCCCCTATCGCACGCGCGGCGACCGGACCGAAGGTGTGGTGATCACATTTTCCGACGTGGCGGCGGAGGCGCTTCAGGAAGCGCGACGCTATGCCGAGTCCATCGTCGACACGGTGCGCGAGCCGCTGCTAGTGCTCGACGGAGACTTGCGGGTGCGCTCGGCAAATCAGGCCTTCTACGCCACCTTCCATGTCTCCCAGGAGGAAACGGTCGGACGGTTGTTGTACGAGCTGGGCAGCGGTCAGTGGGATATTCCCAAGTTGCGGACGCTGCTCGAAGACGTTCTGCCCGAGAAGCGCGTGCTGAACGACTTCGAGGTGGAGCTCACCTTCGAGTCGATTGGTTTGCGGATCATGCAGGCCAACGCTCGCGCCATCGCTCGCGGCGGCGATCGTCCGCAACTCATCCTGCTCGCCATTGAAGACATCACCGAGCGCCGGCGCGCGCAAGAAGCCCTCCGGGAGAGCGAGGCCCGCAAGCGTATCGAAGAACAGGTGCGGCAGCGGCAAACCGAGCTGGCGCACGCGCTGCGCATCAGCACCGTCGGCGAGCTGGCCAGCGGCTTCGCTCACGAGCTCAACCAGCCGCTGTCGGCGATTGCGAACGGGGTGGAAGCGTGTGCTCGGTACGTGCGGTCGGGCAAAGCCAAGCCCGACAAGCTTCTGTCGCTGCTCGGCGAGGCATCGTCCGAGGCCCTGCGCGCTGGCGACATCGTGAAGCATCTGCGCGGCTTCATTGAAAAGGGAAAGCCGCAGTTCCAGCGGACGGATCTGTGCGCGATTGCCCGCAACATCCCGCGTTTGTTGGCTCGCGAGATCCTGCAGGCGCATATCACGCTGCGGCTCGACGTGCCCCCGCGATCGCTTCCGATCTATGCGGATCGCGTTCAGATCGAGCAGATCATCGTGAACTTGATGCAGAACGCCATCGACGCGCTGCGGAAAGCACCAAAGGACCGCCGAGAGATCGAACTCCAGGTGTCGGCAGCGAATGGCATGGCGCAAGTGGACGTGCGCGACAGCGGCGCCAGCGTCTCTGCCGCAGCGATGGAGCGCATGTTCGAGCCCTTCTTCACCACCAAGCCCCGTGGTCTGGGAATGGGCCTGGCGATCAGCCGCTCCATCATCGAGGCGCATCGGGGTCGGATCTGGGTGAAGCGTCCCGGCCCACGGAGCCGCGGGACCACCGTCCGCTTCACGCTGCCGCTGCATCCACCTAGGGCGGCGCGGAAGCAGCGTGCCACATGACCACCGAATCGACCGTCTTTGTGGTGGACGACGATGTCAGCGTGCGCAAGTCGTTGCGCGAGCTGCTGGTGTCAGCGGGCCTCGCGGTCGAGACGTACGCCTCGGGCGAGGAGTTCCTCGCCGCCTACGACCCGGAGCGCCCGGGGTGCCTGGTGCTGGACGTTCGCTTGCGACACAGCAGCGGCTTGGACCTGCAGGACGAACTGCGCCGGCGCGAGGCGATGCTCCCCATCATTGTCCTGACCGGTCACGGTGACGTGCCGACTTCTGTGCGGGCGCTGAAGGCTGGCGCCGTCGACTTCCTGCAAAAGCCGGTGCCGCCCAAGCTGCTGCTGGAGCGCGTCGGCGCGGCGATCGACAGCGATCGCGAGGCGCGCGCGGCGGCCGCCGAACGCGCCGTCGTGATGAAGCGACTCACGCGCCTCACGCCACGTGAGCGCGAAGTCATGGAGCTTCTCATTGCCGGCAAAACGTCCAAGGCGATCGCGTTGGCGTTGCGTGTCAGTGTCCGCACCGTCGAAGGGCACCGGCGCATGGTGTTTTTCAAGATGAACGTCTCCTCGGCAGCCCAGCTCGTCAGCATCGTGCTCAGCGCGCGGGCGACACGTCCGCATGCGTAGAGCCCGGTGGTTCCACTGCGAGGGCTTCATCGGCGCCTCGGGTTCGCGCCGGAGAGGAGCGTCTCAACCCGGACGACTACGCGGACTATCCGTCCGCTCGCTGCTTGAGGTCGAGGCTCGCGACTCGCGGCGAGGCCACTGCGCCGATTCTGATGCGCCCCTCGGGGCATCGCGCACCCTGCAAATTCCCCGCAGCGTGATCCCGTAAGACCGTACACGTAGAACTACGCGCGTGGTACCCCGAGCTTACGGCGCTGTCGTGCCTGTTGTACAAATAGGTATGGCGATAGAAGCCAATCTTCATCTGGGGGGAGTACCCGTAGACATGAAGCAGCCTGATCTCATTCTGCCGTCGCAACACTACGGACCGCGGCGCAAGCAGGCACCCGAGCAACGGCTCATGATTGCCGTCCTTCAAGACGCGCTCGATTGCGTTGAGAAGTATCGCTTCGCGACGGGCAAACACGGCCGGCAGTTTTTCCGGGAGGCGCGGCGGTGGTTCCTCGCCGACGAGGCAGACTGGCCGTACTCCTTTGAATGCATTTGTGGGGTCCTCGATCTCGACGCGAACGCCGTACGCCAGCGTTTGCGCGTCGTGCCGTAGTAACGAACGAGTCACCGCACCACGCGAATGGAGAAAGCGCCATGTTGCACATGGTGCAACCAAGGACAATCATCTCTCGACTGACGACGAAGCGGGTCTTGCTCGGGGCAGTCCTGAGCTGTGCGCTGGCGGCCCCGGCTGCCGCAGTACAACCAGACGCGTGGATTACGACGAAGAGCAAGCTGGCGCTGCTGACGACCGCGGGTGTGAGCGCCACAGCCGTGAGCGTTGATACTGTCAACCAGCAGGTGACCTTGCACGGCAAGGTGCGCTCCGCCGAGGAGAAGGCGAAGGCCGAGACCGTCGTCAAAGCGATTGACGGCGTGCAGAGCGTGCGCAATCTTCTCGAGGTGGTGGCGCCCCGGCACGAGAAGGCCGTCCAGCGCTCTGATGACGACATCAAGAAGCAGGTGAATACGGCGCTGCAGGCGCAGCCTTCACTGAAGGACAGCGCGATCACCGTGCAGTCCGTGAACAGTGGCGTGGTCCTGCTTGCGGGTACGGCGAAGACATTGACAGATCACCTAACCGCTGTTGAGGTCGCCTCCCGCGTGCCCGGCGTGCGCCACGTGTCCAGCGAAATTCAGAGCCCCGACACACCGGCTCATAAGGAGATCTGGCGCGAGCGCCCGGCGCCCAAGTCCAATGCCGAGTACGGCGCCGCCGACGCGGCGCGCGATGTGTGGATCACGTCAATGGCGAAGATGCGTTTGCTCGCCGACAGCCGGACGCCGGCGCTCGACATCAATGTGGATACCCGTGATGGCGTGGTGACGCTCTTCGGCATCGTTCCGGGGAACGAAGCCAAGCGGGCGGCAGAGGCCGATGCGCGCAAGGTGAGCGGCGTGCGCCGTGTCCGGAACGAGCTGCAGGTGGTGCCCAGCGCCAAGCAGTCCGGCGTGAAGGCGCAGGACGACGAGATCGAACGAGAGGTGAAGAAGGCCCTCCAGAAGCATGAGGATTTGAAGGGCGTCGACGTCGCGGTGAAGAACTGCGTTGCACGCCTCACCGGAAGCGTGTCCACGAGTATGCAGCGCCTCGCCGCCGCCGTCGTGGCGCGCTCGACGCCGGGCGTCTGCTCGGTGCAGGACGACCTGCGCATCGTGAACTAGGCCGGTTGCAACCTCGTACCTAACTGTCACAACGGGAGGCGAGTCACAATGCCACTGATTAATGTGATCATAGTCTTGGTTATCGTTGGTGTGCTTCTCTACATTGTAGAGACCCTTCTCCCAATTGATGCAACAATCAGACGCATTATTCATATCGTTGTCATTCTCGCGGTCTGCATATGGTTGCTGCAAGCATTCCAAATCATTGGGCCACTGGGATCGTTTCGCTTTAGATAGGCTGGCGCATTGGGCGACATGGCGCTGAACCTGAAGGTCTGGCGTCGTCGTGCGGAATTACTCTCGTCCAAATGGGGATGTGAAAACGGGTGAGATCCCGGGTAAGGTGCGGTTGGAATGTTGCGCCGAATTCTGATCGAGCGAGGAAGCGAAGCCGTGGAGCTCTGGTCGTTTCCCGCCAACAGCCTTATCGTGACCTACGAGGTCATCGGCCTCACGGGCTGGCAGGCCCAGCGCGATAGCCCGCATCGCCTGCGCTCTAATTACCCGGCGTTCGCTGCCACTAGACCGCCGCCATCTACGAAGACGGCGGCAGATCGGACTGCTGTTCAAAGCGTTCAAAGAGAACCTCAAGATCAAAACGTTCGTCGGCACCACGGGCGATGCGCGTAGAATTACGCGCGTAGAACCACGTGCGTAATACTCCGAGCTTACTGCGTGGCCGTGCTCTTTGTATAAGGATCAGCATGGTGACCACGGCGAACCGTGAGCAGGTAGTCCACGGCGACGCCCGCCGAGTTAACTCGCAGGCTGTAATAGGGAAAGTACGATGAAGACAGGAAAAGGCATTTCAACGATCATAATGGCTCTGTCGCTCGGAGCCTTCGGCGGAATCGCTACAGCCGCAGAGCACAAAGGCCATTCAGCCATGTCGATGGAGATGGCCCATGAGCCGGACCATGTCCTGGCGATGGCCTACCACCGCAACCTGGCGACCTTCGCCAAGGCCCTGCACGAGCAAACCGCGGGAGCCAGTTCCGTCAACCTCGAATTCGTCCGCGCTGCGGTGGCGGAGATGCGGCGCAGTTTCGACCAGATAAAGCAGCATCATCAGGCGTGCACGCAAACGATGAGCGCGGAGATGCAGACCAAAATGAAGGGCGAGATGCAGCAGATGGAAACGCATCAGAACCAACTGAACGACCAGCTTACGGCGTTGGAGCAGGAAGCCCAGTCGGCCGCGCCCGATGCGAAGAAGGTCTCTACCTTAGCGTCCAAGGTTTTCACGCAACTCGATGCGATGTCGAAAATGCACGCGGGCGGTCGAGGCAAGAAGATGAAAATGAAGATGTAGATTGACGCGTTTGCACAGGAGTTACTCGCAAGACCTGCAAAGAAGGAGGCTCGACAATGGCCAGTGGCAAGTCGGATAAACTGAAGGGACGAGTGAAGGAAGCTGCGGGGGCCCTGACCGGCAATGCGAAGCTGAAGCGGAAGGGTCTGGCCGACCAGGCCGTCGGGAGCATCAAGCAGATGGTGGAGGGGGCTATTGAGATGGTGGAAAACTTTTTTGATTGGGTCAGAGGTTTGTTCGCATGAGGGCGAGGCTCGGCTGAGTTGAAGACCGGGACAGGGGTCCACCGAAGCGGCGGTGGGGAGGCCGCGGGTCGTGGCGCGCTTAGCCGCGGGGCGGTGCGCGCGGCGCAGGACGATCTGTGCGTCACGGACTGACCTTGCAGAGCGGAGCGCGATTGAGCGAGGTGAATCTTGGCACCTGCAGAAGCACACGCAGCCCAGGGCGACAGTGCTGGCGGGCACAGAGCCACGGGCGAGCCGTCCGTATCGTCAGCGATCGAGCATTTGGTGGGCAGCAGTCAAGGCGTGATCACCAAGCGGATCGATTTGGCGCTGCTCGAGGGGCAAGAACTGCTCTCGCGCACCCTCCAACGCGCCGCATTGGTCGCCTTCGGCATGGTCTTGGCGGCTGGAGCGTGGTTCGCGGTAGCGGCATGCCTGGTTCTGTTGGTTACCCCAAACGCCAAGCCGGTCCTTCGTTTGGCCGCCTTCGGGTTGCTCAACGCAGGAGGTGCGCTTGGGCTCGTCGCGCTTGCCATGCGCGGTCGGCCACAGACCCCGGTACGCGCGAGCAGCAATGTGTCCAGCACAACCGAGGAACCGTAACGGAAAGATCGCATTGCATTCGCCGGAAGGAAAGCCCAGGCCGTGGACAAGACCGACTTCGCCGAACAGCGTGAGGACCTCCTGCAATCGATCGAGCGGGACCAAGAAGGGGTGCGCGTCGCCGTGCACGAGCTCACGGGTGCGGCCGGGTCAAAATTCGACGTGAGCGAGCACATCAAGAAGTTCCCGCTGACGTGGGCGATTGGCGCATTTCTCGTCGGCGTGTGGCTGGGTAGTCGCGGCGCTCCGGCCCACGTCGCCGGACAAAGGAGAGCATGATGATCACCGATCAGATGGCGGAGGAGCGGCGGTCACCACCGCGCTCGGAGCAGGTGCAAGCACGCATCACACAAGTCCGCTCCAGCGTGACGGACCTCGAGGAACACGCCCGCACCCTGATCAGACGGCGGCCGATCGTGGCGGTGCTGGCGGCTGTCGGCGTCGGCTATCTGGTCGCCCGCCTCGTCTCTCGCGCAATGCGGTGAGCGCCATGAGTGACGCGAAGAATTCGAACGGACCAGAGGGCGCGCCGAGCGGAACAGAGTGGCAGTCTCAAAATGCGCGCCCCCTCGGTGACCACTGTCGACAAATCCACCACGAGGCGCACGCACTTGCCGCTGCCGTGCAGGAGGCGACCGACGACTTGGAACGCTACCTCACCGAGCAGGTGGAGCAGCGACCGTATACCACCTTGGGAGTAGCGGCCGGGGTGGGGTTCGTTCTGGGCGGGGGTCTCCGTTCACGGTTGACCGCCATGTTGCTCGGCGCCGCGACGAGATTTGCCATGGCCCTGGCCGCACGCGAGCTTGCTGCCCGGTTGTCGCCGGGCGCTTCCGCGTCCGTTCAGAACAAAAGCTCCTGAGAACGTCTCGGAGCAGGAAAGGAGTGATCATGAGAATTGAGGACATTCTGCAGGCACTGCCGTCGAAAGAAGACATCGCGAGCGCGGTCGGTCTACAGACGCGGGCCTCCACGACCGGGGACATGCTCACGGCCTTCGCCATCTTCGGTACCGGGATGATCCTGGGCGCCGGGTTGGCGCTGTTGTTCGCACCGAAGGCCGGTCACGAGATCCGCCACGACATTGCCGAGAAGGTCGGCGAGATTGGCGGACATCTGCGCGCGCAGGCGCCACAACCCGCCGCGCCAGCCAACCCACCCAGCGCCTGAACCTCGGGCACAAAGGAGAACGTTATGTCACTGCTGCTTCTGATTGTCCTGTTGCTCCTCGTCTTCGGTGGCTTGCCCAACTGGGGCTACCATAACTACGGCTATGCGCCATCCGGGATCGGCGGCATCATCCTCATCATCGTGCTCATCCTGCTCCTCACCGGGCGGCTGAACTTTTAGCGCCTCAGCCCGCTCCTTATCGACGCTTCGCGGTAGGCGCGTAAGATCCTGCGCTCCCACGGCGTCGCCGGTGCCACGCTGATCGGATCATGGTGCACGCTCTCAATATCGACGTCGAAGGACTGGCATCACGACTTTCCGGTCGATCTCCGCGCACGCCGCGGGAGAGCCGCGTCGAGGCCAACACGCTCGGTGTGCTGACATCCTGGAGGCGCGCGGGGTGAGAGCGACATATTCTTTCTTGGGCGAAGTTGCGCAGCGCTTCCCCGCACCGGTACGCCGCGGCGCGGCGGGGGGTCACGAGGTAGGGAGTCACGGTTACCGCCACTATCCAGTGACGCGGATGACGCGACGCGAGTTCCTTGCCGATATGGTCCGTTCGCTGCGCGCCACGGAAGACGCGATCGGCCGACCAGTGCTCGGGTATCGCGCCCCGTACTTTTCGATCAAGGCCGGCGTGCACTGGCCGATCGCTATTCTCAAGGAGTTGGGGATCCCCCACGACGCGAGCGCGCTGCCGATCGATCAGCCGCCAGGCATGGAGTTGGTGTGCCCGCGTCGGCCGTTCCCCCATGCAAACGGCTTGTGGGAAATCCCAGTGAGGGCGCTGCAGCTGCTGATCTCCTATTATCTGCCGCTGGGCAGCGGCAACAGCTTGCGGTGGCTGCCGAGACGTGTGAGGCGACGCTGGGCACGGCGCTTCGAACGCGACGTCGGAGCGGGAGTCTTCGACTTGCATCCGTGGGAGTTCGATCCGGGGTCCCCCGTGGAACCATGCCTCAGTCGTTGGCTGTTGCGCGTCGGCCGTCGTCTGCCCAGGCGGTTCCACGAGCTGCTTCGCGAGACGTCGTTCGCGCCCATCGTCGAGGTGTTCGCGCACCAACTCGGCGACCCAGCAGTGCTGGCGCCGGTCGGCGGTGCGAGGGCGTGAGATCATCCAGGAGTAGATCGCCCATGGCTCTGGCGCCGCCTTCAGATCAGCTCGCGGGAAGCGCGGTGTCTTCCTTCGGCGCTCGGCTGCGTCAGAACCTACGCTTCGACGGACTGTGGTGGCGGAAGCTCGCAGCCCTCGGATGCGGGTACGGCCCGCAGTGGGTGAAGCGATACTTGCCGGCGCCGACCGCGGCGGTGATCTTCTTGCTGGTTCGTCTGAATCGTCGCGGGGCGATTGCCAACATGGCACGCGTCGTCGGCACCACGCGCCGCACCGAGGCCGCCCTGGCGGCGTTGCGCATGTACGCCGAGTTCGCCCGCTGCATGACGGAGACGATGGAGTATTTCGGCCCGTCCCCGCCGCCGATCCAGGTGGATCTGCCCGAGCGGGACAACGTCGCCGACGCCTTGCGCGAGGGACGTGGGGCGGTGATTGTTACCGGTCACTTTGGCAACTGGGACATTGCCGCGAAGACCTTGCATGAGCACGGGCGGCCGATCAACGTGGTCATGGCGCGCGAGGTAAACGCCACGACCAACCAGTACGTCCGCGCGGCGCGCGAACGGGCGGGGGTGCAGGTGATCTACTCCGACACATCGGTACTCTCCTCGCTCAACATGATCCACGCGCTGCGGCGCAACGAGATCGTGGCCATCCAACTGGACCGGTCGCTAGGAGCCGTCGGCGTGCGTCTGGTGCCCTTCTTCGGCGCGCCGGCGTTGTTCCCGTCGGGACCGTTCATTCTGGCCCGCGCCGCGGGGGCGCCGCTCATCCCGGTGTTCACCCCACGCCTGGGCACGCGTCACTACGCGATCCGCGTCGGCGATCGATTCAGCGTGCCGCGCGAGGCACGGGCGCTCGACCGTGTGATGGCGGAGGTGGTGCACGTCTTCGAAGACACCGTACGCGCCTTCCCGACCCAGTGGTTCCAGTTCGCCCCATTCTGGCCCGGCGGGGCTGCCGAACAAGGATAGCTCCGCCGACGCCCGCGGGACCCTGTACCCATACTCATGGTCGCCCCATAACAGTGCGCCGGACGACGATGAGCATCATCGAGCTGCCGCGCGGCACATTGCTGTAATCCTTGTGCGTGAACACGTAGGAGTACGCGCGTAGAACCACGCGCGTAGTATTCCGATCTTACGGCGGTGCCATGTCTTCCTGTATAAGGCCGCCTGGCTATGGTCGTGGTTTCGGTGTCGCGCGAGATGCAGACGACGAAGAGGCACACGGCGGTGAACTGGGATCACACCAAAGGCAAGTGGAACGATGCCAATGGGAGGTTCGGGAAAATGGGGCAACCAGGCGCGCTACGTCCCCGCCGGACCGCAGAGCAGAAGGGAGGATACATGAGAACAGGTTCGGTGCTCGGCTTGATGATTCTCGTGGTCGGCCTCGGCGGGTGCATGATCGTCGAAGCGCCGATCAAGGGCGTCTTGGGAACCGAGGTCATCTGGGGTGACATAGCGACCGGAGAGTCCAGTGCCCCCGGCCGCGGCGTCGGCACTATGAAGACTGGAAAGGCCTGCGCGGACTCCATCCTCGGCCTGATCGCGAGAGGCGACGCGAGCGTGCGCGCGGCGAAGGAGAACGGCGGGATCACGGAGGTCACAAGCGTGGATCACTCGGCGAGGAACTTTCTCAATATCGTTGCCGAGTGGTGCACCTTGGTGAGAGGGCACTAGTTACTTTCCGGTGCAAGAGTCTGGTTGCCGAAGGAGAGCACACCCCGGCGTTCGAGGCCGGCAGAGGTGAACGAACCGGGAGTTGCGGCCGCGCGGCCGTAGGGCTACGCGCGTAGTAGCGGCGGTCAATCCCTCCCAGGTCGGATCGCGTGTTCGATCTCTTTGCGGACGTGCCGTACTTCCGCGGCGTGTGCCTCTCTCGACTCCTCCTGCGCGGTGACGACGAGGGTTTCAACGTCTTGCACCGCCTCTTTGAACCGCTGCGTGGCTTGATCCAGGTTGTCGACGATCGCTTCCTGCTCAGCCCCCTCGACGGGGCCCTGCGTCTCCGTGGTCGTTGCGATGACCGTTTCGACCTGCTCCGCGGCCTGCTCTCCTTGTCCCGTCGCCTGACCCGGCTCGGCTCGCGCCAGTCCCACCGTGGGGCCGCTCGTTCCGAGCGCATCCTCGGCAGGGGGCGCGATCGTGTCGACACGCTCGACGGCCTGCTCGATCTGCTCCGTGGCGCCCTGCAGCTTTTCGACGATTTCGGCCTGCGCCTCAGCAGCCAATGGCTGCGGCGTCTCTTCCGCCACCGAGATCAGTTTTTCGACGCGTGCCACCGCCACCTCGATTTGCTGATCGACAGCATCAACGACATAATCCGCCGTCGCCGGGTCGATGCCCATGCGACTCGTGCGCGCTCGGAGCCGGACGCGGGCCTGTTGCCGGAGTGCCCGGACACGTGCGCGAAGATCTTCCCATGGACTGCCGAGGAGGCCCGCGGGCTCCGCTACAGGCTCCGCGTTGACCACCATGGTATCGAGCAGCACCTGGATGACCGCGGTCATCGGAATCGCGATGAGGATGCCGAGAATACCGTACAGAGTGCCGAAGGCGAGGACGGCCAACAGCCCGACGAGGGCGCTCACGCCGACAGCGTGATGCATGATGCGGGGAATCAGGACGTTGTTCTCGATGAGTTGGAGAAGGACCGCGAATCCGATCACCAAGAGCACCGTGTGCACGCCCAACGGCAAGGCGACGAGGACCGCGGGACCGACGGCGAGGACCGGTCCGATCAACGGCACGGCTTCGAGCAGCGCCGCGAGAACGCCGAGCGCCAAAACGTTCGGCAGTCCGATCAGCGCGTAGCCGAGCGCCGACCCCGCCCCAATGGCCACCATTGCCAGCCCTTGACCACGCATGAAGCCGCCGAGCTTGGACTCGATCTCGCGCCAGATGTTGAGCGCCCGGGGGCGTCGCTCGACCGCGAGCAGTGACAGGAGCAGCCGTTCGAACCGCGACACCTCCATGGTCCAGTAAAAGGCGATGGCGAGCACGGTCACGAAGTAGGCAGGGAGCGTGACGATGGTCGTCGTCACGCCGAGAGCACCGTGGTACAGCTGCGGCGCGACCTCTATGAGAGTCTGCGTCAGGCGCTCAAACGGCGGGAGCCGCTGCCCGATCAGGTGGAACGGAGCAGTTGCACTCGCCTGCAGGTGCGAGCGAATGCTGGCATAGGTCCCGGGCACCTGGGCCGTGAACGTGCTGATCTGCTCTCTCAACACCGGGCCAACGACGAGCGCAATCAAAACGAGGCCGATGAAGAGGAAGAGGTAGATCAGCAGTACCGCGAGCCCCTTCGGTACCCCCCAGCGGCAGAGCACTACGTGCCAGGGCCGGAGCGCCGCCGCGACGACAATGCCGATGAAGAGCAGGAGGAGGATGTCGAGCAGCAGGTAGGCGACGGCAGCCGTGGCCGCCATGCCGATCACTATCGCGGTGGCGGCGGCGACCTGTCGCAGGTCGATGCTGCCTGGACTGTGCGCGCCTTCGCTCATTCCGCAACAGCCATCGCGCAACGCGCCGTCATCGAGAGCGACGGGGGCGGCATCGCGAGGATGGCGGGCGTCCGGAGGTGTGACATGGCCATCGCCATCCCGACGCCCGGACAGGACTACAGCCGACCCGTCAAGAGCAAGACGACAACGATCAGAAGGATAATACCGCCAGCGCTCATTCCGTAGTACATGAAATGTTCTCCCTGATAAGGAAAATAGCCGATCTCTATCGGCGGGGTAAGGGCGTAAGACTATGCGCGTAGAACCACGCGCGTAGTAGTCCGAGCTTACGGCCGGTGCCGCGGCCTTGTACAAGTACACACTAATGCAAGTCCGGTGTCACCTCCGCTGCGAGGAGGGTGAATGGAGCAACCTTGGGACCACCTGTCAGTAGAGAACAGAAAAAGAAGCTCGAAGCCGACTGGCAGACGGTCGGCGCACCGTGTCGCGGCCTGAGCAAGTGCTCCGGCGCGGCACGAGGAAGGAGAATCAATCATGGTCACACGCATCTGGATCTTCGGCGCGCTGCTGGGCATTCTCGGCCTGCCGCTGCGTGGCGCGAGCGCCACGGAGGCAGTCGTGCCGTCCTCTGAGGCCGCTCGAACGATTGTCATCAGCGACCTGACCGTCCGGGAGGGCTCGGTCTCAGGCACCGTCGTCAACAAGTCGTCTGCGACTGTTCGTGGAGTTGAGTTGCTGCTCCGACAAACATGGCTGTGGAACAACGAGCTGCATCCGGGGACAGACAGCCCCGGGAGGACGCTGCCGTTCACGTTGCGCGGAGAGATCGCCCCGAACGCGAGCGCGCCATTTACGTTCCAAACCCCTCCCTTGCCCCAGCGTTCCGACGGTCGCTTCGTCACGACGATGGATGTCACCGGCTTCACTGAAGTGGGTCCGTAGGGCAAATCTTGGGAAAGCCGTGAAAGCTGCCACCAGGGTCCACCTTCTGGCCTTGGTGGAGAAACCGGATCGGCACCCGAGTAACGAAAGAAGACTCAGATGAAACATTCTCGTCAATTGTTTGTCGTGTTTGGCATCGGCGGAGCCCTGCTTTCGTTGCTGTTGCCGGGTTGTGCTCAGCTAATCGGCCGAAAGGAGATTCCTCCGCCGCCCGTAGTGGCGCCCCAGGTGAAGGAGGAAGCGCCCAACGCTGAGGGGCCGAAGGTAGAGGAGGTCGGACAAGCCTCCTGGTACGGACCAGCCCTGAACGGGAAGGAGACCGCGAGTGGAGAAACCTTCGATCAGAATGGGCTGACCGCGGCACATCCGACGTTACCCATGGGCACCAAGGCTGTGGTTACCAACCTGGAGACCGGAAAATCGGTGGAGGTCACGATCAACGACCGGGGTCCGTATGCGAAGGGGCGGAAGATTGATCTCTCGCGCGCCGCCGCTCGACAGATCGGGATGTCGAAGAAAGGCGTAGCGAAGGTCAAGATTGAGTCCAGGCCCCGCCGAAAGCCGACCAAGAAGATGGCGCGGCCCACGAAGAAGAGACGCGCCAAGCCCGTTGCAATGCGCACCGATCCGCCGGTGCTGTCCCCGCAGTGATCGCCTGGAGGAAAACACCGCGGTGCGAAGTGCCCGCGAAGTGTTGACCGAATTGATTTCCGGAACATCGACTCGACGAACGGAGGATTGATTTATGAAGGAACCCACTGCCGGCGCACCCCAATTGGCGCATGGAGTCGCGTTCTGGCGACGGTGCACGTGGCTCACAGGGGCGTACGCTATTGCCGTGCTGGCCGCGTGCGGCGGGCACGGCGGTAGCGGTCCCGACACGCCCCCAACGACGGGCGGCTCCCGGCAGTTCCGCGCGATCGCCGGCGTGTCGATGGGCGCATACGGCGCAATGAACATCGGTACGAAGCACGCCGATCTGTTCGGTACGATCGCTGCCCTCGGTGGCCCGGTCGATATGCGGCAACTCCTGCGGGACATGGTGGACGACAACCTCGAGGTGAAACCGCAGACGACCATTCCGCTCAATGTCGGCGATGATTTCACCTTCGATCACCAACCGCCCTATCCCGGACGCGACACGCGGCTGTCGATGATCAAGGATCTGGTCATTGCATTTGGCAATCCCTTCCTGCACCACCCCGATCCCTCGCAGCAGTATCTGGCGATGGATTCCGAACCGGCGCAACCGCAACTCCTGCGCGACGACGTGTTTGGGGCCTTCATGCTACCGGCGAACTCACGTGGGTTCCTCGATGGGGGCGATGCCAATCAGGATGGCGTGCGTCAAACCACCGAGGCGCCAGTCGACCCTGTCGATGTCCTCCTCCTCGCGGGCGGGTCGTTGCCAGGCATCGCGAGTGACGCGATCGGGATGGATGTCGGCGGGCGGATGCTCGCTGACGTGAACGGCGACGGGAAATACGACGTCGGCGATGGCATCGTCGTGAATCTCTCGGAGCCATTCAGCGATACGAACGGCAATCTCGTGTTCGAACCGGAACTCGAGGAAACGTTCAGTGATGTGGGTCTCGATGGCGTGGATGGAACCGGCGACTATGGCGAGGGCAACGGCCAATTCGACTACGATCCCGATCGGGCGACATGGTTGGCTGAAGATCCGCTGACGCGACTGGAAGGCCGAATAGCCGCAGACATCGCTACGCAGCGCATCTACATGGACGTCGGCACCCGGGACGAGTTTGGCTTCGGGCGCCACTACGACAACTTCGTTGCGCTGCTCCAGTCCAAGGGCCTTACGGTGGACATCCAAAATGACTTCCCCGGGAACTGCGTCGATGTGCCGAACCTGCCGCAACAGTATCTGCTGGTCCGTTACACCGGAGGCCACGTTGGCATTCCGGAAGCCGACGATGTCACAGACAGCCTGCTGAACGGCGACGTCTGTGGGTCGCTACCGATCTGGCAGCGCCTGCTCACCATGATCAGCTACATGGACTCGAGCTTTCCGAATGGGTTCGACGGGCCGGGCGATCTCACATTCAATGATCCCGATCCGCGTGGTGACATTATGGAGACGGACGTCACCGCGCCGTCGTTGGGCACGAACTCTGGTGCGGCACCGGACCGGCCGGTGCTCATCTATCGACCCCCGGCATACTTTCACACGAACCGCAGCTTCCCGATCGTCTACATCCTCGGCGGCTACGGCCAGGCGCCGGAGGACTTTGAGCAGCTCGGCGGGCTGCTCGATTTCCTGATTCTCGCGAATCAGGTCCAGAACATGTTCGTCGCCGTCCTGCCCGGTGCCGGAGGCCGCAAGGCATCGTTCTACGTCAACCACCGTGTCCCGGAATCGCAGGTGCCCGATCTGATCAACCCGACTTCGGGACGCTACGAGGACTCGATCCTCCAGGACCTGATCCCGACGATCGAGAAGACGATTCTGAAGGGGCGCGTGCGGTAGCGAGCCTGAAACCGCTACTCTGAGTGTAACGCCAAAGCGGTTGCCAGTACTGTGGGGATGCCCGTATATGTGCTATCGTCAGCCGTAGGAGACGGCGATGACCTTCACGCGCATCACAGTCGACCCCCAGCAAATGAGCGGTGTGCCCTGCATCCGAAAACTGCGGATTCCGGTGGCCACTGTCGTCGGGATGATCGCCGACGCGATGACGGAAGACGAAATCCTACGCGCCTATCCCGATCTGGAGCGGGACGACATTCGCGAAGCGCTGCGCTACGCCGCCGAGGCGGTGCGGGAGCGCGAGCTGCCGCTCGTGAAGACAGCTTGAAGTTTCTGGTCGACAACGCGCTGTCCCCCGACGTCGCCGACGGTCTGCGCAGAGCAGGACACGATGCGGTGCACGTGCGGGAGTACGATATGGCGCGTGCAGATGATCCCGACGTCTTTGAGCGCGCGGCCGCCGAGGGCCGCGTCCTCGCATCAGCGGACACCGACTTCGCTACGCTACTTGCAGAGCGGAAAGTGAAGAAGCCATCCGTCATCCTGTTCCGGCGCGCCGGGCAGCGTCGGCCTACGGCGCAAGTGAAGCTGCTGCTCGCGAACCTACCGAACGTGGAAGACGCGTTAGAAGCTGGGGCAGTGGTCGTCTTGGAGGACGCACGCGTGCGCGTTCGCTCGTTGCCCATCAGCGAAGACTAATCCTGGCCGAGCGCCACGGGATGGACGTGATCACCTTCATGACCGTCCATCCGCCGTTCTGATCGTCGACCAAGTGGGGACTTGGGCCGGTGTCGAGCGGCCGCGGCGCGTAGGTCGTCCTCCGCTGTCACTTGCAGTGCGCGGGCGAAGCGCTCAACGGTTTCTCGATCGCTATAGTTTCCGCCGCGAAAGGGGATGAGACCCTGGTCGCTCCCAGCGGGCAGCGTCCGGCCGTGAGGAGATCGGTTACCGCTTGCCGAAGCCGCCGAGGCGCGTAGCGTACGGCCGTGTCGGCTGACCTGACCCTACATGGGTGGCCTTCTGGCTTCGATTCGCATAACCTCCCAGAGTCGATCCTTCCAATTTTCACGTCGCTCTAAGGCTGGGGATGGACGGGGCCGTATGGCGCGCG
>Ga0316626_10000273_pt1 | contig 19179 bp, 14 predicted proteins | sample OWC_Aug_T1_C1_D5_FD_207656 | JGI IMG/M metagenome (GOLD analysis project Ga0316626, IMG submission 207656) | Wetland soil microbial communities from Old Woman Creek delta, Ohio, United States - OWC_Aug_T1_C1_D5_A | ecosystem: Environmental > Terrestrial > Soil > Wetlands | place: USA: Ohio...
GAGATGGCCAGGAAACTGGGACTCGTCTCCATGGTCAGCGTTCCCATGGCCGTTAAGGAAGGGAAGGTCATCGGCGTCCTCAACTGCTTCACGGCCATTCCCCACGACTTCTCGGAAACGGAGGTCAATCTGATCAAGACCGTGGCCAATCAGGCGGCCGTGGCGATTTTCAACACGGAACTGATGGTGAAGACCAAGGTGATCCAGGAAGAGCTCGAGACCCGGAAGCTCGTAGAGCGGGCCAAAGAGGTTCTGATGCGGCGCCGCTCCATGACCGTGGAACAGGCGTATCGATGGATCCAGAAACGGAGCATGGACTCCCGAAAGTCCATGCGTCATGTGGCCGAGGCCATTTTGCTTTCCGAGGAAATCTAAGACCTACCCGCCCACGCTCAGCCCAATGCCGGCCCCAATAAATCTCTTGACATTGCTCATTAGCCCAGCTTAGAAAGATTAGATATCTTCAGTTATGATGATGTCCTTACACGATGGGGTGTAAAGGCTCAAGGATGTGCAAGACAAAGGTGTCTATTCCTCGTTAGAGGGCGGCACTTTTTTTTTATCATCACTCAGGAGGAGGACCCGTATGAATTTACAGAGACCCAATGCAAATGAAGCCGTACAAACCAGCAACCGCTCCAGGGATGTAACCCCTCAATCCGGCATTTGCAGCCGGTGCGTAGACGGGTGCCGCGGAGGCTGTGACATGTTCCACGCCACCTTCCGGGGCAGAGAGCTTCTTTATCCGCAACCCTTTGGCAGTATCACGGCCGGAGCCGACAAGAACTATCCTGTCGACTACTCTCACCTCAACATCATGGGGTATGCCCTCGGAGCAAAAGGAGTGGATCCGGACCCTGATAAGGCTACCTTTCCTGCGGTCAACACGGAAACCTCCTTTGGAGCCGTCCACAAGGTCAAGATGAAGGTTCCCGTCTTCACAGGAGCCCTTGGCAGCACGGAAATCGCGCGAAAGAACTGGGAACATTTTGCGGTCGGCGCTGCCATCAGCGGTATTGTTCTGGTTTGCGGGGAAAATGTCTGTGGCATCGATCCTGAACTGGAATTCAATGCCCAGGGCAAGGTGAAGAAATCCCCTGAAATGGACCGCCGTGTGAAAGAGTACCGCCGCTATTTTGAGGGGTATGGAGACATCCTCGTCCAAATGAATGTGGAAGACACCCGCAACGGGGTGGCCGAATACGTGGTCGAAAAACTGGGCGTAGAAACTGTGGAGCTCAAATGGGGCCAAGGCGCCAAATGTATCGGTGGAGAGATCAAAGTGAACTCCCTCGAAAGGGCGATTGAACTAAAGAAACGGGGATACATCGTCACCCCTGATCCTGAAGACCTTGCTTTCCAGGCAGCCTTCAAGGCGGGTCCTTTGAAACAATTCGAACGCCATTCCCGTCTCGGATTCGTGGATCAGGAGGGATTCATGAAGGAAGTGGAGAGAATCAGGGCCTTAGGGGCCAAACGCGTGACTCTGAAGACCGGTGCCTATCCCATGAGAGAACTGGCCATGGCTATCCGATGGTCGAGCGACGCTAAAATCGACCTGTTGACCATCGACGGCGCTCCGGGCGGAACAGGCATGAGCCCATGGAGAATGATGAACGAGTGGGGTATCCCTTCCCTTTACCTCCATTCCATGGCCTATGAGCTCTGTGAACGCTTGGCCAAAAGAGGGAACTGGGTCCCTGATATTGCCTTTGCAGGCGGCTTTTCTTCTGAGGATCACGTCTTCAAAGCCCTCGCTCTCGGCGCTCCCTATTGCAAGGCTATTTGTATGGGCCGCGCCCTGATGATTCCCGGAATGGTGGGAAAGAATGCGGAAAAATGGTTGAGAGGTGAAGACAAAGGACTCCCCAACACCGTTTCCAGATACGGGTCCACCAAGGAGGAAATCTTCATGAACTATGAGGTTCTCAAGGAAAAGTACGGATCAGAGGTGGAAAAACTTCCTCTGGGCGCCGTCGGCATTTACAGCGCCGTGGACAAGCTCAAGGTCGGGCTCCAGCAGCTCATGGCCGGTGCGAGAAGCTGGCAGATCCGCTATATCAACAGGAAGGACTTGATGTCTCTCACCGAGGAGTGCGCCAAGGTGACCGGGATTCCATACGTCATGGATGCTTACAGGGAGGAAGCCCTGCAAATCATAGACTCCTGATCCGTGTCATCTCATGGTTCCCTTTTCCAATGACCTTTGTGCTGTTTTTTCATATGATTGGCTGCTCGGGATGATGAGGGCTTCTTGTCCCGGGCGGTTTCATTCGGAGACTCGGGAAACGATTGATCACAAAACGATCCTCCACAACCGGAGCACGGCAAAGCATTGACCAGCGCGCCTTTACCTACTGAGTTCCATGCTCGGTTCAAAGCCTTTCACGAGCTCATGGCCAACAAGATCCGGGAGATCTTGCTGGTCTCGAGCCCTTATGACGCCTATGTGATGGAAGAAGACGGCCGGCTTGCTTCGAGGATCATCAATGAGTATCGAGGTCTGAACCTCAGCCAGCCTCCCAGGGTGACCCGCACCTCTTCCGCTTACGCGGCCCTCGAACACCTCAACGAGAAAAAGTTCGACATGGTCATCACCACGCCCCACCTCGAGGAAATGGACGCCTATTCCCTGGGCCGGGCGATCAAGAAAGTCAAACCTGAGCTTCCTGTGATTCTTCTGGCTCAAACCCTGAGAGCGCTGGCTCCCCAGCCCGAGGACAAGAACGGTCGGGGGATTGACAAGGTCTTCATCTGGTCCGGAGTTCCTGATTTTCTCCTGGCCCTGGTCAAGAATGCAGAAGACCGCCTCAATGTGGATTTCGACACGAAAAAGGCGAATGTGCGTGTCTTGCTCCTTGTTGAGGACTCTCCTCTTTACTATTCTTCTTTCCTCCCCTTGATCTACCAGGAAGTGGTGAAGCAGACTCAGGCGGTTCTTGAAGTGGGGCTCAATGAAGAACACCGGCTTCTCACCATGCGGGCGAGACCCAAGATCCTCCTGGCGGTGAACTACGAAGAAGCCCTCGAGCTCTATGATAGGTACCAGCCTTACATCTTCGGGGTCATGTCCGACTCCCGCTTGCCAAGGGGTCAGAAACTGGAGGATGACGCCGGGCTCTTGCTTCTGTCCCAGATCCGAAAGGACATTCCGGATCTGCCTCTGCTTCTCATGAGTTCGGAATCGGGCAATCAGGAAGAGGCGGGAAAAATTCCGGCGGTGTTCCTCGACAAGAACTCCCCGAACCTGCTTTCCGAGATACACAATTTCTTCATGAATCACCTCGGGTTCGGCGACTTTATCTTCCGCATGCCGGACGGCAAGGAAGTGGACCGGGCATCGAATCTCCGCGAACTGGAAGAAAAAGCAGCGCGCATTCCCGAGGAATCTCTCTGGTACCACGCGAAACGCAACCACTTCTCGAACTGGCTCATGGCCCGGTCTGAAATCGGCCTTGCTTCCGCTTTCCGGAAAGTCCAGGCGTCTGAGTTCTCCAGTGGCGAGGAGATGCGGGAATATATTGTCTCAAACCTTCACGGGCTGCGAAGGTGGCGTCAAAAAGGGGTGGTCGCTCAGTTCAACAAGTCCTACTTCGACCCGGACGTGAGTGATTTTGTCAAGATCGGTCAGGGATCCCTTGGAGGAAAGGCGAGAAGTCTCGCCTTCATGTCGGCCCTCCTTCAGGAGGATCCGGCGATTTATGAAAAGCACAAAGACGTCAACATTGAAATTCCCAAGACCCTGGTCATCAGCACCGACGGTTTTGAGTCTTTCATCTCCAATAACCACCTCCACCATTTCGCCGTCGAAGAGGTACCGGACCAGAAAATAGCGGATGCGTTTCTTCTTGCGGAAATGCCGGACTGGCTGGTCCAGGAGCTTGCCTTTTACCTGTCTCAGGTGAACTATCCTCTTTCTGTTCGATCCTCCAGTGCCCTGGAGGATCTCCAGTTTCAGCCCTATGCCGGGCTTTACGAAACTTACATGATCCCGAACAATCATCCTGATCCATCGGTCCGGCTCAAGCAGCTGACCAAAGCCATCAAGCTGGTCTATGCCTCGACCTATTATGAAAGCCCCAAAGCCTTCGCCCGGCACACTTCCAACCGGCCCCAGGAAGAGGCCATGGCGATCATCGTCCAGAAGCTCACCGGTGAGGAATACGGAGACTACTACTATCCGGCCGTCTCGGGTGTTGCCCAGTCGCACAACTTCTATCCCATCCCTCCCATGAAGCGGGAAGACGGGATCGCCTATATTGCCCTTGGGCTCGGCAAGACCGTGGTGGAAGGAGAACGAGCCTTGCGCTTCTCTCCCAGGCACCCCACCTCCATGCCCCAGTTCTCGACGGTGGACGACATCCTCTCCAATGCGCAGCGCTATTTCTATGCTTTGAAAATCAGAAGCTATCCGGAGGAGTTGAGCTTTCACAGGTACTCCAATCTTGAAAGGAGAGAGGTGGATGAGGCGGAGGAGGAGTTCCCGGTCAGAGCCCTTGCCAGCACCTACATTCCCGACGAACACCGAATCCGGGATACAGGGTACTTGAAGGGGCCAAAGATTCTGACCTTTGCCCAGGTCCTCAAGTACAATGTTTTCCCCCTCCCTTCCTTGGTGAGCGACTTCCTGGACCTTGGACGAAGAGCCATGGGCTGCCCCGTGGAGATTGAGTTCTCAGCCAGTCTCAGCCCTGATCCAGCGCTAAAAAGCAGTTTTTTCTTTCTCCAGATGAGGCCCATGGTCGCGGACCTGGAGCCCTTCGAAGTGAAGATCACCCGGCAGGACGTGGAAAAGGCCTTCTGTTTTTCCACCCAAGCTCTGGGAAACGGCAGGAGCAATGACATTGCCGACATTCTCTACGTCAAGCCGGAGGACTTCAAACCCGAGTCCACGGTGGCGATCGCCAAAGAAATCGGTCGTCTCAACGCTGCCCTTCTCAAAGAGAAGCGGCCCTATTTGCTGGTGGGGCCCGGAAGGTGGGGCAGTGCCGACCGGTGGCTCGGAATCCCGGTTCAGTGGCACGACATATCGGGCGTGGGCGCCATCATTGAACTCAGAAGCGCTTTGCTCAAGGCGGATCCGTCTCAGGGGACCCATTTTTTTCAAAACATCACCTCCTTGGGCATTCACTATGTGACGGTCAGCGAAGGATCAGAGGATCGTTTTGACTGGGAATGGATTCAATCTCTGCGTGCGGTTCAAGAGACGCAGTTCTTGCGACACGTGCGAATGGACCAACCTTTTCTTTTGAAGATTGACGGCAAGACATCCCAATGTGTGATGATTGCCACTTGATCGCAAGACGGTTCCATGCTAGGGAGTGGCTCCGAAACGCCGGACCCCATGCGCAGGTCTTCATGACCTCGGGCTCCGGCTGCAGAAAGCCGCTCCGGGGAAACAGCCGCAAAAGAGACGCGAAGTCTTTGAATCATCAGTTTGATCGAATACTTTAAACGGACGGGAGGAAAGCTATGACGGAAATCTTAAAAGTGATTAAAGCACGCGATCCCAATGAAAAGGAGTTTCATCAGGCCGTAGAAGAAGTGGTGGATTCGGTGAAACCGGTCCTGGAACGCAACCCGCAATACCGTGAAAACGGCATTCTCGAGAGGCTGGTGGAACCTGAGCGGGTGGTCATGTTCCAGGTCCCCTGGGTGGACGACGAGGGACAGGTGCAGGTGAACCGGGGATACAGGATCCAGATGAGCAGTGCCATCGGGCCCTACAAGGGTGGACTTCGATTTCATCCATCTGTGAACCTCAGCATCCTCAAGTTTCTCGCCTTTGAGCAGGTCTTCAAGAACGCCCTCACCACGCTGGCCATGGGCGGAGGAAAAGGAGGCTCTGACTTTGATCCGAAAGGCAAATCTGACAATGAGGTGATGCGGTTCTGCCAGGGCTTTATGATGGAGCTCTTCCGACACATTGGGCCGAACACGGATGTTCCGGCCGGCGACATCGGAGTGGGAGCAAGAGAAATCGGATACCTCTTCGGCATGTACCGCAAGCTCGCGAACGAGTTCACAGGGGTGTTGACCGGCAAGAGCCTGGGCTGGGGGGGAAGCCTTATCCGGCCGGAAGCAACAGGATATGGATGCGTTTACTTTGCCGCTGAAATGCTTGCCGTTCGGAATCAAACTCTGGAAGGGAAAGTGTGTCTCGTCTCCGGATCCGGAAACGTGGCCGAGTTCACTGTGGAGAAACTGATAGAACTGGGAGCGAAAGTGGTCACCCTGTCCGACTCCTCAGGTTACATTTACGACGAGGAAGGCATTAATCAGGACAAGCTGGCTTTCGTGAAAAGGCTCAAGAACATCCGCAGGGGAAGGATCAAGGAGTATGTGGACAAGTACTCTCAAGCGGTGTACACCGAAGCGGATTCCTCCCTGGACTACAACCCCCTGTGGAACCACAAAGCAAACTGCGCCTTTCCGAGTGCCACCCAGAATGAAATCTGCGGCAAGGACGCTCAGAACCTCGTGAAAAACGGCGTCACCCTGGTCGCGGAAGGGGCGAACATGCCTTCGACACCGGAGGCGATCCATATCTTCTTGGACAAGAAGATTTTGTACGCCCCGGGCAAGGCGTCTAACGCCGGAGGGGTCGCTGTATCAGGTCTCGAGATGGCCCAGAACAGCATGAGGCTGAGCTGGCCGAGAGAAGAAGTGGATGCCCGTCTGAAGATCATTATGAAGAGCATCCACAAGGCGTGCCTGGATGCTGCGTCGGAGTATGGAGTTCCTGGAAACTACATGGCTGGAGCAAACATAGCCGGGTTCGTCAAGGTCGTGAATGCCATGATTGACCAGGGTCTGGTTTAGGTTGTCCGGTTTTGACAAGAAAAAAGGGAGGCTTCCCAAAGGGAGGCCTCCCTTTTTTCTTCTGCTGGAAAAGCGCGCAGACCAGAAATACGGGCCCTACGAAACTGTAGATAAAACCTTGCCCGATTGACAATATCGTCATTCCTTGCGATGGGTTCTTCTCCTTCCTGACGGTCTTCGGCCACCATTCTTGTGCGCCTTGCTGCGTCCTTCCTTTGAGGTCCATGAATCAATAACAGCGCAGAACCAGAAGCTTTTCTCTTTCTCACTTCTCCCCAATTCATTGGAGACATCTTTCCATCTCTCTTGTTTGAGTGGACTAACCCCTCATTGGCACTCTCCTTGCGATAGAATCCTTTATGGAACAGACCTTCCATAGACATTAACCTACAAACGAAACAGGAGGTGTATATGGCCATCAATTGGGGACCCCATTTCATTGTACCTTCAGAGGTGGCAAAGACGTTTTCCGGAATCGTCGTCCTGAGGGAGAACTTTGATGAAAATCTTTTGCGGAAGGAGCTTGAAGCACTTGGACTCTCCGGTGCCATTCTCCAAGTGACCAACCCCTGGTACTACCGCAGAAAGAACACAGAGACCTGGATCAAAATCGGCGAATCAGAGGACAGGGAGGAGAACTTCCCTGTAAAATGGGACACGTCCGCTCTTGAAAACGGTTCATATGAAGTGCTCGGGCTCATGCATGTATCGGTGAAAAAAGGGAAGGAAGAGAAGATCATTGCCAGGCAGAATATCGTAGAGGTGACCGTTAAGAACGCCGCGTAAATCAGTAATCAGTGACCAGTGATCAGGTATTGACCGGTCATCAACGGGCGTTCCGCCCCCTCAGCTGATCCAATCGTTCTTTCAAGGCGGCGAGATTGGCTGCATGCTGAGGGGCGTACTTGGATCGCGCATAGTCGGTGTGATATTGATGGCCGGCCACGAAAATCGTATTCATGGTCAGCCACTCTGCCTCCGCAAGTTTGCGGCCCATACGATGCTCGATTTCCAGTCGAATCAGTTCAGACACTTCAAGAAAGTCCTTGCTCGCGAGATGCGAGATATCCGCATCGCAAAGGACCTGTTCCATGAGCGTCTTGGGATTCTGAGGCATTTTCGTGGCCCGGATACATCCTGCGACCCGTGCGATCTTTTCTTGAGGATAACCGTTTCCCCTCAAAAAGGAGGTGGCGATCTCAACGCTTTTCTCCTCATGGCCCTCGATCGCTTTCACATAACCGGCATCGTGAAACCATGCCGCAAGGATTACCCCTTCGAGTTCTTCCGCGCTGAGGCGGCACGCAGCGCCTATCGTCTTAGATGCCTTGGCCACGGCCTTGGCATGCTCGAAATTGTGATACCTCACCCATTCAGGTTTCGCTGCTTTGAGAAGAGCCTCGACATGGACACGGGCTTTATGGATGAGTGTATGCTTGGACACGATTTGAGTTGAAAGAGAGGATCAAGAGAGAACGAACATCACCCTTTATTGAGCTCTTTTGAACAGCAGCTCCTTTTGCCCCGGCAGGCTGATCTTGATGGCACTGCCCTCGATCTTCCCCACAATGACCCCGCCCTCTTTGGTGTTGATTCGGAGATCCCCCGCCTTGATGTGCCAGGAAAAGGAAATCTCCTGATTGCTGGCTATCCAGATGCCCTCTCCGTTGGCTTTCAGTTCCATGCGGACTTCCCCGGTCTTGCCTTGGGCTGCATAGGTTCCGGCATACTTGTCCTTGGATTCGCAGGCCAGGCAAAGGGCCAGGATCAAACACAACAGCGACACTCCCAGGGTCCATGTGGTTCTTTTCCTCAGTGCCATTTCATTCTCCATTAAGAGGCGGCAGGAAGAGCGCTCTTCCTGAACCTCTTGGGCAGAAGTCCTCCGCCGTAGAACACGAAGATCCGGTCAAAGAAAAACACCTGAATGGTCATGAGCAGCCAGACCACGTCCTCGGTGACCTTCTTCCAGCCCAGTTCCTCGCCCACCGAGTCGAAACAGCCGCAAGTGATCGGCGCATCGCGATAGATGTTGATGATGAGCATGACGATAAACATCACCAACATCAGGGAGGTCACCACGGCTGATGCGCGGGTCCTGAGCCCGATGATGAGAAACAGACCGCACATGAATTCCACCCAGGGCAGAATAACGGACCCCAGATTCAAGAAAAAGTAAGGGATCACCTGATAGGCGGCCACGGATTCGGCAAATACAGCGGGATACGTGATCTTGTACATGCTCGCGTAGATGAACACATACCCGATGTAGACCCTGAAAACGAGGGCCAGGTATTCGCTGGTCACAATACGCTTCAACAGTCCTTTCATGGCTCTACCGGATATCCTTTCTTTTCCCAGTCGCTGAGCCTGCCCTCCAGGACTCGGGTATTCTTGTAACCTCTCAGGGCAAGCTTGTTCGCCACCTCCAGATCGTACAATTTACTGATCGTCCTTCCGTAGACAATGATTTTCTTGGCTTTGTCTTCCTCGTCAAAGGTCATCAGGTAGACGATGTCAAACAGGGCCAGAGGCATGTTGACCGCGCCCTTGATATGCCGTTTATCATAGAAGTTCGCCGGCATGGCATCCACGAAAATGGCTTCGCCCTGCTTGTATTCTTCAACTGCGGCTGGGAGGGTGATCGATGGGATGGCCTCCTTGGAAGTCAGCTTCTGGAAGAGAGGAATGCCGTTCGGATTGGACTGGTTGAAAACCAGGGCGAAAAGGATACTGACGCCGATGAGGAGAACAAAATCAAACCAGGACATCTGGGGAGGGGTGGCCATTCGCCTCGCCTCTGTCTCCAGGGCCTGTTCATCCCGTTTTAGCCATCCGGACAATTGCTTGATGAAGGTCAAGGACACTTCAGGGTGGCTCTTCAAAACCTGCTCGAACTGGGCCTTGGTCAGAACCAGCGCCTGAGTCTCCTCCAAAGCCTCCACACTCGCGGACCTGGCTTCTCCGGTCAGCAACGCCACTTCTCCAAAACTCTGCCCCGAGCCTAGCTCCGAGAGCGTAATCTCCACTCCCTGGTCGTCACTGCGAAAAACCCTGACCTTACCGGACAGGATGACCCAGAAACTGTCTCCCGGGTCCCCTCTTTTGAAAACCAAACTGCGGGCTGGAACTACCCTGTCCTCCACGACCCTCGAAATCTCATCCAGCATTTCCACAGGCATGTCCCGGAAGACAGCCGTCTCAGAAAGCGTCTTCTTTTTGTCATCATGGGTTGTCATTCTGGTTTCTTCCGAAAGTCGCGTTCGGTTGGGGCAAGGAAATCCGTGGTTAACGAAAAGATTTACTCAGCTATACTACCGGCTTTTTTACAAAAGTCAAGATTGCTCTTAAGGAAGGGAATAGAAAGAGGGACATGCCGCACCGCTCAACGCACCCCGCAGGCCAAGTTTTTACCGAAGCGCTCCCAGGATTTCCCGTCTCACTTTCTCGAGAACGGAATCCTCATAGATTTTCTGACCGCTCGCATCCCGAACGTAAAACACACCGGTCATCTTTTCTTTGTCGCTGTTCACCTTGGCAAACCGGATGTCCAGACCAAGAGAAAAGATTTTCTTGGCCAGCTCATAGAGCAGCCCTGTTCGGATCCCGCCTCCCACCTCCAGGATGGTGAAGAAGTCGGAGCCTTCATTGTCGACCCGGATTCTTTCCACCGGGTGATAGGGGTAGTGGATCTCCTCAAAGGAACTCATCTCGGCTTTTCTGCTGATCAATTCATCGAGAGGGAGCTGGTCTTCGATCGCCTGCCGGCCGTCCTGTAATATCTTCGACCACATTTCTTCCTCCCGCAGAGGATCGAGAGGGTTCGTAACGTCATAGAGGTCAAAGGCGAGGCCGTTCTTCAGAGTAAAAATGTTCCCTGAAAGCACATTGATATTATGAAGGGTAAAGACCCCGACCATTTTGCTGAAGAGCCCGGGTCGGTCCCGGGTGCACAAGATGACGCGGGTGACAGGCGCGTGCTTCACCTTTTTCAATGTCCAGGACAGTTTTTGATCTTCCATGCTCAGGGCCATCCGAAAGTGCTCCACCATGTCCTCCAGAGGGACATTCAGGAAGTATCGGGGCGAAACCTGATCCATCAGATCCGCGATCTCCGTCGCTGAAAAAGCCCCCACCAAGGACCGCGACAGGGCGGCCTTGTTTTCGACCACCGCTCTTGTCGCATCCGGCGAAACGAGGGTTCCGCTTTGAAGAATGCGTCTGACCTTGAAAAAGAGTTCGATGAGAAGCATGATCTTCCAGTCGCTGCTCGCGATCGGCCCCGTGGCGAGACTGTCGGCGACCGTGAGCAGAAAGAGAAGCTTCAGCTTCTCAAGATCTCCCACAACCTGGGCGACTTGCACGGCCGTCTTTTCATCGTTCAGATCTCTTCGCTGAGAAATGTTGGCCAAAAGAAGGTGGTGCTGGATGAGAAAAGGAATCACGTGCACCGCATTCTCGTCCACGCCAAGCCTTTTCAATAATCTGGGAATAATCTCCGCCCCTCTCGCGGAATGCTCTCCTCTGTATCCTTTTCCGATGTCGTGCAAGAGGCCGACCAGAAAGAGCCACTCCGGATTCTTGAGCTCAGCGTAAACCTGTTTAAAGAGGGGCCACCGATCAGCATACACGCCCCGTGCAATGTGGTGGATAATCTCGAGTGTTTTTAGGGAATGAAGATCCACGGTCTCGGAGTGGTAGTACGTGAACTGAGCCAGGTTTCTGATCTTTTTGAACTCGGGAATGAACAGAGTGATGAGCCCCAGTTCCAGAGCCAGTCTGAGAATCTTCGGATCGGAAGGGTGATACAGGAACTCAAGAAAGAGGCTTTTCGCTTCCGGAAGATCAAGGAGGCTCTTCCCTTGTTCCTCGATCTTCTTGCCCGCCTCCCAGATGAGCTCGGACCCCAGGGACAGCCCCCTCCGGTTCGCCTCATCCAGTGCTTTGAGGACCAGCAAAGGAGTGAGCCCTTCCCCCTTCAGAACAAGATTCCCTTTGATGACTTGAAATTCCGGCGAGATTTGCTCAGGAGAAGGCTCATCAGGCTGAGGATCAATGAGTTCCATGGCCTTCACGTGAAACCCTTCGCTTCTGTAGCGGATCCGGTTCAAATGGCCATGGAGATCTCTCATGAATTTCTCAGGCCCTGTATTGTAGGCTCCGTTCTTGAAGCCCAGGCTCTTGGCAACCTTTGGCTGGAGCGGGAGCAGCAGTCGATCTTCCCGCCGGCCTCCGGCTAAGAGGTGGAGCTGGTTTCTCACCTTGAGGAGGAAACTCTCGGACTCATGGAGCTTTTCCATGCCAAAATGGGAAAAAACGGAAAATCGCTTCACATCGCGGAGATGCTTTGACTTGAAATACAACTTGGCCGTCCAGGCCATGAAGTGAATGTCCCTGAGGCCGCCAAGGCCCTCTTTGATGTCCGGTTCCAAAAAATATTCCTGGTTCCCGAATTTTTCCTGTCTCTTCTGCTGATAGAGGAGGAACTGTCGCCGAATGGCCTCTTTCTCCCGGTCGATCTTCGACCAGAAGGCCGCTTCAAACAGGCGGTAGAAGCTTCTGGCCCCCAGCAGGAAGCGGGCATCCATCACAGAGGTGAGAAACCGGAAATCGGTCAGGGCCAGACGGTTGCACTCCTGAAAAGTCAGGACCGAGTGACCGACTTCAAGCTTTATATCCCAGAGGGTATAGAGGACCCGCCGGATCATCTCGCTCGTTTCGCGAGAGAGCCTGCCCTGGTGAATCACCAGGAGATCCACATCCGATCCGAGGCACAGTTCCCGTCGCCCATAACTGCCGAGGGCGGCAAGAGCGACGCTTCCCTCATGGATTTCTTCGGCCTTGTCTCTGAACGCGGCCTCAAGGAACAAAGACCGGATGAACCGGTCCATGAGATCCGCGTAGCGCCGGGTGGTGAGAAACCCGGAACTCTGGGTCAGCTCTTTTTTGATGAGGGTGTTTCTGGATTCCAGAAAATCCTGTGCAATGTGATGGGAGGAGGTGCGATGACTAGATGGCGTCCTCGTCTTCTTCTCCTGTTCTGATGCGGACAGCCTTCTCCACGGGAAGCACGAAAATCTTCCCGTCCCCAATCTGCCCCGTATAGGCATTTTCCTTGATGGCCTTGATCACCCTCGGGACCAACTCTTTGGCGACAACCACCTCGATCTTGATCTTGGGGAGAAAATCGACCACGTATTCCGCGCCCCGATAGATCTCCTTGTGACCTTTCTGACGGCCAAAGCCTTTGACTTCCGTGATGGTCATGCCACCCACTCCGAGTTGAAGGATGGCATCCTTGACTTCATCCAGTTTGAACGGTTTGATAATGGCCTCGATTTTTTTCATTCTTCCCCTCTGTGGTGATTTTCATGGAATCATGAACAAAACGTCCTCTGGGAGCCCCGGCTCCTGAAGTGGTTAAGCAAAACGGAGGCGGGAAAAGGAATAGGATGCATGGTATTCACCCCATACCATGTTGTCAATCTCTTTCGCCGCAACCAAAACCTGTTTGAATGAGCCCAGGCCGGGGGGTGTAGTCTCTGGCGAGTCCGCAACCGGAAATGGACTCATCCCGCCAACCGCCCCCTTGCCCTTGAACCTTCCCCGGAGGAGGCGCATAGGTCCAAGCCAACCGGAGGGCCTGTACCAATGGGCTACCACCATAACCCTCTGAGTTTTTGGCGCCGGTTAATGGCACTGAGGAAATGGTTGCGGCTCTAAAGAGACCACACCCCCCGGCCTGAGCTCGAGTACTTCTATCCGTTTTGCCGAGAAGTCACAGTCTAAGATTCTATCCCGTGGGTTTCCCAGATCCACAAGTCAGTGACAATTTCGTATATGCAACAGATTATTCCTACAATTTTGTCACGCTCCATTCTTGAAGAAAGGTCCCTCCATGATCGCAACTTCTTGTTTTACTGGAAAAACAAGCCATGCATCCCCATGGCACGTTCCTTGCCATGGGGAGAAGGGATAGAGAAAGGAGAGGACTCATGAATACGGGAGACACGGCATTCGTACTCGTTTCGTCAGCACTGGTCATGCTCATGACCCCTGGGCTGGCCCTTTTCTATGGAGGGATGGTCAGAGGGAAAAACGTGCTCGGCACCATTATGCAGAGTTACATCATCCTTGCCCTCATCACCCTTGAATGGGTGCTGTGGGGATATTCTTTGTCCTTCGGCCCGGACCACGGCGGAATCATCGGCGGCCTGGACTGGTTCGGTCTTAAAGGGGTGGGAATGGAACCCCACGAAACCTACGGCACGACCATCCCCCATCTGGCTTTCATGATTTTTCAGTGCATGTTCGCTGTCATCACGCCGGCGCTGATCACCGGCGCCTTTGCTGAAAGAATGAAATTCATATCCTTCTTGCTTTTTACCGTTCTTTGGGCAACCTTTGTTTACAATCCCCTGGCTCACTGGGTCTGGGGTTCCGGAGGATGGATGGCCAAGATGGGAGCCTTGGACTTTGCAGGGGGCACGGTAGTACACATCAGCTCCGGGGTTTCCGCCCTTGTGGCGGCGCTGTTCGTGGGGAGAAGGCTTGGTTACGGAAGCACCGCCTACATTCCTCACAATCTGCCCATGACCATCACCGGCGCGGCTTTGTTGTGGTTTGGATGGTTCGGTTTCAACGCCGGCAGCGCCCTTGCTGCGAACGGCCTTGCAGCGAACGCCTTTGTGGTGACCCACATCGCTTCTGCGGTGGCTGCTTTTTCCTGGCTTCTCGTGGAATGGGTCCACAGAGGCAAACCGACCACCCTGGGCGCAGCCAGCGGCGCTGTCGCCGGTCTTGTGGCCATCACTCCCGGCTCCGGATTTGTTGGACCTGTTTCCGCCATCCTCATCGGCGGTGTTGCCGGGATGATCTGTTACGGGGGCGTGATGTTGAAGGGCAAATGGCGCTACGACGATTCTCTGGATGTGGTCGGCATTCACGGCTTCGGCGGCACATGGGGGGCCTTGGCCACCGGCCTCTTTGCCAGCAAAGCGGTCAATCCTGCCGGTTCCGACGGTCTTTTCTTCGGTCATCCCGGGCAACTGGGCATTCAGTTCCTCTCCGTTGCCGCAACGATTGTGTTTGCCTTTGTCATGACCACGATCATTCTCAAATTCGTTGATTGGGTCGCCGGCATCCGAGTGAGTGATGACGAAGAAGAAAGGGGCATGGACATCAGCCTGCATGATGAAAAAGGTTATAGTTTTTAGCAGGAAAGCACTTGAAGCGGGACAAACAGAAGAGAATCGTGATCTTCAAGAAAAGGAGCAAGGACTATGAAAAAGGTTGAAGCAATCATCAAGCCTTTCAAGTTGGATGACGTGAAAGAAAGTCTCTCCACCCTGGGGGTCAAAGGGTTGACCGTCACGGAAGTCAAAGGCTTCGGCCGTCAGCGGGGTCATCGAGAGGTCTACCGGGGGGCTGAGTATCAGGTCGATTTTGTGTCGAAAATCAAGATCGAAGTGGTCATGGAAGACGAACTGGTTTCCGATGCCGTCCGCGTCATCCAGGAAAAGGCAAAGACCGGACAGATCGGTGACGGCAAGATTTTCATTATTCCTGTGGATAACGCCATCCGCATCAGGACAGGCGAGACAGGCAAAGACGCCATTTAGCAAGGGCCATGACATCCCCGTCTGACGAACTGAAGAACGCAAGGAGCGAGCTTGTCTCCCTCTTCTCCGCCGGAGAGGTTTCAGAGACCTTCCAGGAGAACTATACGGAGATCATTGACCATTACTTCCGCAGGAGTGTTCAAGAAAGCGAAGCCGGGCAAAAACTCTTCAGAGACAAGAAGCCCTTTGCCATGGTCGCTGTGGGAGGATACGGTCGCAGGGATCTTTGCGTTCACTCCGACATCGACGTCCTGATTCTCTTTGACTCCAAGGTGCCCTTCTCTGCCAAGAGACTGGCAGAGGATATCTTCTATCCTCTCTGGAACTTGGGCCTCGACCTGGGCCACGGGATCCGGTGCATCAAGGATTGCCTTACCCTTGCGAGTGAAAACCTCGAAGCCCTCACCTCCCTGATAGATGCCCGCTTCATTTGCGGAGAGTCCCCCCTGTACCTCTCTCTCACGGAGAGGCTCGGCAAGAGAGTTCTTCCCAAGAAAGGTTTGACCTTCAGCCGATGGCTTGAGGAACAGAACCAGATGCGCATGGCCGTCTTTGGAGATGCGAGCTACCTTCTGGAACCCAATCTCAAGGAGGGGATCGGTGGGCTGAGGGACTACCATCACCTCCTGTGGCTGACCAAGGCCTTTTTCCATCTCCGAGTGCCGAAGGATCTCGAGTACTCGGGAGTTCTCTCGCACAAGGAATATGAGGACTTGGAGAGCCATCTCAAATTCATCCATCTCGTCAGGAACCACCTTCACCAGGGGTCCGCTAGAAAGAATGACCGACTGACCTTTGATTATCAGGAAAGAATCGCCCAGTCTCTTGCCTTCCAAGACCTGGACGGTCTTCTGGCGGTGGAACAGTTTCTGGGCCAGCTCCACGTGTCCATGGCTTCGATCAAGTCTCTGCACCGCTCCTTTTTGTTCACCCACTTTCCAGGCTCCCGGAGGAACGGAAGCGACCTGGTCCAGCCGGAAAGCCTCAGGGCTCCGTTCCACTCGGACCAGGGGGAAATCCATTTCCCTTCGGCCACCGCCATTCTCTCTGACCCCCTTCTGCTGTTGGACATCTTCGCGGAGGCGGCAAAAGCCGGCCTACCCCTTTCCTTGGAATCCAAAAGGCTGGTTCGGGAATTCTTGTACCTGGTGGATGAACCTTTCAGAACGTCTAAAAGAGCTGCTCGCGGCTTTCTGTCCATTCTGAACGCGCCCAATGCCTTTGACGTTCTTGATCAGATGCTGGAGACCGGCTTTCTCTGCTTTTTCATCCCTGAGCTTGAACCGGTCAAGGACCGGGTTCAGTTTGATCACTACCATCTCTTCCCCGTGGGCAGACACCTGCTTCAGACCGTCCGGCACCTGAAGACCCTTCACCAGCAAAGGGATATCCTTCTGGCAGACATCTTCCTGGATCTCCATGATCCCGAGCCTCTTTTTCTGGCCGCGCTCTTTCACGATATTGGAAAAACCGGAAAGGATCATGCGGCTAAGGGAGCCCTCCTCATCAGAAACATTCTGAAGCGCTTCGGGTACGACCGAAAGAAAATGGAGGATGTTTATTTTCTCGTCCACCATCACCTGGTTCTGGCCGAGACCGCAACCCGCCGGGATCTCAACGACGAGAAGATTGTGGTTCAGTGTGCCGGAAGGGTGGGGACCATTGAACGATTGAAGATGCTCTATCTCCTGTCCTGGGCGGACGGGAGAGCTACAGGGCCCAGAGCCTGGAACGATTGGATCGCCAACCTGGTTCTTGAGCTGTTTTTCAAAATTCTTCACATCCTGGAAAAAGGAGAGCTGGCAACGCCGGATGCTTCAAGAAGAGTGAGGCAGTCCATGCAGCAGGTCCGGAAGCAAATCGGCGATCTGCTTTCCCCTGCTGAAGGGGAGGCGATCTTTGAGGTGATGCCTCCAAACTACCTGCTCGAGACCAGCCCGCGGGCCATCGCACGCCACGTCACCCTTTTTCGAAGGCTCCGGGAAGCTGGAAGCAAAGGGCTTGAAAGCGCATTCTGTCTTGAAGCGGAAGCGGCGCCGGCCAGCGGAACCTATGACGTCACGTTTCTGGCCAAAGACAGAGCCGGCCTGTTCTCTGACGTGGCGGGGGTCATGGCTCTAAACAATATCAACATCCTCTCCGCCCGCATCTACACATGGCGGGATGGAACGGCTGTGGACATTTTCACGGTCACTCCTCCGCTGGACCCCATCCGAACAGAGGAAATCTGGGAGAGGATCAAGGAAGATCTGGCTGAAACCTTTCGAGGCAAGATCCCCCTGTCAGAGCGTCTTCAACAGAAGGCGAAACCGACCATTCTTTTCCGCAAGAATACCCTCACCCGTCAAACCCATGTCACCGTGGACAATGAATCCTCCGACTTCTTCACCCTGATCGAGGTGTTCACCGATGACCGCATCGGACTCCTCTACCAAATCACGCACGCCCTCTTCACCCTTGGAATCGATATCCGAATTGCCAAGATTGCCACAAAAGCCGACCAGGTTGCCGATGTCTTTTACGTGCTGGATCTGGACGGGCAGAAAGTGCTGGAAGAGGAAAAGGTGCAGCGGATAAGAGACGTCCTGCTCCAGGAGCTTTCCAAAAGCTGATTTCCCCATGCGCCTTTGGCCGGAGCATTTATCCTTTCCCATTGATCATTTAACATTTACCAATGGTCATTGTCTTAAAACCCCAAAGGTCTTCTTCAATATTCAATGATCGATGTTCAATGCTCAATATTCAATGTCAAATGTTCAATGCGTCATCCCTTGGGGACCCAGGGCAGGCGATCAAGGTCCACATTCCCTCCTGAAACGATGATGCCTGCTCGCCGGCCCTTCACATCCAGTCGCCTACTCAGGATCGCTCCGAGGGGCACTGCTGCAGAGGGCTCCACCAGAATTTTCATCCTTTCCCACAGACACCGCATGGCCTCCACGATGGCCTCTTCGCTCACCAGCACAATATCCTTCACGTGCCGCAGAATGATCGGGAAAGTCAGGTCCCCCAGGGAAGTGAGCAGGCCGTCGGCAATGGTGTTCGGATGGACGGATGGAACAAGACGGCCGCTTCGAAAGGACCGGTAAGCATCATCCGCCCTCTCAGGCTCGGCTCCAATCACTGCGGCCTCCGGGGAAACCAGTGAAATCGCGGCTGCCGTGCCGCTCAAAAGCCCGCCCCCGCCCACCGGCGCGACGATCAGGTCCAGTTTCTGCACCTGCTGGCACAGTTCTATTGCAGCGGTCCCCTGCCCTGCAATCACGCGAAGGTCATTATAAGGGTGGACAAAGGCAGCCCCTGTTCGCGCCACGACTTCGGCCAGCGCCCTTTCCCGGGCTTCAAGAGTGGGTTTGCAGAAGATGATTTCCGCTCCATAACCGGCCACAGCCAGCTTTTTTACGTGGGAAGCGTTTTCCGGCATGACCACATAGGCGGGAATGCTCCGCCATCTTGCTGCAAGGGCTAAAGCGGCCGCATGATTTCCTGAAGAGTGAGTGGCGACACCTCGCTTCGCTTCATCGTCACTCAAGGAAAAGACCGCATTGCAGGCACCACGGATCTTGAACGCTCCCGCTTTCTGGAGATTCTCACACTTGAAGAAGAGTTCCCCGCCAACCATCCGGTTGATCGTGGAGGAGGTCAACACAGGGGTTCGATGGATGAAGGGCTCGATCCTTTCGTGGGCTTGCCGGATATCTTCCAAAGATGGCTCTGTTCTCATATCTCATCCGCA
>Ga0316626_10000274_pt1 | contig 19158 bp, 25 predicted proteins | sample OWC_Aug_T1_C1_D5_FD_207656 | JGI IMG/M metagenome (GOLD analysis project Ga0316626, IMG submission 207656) | Wetland soil microbial communities from Old Woman Creek delta, Ohio, United States - OWC_Aug_T1_C1_D5_A | ecosystem: Environmental > Terrestrial > Soil > Wetlands | place: USA: Ohio...
ACAACGTAACGTATGTCGTCGCGCTCGATCAGCTGTTCGACTACTACCGAAACGAGCTCATCGCGGCCAGGATCGGCGGCAGGAAAGCGAAAGACGAGGACGTCGTAATGTATATCTTTGTCGGCCAGGAACTCTCAGCCCTGGGGATCCGTCGTGAAAACGGGGTGGGAGTGCGCTGATGGAGGAGCGGAAGATGCCGTCGAAAATCGAGATCCGCTGTGTCGATTGTGGCCGGCTCGTGACGGTGAACATCAACTCGATCCGCTGTCTGCCCTGCGGCCGGGCAAATCATCACAGGCGGGTCAACGAACAGAACAGAAGCCGCCGTCGATCCGGTGACGGGCGACGGCAGTACGAAGGCCGGCCTTTTTGGGTGTGGATGGAGCTCTATCTGCGCGACGAGTAGGAGGTGTGCAATGACACTGGACGAGGCTTATCGGTACATTCGGAGGGTGAGACGGGCCGCCGTGAAGGACTGGCACAGATCAGGGGCGCGGCTTGTCCTTGGTTCGACAAAAATCGGCACACCCGAGGAGAAGAGGATGCGCGACGCCTATGTGTCGGGTTACGTGGAGACGCATCTGGCTATCGTGCTGACCAAGATGCCGGCCGAAATCATTCAACGGGTTTCTCTATGATCTACGAGCGAGGTGTGATCCTGATTGCCGGGTGGGCGGCTGGGCTCCTGGTGCACGCCTGGGGGTGCGCTCTCACCCGGCTTTGGGATCAGCGAGTGAGTTTCGATTTTGAGCATCGGCTCCCCCTGTGGGCTCGCTGGCACTTCCTCAAGTTTACGACGCGCCCCGAGACTCAGCGCAAGAGCCTGATCTGGCGGTGCGACCTGTATCACTTCGCCGATCACATGATCGCCCTGGGCTTCGTGCCCGTTGGCCTCGCGCTCGTGGCAGCCTATGGGCTCGTGTCGTTCTGGATGTTCTTGGCGATGCTTGTCCTGATGCCGCCGGTGCGAGGCTGGTTCCTGATGTACTGGCTCCATGTAGGGCTCGAGCCGATCGGTGTCTACAGATGGACAATGAAGAAACTGGTGTATCAGATCGTGTTTTTCTGGAGGGCCGAGTGAAAACAGCGTATCGAGTCGAGCGGGACAAGCTGATCCGCAAGACGTATCGTAAGGCGAAGAGGGACCTGCCAAACCACACGCAAGAGCAGATCCTCGACGCCCTGATGGAGCTCGAGTTGCCGGTGCTGTATTTCCTGAGCAAAGGCACGCTCCGCAGGATCGTCAACGAGAGGTATTACGGCCGCGCGAAAGGAGAAGCGACACCATAGCCATGACATTCCTGCGAGCTGTGTTGCTAATGTTCTTGGTCGGTGTTCTCGCTGTGGTCCTCAGCTTCCTGTGGGGCTTCGTAAAATGGCTGAGAGATCAGTAGCCCTCGAGGTGATCGTGCTGTGCTCGGTCGCCCTCTACGCCTACGTCGCCCTGGTGATTGCGTGGCGGGAGTTCTTCAGCTCGTGGAGTAAATTCAAGTGGTTCATCGTGGCAGTTCTGATTGCGCTGGTGTGCTTCTACTACGGCTATTGGCAGTCGATGAAGTTCAGTGAAACCGGCAAGCCACAAGAAAGGGGCAGGATCCTGCCATGAGTGACGTTCTGACGAGAGAGGCTGTGGAGCAGCTCGTGGACACGATGAAGCGCAACAGAATCGGTCCCTATTGGTGGAAGGGCAAGGGATACTACGTGCTCCAGTGTCCAGGGATTGAAGTGCCGGGCGCTTTCGGACTCGAAGAGGACCCGGAGCTGACGGAGAAGCTGCGTTCCCAGGGCATCTTGGGCCGCGACGGGCACGCCTACCTATTCCCAACGGGAGAACACAAGTGACAGCCGACGAGATGGAGGTCCAGATTGCTCGCTGGTTCGACGTTCGGCGCAATATCGTCGTGCCGCGTGTTAGCTGGGGTCTTAATCTACACGAGTGCGACCTACTCATACTGACAAAAGCGAATCATGCTATCGAGGTGGAGATCAAGGTGTCCCTGGGCGACCTGAAGGTGGACCTGCAAAAAGATCATGGGCACAGAAGCGACAGAATCCGCAGGCTATTCTTCGCTGTGCCGGAGACAATGAAGCCGGAGAAGTTCTTGCCCTTCGTGCCGGAGCGAGCTGGGGTAATCGTTGTCCACAAAGCCTGGTGCGACATATTACGGCCGGCGAAGATCAACACGAGAGCGCGGCAATTCACTATGGAGGAACGCTCGAAGCTGGCAGAGCTCGGAACTATGCGCTATTGGAAGAGGAGGCTTTCAGAATGAGAACACTACTCGCATTGATGCTCTTTGTCGGCGTTGCCGGGGCGCAGGGCATAGTAGACACAGGTTCAGTCGTCGGGCAACGAATTGTGATAAGAGACTCTGTGCAAGTTCCTATCACGTGGCGCTATTCCGACACGCTGCAATACCTGGAGGTGGATACAGTTGTTACTTGGAAGGATTGGGCCATAGAATGGGAGCCGAAGGTCGAATGGCATTGGGTGTGGAGTTACAAGGGAGAGGTCACGGATTCGGTTCGGTATGATGCCTACGAAGAGATTCTCGCGGAATATGGCGTCTCCTCGGACGAATTTACGGATACGCTCGGACACGGGATGCAGTGGGTAGACAGCGACACTAAAGAAATACGTACGTTCTACATCGAACTCAACAGTTCTGGCACACGGTTCTCTGTGTGGCGAGACAAGGGTATTATTCCAATCTACCATCCCGTTCCAGACAAAGTAGTGTCGCGCTATCGGTGGAAGAAGACGCGGAAGGTTCACACCTTCGACATCGGCCTTCGAGAGGACGGTGTGGTTGTCTGGAGGAAGAAACAATGACTGTATCAATGCGACCATACCCTGCTCACCCGCTTCGCCGTGTCGTGAGGTCAGAATACAGGCCGACCAAGTATAACCGTGACGGAGAAGGGCCAGTGATACATTTCCTTGAGTGTGGGCATTATGTGTGGGCTAAACAGAGTGCGGGTTATCCGAAGCGAAAACGTTGCTGGGAGTGCGCGCGAGATGGCAAGTCAAAGGAGGGCCGGGAGCAATGACCCGATACCCGCTACGCAGAGTCGTTCGGAGTGAGCGCAAGATCGACGCGCACAACAGACACAGGAAAGATTCGGCTGTGCACTTCCTTGAGTGCGGCCATCGTGTCTCAGCAAGGCACAGCAAGGGCTACCCCAAGCGGAAGTATTGCTGGGAGTGCGCCAGAGGCACGAAGAAGGAAGAAGTGATGACTTGGGAAGAACGCATTGGAGTCTTACAGAACTGATGGAGGAGACGTGGCCTGTGATTGGGGTGATACGGTTCCCGTCACGGTTACAGTCCTTTCAGAACTATCGGCAAGCGGGCTTCAAGAAGTGAGGAAAAAACAGATAGACTCCTGCATTGCCGACATCGTTCGCGCCCTTGAGTCTGCGGGCATTCGCATGCGGGGTTCCTGTTGCGGTCATGGGAAAACGGACGGGCAGATTCTCTTGGCAGATGGACGCACGCTCAAAATCATTGGACCAAACGAAGAAATCTCAAAGCGAAACACGGGTATTTGGCATCTACTGCCGCCTGGTAGTGAGAAACTGAGGGAAGGACAAAAGCCATGACAGAGCGGGAACAGTTAATACATGAGATAAAGACGCACCCGAACTGCACTTTCCACGCGGGGCTATTAAAACCAATGGTCGAGGATTTTGAGCGGCGCTCAAGGCCGCGGTACTCGTTTGCAGGACCGTTCCGCTATCCAAGCCGTGCGCTGTTGCCTGCCTCCGATGGATCATGCTTTGGAGTCAAGAGGCGTACAAAAGGCGGAGTTGTCCTGATCGATGTCTCAGGCTCGATGGGGCTCAGTAATGACGGCATTGCCAAGCTGATGGATATGTTGCCGGCATGCACTATTGCGATGTATTCCAGCGACAAGACCGTCGATCATGGGATGCTTACAGTGCTGGCAGAGAAGGGAAGACGCGTGAAAGATGTCGGTGCCATCAGGCGTGCCTATGATCACAGCGGGGGCAATGTCGTTGATTTCCCTGCACTGGTATGGCTGTCCAAGCAGCAACTGAAGCCGCATGTCTGGGTGTCCGACGGACAGGTGACAGGCGTGGGTGACCGCACAGGCAAAGGCATGGTCGAACAATGCAGGAACTTCGTACGGGAGCATGGTATCATCCATATCATCGATCTGCCTGATGCCATAGAATGGATCCAGAAGAACCCGCAGTACTTCGTACACTAATGAAAGGAGTCAAGACATGAGCATGATAGCATGGACGAAACGGTATTACCCAGTCTCAGCCCGAAGACGTATGTCAGAACTGGCTGCAGTACAGCATTCTCTGCGTAAATGGGAGGGCTTACGCAAGAAGATCCTCGCAGAGTACAAGATCAAGAAGTATGACAACAAGATCATCTCGGATGGAGCGGTATCTCTCGAGATCAACGAAGAGACCTGTGCCCTGTGCAAGAAGTTCCGATCCGGTGACAACTGCGGTGACTGTCCACTCTACCTGGTCCGTGGCTGCGTCCAGTGTGACTACGCCATGTCACGGGAAGAGGAAGGCCCATACGAATACTGGGTTACGACAGGCAACCCGGAGCCCATGATTGCGTGGCTCGAGCTCACACTCAGCGCAATGAAGCCAAAAGGATTCATGAGACCAAGGAGCTGACCATGACAGATGAAGAAATGAACGTTGTCGAACTGTACGACCAGCTTCTCAAGGATTGGCATGAGTTACAGACAGAAAATCTTCGGCTTGAGAAGCGCATCGCAGAGTTGGAGAAGAACGAAAAGAAGGCCACAAGAGAGGTTGATTCCTACGAGCCGAACTACGAGGGCAAGTGTGATGTCTGTGGACAGTCACCAACGGTTACAGTCGTGAAAGACGGCAAGGTGCTGTCTGATGTCGGACTCTGCGGCCCCTGTTGCTTCGGATCTGCTGAGTGTCTTGATCCCGCGAAATGGTAGCCAAAGGAGGAGAAGCCATGACAGATGAACTCATGAAGGAGGCCCGCCGATGCCGTACATAGATCACCCCTGGCGCAAGCAGAACCCGAGCTGGCGTCGATCGTTGGTGCGGGCGAAGAAACTCGAGAAGGGAGATCCCGAGCCGGATCCCGGTCCCAGGATCATCAGTCCACGTAGACCTGCACAGAACCCCGAAACAGTGGGCGAAACTGATCGCCCGAGCCCGCAGTAACGCCAGCCGCTGACGGTCGAAGAAAAAGCTTGCCCCGAACTGCCTGATCGGTTACATTGTTCTCATCGAAGCGGTCAACCCGCTGAAGGACAGACACGAGCCGGGCCCCGGTCGCCCACAGCCGGGGCTTCGGACTCAACCAAGGGGAAGAACTCATGCCTGTTGACGACTGAAAATCAATCACCACCAATGTCACGCAGAGCCGGGAAGAACAACGGAGGCCGTCGTCCTGGGGCAGGCCGTCCCAGGGGATCGGTGAACCCGCTCAAGAGGCTCGCGACCGAGATCATCGGTGCAATGAGCGAGGCCGAGAAAACAGGCAATCGCTCCGGACTCGAGAGGATGTGGGCGTCGATGCTGGCTCGAGCACAGGGCGAAGCGTACACACACAAGCTGAAGAACGGTGTCGAGATTGTGTCCCCCCTCGATCCGGATCCCGTCGCAGCAAGACTCGTCGCAGAGTATTATCACGGTAAGCCCCCACAGCAGCTCGATCACGGAATAACCGATACGTTCGAGGACTTCCTCAAGAGGGCCCTGGCAGGTGAGTTCAACGACCCAGCATGACGTCGAGCGCAAAAGGCACCAGGAGTTCACGAAGCTACTGCTGAGCTTCCGTGACTACGCTCGATCCTTCCTCAAGATCAAGACCAAAGCCGGCCAGATTGTTCCCCTCGTTTTCAACACGGTCCAGACTCAGATACTCGAGACTGTAGAGCGCGCCATGCAGGAGGGTAAGCTGCTGCGCTTCCTGATCCTGAAGGCACGCCAGGAGGGAGTGAGCACGTTCTTCGAGGCCCTGATGTATCACCGGGCGAACACGCGCTTTCATCACAAGGCGCTGATCGTCGGGCATGAGATGGAGAGCTCGAACAACCTGTATGAGATGGTCAAGCGGTATTACGACAACCTCGAGCCCCATGTCAAGCCCGAGCTCCAAGCATCGAACGAGAAGAAGATCGCCTGGGGCAGACTGGACTCGGAGATCAAGGTCATGAGTGCGGAGAGCCGGGAGAACTTGGCACGCTCATCGACCTTTCAGGATCTGCACCTGACCGAGGTGGCGTTCTGGCCCGGAGCTCGAGCGAGCCTGGGCGCACTGCTCCAGACAGTAGCCGATCTGCCGGACTCGACGATGATCGTGATTGAATCGACGGCGAACGGGATCGGCAACGAGTTCTACAACCTCTGGCAGCGATCGAAGGCCGGCCTCACCGACTTTATCCCCATCTTCATCCCCTGGTTCGCACTGCCTGAATACAGCCTACCGTTCGCTTCGGCCGCTGCCCGGACTGCGCTCGAGAGCTCGCTGCTTCCGGACGAGCTGCACCTGCGCTCAACCTACCGGCTCACACTCGAGCAGCTGAATTGGCGTCGATGGGCGATTGAGAACAAGTGCCAGGGGGATCTGAACCTATTCCATCAAGAGTATCCATCGAATGATGCCGAGGCTTTCGTTGCAAGCGGCCGTCCTGTGTTCGATGTGAGAGCCTGTGAGCTCGAGTATCAGCAACGTCGCAAGCCGATCCGCACCGGGTTCCTGGACTATCGCCAGATGCCCGACGGGAAGATCGACCGGGATCAAGTGGTCTGGACCGACTCGCCGGCAGGGTATCTGAAGCTGTGGGAGCAGCTCGAGATCCTGCCAAATGACGAGTTCCGCTTTGCGGCTGGCACCGACGTCGCGGAGGGCCTCGCGCAGGGCGACTTCTCTGTGATCCGGGTGATGGATCGAAAGACACGCCGGCCGAGGATCGTGCTCACCTGGCATGGCCACATAGATCCGGACGCACTGGCGCTCGAGCAGGACAAGATCAACAAGTTCCTGGGTGGTGACGTCTACTTCGTCACAGAGAGGAACAATCACGGATACACAACCGTGATCCGGGCTCTCGAGTTAAACCTGTTGCAATACTACCAGGACGACTTCGTTCGGGGCTATGCCGTCGGGACCGACAAGCTCGGGTTCCTGACGAGCAAGGTGACGAAGCCGGTGGCGATCAACCAGCTGCGTGAGCTGATCCGCACCGGGGGCATCCTGGATCCTGAATGGGAGTTTTGGGGCGAGTGCATGACGTTCGTTTACAACGACAAGGGGCAGATGGGCGCCCAGGGCAAGAGCGAGGATCCTGGGGTCCAGTGCTTCGATGATCGGGTGATGGCAGAGGCGCTGGCTCTTGTGGGGCATCTGCGGCTGCCGCCTTATCGCTCGAGTGAGGTGGAGCAGCACTGGCAGTGGCAGTTCGCTCATGGCAAGCGCAACGGTAACGGCAACGGATCGAAGAAGTGGAAGCCAGGAATGGGGTGACACATGAAAAGACTCATCGCAGGGCATCTGTATGAGCTCGAGTCGTTTGATGGCGGGCGCGGTCAGCAGATTCAGTTCATCCAGAAGCAGGGGATACCTGGGTCTTTCGGCCAACTCGAGACGGTTACGGATGGAACAACGAACGAGGAGGTTCTCGCTGTCCTGATCGACCGGCTGATCTACCTGAATCTGAAGGTGCCGTCGAGGGAAACGGCGCTGGCAATTACAAGGTGTCAGGAGGCCCTTCTGTGGCTCCAAGAGCGGACGAGGGACAGGACGGAGCGGGGCGTTGAGGGCACACGCGAGGCTTGACTATGGCTGAGCCATACACACAGATGCCAGGACAGCTTTCGACTGTCCAGAAGATCCAGATGAACTGGTTCCAGCTGCGGGACCGGTTCGCGACGTTCCGTAACGAAATGATCCGGGATTACGAGTACATCATCGGCAATCAGATCGACGCGGACGTCATCACGAAACTCGAGAGTCAGGGCCGGCCGGTGATGGTGTTCAACCTGTTGCAGCCCGTCGTGCTCTACATGGCAGGCAATCTGGCATCAAACAAGCGCGTGTTCCGGGCAGTGCCCAAGCGCCGGGGTGACGAACGCCTGGCAGAGGTCAGGACGGTGCTCGTCAATGACTACGCAATGGCCAACTGTAACGGCTACGAGGAGATAGTCAAGGCGGCCGTCGATGCAATGATCTGCAAGGTCGGATGGACGAACAACTACATGGACTACTCGGAGGATCCCGAGGGCAAGTGGAAGACAGAGGTCTTCGATCCGTTCATGATCATGTGGGATCCCGACGCAAAAAAGAACGATCAATCAGACTGGCGATACTACGCCGTCAGCGGCTGGTATGGTGCAGAGGAGATCATCGCCATGATCCCCGATATGCCGGCAGACCTGGTGGAGCAGATGCGGCTCGAGGCCTCCAGGATCGAAGGGATCGTTAGGGCCCCCGGCAAGCCGATCGGCTGGGTAGACAGGGTGATCGGTTCGCTGTCAGACTACTGGAAGTCACGCCGATCCTTGGGCACAGTTCGCAGCGCCTTGGACGATATGATCGACGGCGCTGCCGGGCTCTACCGGGTGATTGAATGGCACGAGAAGCGGATCACAACCTCTACGCTCGTCTACAGCCCCTTGTCCAGGGAGGCCATCCCAGCGCCCGAGGATCAGATGGAGCTCTCCATGATGATGCAGCAGATCCCAGGCGCGAAAATCCAGACCGTGACGACAAGCGCATTGTATGTCACGACCATCTGCCCGGCCCTGGTGCCCGATATGCCGCTTGTGGAGCAGCCCTACGGCGTCCAAGGTGCAGGCTTCCAGCATAAGCCGATTTTCTGTTATGATCTGCACCCCGACAAGCTGCAAACCAAGTCAGTGCTCGACTCCCTCATTGGAGCGCAGGACTCATTCAATCAGCGTCGTATGACCCAGCTCGAGACGCTGATGGACACGGTGAACCCCAAGTGGAACGCACCCGAGAACTCGATCGGTAATGTGGAGGAGTGGCAGAACGCTGCCAGGGGTGATGTGCGCTTCTACCGCCGGCAGGGCGGGGACAAGCCTGAGCCGGATCGGCCGACCGCACAGATACAATGGATCGACAAGTTTGCGGAAGAAGACCGGGCATTGATCGACATGATCAGCCAGATCACGCCGAACATGAAGGGCTTCGAGCAATCGGCCAACGAGCCGGCGAGCCTGTACCGGCAGCGGGTCGAGCAGGGCATGACGACCTTGCAATTCTTCAACATGAACCTGACCTTGGCCATGCGGCAAATCTTCCGCTACTGCGACAAGAGCCTGGCGCGTTACATGACAGCCCCAAAGATGATCCGCTTGCTGAGTGAGCCCCCGAGCGGCATGATGGGCGTCGAGGCGTCACAGCTTGGAGATGGGCAGCTATGGTGGCTCGCGGTGAATTGGCCCAGCCTTCAGGGTGTGATCAACGATATGACGACCGGCGAGTTCGATTACGAGCCCGATATGAGCAAGATCGGCCAGACAGCCAGACAGCTACAACTGCTCGAGGCGATTGAGTTTGTCAACGTGATGCCGCCCGAGCTCGTCTACTGGCCGAAGCTGTTCGAGCTGTGGGACAGTCCGATCGCCGCCGACATGGGCCGTTTTGCCGAGATGCAGATGGGCACCATGCTGCTCCAGCAACAGGTCGCAGCCAGGCAAGAGGTCGAAGGCAAGCGAATCGGAAACCGCAACGAGAATCTTCGGCCGGCTCTCGAGGCCGCCAGGGGAGGGAAGTCAAATGGATCACGATAGGCACCAGCGTATGCGGAAGGCGATGGCCAACCGCAAGGTCGGCAAGGTGATGCACGAGTACAAGGCCGGCACCCTGCACTCGGGATCCGAGCGTGGTCCCGTCGTTACCAGCCGAAAGCAAGCGATTGCCATTGCACTGTCTGAAGCGAGAAAAAGGAAAGGGAAATAGCCATGCGTCTCAAGATCATCGTCATCGCGATCCTGTTCGCCTCAGTGGCCTGGGGCCAGCAGATCACAGGCAAAGCCAGCTACACTGCGACGGACACAAGCGAGTGGGTGAGCGTCGATCCGATGGAACGCCTGACTGCCGTCTTTGTTGCACAGGACAGCGTGAACGTCTCGATCCGGATCGACTACCGGCCGGCAATGACAGCTGAGACGGTCTTCAGGAGCTTCAACCTGGTGGCCGACTCGACCAACTCGACTGCCGATGCGGGGTATTTCTTCTCGCTGCCCATTCGCAGGGCGACTCTCGATAGCCTGCCGGGAGCCACAAAGGCAAGAAGCATTGTGACCAAAAAAACAACGAAGAACGGGACGACAACGCCTTACTACTGGATTTGGTTTGAACGCAGGAACAATTAACTCTCGTGGCACACCCTTGATGAAAGGCCCACATCATGACTGATTCAATGCAACCGCCGATCGAAAGCCCGTTGACCGAAGAGGACGTCAAAGTACGCTCTCTGAGCGATGCGGAGCTCGAGAAGGCGGCAGACTCCGGGGAGCTACCCCCGGCGGCCGATCCTGGCGCCCAGCCGGCGAAGGCAGAAGGTGAGCCTACCTCACCCGCGCCTGAAGCCGCTCCTGGCGCTGGCACACCCGAGCCGAAGCCAGCAGAGGCAGAAGCCGCTCCTGGGCAACCCGAGCCCGAAGCGCACAAGTATGCCGGGAAATACTCCACCACCGAAGAACTCGCGAAGGGTCTGGCCGAAATCGCCAAGCCTCTCGGACTGTCTCAGGGCGCCGTCGATGCCGTCGTGAAGATGGCAGAGAAAAGCGGCGACTGGCAGAACGCTGAGAACGTCTATCTGGAGTTGCAGAAATCGCTCCGGAAGCCGGCAGAGCCACAAGGCCGGAAACCGGAAGAACAAGCTCCAGAACTGGCGGCCGAAGGCGAGATCACGAGCGACGACTTCAAGCTGATCGTCGATGAGACAAACAAGCAGATCCAAAGCGAGCCAATCGTCGCGGAGCTGCGAAAGGCCGGCCTCGACATTCCTCGCACTTCCGAGGAGTGGGAGGCAATGAAGAAGGACTATCCCTACTACGCAACCAAGTGGAACGAGACGTACACGAACGTCTTCCGCGATCTGCGGGATACGGTCATACGTTTCAAGGCACGCGAGCGGGAAGCCGGCCCTCACAACGAGAAGATGGTGGAGTCCAACAAACAGCTCATCCGTGACTTCGCCAAGCAGTATAAGCTGAAGGTATCCGACGAGGAGCTCGCGCAGATCATCGAGCAGGGGCGGCAACATTCGATTCCCTACGAGGAACGTGATGGTGTTCGCTTCCTGACCGAAGACGGTCTGCACCGCTATTTTCTGGCATACCACTTCCCCAGGATCGCCCAGGAGCTTCAACAAGCTGAGCGTATCGCAGGTCGAACAGAGGCGCTGGCCGATCTGGAGAAGAACAGGCGCGTCGCAGCCGGTGGAGGGATTTCAACCTCGAATCTGCCGACAGCGCGACGGGACCAGGCGGGCCCCCCGAAGGTGAATCCAGAGGACGAGTCACAGGTGCGAAGGCTTACGGACGAGCAGATCGAGGATATCCTCGCCGGGAAAACACCCCTGGAAACCACGAAACCGTAGGAGCAAGCGCCTAAGATGGCCTACTCAATCTTCGAGTATACGAGCCGGGCTAATCCGCGCATCCTTGCCGAGCGAATGTACAGGCAGGCTTTCAAGCAGAACAAGTTCGCTCAGTGGCTGGCCCCAAACTTCATCAAAGCCGGCGGCAAGGAAGAGGTTGGGACTCTTGGACCGAACGGCCCAAAGTGGACGGGTGCGCCGATCGAGGTGCACGAGGAGTTCGTTCGCATGGGCAAGACGGACATGGACATTCCAGTGCGGAGCCGTCTGACCGCCCTGCCTGTCTATGGGGACCAACCGCTGAAAGGCAAAGCGGAAAGAGCCGTCATCACCTTCCGCTCCGTCAAGATCAACCGCACACGGAAAGCATACTCACTGCCTACGGGCATGAGCTTGCAGATCGTGAAGAAGTACGCGGACAATCTCGTCTCGGAAGCGGACAGCTATCTCCGGCAGTGGATGAACGACTACATGCCGGGCAATTTCATTCAGAGCATCCTCGCCGGGTATTCGGACGAGCTGGTTCATCCGACGACCGGCGGAGGGCGCGGTCAGACCATCATGAGTCACCCGAACTTCTTTGTCGCCAACGCGGGACAAGTGTCGTATTCGGGTGGCCGTCCTGGGACGACCGGATACGAGGCCGCTGTCGAAGCCGCTATCAACGGGCTGACAGACGTCGCGGCCTGTCACATGAGGCCGGGTTTGATCAAGAACCTGGTCTTTGAGGCAGCCAGGAAGAAGATCGCTCCGATCACGCTCGAGAACGGGTTCAGATTCTACCCGGTCTGGCTGAGCGACTCTGCCTGGGCACAGATGCAGAACGACTCCGACTTCAACGCTCTCTACCGGGAGCTGCCGGAGGGTTACAAGACGCACCCGCTTCTGACCGGGGCTGTTGCGAAGATCGGTGGAGCCATCCTGTACGCGGACATGAACCTGTGGACCGCCTACACGAACGCCATCGACGCCAACGTCACGGCTGGGACGGTGCAGTACGGCCCCAGGCCCTCAACGTCGGAGCTCGGCGAAGGCCGGAAGGTCGGCAACTGGATCGAAAACCTCGACCAGGGCAACATCGCGATCGCGCTGCTGATCGGACAAAGCTGTCTGTCCGTCGGCGTCGGAGCGCGTCCAAGCTTCACGGAGCAGTGGGACGATCACAGCAACGTGAAAGAGGTCGGCATCGAACAGATCATCAGCGTTGTTCGCAATGAGACGTTCGACCATGACGGGCTGGTGCCCGGTCTGACTGCCGGCGACTTTTACGAGAACACCGCGTCGCTGGCTGTGGCGACCTTCTCTCCGTTCGCACTGTCATATTCCTAACGGAGGCCAACCAATGAGAACGACCCTATTCATTCTCCTGGTGGCACTTCTCGTTGGGAGTGTCGCCAGTGCTCAAATCGTCAAGCAGACGACAACGCTCATCAACGGTACGACGTTCGGGAAGTACACGTTTACCGGCGCGGTGAGCGACATTCCGGTCGCATACAACGGGACAGCGCACCCTGAATTGCAGGGTTGCTTCCCGGACAGTATCCGACTTAGCTGGTACGCCAAAGGCGTCTCAAGCAACGACTCTGTAGGGGTGAAGTTCACGCTGGCACAGAAGCTGATGGCCGGCGCGGCTTACATCACCTACAACGCACAGGATTCCTGCAAAGCCAGGGAAACGGATTACAAGAGCATCTCGACCGTGACTCACTGGCAGCCAGGGGATCTACTGAGCGTCAAAGCCGACAGCTTGGGCTCCACTTCGGTGAACCGCAACTCGTACCAGGGATACCAGCTCTGGCTCAGGCTCGAACGCTTTTTCAAGAAATGACCGAGGGGGAACTATGGCTGCGAAAGCCCTTACCTTCGTTGAGCACTCAAGGGTGAGCGACTACGGATACCCCGACGGTGCTCATGTCATGGTCTTGCAGAACGACACCACCCAGATTCACTTCATCATCTACACGGGTGCTCCGTCAACAGACTTCGCCAACGCCCCGAATCGCTCGATCCTTCTGGCTCCGGCGGCCGTCTATGTCAAGAACGGCACGATCGGCCTGAAGGACGGCTCCTGGGTGAGCGCGGCGCTCTCCTGACCTGACGACAGCATTATCTCTATGCCCGGCCGACGCTCTCGTGAAGGGCCCGGCCGGGCGTTAGGGACACATTTGGGAGGCCAAAGAAAATGGCAAAGAAGAAATCACAACCGACACCTGGCGTTATCATCCTGCGGGTACACCCGCGTGTGACGCTGCCGCACATGATCTCGGGACCGCTCGGGACCTTCACGTTCCAACCGGACGCTGAAGTGCCCGAGAAGTATGCTGAGAGTCTTCTGAAAACCTACCCGGATCGCTACACGGTAGCCGATGGGCCGGCCGACATGAGCCTGTATCATGTCAACCTGCATTTGAACGAGGAACGTCTGAAGACGCTCGTCATCAAGCTGACAAAGCCGCAGAAGCTTGCACTCATGGAGATGGTCGAAGGTCTGACGGGTGAGAACACGACAGAACGCGGCCGATTCCTTTCCAGTGAGTTTCAACGGCTTTTGACAGAGGAGCCTGAATCGCCAAGCGCCAGTTCGTGACCTTCTGAGAACCGTCACAGTCCCGCTGCCAGCCGTCATGCCAGGGGGCAAGGAAGGACACAATGAGACGCCTGCTCGTGCTCGCTTTGCTGGCATTGCCGGCGATGGGCCTGGCACAGGTGCTCGATCATACCCAGAACGGTGTGATCGGTACCGTCCAGGGGCGTTATGACGAGATCGCCACGCAGATCCTGTTGCAGCCTGGGGAAGCAGCAAACTTCTTCGATCCGGCTGTCTATGGGGCCTACAACGTCGCCTGGTACAACACCCAATACTCGCCAGCTGTCAGGGATCCCAATTACGAGATCGTACGGATCACCGCGATCAGCGGGGATACCCTTACTGTTCTGCGCGGCCAGGAGGACTACGCCGCTTCGACGAAGATGGTGCAGGGCAAGACCTATGTGATCTTCCAGCCCGCGACGGCTCTGTGGTACAACACCGCGAAATCTCTGATCGACTCAGCCCTGACCTACGGCGGCACAGGCGATGGTGACAGCACCTTTACAACTGTCGCGATCGACTCAGCTCTCTACCTGAAGCTTATCAGCACGAACGCCGCCACACTGGCCGGCTATGGGGGTGTGTTTGCACTCTCGAGCGATTCCCTGCTGTATTACCGCAAGCCAGACGGCTCGACCATCCTGATTAGTCCGGACACATCGGCGACCGGCATCACAAACCTGAACGGCCTGACGAGCGCGGCGCAAACCTTCGCCGTCCCAGGCGTCTTGGGCGATAGCCCGTACTGGTCGAGCTCGGGCTCGGCTCATACGCTCCACATCCCACTGATCGGCGTGGGTAAGCTACGGGGGCTCGTCTCTGCCGGGACCGACACGATCCCAGGGATAAAATACTTCTTCGGATCTGTCGTCAATCTCGGGGATGGGGACAATACGAGCGTTCTGCGTGTGTGGAACTCTCTGGCCGGTAACTATGGAGAACTCGCGGCCGGCAGCTGGCTCTCAGAAGCGCGTGTCTACTCGCTGCCAGACTCGAGCGGAACCGTTGCACTGAAGGAGTACGTCGCAGCCCTCTCGCACAATCAATCGGCCAGCACGATCACAAACGGCACATTTCAGTATGGGGATTACGTCTTTCTCAGGGACGTAACGATCAGCGGCAAGATAGCGACGGACTCGCTCGAAGTCACCCAGGTGACGAGCGATCTCATCCCGGATCCATCCGCTACGCTCAATCTTGGTGCGCTGTTCATGCCCTGGCAGAGCGTCTACGCGAACCGGCTGCACTCGGACACGCTCGTCTCGTTCAACGACGACACGGTGTTGATGCCGACGAGAAACGGCACGATGGCCCTGATGGCCGATATCGCGGATTCGATGGCGCTCGTCAGAGACAGCATTGACGCGCTCCGTAACGACATAGGAATCGGAGGCGGGACAGACAGCACCTATTATGGCCTTTATGCTACCAATCTTGAAGTCACTGGATCGGCGCAGTTCAAAGATTCAATCTACATCTACTCGAACGTCGATACCGCCAAGATTACACTGTACAGTGATTACAACGGTGCCCTTGGGCACATCCTGTTTCCCGGCACGCTGATTTCAGGCTTCAGAAACTATTTACTTCCTGACAGTAGCGGCAAGTTCGCGATGGACTTTGACGTTGGGCGCCTGGAGGATAGCATCGGGGTCCTTCGGGATAGCGTCGATGCGCTTCGGGCTGACATAGGCAATGCGGAGGGGATCACCTACGGCGACACTTCAACAGTCATTGCAACACATTTTCACACGGACAGTCTGGGGTGGGCACTGGAAGACACGGCTGCCGCGATCCGCGCGGACTTCCCCACGACAGGCATAGCCGACAGCACCTGGACGAAGGCGAGCACAGACACGCTCTCGTCCTATCTGAAAACGAGGATTACCGTTGAAGACACCCTGGACGTCAACTATCTTGTGGGCGATGCTGCTGTTGTGGTTACTTCCTACGGGGGGTTCTTACTCAAGGACTCGTCGGGGGCAATAGCTAATTCGGAGTTCACAGAATCTGAAGTGCTCACATGGGCAGACACCAGTACGACACCCGGGCTTGCGACTCAAAACGACATCGCAGGCATTGTCGGGACGCCGGACAGCACCTACACCAAGCTGTCAACGGACACGCTCTCATCGTATCTCAAGACACGGATCACGGTCGAAGATACGCTCGACGTCGCTTTTCTCGTTGGTGATGCGGCAGTAACGGTCACGACGACGCCGGGCTACGTTCCCTACGACTCGTCGGGCGCTCTGGCAAACTCCACGATGAGCCTGAACGGCTCTGCGATTACACAGGCCGGGCCGCTGATTGTGTCCGGCACGACGGCATATCTCCGGGCGCCATCGCTAACGACGACCCAGCGCAACGCCCTGTCTGCGGCTGATGGTATGGTGATCCACAACAGCACGCTCGACTCGATGCAGATATACGACGCTTCTGCCTGGCGCACTATCGGCGCGGGCGGCGGCAGTTCCGCTTTTGCAGACTCAGCCAGGGCGTCGGGTATTTCAGACTCGATCCGGGGCAGGCTGCTGATCCCCTTCGATACGACTGGCCTCTCGGCGGCAGACTCATTGACCACACGGCTGGCGATTCACAACGACACGCTGCGGATTGTAACGCTTGGTGCTGGCTATCTCACCTGGGCTGATACTTTGGGCACTCCTGGCCTCGCGACGCAGTATGATCTGACGCAGGTCAGCGGCTTGGGTTGGAGCGACACGCTATCGACTCCGGGCCTTGCGACCAAATACGAAGTGAGTCTGAAACAGAACACAATCACGAATCTCGCGGACACATCGAAATATCTGGAGGGGGCTGACACAACCATCGCTACCGGCGTTGCCACGATTCTCGACGTCAATGCCGTCAAGTGGGCGCTGGAGGATTCTGTCAGCACTCTCAGAGACTCAATCGACGCTCTGCGTGCAGACGTCGGGGGCGGCCCAGGAGCGCCGGCAGACAGCACGTATCAGAGTATGCAGGTGGACACGCTTCGCGATCTCGCGGGCACGAACACGATTGTTGTCGATGACAGCCTGAAGGTCATTGGCAAGCTCTCCGCATCAAACCTCTACGCGGTAGGGGATTCAACAGGATGGGGGGAGGCAGATTCAAGTCTGAATGTGCTTGCTGTCCACAACGGCCAGATATTCAAGACGACCAGGCCGACAGGGACGGCAGGCGACAGCTCCTGGGTAATCATTACGGTCGATTCGGCGGCATACCACAAGCTACTCGCCACAAACCCCGGAGGACTCAGTGGCTACGGGAAGCTCGTCGGATCGACTACGGACTCGCTGCCTTACTGGATCAAACCTGATGGGACGGCGGCCCCGCTTTACAACGATCCTTCGGGGGGCGCTTATCTCGAATGGAGCGACACGGCATCGACGCCCGGCGTAGCGACGAAAAACGACGTTGCGACACACACGCAGAGCGCCAGCCGGGTGACGAACGGCACCTTTGTCTTTGGTGACTTTGTGTTCCCCCGGGACGTCACCGTTAGCGGCAACGTCAACACGGACTCGCTCGCGGTCGTGCAGCTCATAAGCGATCTACTGCCCGACGTCTCGCAGACAAGGATGATCGGCACATCCTTCGCTCTCTACCAGGGCGTCTATGCACAGCGCATGGGAACAGACACGCTCCTTTCGAGTAGTGAGGCCGATACTGTTTTGATGCCGGGCAAGGATGGCACGATTGCGCTTTTGAGCGACTTCCCGGCGAACATGGCCGATACGTCGAAGTATCTCGAATACGCCGACACGACGAGTCTCATCATTACGCAGACGAACCTGGGCGACGAACTCTCAGGCTTTGTGCAGTTTGGTGACACGACGGATATTATCGCAAGCCGCTACTTCACGAACCTGGTGCGCTGGAACCACAACGACAGCCTTGCGAACATCAGAAACGCAATGCTCTGGAAGCAGGACACGACAAGCCAGGTCGCGATGCAGTGGGAGCTGGACAACCACACACAACCAGCATCAAGGATCACGGCAGGCACGTTCGGCGCTGGTATCTATGCTTTCCCAAGCCGGGCCTCTGCGGTCGATACCTTCGCAGTGGGGGAATCTGCCGGGAGTGGGGCGATAAAGGTTCAATCGACAACCGATGGCTATTGGGGGATCATCTCTCCCCGAGATGCGCTGACGGCAGAGCGGAAACTCGCCATTCCAGACAGTTCCGGAACGATTGCACTCGTGGAGTATCTGCCCTCGGGTGCGGCTGACAGCACGTTCCGTTCGGCACAGATCGACACAATCTACTCACTCGCCGCGACCAAACAGGTCGTCGTGGGCGACAGCCTAACGGTCGTGGGAAAACTCTCTGCATCGAATCTCTACGGCATAGGCGACTCGACCGGGTTCTCCACGAAGGACTCGCTCTACAACGTCCTGGCAGTTCACAACGGGCAAATCTATGCCGTCGAACGGGATGAGCGCGTCTTGCAGTTCGCCGTGAGCGACGATAGCACGACGATCACAGCCAAAGGCCCGGCGATCACGTTCCGTATGCCCTTCAAGGCGTATATCACAAGGGTCAGGGCTTCTCTCAAGACAGCCTCCAGCTCTGGCGTTGTGACCTTCGACATTAACGAGGCCGGGACGACGATCCTCTCGACCAAGCTGACCATCGACCAAAGCGAGCTGACGAGCCAGAGCGCATTGAACGCCGCAGTCATTTCGGACAGGAACATAGCCGATGATGCTTCGATGACCGTCGATGTGGATGGGGCAGGAACCGGAGCAGTGGGGGCAAAAATCTCGATCTACTACCGGATTGTGCCGTGATGAGGAAGCTCGTCATATCGTTCCTTTTGGTTACAAGCCTTCAGGCGCAGTATCTCATCAATCCGCACAGATACCTACCTCTTGGGGCCGCCACGCCGCCGCCGATCTCCTTCGGCGTCGCTTCGGTTACAGGGGTAACTGCTGGTGATGG
>Ga0316626_10000275_pt1 | contig 19149 bp, 12 predicted proteins | sample OWC_Aug_T1_C1_D5_FD_207656 | JGI IMG/M metagenome (GOLD analysis project Ga0316626, IMG submission 207656) | Wetland soil microbial communities from Old Woman Creek delta, Ohio, United States - OWC_Aug_T1_C1_D5_A | ecosystem: Environmental > Terrestrial > Soil > Wetlands | place: USA: Ohio...
GACTTGTGGGTAAGGCTAAGCACCTCGGCGAGAGAGGGGCAGGGTGAGGGTTCCACAGGTGCGCCCGGAGGTCACTCCAGGCCTTGCGCCGCAAGGCCTGGAGTGACTCGGTTCCCTCACCTCAATCCTCTCCCACCGGCAGTGCGGGAGAGGAAGGTGTCTCGCGCGCGTTGGCTCTCTCCGCGGATCGAAGGACTTTCCAGCCGGACTTCTAGCCAGACAGGCCCGCGGCTGCGACCATCGGCGTGCAGCACGTAGTCGGGGTACGCGGGGGTCCCCACTTCCGGGATGTCCAGACCCTCGATCCCGATTTCCGCCGGAACCCGGATTGGCTTGCGGATTGCGGAATGCGGAATCCGCAATCTGAAATCTGCAATCCGAAATTCTTGCCACCATGCAACGACTCTTCTCAGAAGGCGTAGAGCAGCTCCGTCGCCACCGTGTCCTGCCCGCGTTGGACCCGGTTCTGTTTCTCGAAGACCTGCTTGTCGGCTTCGTCGTGGCGGTACTCGGTCCGCCACAGGAGTCCCTTGGTGATCTCGTAGGTGACCGACGGCGTGATCTCCCAGATGGTCGCGCCAGGACCGAACGGCGCCTGCTGAAAACCCGTGCGGACCCCATCGGAATCGTCGAAAACCTCGGTGCGGAACGTCAGCGACAACCGCTCGGTCGGCGCGTAGATCACGTAGCCCGCAAACCCGTACCAGAGGGCGCTGTCCAGGCCGCCATCCGGCTGCGGGACCACGTCACTTTCGCTGGCCCAGTTCGCGTCCAGGATCAGCGTGAGGTTATCCAAAGGCTTGGCGGTGACCAGCGCCGTCACCAGGGCGCGTTTGGATTTGCCGTTGTCCTTCTGCTCCGGCCCGTAGGTCCCAGTGAGATACACGGTGAACTTGTCGGCCGGCTTGATGCTGAGGCCGGCGTGCAGACTCTTGCCGTCGTTGTTGTCGACCACGTCGTCCCAGCCGTTCACGAGGCCCAGGTCCGCGGCGAAATACTCGCCCATCGGAAAGCTCGCCATGATGCCGGTGTGCGTGAAGGGAATGGCAAACCCGAACAGGATCGAGTTCGAGACGGTATAGTTGAAGCTGTTGTAGCTCTTGATCACTTCGGCGCCGGCCAGCGTCACAAATTTCCCCGCCTTCAGGGTGATGCCGTCGCCGAACGGCACCTTGTAGGTGAGGTATGCCTGGCGCAGCTCGAACGAGTTCTTGCTCTCGCTCGAGTCGCATGGAGGCGTCGGACAGTCGTCGAACGAGTTGTCCCATCGCGTCGAGCGCCCGACGATCTCCGCCGTTTTCCCGAAATCGAGGTCCATCAGGAAGCCGAAACTCTCGTCCTCCTTGTTGCGCTGGAGGTTCAGGTTGGCCTGGTTCAACGTGAAGCTGTTGGCGTCCTCGTTGAAGAGGATCAGCTGGTCCTTGCGCGAGTCGGGCTTGTTGAAGTCATACAGGTAGTCCACGGCCACGAGACCGTGGATGTCGATGCCGAGCGCGTTCGCCAGCCCCTGCCGCTGCTCCTCCACTTTTTTCTCGAGAGTGTCGAGTCGCTCCTGGACGGTCTGTGCGCCAGCGCTGGTGGCAGTCGCAAGCGCCATCGCCGCGGCGGCAAGTTGCAGAAGTCGAGTTCGCATGGTGCCTCCTCTCCGTTGGTTGATGACCGGACTGCTTCTAGATCCGGAGGCGGAGACAGCAACGGCGGTGCCAAGCGGAGGCGAGGCTGAACTTCCAGTCGCGGAACACGCAAAGCGGACGCGCGGGCGGGGTCGTCTGCCCAATTCAGCGGCGCCGCCCGGGAAATGGGCAGCATCCCCCAGCCCGTTCCCGTGCCCGTGCCCCATTTTACGGGCGTGTAGAACGGGGCTGCGACAACGGCGCGGGGACGGGCAGGGGAATGGAGCCCTGCTATCGAATCTCGGCGCTGGTTGCGCCCGCACCCCCAACTGTCGTGCCGGCGAAACCCGCCCCCCCTCTGTGTCTCCCCCTGTGCCACTGGTGGCACGGGGGGAGATTAGGAGGGGGGCCTCGCTTCTGTCATGCGTCGCAGAACGGGATCGAGCGAAGAAAACGGAGCCAATCAATCTTCGCGCCGCGCGAAATGCTCTCGGATTTCGTAAATCAGAACGCGTAGATCATCTCGCCCGCGAGCGTGTCCTGACCATTCTGGGTGTGGTCGCCGGCATCAAACACGGAGCGATCGGCCTCGTCATGCCGGTACTCGAAGCGCGCCAGCAAGCCTTTGGTGAGCTGATACGAGACGCTCGGCGTCAGCTCCCACACCGTCACCCCCGGGGCGAACCCGCTGACGTCGATTCCGGTTCGCACACCGTCCGCATCATCGAACACCTCGGCGCGCAACGCCAACGACAGCCGTTCGATGGGTCTGACAATCGCGTAACCGGCGAAGCCGTACCAGACCGCGCTGCGCAGACCCGGCCCGGGCTGTCGGTGCGGCAGCAGGTCGCCTTCGTTGCCCCAGTCGGCGTCGAGAATGAACGTCAGCTCCTCCCGCGGGTGGAAGGTCAAGAGCGTCGACACCAGCGCGCGCTTCGACTTGCCATTATCGGGTTGCTCCGGACCGTAGGTCCCCGAGACAGCAATCGAAAAGGTATCGACCGGCGTGATCTTGAAGTTCGCGTGAAGGCTCTTGCCGTCGTTTTGGTCGACAACATCGTCCCAGCCATTCACGACACCCAGGTCGGCGGAGAAATAGGGGCCCAACGGGAAGCTCGCCATGATCCCGGTGTGCGTGAACGGAATGGCATACCCGAACAGAAACGAGTTCGAGATACTGTAGTTGAGCGCGTTGTAGTCCTTGATGACCTCAGCACCGTGCAAGGTGACAAATTTGCCGGCTTTGAAGGTGACGCCGTCGCCGATGGGCGCCTTGTAGGTCAGATACGCCTCGCGCAGCTCGAACGCGTTGTCGTTCTCCGCGCTGTCACAGCCCTGGTCCCAGCACGTCACGGCGCCGACCACCTCCGCCGTCTTGCCGAAATCCATGTTGATCGCAAAACCAAAGTCCTCGTTTTCACGGTCGCGGCCGACGCGGAGATTCGCCTGGTTCAGCGTAAAGCTGTTCGCGTCGGTATCGAAGACCCGCAACTGGGCCTCATGCGAATCGGGGTTGTTGATGTCGTACATGTAGTCGACCGCCACCAACCCGTGGATGTCGACGCCGAGCAGCCCCGCGAGATCCTTCTGCTGCTCCTCGACCTTCCTTTCCAGAGCGCCCAACCGCTCCGGTATCGTCTGGCTCCAAGCCGTTCCGCAGGAGATCACCGTGCCGGCCATGGCCCAGCCAATGAATGTGCCTCGTCGCATCCTGCACTCCTCCTCTCTGCTCTCTTTCCGATGTTCGATTGCCGATCGCTCGATTTCCCCCGGGACCTCATCGACAATCGAGACGCCAAACCACGCCGCCGCGCGCTAGGACACAGACACATGTGCGACTCTCATCCACCACCACCTCCCTTCCCATCCGCTGGCGCGCGGCCGACCCATTGCCGCGGCTGCCAGGTCTTGCTAGCGGCTGGGAATATAGCCTGATTGGACGGAAAATTAAATCTGGTTTTTCCCCGGCTGCCAAGAAGAGACGGAGGGGAATTCTTCGCATCGACGCTGACCGGAGGAACCAATGCCGAGCGCGGACTTGCATTTCGCTCCCGCCCACGAGCTGGCGGCTCGCATTCGGAGGCGCGAACTCTCCCCCGTGGAGTTGATGGAGGAAACGCTCCGCCGGGTCGAATCAGTCAACCCCGAGCTCAACGCGTTCGTCAGCCTGTTCCCACCGGAGCAACTCCTCGCCGAAGCGCGGCGGGCGGCCGACGCGCTGGCGCGGGGCGAGGACCTCGGACCGCTGGCCGGCCTGCCGCTCGGCGTCAAGGATCTGGAGGATGCCGCCGGCCTTCCCACGACCCACGGCTCGTTGCTGTTCAAAGACGTCGTCGCGGAGCGCGACACGGTCCAGGTCGAGCGCCTCAAGCGTGCCGGGGCGATCGTGATCGGCAAGACGAACACTCCGGAGTTTGGCTACACCGCGTTTACGACCAATCGGGTCTATGGGACCACCCGTAACCCATGGAACCTCGCCTGTACCCCAGGGGGCTCGAGCGGCGGCTCGAGCGCCGCCCTGGCCGGCGGCCTGGTGGCGTTGGCGACGGCGTCCGACGGTGGCGGCTCGGTGCGCATTCCCGCCGCGTTCACCGGCTTGGTCGGCCTGAAGCCGAGCAACGGACGGATTCCGTGGGGACCGGAGGCGGAGCTTCGACTGTCCGGCTTGGTCGTCAGCGGTCCGCTCACGCGCTGCGTGCGCGACGCGGCGTTGTGGCTCGACGTGACCGTCGGACCGGACGAACGTGACCCCTATTCGCTGCCACACCCCGGGTTCTCGTATGTCGACGTGATCGAACGGCCACCGCCGCGGCTGCGCATCGCGTACAACCCGACGCTGGGGTACGCCAGCGTCGCGCGCGAAGTCCGTCGCGAGGTCGAAACGGCCCTGCAGGGGTTGGCAAGCTGCGGCCACCTGGTCGACCTGGTGGAAGATCCACTGCCGGACGTTGCGTTGTCCTGGATGCAGCTCATGTGTGCCGAGGACTATGGCATCATGGGCAAGCGGCTCGAGGCGCACCGCGACCTGCTCGACCCGGGCTACCTTCCCGGCATGGATCTCGGCAGCCAGATCAGCGCCGTCAACCTCGGCGAGATCCAGGAGGTGCGAACCGCGATCGTCGCGTATCTGGGAGGGTTGTTTGGCCGCTTCGATCTGCTCGCCACCCCGACCGTCGCCAGCCCGCCGTTCGCCGCCGAGGGTCCGCTGCCGACCACTGTCGACGGCGCGCCCTTGACGTCATCGGGCGGCGGTATCGCCTTCACCTACCCGTTCAACTTCTCCGCGCATCCCGCCATCTCTCTCCGCGCCGGCTTCACCGACGATCGCCTTCCGGTTGGCCTGCAGCTCGTCACCCGCCGCCTGCGCGAAGACCTCCTCCTCCAGGTCGCGCGCCAGTACGAGCAGGTCCGCCCCTGGGCCGACCGCTGGCCGCGCCTGTAGGCCGATCCTCACAGACCCAAGGCCAAGCTCTTTCGGCGTATCCGTGAGATCCGTGCCATCCGCAGTGAAGGATTGTTTACCAGCGTTCTTGTGTGCTGGCTCGATTGCTCACCGGTGCCGATTGGGTCCGCGGCGGGCGACGGAGGGCCTCAGCGGATGTCGAACACGCCCGGCATCAGGGTGAGGACGCTGCCCTCCGGGAAGTCGTACGCCGGCATCAGGGCGCGCAATTGTTGCCACCACTGCGGCATGGCCGCGACGACGCGAGCCTGCAGCAGATTGGTGAGACGCTCCAAGAGCGGCTTGCGCTTGGGATAGAAGACCAGTGGCACCTTCTCGGACTCCGGGATACCGGCTTCGGCTTTGGCGGCCGCAATCGCCGCGGTCAGTCCGCCGAACTGGTCGACCAGCCCGTTGGCTCGGGCCTGCTCTCCGGTCCACACGCGGCCGCGGCCCACTTCGTCGACCTGCTTCACTGACAGGCCGCGGCCTGCGGCCACACGGCTCAAGAACAGGTCGTACACGTGGGTCATGGCGGCGACGACCCGTTCCCGCTCGCCCTCGGTAAGGCTGTTGGTGAAAGAGTGCAGGCGCGCGAACTTGCCCCGCACCAGGGTCTCGGTGTTCACTCCCAAACGAGCCAGGAAGCCGGCCACGTTTGGCTTCCAAGCGACCACCCCGATCGAGCCGGTCAACGTCCCGGGCTGCGCGAAGATGCGCGTCGCCCCGGCGGCAGCATAGTAGCCGCCGGAGGCGGCCACGTCCGACATGGAGACGATGACGGGTTTGGCGGCGCGCGCCTTCTGCGTCGCCCGCCAGATCAGATCCGACGCCAGCGCGGATCCACCCGGGCTGTCAACGCGGAAGACAATGGCCTTGACGGCATCGTCCTCCGCCGCTTGCTGAAACGCTTTGGCGATCGTGTCGGAACCGATGATGCCGTCCTGCCACATGCCGCCACCGCTTTCGCCACTGGTAATGGTGCCGGCGCCGAATACGACCGCGACCTTCCGGCCGCCGAGCCCAGTACGCACGCCAGCGGCGCCGCGATAACGCTCGGCATCGACAAACTCCCGATCGGCGCCGATCAACTCGGTGCGCACCTCGTCGAGATACTTTTCGCCGTCGGCCAGCTTGAGCGCGGCGAACTCGCCCGCAGTGATCGGGCAACGGTCGACCGCCGCGCGCACCGCCTCGGGCCGGAGATCCCGGGCGCCGGCGATGTCGGTCACGAGCTGCTGATACACACTGTCGAGGATCGCGTTCGCCATCTCGCGGTGGTACGGCGTCATCTGCTTGCCGCCGATGAAGTCACCCGCCGTCTTGTACTCGCGGATCTTCTCGACCTGCACGTCGATGTCGAGCTTCTCCCACACCCCGCCGAGAAACGAATACTGCGCCGCCAGACCGTTCAGTGGAGCGCTCGCGCCGGGTGAGAGGTAGATCGTCTTGGCGGCGCTGGCGACGTAGTAGTCGAGTGTGCCCCCGCCGAACTCGCCTTCGAGATAGGCGACGAGGCTCTTGCCAGCGTCGCGAAAGGCGATCAGTGCATCCCGGATCTCTTGCGCCTTGGCCCAGCCGACGGCGAGGCTGCGGACGCGCACCACCAGCCCGGCGACGCGGGAGTCCTCGCGCGCATCGCGGATCAGGCTGACCAGGTCGACCATCGGCATCGGACCGCCCCCGACGACGCGACCCAGCAGGCTGTCAGGCGGCGTCTCCGGGTACTCCCCCGTCAGCGTGAGCAGCACGTGGCTGCCCTCGGGAACGGCGGGAGCCATCAGCCACGAACGCCCCAGCCACACCGCAAGGAGCGCGAGGAGCAGAAGCACCAGAACGCGGCGCCGCCAGCGCGGTCTCCGAACCGGAGTTTCCATGGTCATCACACCTCCCCGATCGGCCTATTCTTCACGCGCCGCAGCCCAATTCAACCGGGAATCATTCCTCACGGAATGGGGCTGGGGCAAAGAAATGTGAAGCCGATTGTGTTCACCACGGATGGCACGGATTTCACGGATATGACGAAAGAACTTCGCCTTGGATCCGTGCACATCGGTTCAGCTCTTGAAGACCTCGTAGACCCGGGTGTGTCCGTCCGTCTGACGACTCATGCGGACCGTGATGACTCCGTCACTGTCGCAAGAGTACACCTCGCAAACCCGCTGCTCCGCCAGGTCGTCGCGGCGGGCGACGTCGCCTTGCGCCAGGCGTCGCTCGGCAGGAATGCCAGAATCGTAGGGGAAGAGAATGTCGGACCAGGCACGCACGCCGAGCGCCGGCCGGCCGCGGTCATCGACGTCCGCACATTCGAAGTAACGGAGGTGCCCGATGTTGTGCCGCGGGGTGTACTCCACTCGGATCTCCACCGGAGCGCCGCCGCGCCGCGGCAATCGCGTACCGGCGCGGAGAATCGGGGCAAAGTACTCGCGCGTCCCGTGATCGGCCAAGCGCATGACCCCGAAGTGCCGCGACAGAATGTCATGCAGGGTGACGCCCTCCGTGCTGTGGATGGCGGCCCCCATCGCGGTCGCCGTGAACGGTTTGTCCGTCATCACGAGTCGGACGCCGGGAAGCCGGGCGGCGATCAACTGCGCCACCAACGGCAGCTTCGAGGAGCCGCCAACCATGTAGACGGCATCCAGCCGCTCGGCGTTGATGCCGGCCGCCCGCGCGGCGGGGCCATTCACCAACGACCACAGCTTGTCGACCGCCGGCGCGATCCGCGGCCGGATGCTTTCGCAATACGCGGCCACCGGAATGGTACACGTCGGCCCGCGCAAGCCGATATCGTCCGGGACGACAACCAGGGTGCGCACCGCTCCGGAGGCGATACTCTCCTTCTGCTGGCAGGCGTGCTGCAGCAGCAGGTCTCGTTGCAGGGGCGACAACGTATCGTAGCCCACGCCCAGCCGTTCGGCGAACAGGCGCGCCAACACCTCGTCCAGATCGTCGCCGCCCAACTCCTCGATGCCCGCCGCGTCCAGCACGGTGAACTCCGCACCGTCGATCTTCACGACCGAGGCGTCGAAGGTCCCACCCCCGAAGTCGAAGACGGCCACGGATGCGGTCATCCTCCGGGCCGCCATGCGGTTGCCGTGCGCCATCCGATCGGCAAACTCGATCGCCGCGGCAGCGGGCTCATTGAGCGTTCCGACGATCTCGAAACCGGCCGCCTTGAAGCACGTGCGCGTCACGTGGCGCTGTGCGCCGTTGGCGTTGGCCGGCCAGGTCAGCACGGCCTGCAAAGGCTCATTCGGCGCGAAGAGGCCGGCCCGCAGAACGGAGTCCCGCAAGGCGGAGGCGAACCCGGTGAGCACCTCGGTGGTGTCGAACCCATCAGGCTGCACCTCGAACCCGATCCGTCCACCACCGACGTAGTCTCGCAGCAACCGCTTGATCGAGCGCACGATGCCATAGCGCCCGTCGGCGCCACGCCGCAGCAGACACCGCTCCGCATCCAGACCGTAGAGAAACCGGCCGCTGTCATGTTCATACGCCGCGAGGGACGGGAACACCTCGCGCACGATGCGACCGACGGCCGTTTCCGCCATGTGCGGAACGATCGGATAGCGACCGCGGTCGCTGCAAACGACCACGGTATTGGTCGTGCCGAAATCAATCCCGAGCCGCACCATGCGTCACGCTCTTCGGTTGACCGCCACCGCGGCTTTGCACACGACGAGTCCGCGCCCGGTTCGAAATCCGGGACGCACCGTCGCCACAATCACACCGTCGGGGACCCCGTTCTCATGCCGCTCCTCGACGGCGACGTGAATGAGCGGATCCAGCGCGTCGAAGCGCTGCCCCTCGAACTTCACCGCACCCAGCGACTCCAGGACCTGGTCGACGCGCTCGACGACCCGCCTCGGATCGGCGGCGGCCGCCGCCGCCTCGCGACGGACGTCGACGAGATCGCTGACCACTGTCTCCATCCGGCGTTCGATCAGATCACTGAGCAGGCGGCGCAGGGAATCCGCGGCTCCCTCGAGTACCGGGTCGGCCCCGCCCCTGTCCGCCGACCGGGGTGCAGGAATCACCTGCTCCACCATTGCCCTGACGTCCCGTATCTCCCGCAGGATCGCCTCGACCTGGGGTTCGATTCCCTGCCGCTCGGTCGCGGTCACTGCTGCCTGACGCCGTGACGCTGCAGGCTGGCGACGCGCCCGCACGGCCCCCGCCGCCGCGACTGCCGCGCTCGCCACGTCCCCTGCCTCTTGGTCCCCCTTCGCAGTCGACCTCTCGCCGGTTTCCATATTGCCACTGACCGCCCGCGTGCTGGCTTTCTCGCGTGACGGCTTCTTGCTCGTCTTTGTCTGGTTCACTGTTTCCACTCCTTCTGTTCCGACCACAGCCGAGCACACTTGGTAGCGGAATTTTCCACGCGGTACTACCCCACTCCTGCGCCTTCTGTCGGATCAGGTCAGTAACGCGTGATCGGCAGCCGTGCCCCGCGCAACTGGCGGACCAGTTCCGAATCAGTGGTATGCAGCCGCGCGTGAAGTTCCTGCGCGGTCGCTGCAGCAAAGCCATCGGCCAGCGAGGTGTGCAGCTTGGCAACCCGGCGTGCGATGGCCTCGTCCGGATGATGGATGCGGACCCGACTCGCGGTCAACAGGGCTATCGCGTCGACGCCCGTCGCGCGCGACAGATCCGCGGTGTGCATCAGCACCTCCGCGAGATTGACGACGGAAATCACCAGGTCGGTCTGGCCGTCTTGGCAGGCGCCGAACAACCGTTCGAGTTTCGCTCCAGAGCGATGCCGGCCTTGTATCCAACCGATGGCTATCCCCGCATCAATGACCGCAACGCTCACCCGCCCCCGCTCTCCCGCTCCCGTTCTCGTTGCCGGCGTTCATGCAACTCCTCCACCAGGTCACGTTTCCGACCCGCCGCCCACGATCGGGCGCGTCGCAGCATCATCTCCAGGCCCCGGGAATCTGCCTCGGCCGGGCTGAACACAATCTCCCGATGCGGACCGGTGCGCACTGCCAGGGCTTGGCCCGTCTTCAGCCCCAGCTTCCTGCGCAGCGGCGCGGGAATCACTAATTGCCCCTTTGAACTCAGTCGGACGGTCCGTGGGCGCCTCGCCATATTTGTAAGCCTACCATGCCTTACTCTATGCTCAAAGGCGCACGACCGCTTTTCTCGCACATGAACCGGTCAGAATACCCACAGATTCTGGCGAAGAGCCCACTCTCGGTCGCGTCCAGTTTCCCATCGCGCGGGGCGAAGCACGCTGGGCGCAAGTTAATGCCTCGGGTTGCGCCGCGCTTGTGCTAAGTAGAGAGCTGCATGCGGTGTCCGAGGTGCCAGGCCGAAAATCTTGCCGACGCGCTCTTCTGCGAAGCGTGTGGTGCGAGGATCGAGACGCACTGCCCCTCGTGTGGGGCCACTGCCTCGGCGGCGGCGACGTTCTGCCGGAGGTGCGGGTCACCACTGGCAGCCGGGCTGGGCGGGCAACCACCTTCGACGCCGACCGTCTATACGCCGAGGCACCTGGCGGAGAAGATCCTCACCTCCCGCAGCGCGCTCGAAGGCGAGCGCAAGCACGTCACCGTGCTCTTCGCCGACGTGAAGGGATCGATGGACCTCCAGGAGAACATCGATCCGGAAGAGTGGCATCGCATCATGGACCGCTTCTTCGCCATTCTGACCGACGGCGTGCACCGCTTCGAAGGAACGATCAACCAGTACACTGGTGACGGCATCATGGCGTTGTTCGGCGCGCCGATCGCGCACGAAGACCACGCGCAGCGGGCCTGCTATGCCGCCCTGCATCTCCGCGACGAACTGCGGCGGTACGCGGACGAGCTGCGGGTGACGCGCGGGCTCAGCTTTTCCGTACGCATGGGCCTCAACTCCGGCGAGGTGGTGGTTGGCAAGATCGGGGATGACCTACGCATGGACTACACCGCGCAGGGACACACCGTCGGCCTCGCCGCGCGCATGGAGCAGCTGGCCGAACCCGGCAAGGTCCTGCTCACCGAACACACCGGCCAGCTCGTATCGGGCTTCTTTGCGCTCCGGGACCTTGGGCCCTCGGCGGTGAAGGGCGTCAGCGGACCGCTCCGTCTCTACGAGCTGGAAGGTGTGGGCCGCCTGCGCACGCGCTTCGATGTCGCCCGCGCCCGCGGGCTTTCGCGTTTTGTCGGGCGTGGTGACGAGATGGCCACGCTCGAAGCGGCGCTGACGCGTGCCATCCAGGGACACGGACAGGTCGTGGGCGTGGTGGCGGAGCCCGGAACAGGCAAGAGCCGGCTGTGCTTCGAGTTCGTCGAGCGCTGTCGCGCCCGCGGACTGGTGATCAACGAGGCGCACGCCGTAGCGCACGGGAAGTCGATCCCGCTCCTCCCGGTCCTCGAGCTGCTGCGCGGCATCTTTGACATCGGCGAGCAGGACGCCGACCGCACCGCGCGGGAGAAGATCGCCGGGCGTCTGTTGCTGCTCGCCCGCGACTTCGAGGAGGTGCTCCCGTTCCTTTTCGACTTTCTCGGCATTACCGATCCGGAGCGACTGCCACCGCGCACGGACCCGGACGAACGCCAGCGGCGCCTGTTCGGCATGCTCCGCCGCCTCGTCCACGTTCGCAGCCAGCGTGAGCCGGTGGTCATGTTGATCGAGGACCTCCACTGGATCGACGCCGCCAGCGAGGTGTTCGTGGAGCGACTGGTCGACTCGGTCGCCGGAACCCGGACGCTGCTGCTCGTCACCTTCCGCCCCGAGTATCACGCCAGGTGGATGCAGAAATCGTACTACCAGCAGCTGCCGCTGCTGCCGCTCGGACCCGAGGCGATCACCGAGTTGCTGGGCGATCTGCTCGGCTCGGACGCGTCGACGGCGCACCTGAAGCAGCTCATTCAGGAGCGCACCGGCGGGAATCCGTTCTTCATCGAAGAGGTGGTGCGGACGCTGTTCGATCGCGGCGTCTTGGTGCGAGCGGCTGGGAGAGACGCAACCCCTGGCGTCACGGTCACCAGGGCCATCGATGAGATTCAGATTCCGACCACGGTGCAGGCCGTCCTCGCGGCGCGTATCGACCACCTGCCGGAACGCGAGAAGCAGGTGCTGCAGACCGCGGCCGTGATCGGCAAGGCGTTCGCCGAACCGGTGCTGAAGCAGGTCGCGGAGCTTCCCGAGCCAGAGCTGGCAGCCGCGCTGCGCGAGCTGGTCGCGGCGGAGTTCCTCGACGAACGCGCGCTCTACCCGGAGGCCGAGTACGCTTTTCGACACCCGCTCACGCAAGAGATGGCCTACCGGTCTCAGCTCGGAGAACGTCGCGTGCGGGTGCACGCCGCCGTGGCACGGGTCATCGCGGCGCTGTACGCCGGCAAGCTCGACGAACGCGCGGCGCTGCTCGCCCATCACTGGGAAGGGGCGGGAGACATGCTCGAGGCGGCTCGCTGGAGTCGCCGAGCCGCCGAATGGGTGGGCCTCAGCAACTTCCCCGAGTCGTTCCGGCACTGGCAGAAGGTCCGCGCCCTCGTCGAGGAGCTTCCCGAGTCGGCCGAGACGCGCGAGCTCGGCGCGACGGCGCGCGCGCAGATGTTCGCGCTCGGCATCCGACTGGGCATGTCGGACGAAGAGCCGGCGGCGCTGCTGGCGGAGCTGAAGTTTCTGGCTGAAGAGAGCCGAGATCAACGCCTGCTGGCCACGGTGCTCGCCGCTCCCGCCGTGGCCGGCGCCATCAGCGGCCAGCCCGAGGAGGCGATCGAGCCTTTGTGGGAGGCAACGCGCCTGGCCGAACAGACGGATGACGCTGGCCTGAAGCTGGCTCTCCGTGCCGTCCTGGTCCTCGCCCACTTCCTCTCCGGACACCTGCGTGAGGGCCTGGCTCTCACCGAGGAGGCACTCGCGGCCCCCCCGGAAGGCCTCGGGCAGGGCACCGATATCTTCGGCTTCAACCCACTCATCATGCTGTTCATGCTGAGAGCCCACTTCTTCCGGGAGATGGGCCGTCCCAGGCAGGCAGTACAGGAGCTGGATCGCACCACGGCGCTGGCACAGGAACATGGACAGCTCGAGACCCTCGTTCAGGCGCACCTCGCGTATGTCGACGTGGCGCAACTCACGGGCGATATCCGCCCGGCCATGGGTCACGCGCGGCGCGCGGTCGAGGCCGCCGAGGCGCTCGGCAGCCCGTTCTCGCTCGCGCAGGCCTATGGGGCGCTCGGTATGGCCCACCGGCTGAACGGCGAATGGGAAGCGGCGGCGGCCGCCGACGAACAGGCGCTGGCGATCAGTCGGGAAAGGCGCACCCGCGTCACGGACGAGGCGTTCAGGGTCATGGGCCTGGCGGAGGCCTACCTGCATCTGGGCAAGCACCGCTTGGCCCGAGAACGGGCGGAAGAGGCGGTCGCCCTCGCGCATCGATACCGGGCCCGCGTGGCCGAGTGTCTGGCCAACCTGACCCTGGCCCGCGTGCTGCTGGGAACGGAAGGCGTGCAGGGCGCGAGTGCGATCGACGATGCTCTCGCGCGGGCGCTCGCTCTGGTCGAAGAGACCGGCGCCACCAGTCTGGAGCCCTTCATCCGCGTCGAGCGGGCAGCGCTGGCGCGCCTGCGCGGCGACGAGGCCAGCCGCCAACGCGAGCTGCGCGAGGCGCAGCGCCTGTTCGCCACGATGGGGGCGCCGCTGCGCGCCGAGCAGGTGGCGAAGGAACTCACCACTTACTGACTCTCGCGGAATACAGTTACAGATTCCCCCTTTTGGCTGGGACTGTCGATTTTCGCCCTCTTCTGTAGCCGCACCCCTCAGGGCGCTCGCAAGCTACGAAAGATCGAGCCTTTCCACCACGGCGCCACGCAGGCTAGCCTAGCTTAACCCACTGGCGTTGCGGCTAACCGCGTCTCAACCCCCATGCCTGCCGCCAATCGTCAACCAGCACGGACGGTTCATTGGTGGCCTGTCGAAGCATTGGGGCGGGGTTCTTCCGCAACCTGTGAGGCGAGGCACCAACGAGGCGGCGCCGCGCAGAGAATCCGAGCGGGGGTGATGAGCGACAATTATTTTTCCCGAAGTGAATAGTTGACGCCGGACACGGAGGGCCTTTCGCCGATTCAGTTCTGCATGCCACCGGCCGTGCTGTCGTAGGTGAACACCTTGCCGCTACCGCTGGACGACGTCGACGTGCCGGTGAAGCTCGGGTCCACCCCGTTGTTCCCCTCGATGGCGCCGCTGACCGTTGGCGAAAGCACGAACCCCGGTAGGAACCCCGTGACGAGGGGGCCGCTCACGTACGACCGATTGGTGGCGAAGTAGGCCTCCTCGGCCGTGGCCGCGGAGCGCAGGTCGTGGCTGGCCCGCGCGTCGTATCCGGTCTTCCGGTAGGCGCTCAACTGAGCGATCGCGACGGCGGCCAAGATGCCGAGCACGGCCATCACGACCAGTAACTCGATGAGCGTAAACCCTCGGATTTCGTTCACCGTGCGCACGGTGCATCTCCCCAGCGGCAGGCGACAGAGTATCACCCACGCGCGCCAGGCCAAGCGGATTCTGCGCGAGATAGCGCGCCACACATTCAATCCGCATGGGCGCCTGACATCTGTTGCATCAGGTGATGGCGAATCTCGCACCCGCCAGCGGCGTCAGCTCATCCCGCGCGGCGAGTGTGTCTTCCGCTCACGCTCATGCCGAGCCCTTCGGCTCCCCTCAAAGCATGCCTGTCGAAGCACCAGCGGACCTTTGTCAGCGGACTACCATTTCAGCAAGCCGCCCGGACCACCATTCGATGGATGCGGTGCAGCCATGTGAAACTTTCATTGACAGCGTCGCAGCGTCGTTGTTATCCGATGAGTACCAAGTAGTTCTTCCTGACGGTCAAGGGGGGTCGATGTTCCGGTATCTGATCCTAGGACTTTTGCGGAATGGAGAAGCGCTTCACGGGTATGCGCTCATGAAGGAGTACTGGATCCGCTCGGGCATTCGGGTCAGCAGTGGCAACTTCTATCGGGAGCTCCAGCGGCTGGCTGCGGAGGGGCTCGTCCGCAGCGTCGCCAACCCCGTCGACGCCGATCCGCGGCGGGTCCCGTACGAGATCACCGAGGCCGGAGCGGCGGCCTTCGACGCCTGGTTCGCCCAACCCACCGGGGCGGCCGCATCCTATTACGAAGACGACATCTCCGCCCGTGCCCTGTTCATACCCGAGGCCGAGTCGCCCGTCGTAGACGCGGTGCTCGACCGGTGGCAGGAAGAGCTGTGGTACCGTGGCAAGAGCCTCGAGCGTGCCCGCGAAGCCGCGCTCTCACGCAGCGAGAGCCGCGAGGAAGCCCGCCTCATCCCGCTCGCGCTTCTCTTGGCCCGGCGCCTCAAGTACGTCGCCGCGGATCTGGAGTTCATCGAGCAGCTTCGCACGGCGCATCAACGATCCGCCGCGCGCCGCGCCCCCGAGGCACGCCCCGCCTCCTCACCGCGCGTCCGGGTGGTCAAGAAGAAGGCCCAGGAGACGCCGTCACCACGCAGCCGGCGGTGAGATGCTCCTGCGTGATGTGGAACGTAAGACATCAATCCGCTCGAGATCCACCAACCCCGACCTCGCCCCAAGAGTGACGCAGCCGACCTGACCCTCGCCATGAGCGCCGTCCTGTCTCTCAAGATGGCTTACCGGCGTTTTCGCGCCACTCTGGGCCGCTTGGCACTTAGCGTCATAGCCGTGGCACTCGGAGTAGGCCTGGTCGTCGCGTTCCGTCTCATGAACGTCGCCGTAATGCACGCGTTCCTCGATGCTACAGACGCTATTGCGGGTCGAGCTTCGCTCACCGTGAGGTCTGGTGAGGGGCTTACGTTCGCCGATGACATCATCCAGACAGTGGCGGCGCTTCCAGGAGTAAAGCTCGCTGCACCTCTGGTTCGCAGTGTCACATTCCCAGACGACGGCAGCGGGGAACTGCTCACCATACACGGGGTGGATCTCACTCACGAAGCTTCGGTACGCGTTTACCACTCAACCGAGAATTCCAACGAGGTAATCGACGATCTCATCGCCTTCCTCAACCAACCAGATTCCATCATTCTGGGCCGTGAGTTCGCCGAGCGCCGAGGACTGCAGAAAGGGAAATCTATCCAGCTAGTCACGCCTACGGGAGTTCGTTCGTTCACGATCAGAGGCCTATTAGAAGCGCAAGGACTTGCCCGGATTTTGGGCGGCAGGCTCGTCGTAATGGACCTATACGCTGCCCAAGAGGCGTTCACTGCAAAGGGCCAGATAAACCAAATCGATCTGATGATCTCTCACGATCAAGATGTCGATAGAGTCAAGAAGGCCGTCGCAGCAGTTCTGCCAGGCGGTCTGACCGTGGAGGAGCCAGCAAGCCGCAGGGAGCTAATCCGCAAGACCATCGGTGCATTCCAGACGATGCTGACCGCTTTCAGCTTTCTCTCGGTTTTCGCAGGGTTTGTCATCTGTTACAGTCGATTGGGCACGGTATTTGAGTCAAAAGCCTGGGAGGTCGGCTTGTTGCGCGCGGTCGGTCTCCGGCAAGGCACCGTGTTCCTTGAGCTACTCAAGGAGAGCCTCTTGCTTGCAGCAGCGGGCATAGTTCTCGGAGCTACGCTCGGCACCCTAATCGGTTACTACGGGTTGCCTTACCTAGCAAACACTACAGCGATTGCATTTCGACTCCCACTTCCGTCTGTCGAGGGGTCTCTGAACGCCGACGCCTTTTTGTTGGGAGGGCTCGTGGGCCTATTTGCCGCTTTAGCCGCAGCCACGATCCCAGCGCTGCGTCTCACGCAGGCGCAGCCCGTCGCAGCCTTGACTATGCGCGGCAGGGAAGCACCCGTCGACGACTCACCGGTACGCTGGGGTTTGCGCACGCTACTGCTCGTCCTCATTGCTGCCTCGGTCGGGCTGCAACGTGTCGCTGAGTCCACACTTCTGGGACACGTAACGAGCGGGTTGATTGGGCTTGCCATCTGTGCATTCGCAACCCCTCTTGTGACGTATGGCGGTCGTGTCCTCCTTGCCGTCTGGCAGCCTCTATTCGGTGCCACCGGACGACTTGCCGCGCAGCGCCTCGGACAGCGCCGACGGCGCGCCTCTCTGACGGTCGCGACACTCGGCGTCGGTTTAGCAGTGGTCTTCCTCTTCGGAACACTCGCTTGGAGCTTTGAGGGCACTCTAGTCTCCATCTTGAGCCGCAGTCTTGGCGCTGACCTGATCATATCATCAGCTTTCGTCAGCGGCGCCTACTGGAGCGCTCCCGTGAGCGAGCATTTACTGGCAGAACTCTCCGCTGTGCCTGGAATTGCGATCGCTGCCGGTGAACAGAGCAAGGAAATAGAGTATGCGCACGACGTTATCTTTCTAAAGACGTACGATCCGGTTTCCTTCCGCGATGCCCGAGTGTATCGATGGCCGCTCGACGAATCGCTCCCGACCAAGCCGCTTGAACTTGTGGGAATCGGGGAAGCAGTCATGGTAACGCGCGCATTCTCATACCGGTACGGGCTGCATGCCGGAGACGCCATTGCGCTCGACTCGCCCACTGGTACTGTCGAGTTCCCGGTAGCGGCGGTGTCCGGCGTTCCAGTCGAGAATGCAGTAATAATGAGCCGTGCTGTCTACAGCAAGCACTGGAACGACCCAATGATCTCACTGGCCCACGTTGTCTTGGAAGACCACGCCGATATCGGGGTTGTTCGAGCCGCGATCGCTCGCCAGCTAGGTTCGAAGTACCGTCTGAGTATCCGGTCACGAGCGGAACTGATCGACTATTTTGCGGACCAAGTCCGCCGTGCGTTTAGCCTCTCGTACTTGATGGAGGCCATCGTATTTTTTCTTGTCCTGGTTGGTATCGGCGACACGCTCGCTGCTAGCGTTATCGAATCCACCCGCGAGTTCGGAACAATGCGCGCTGTGGGCATTTCTCGCACCCAGCTTTTTTCCCTGGTCATGCTCGAAGGCACCGCGATCGGCCTACTGGGACTTTTCCTTGCGGGCGTCGCCGGTCTAGCATTGGGGGTCTTTTGGGTCGACATGCAGTTTCCAGCTATTCTCGGCTGGAAGCTCGACGTTCACCTGCCTGCTATGTTCGCCTTCGGTGCTGCGATTCTGACCCTTCTACTGTGCCTCGCCGGATCGCTCTTGCCATCTCTTCACGCCGCCCGCCTCGAGCCTGCAGCGGCGTTACGCTACGAATGAACTATGGACGAGATCGCCGCCATTCGTCTCGAACGCGTCAGCAAGCACTACGGCACCGGCCAGCAGGTGCTGCCGGCGTTGTCGGACGTCGACCTCGGTGTGCCCAACGCGGAGTTTCTCTCCATCATGGGACCCAGCGGCTGCGGGAAGAGTACGCTCCTGAATCTGATCGCCGGGCTCGATACGCCGACGAGCGGGCGGGTGATCGTGGCCGGGCATGAGCTGGCGCACATGTCGGATGACGCCCGCAGTGACCTACGGCTGAAGCACATCGGCTTCGTCTTCCAGAGCTTCAATCTTTTCCCGACGTTCACCGTAGAGGAAAACGTGGTCTGGCCGTTAGAGTTTCTCGGCGTGCGCTGGCGAAAGGCGCGAGAGCGGGCGCAGGCGATTCTCGGCGAGGTCGGGATCGATCCGAGCGCCCGCGACCGGCGGCCGGCGGAGCTCTCGGGCGGCGAGCAGCAGCGCGTGGCGATCGCCCGGGCGCTGGTCGCCGAACCGCAACTGCTCCTGGCCGATGAGCCGACCGGCAACCTCGACTCGCACACCGGGCAGGCGATCCTCGATCTGCTGCGCCGGCTCAACGTCCATCACGACCTCACGGTCGTCATGGTGACGCACAACACCTTCGCCGCCACCTACGGCCACCGCACCATCGAACTGCGCGATGGCCGCATCGTCCGCGAGGTGCGCGCGCCGCGTGATCCCACCGCCCGCGTCGTCCCGCTGCGCAGCTAGCCTGCATTTCTCACCAGCTTCCTGCTGCGACCGCGGATACGCTGGCATCTCAAGGCCGTACTCCCTCCGGCCTCCTCGACATAGTGTCAACTATGCCTTCGTCGCCCTCAGTCCGTGCGGCCTTGATCTGCCAGCCTCTGCGCGGTCTCGCTACGAAACCCGGTGAGAAATGCAGGCTAGCGGTGTCCTTTCGGCAAGCGTGCATGCGCGGCGCCGCG
>Ga0316626_10000277_pt1 | contig 19130 bp, 13 predicted proteins | sample OWC_Aug_T1_C1_D5_FD_207656 | JGI IMG/M metagenome (GOLD analysis project Ga0316626, IMG submission 207656) | Wetland soil microbial communities from Old Woman Creek delta, Ohio, United States - OWC_Aug_T1_C1_D5_A | ecosystem: Environmental > Terrestrial > Soil > Wetlands | place: USA: Ohio...
CGCCGGTACTGCTCCTCACCGCGCGCGACACGGTCGAGGACAAGGTGCAGGGGCTCGACGCCGGGGCGGACGATTACCTGACCAAGCCCTTCGCGTTCGCGGAGCTGGTCGCCCGCGTGCGCGCCCTCCTGCGGCGGCGGGCAGAGGCGCGCTCGCCGAAGCTTCAGCTCGCCGACCTCGTGCTGGACCCGGCGACGCGCTCGGTCGCCCGCGGCGGGGAGCCCATCACGCTCACCAATCGCGAGTTCGCCCTGCTGGAATACTTCCTGCGGAATCCCGGCCGGGTGCTCACCCGGGCCATGATTGCGGATCACGTGTGGGATTACAACTTCGACACGGGCACGAACGTTATCGACGTCTATGTGAATTATCTTCGGAAAAAGATCGATGCCGGCCGGGAGCCGAAGCTTCTCCACACCGTGCGCGGCGCCGGCTATGTCCTGAAAGCCGAGTAAGAATAGGGGCTGGCTGGATCCACAGATTGCGCAGATTGTCGCAGATTCTCTCGGAAATGTTTCCCTCTTGAAATCGGCCAATCTGCGTGAGCTGCGGACGGGCTTGGGTCTTTTATGACGAGATTGTCGATCCGGGCGCGGATGACGCTCTGGTACACCGGGATCTTGGCGGCGACGGTGCTCGTCCTGGGCGGGGTGGCCTACTTCCTCCTGATGCGGGGGCTGTGGAACGACGTGGACAGCACGCTGGAGCGTGTGGCCAGGGCCGCCGCCCAGGCCGCGCAGCAGACCGCCACCGAATTCGTTCCGCCGGACATGAACGATCTGCTGCGCCGGTACTTCGGTTCGAACTTCGCGGACCGCTTCTACCAGTTCCTGGATCCCCGCGGGGAGGTCGACCCCCGGCTGCCCCGGCAGCGGGGCGCGCCGCTCAGCGTCAGCCCCCAGGCCCTGAAGAACGCGACGGAAGGGTACGGGACGTTCGAGACGCTGCCGAACGGCGGGCAGTACCCCTTGCGGGTCTTCACGTTCCCGATCGTTGTGCACGACCGGTTGGTCAACGTCCTCCAGGTGGGTATGTCGCTGGAGGGCCTGCTCCGAGAACGGCAGAACTTCCTCTGGGCGCTGGCCACGCTGGCCCCGCTGGGGCTGATCCTGGCGGGGGGAGGCGGCTGGCTCCTGGCACGCCGCGTGCTCCGGCCTGTCGACCAGATGACGCAGGCCGCCCGGCGGATCGGGGCCGAGCGACTGGCCGAGCGGCTGGAGGGGGCCGAGACCGACGACGAGCTCGGCCGCCTCGCGCGAACCCTGAACGAGATGCTCGCGCGCCTGGAAGCCGGCTTCGCCCAGGTGCGGCGATTCTCGGCCGATGCGTCCCACGAGCTGCGGACGCCGCTGACGATCCTCAAGGGCGAGATCGAGGTCACCCTGCGCAGTGCGCGCGAGCCCGCGGAGTACGAGCGAGTCCTGGCGAGCGCCCTGGAGGAAGTGGAGCGGATGGCCGGCCTGGTGGACGATCTCCTCATGCTGTCCCGCGCGGACGCGGGCGCCCTGCGCTGGGAGAAGGGGCCGGTCGAGCTGGATCGGCTGGTAGAGGAGGTCGCGAAGCAAGGGGAGGTGCTCGCCCGTGGCCGCGCGATCCAGGTTGCCATCCAGAGCCTCGAACCTCTGATCGTGAACGGCGACGAGCAGCGGCTGCGGCAGTTGCTCTTGAATCTGGTCGACAACGCGGTGAAGTACACGCCGCAGGGCGGGCGCGTCACGCTCTCCCTGCGTCGAGCTGGAGGGGTCTCCGGCTATCCTGTAACGCCGCAACCGGAGGCTTCTCCCGATCCCCCGATCCCCCAATCCCCCCATCGCCCTACGCCCGAGTGGGTCGAAATTGCCGTGCGGGACACCGGCGTCGGCATCCCGGCCGAGTCGCTGCCGCGGATCTTCGAGCGCTTCTACCGCGTGGATGATGCCCGCTCCCGCGAAGCGGGCGGGACGGGCCTGGGGCTCTGCATCGCCAGGACCATCGCCGAGGCTCACGGGGGACGGATCGAGGTGGAGAGCGTCCCCGGCGCCGGAAGCACGTTCACCGCGCGCCTTCCCCTCGCCGCATGAATCGAGCGTCGGACCCATGGCAGCGGAAGGCAGGGCCGGCAGCGTTTGCCTACGAGGTGCATAGCAGTGAAAGAGGATCGAGATGAGCCATCTTGATGTCGCAGGCACGGAGACTCGGGCGCTTCGGTATTCTGCCTGTCCTCACGATTGTCCCTCGACCTGCGCACTGGAGGTGGAGGTTCTTCAAGGCAACCGGATCGGCCGGATACACGGCGCCAGGGCCAACAGCTACACCGCGGGCGTCATCTGCGAGAAGGTGGGCCGGTACGCCGAACGCATTCACCACCCGGATCGGCTCACGCATCCGCTGCTGCGCACCGGCCCGAAGGGCGCCGGACAATTCCGCCGCATCGCATGGGACGAGGCCCTGGACCGAATCGCCGAGCGTTTCCTGGACACGGTCGCCCGGTTCGGGTCCGAGGCCGTGTGGCCGTACTATTACGCCGGCACCATGGGTCTGGTGATGCGCGACGGAATCAACCGCCTGCGCCACGTCCTGCGGTACTCGCGCCAGAAGAAGACGATCTGCACCGCCTCCGCCGAGGCCGGCTGGGTCGCCGGCACCGGCCGCTTCGTCGGCCCCGACCCGCGCGAGATCGCCAAGGCCGACCTGATCGTGGTCTGGGGCGGCAACCCCGTCGCGACCCAGGTCAACGTGATGACGCACATCACCCGGGCGCGGCAGGAGCGCGGCGCGAGGCTGGCCGTGGTGGACTGCTACCGGAGCGGGACGGCGGCGGTCGCCGACATGCACCTCTGTCTCCGCCCCGGCACGGACGCGGCCCTGGCCTGTGCGGTGATGCACTGCGCCTTCCGCGACGGCCATGCCGACCGCGAATACCTCGGCCGTTACACGGACTTCCCGGCCGATCTGGAGGCGCACCTGGCCGCGCGCGGCCCAGCCTGGGCCGCGTCCGTCACCGGCCTTTCGGTGGAGGCGATCGAAGCTTTCGCCCGGCTCTACAACACCACCAAGCGGGCCTACATCCGGGTGGGGTACGGCTTCACGCGATCGCGGAACGGCTCGGCCGCGATGCACGCGGTTACGTGCCTGCCCGCCGTCACGGGGGCGTGGCAACACGAGGGGGGCGGCGCCTTCTGGAGCAACCGGTCCGCGTACCACTGGAACAAGACGATGATCGAGGGGCTGGACGCGCTCGACAAGAGCACGCGCGAAATCGACATGTGCCGGATCGGCGCCGCACTCCTGGGAGATGCGGATGCCCTCAAAGGCGGGCCGCCGATTGTTGCCATGCTGGTCCAGAATACGAACCCGGCTGTCGTGGCCCCGGATTCCAACAGGGTGCGGCAGGGGTTGGCGCGGGAGGATCTGTTCACGGTCGTGCACGAACAATTCCTGACCGAGACGGCCCGCTACGCCGACGTGGTCCTGCCCGCGACCATGTTCCTGGAGCACGATGACCTCTATCAGGCGGGCGGCCACAGCCACATCCAAATCGGGCCGAAGCTGATCGAGCCTCCCGGCGAGTGCCGGTCGAACCACGAGGTCTTGCAGGGTCTGGCGCGGCGGTTGGGGGCGGAACATCCTGGTTTCGCGATGACGGCGATGGAGTTGGTTGATTGGACGCTCCGGGCTTCCGGCTGGCCGGATGCCGAGACGGTCCTGGAGCACCGCTGGGTGGACGCGGCGCTGCCGTTCCGCGAGGCGCACTTCCTGGACGGCTTCGGCACGCCGGACAAGCGATTCCACTTCGCGCCCGATTGGTCGGCTGTGGGCGCGGAGTGGACACGGATGAAGCGACTGCCGGACCAGTTGGATGTCATTGAGCCTGCGACCCCGGACAAGCCGTTCCGCCTGGTTACCTCACCGGCCCGCCGGTTCCTCAACACCTCGTTCACCGAGACGCCAGGCTCGCGCTCGCGCGAAAAGCGGCCGACGGCGCTGATTCACCCCGCCGATGCCGATCGGCTGGGGCTCTCAGATGGGGACCGGGTGGAGCTGGGCAACGGCCGCGGGACCGTGACCGTCCATGCGCGCCGCTTCGACGGCCTCGTGCCGGGAACGGTCGTGGTGGAAGGCATCTGGCCGAATCGCGATTTCGAGAACGGTGACGGGATCAACACGCTCGTCGGCGACGATCCGATTCCGCCGTACGGCGGCGGGGCGTTCCACGATACGGCAGTCTGGATGCGGCGGGCAGGCCGCTGAAAAAGGCCCATCTGCTGCGTTGCTCCGTTTGGGCACTCGTTGCGGCGTACCACCCAGTACGCCTCACTCGGCCCTTCACGGAGCGCCTTGCACCTGGACCTTTTTGAGCGGCTGGCCTGAGAGCAAGTTCTTCGGCGACCGGTTGGTTCTCTGAGCCCAGCCACTCTTGGAGAGTACCTGTGCGTGACATTGCTGCAGAGATCCGATCAACGGTCGTTCCGCCGGGCGGCGTGGCCATCTGGTGGCTCGGTCAATTCAGTTTCGTGGTCAAGGGCCAGGGGCGGACGCTGGCCTTCGACCTATACCTCTCGGACTACCCGGGGAACGTGAGCCGATCGTATCCGCCACTCGTGCGCCCGGCGGAGCTGAAAGGGCTGGACCTCGTCTTCTGCACGCACGACCACATCGACCATCTCGATCCGTGGACGCTGAAGCCACTGACGGAGGCCTCGCCCGGGGCCGTCGTCGTGGCGCCGGAAGTGTGTATCCCGCACGCGACGGAGGTGCTTCCGGCCGAGCGCGTCGTCGCCAGCCGGGCCGACGCGCCGCTTCGGGTCAAAGATGTGGAGATCTGGCCGATCCCAGCGGCGCACGACCGGTTGGAGGACGCGGACCGCGGTCACCGCTTTCAGGGGTACGTCGTCCGGCTGGACGGGGTCACGCTCTGTCACACGGGCGACACCGTGATGTACGACGGCATGATCGAGCGGCTGCGCGCTCGACAGGTGGACGTGCTCCTCGCGCCGATCAACGGGCTGGACTACTTTCGCACCAAGCGGGACATCGTCGGGAACCTGAGCGCGCGGGAAGCCGCCGAGTTGGCGGTGGCCGCCGGCGTGAAGCTCCTGATCCCGGCCCATTGGGACCTCTTCGCCGGGAACGCGGAGAACCCCGGCCACCTCTTCGAGTACCTCGCCCGCCATCATCCTGAGCAACCGTGTCACTACATGGCGCGCGGTGAGCGCTTCATCTACCATCCGTGTCGCGGAGGAGGCTAGCATCATGTCATTGTCGGGAAAGGTGGCTCTGGTGACCGGCGCGGCCCGCGGCATCGGCCGGGGCGTGGCGCTGGCACTGGCCAAGGCCGGCGCCGACGTCTGCGTGAACTACCGGACCTCCGGCCCTGCGGGTGCCGAAGTGGCGGGAGCCATCCAGGCCCTGGGGCATCGCGCGATCCTGGTGCAGGCCGATGTCAGCGAGCGCGCCGCCGTCGAACGGATGGTGGCCCAGTGCACCACGGAACTCGGGCCCGTCGATATCCTGGTAGCCAACGCCGTGACCAGCGTGCGGCAGAATCTCCTGGCGACCCGCGAGGACGATCTCCGGCGAGCGATCGACGTCGGCATCGTCGGAGTGTTCCATGTCCTCCAGGTCGTCGCCCGCCAGATGGTCGAGCGGGAAACCAAGGGCTCCATCATCTATATCTCTTCGCCGCACGCCCGCCTGCCCTTCAAGGGGGCGATTGACTACAACACCGCCAAGGCGGGCGGCCACATGCTGGCGCTGTCCGCCGCCAACGAGCTGATGTGGCACGGGATCCGCGTGAATCTGATCGAGCCAGGCTGGACCGACACGCCCGGCGAGAGGACGTGGTACCCTGACGAGTCGCTCTATCGGGAGGGCAAGAAACTCCCGCTGGGCCGACTGGGAAGCCCGGAGGACATCGGGCACGCCGCGGTGTATCTCGCCTCGGATGCGGCCGCCTACGTCGCCGGCTCGGTGCTCACCGTGGACGGCGGGGCGTTCGTGCAGGGCCCGGCGTGGAGCGGTGGCGAAAGCCACGGGGAGGAGAAGTAGACTCCAGGAATGCACTGCGCGCGCCGCACCCTCGCCGGGGAACCGGGTGGGGTGGAGTCAGGCGACGCGCATGCGGGGTCCCCGCTTCGTGCTCCGTGTTCAGACCAGATCGCACGCCTCCGCCGGCATCCAGTGGGCGTCCTGTCCCTCCCACTTCACGTTGCAGCCGATGGGGTTGGTCAGAGGCGTCCGCACCGGTCGTCCCGCCACCAGGTCGTCCAGCGCCCGGTCGAGGTCGTTGACGGTGCTCTGGGCCGGGTTGCGTGGGTTGTCCATTCCCCGCCCCGTGTAGACCAGCCGCCGGTCCCGGTCGAATACGTAGAAGTGCGGGGTGCGGAGGGCCCCGTAGGCCCGCGCCACGGTCTGGGACTTGTCGCGCGCGTACACCCACGGGAAGTTGTGGGCCTTCATCCGCTCCACCATGTGGGTGAAGTCGTCGGTCGGATGCGTGGTCTCGCTATTGGAGTTGATGCCGATGAACGCGACGCCTTCGCCCTTGAATCGATCGACGGTGGCGCGCGTCACCTCGTCCGACCCCAGGACGTACGGACAATGGTTGCAGGTGAAGAAGACCACCAGCGCTTTCGCCCCGGCGAAGTCCGCCAGGCGATAGGTCTTCCCATCCGTAGCCGGCAATTCGAAGTCCGGGGCCTTGTCGCCGATGCGCAACGTGAACGCCATGATGCCCTCCCCCATTGAGATTGTCCGAGCAGAGACGACGGAGCGGGATTCCAATGGAACCCGGGACCGCCTGGGCGCGCTCGGCCGCTGTCGGCGCGCGGCACCCCTGCGGTGATCGTCATCGTGCCACCCTAACACGATCGGCGCAAGACGATCCGGCAAGAGGGGATGTCGGTTCCGAAACTACCTGTTTGTCACGAGATCCCGACAGGCGACCGGTTCCGCTTACTGTCGAAGTCGGTGAAAAGTCTTTTCAGAACAGACGTCCCTGTCACCTCCTCTGTCACGCACACATCTCGCATCACGAGGGCCCACCAGTTCACGACGGCAGCCGAAATTCAATAATCGACGCTTCTTTGGAGGGGCACCTTTCGCGGTGGTAGTTGTTCCGTGACGATCTTACGAATTCCCTGGCGGGCACCCGGCAGCAGGGGTCATGATTCCGTTCGGTTGCCTTCTGCTGATCGTTCGTTGCTGCGTCGCTGATGAGAAAGAGAGCGTGAGAATGAAGGGCGTGACAATTGTGGCAGCCAAGGCGCGCGAGGTACTGGACAGCAAGGCGCGGCCGATGGTCGAAGTGGATGTCTGGACGTCGGAAGGCGTAATGGGGAGGGGCTCCTCACCGTGCGGCACCTCGGTAGGCAGACATGAAGCGGTCGTTCTTCGGGATGGGGGGACGCGGTATGGTGGGTTGGGTGTCCGTCAGGCGGTAAGAAATGTGCAAGAGGTAATCTTTCCTGCCATTAAAGGGGAGAGTATCCTCGACCAGCGTCGGCTAGATGATCGCATGATCGAACTGGACGGGACGCCCAACAAAGCCCGCCTCGGCGCGAATGCCATCTATAGCATGTCAGTCGCCGTGGCGCGTGCTGCCGCAGCGAGCGTCAGGCAACCGCTGTTCCGTTACTTGGGCGGCGAGGGTGCGAGGTGTCTCCCGGTGCCGATGTTCAACGTGGTGAACGGGGGAACCTACGGCGTGGTGCGGATGGAAATCCAAGAGTTCCTGCTCATTCCGGTCGGAGCGGAGACCTACGCGGAGGCGCAGCGCATGGGTGTCGAGACATTTGCAGCCCTCGATATGATCTTGGAGCGTCGATACGGCAAGGAGCGCCTCGGTTCTGGCAGTTACGCGGGCCACGCCGCTCCGACGAACGAACCGAGCGAGGTTCTTGATTGCGTGCTCGACGCAGTTAGGGTAGCTGGGTATGAGGGCACGTGCCGCCTAGGTCTCGATTCTGCGTCCAGCCACTTCTTCGATTCCCAGGGGGGCTTTTACCGCTTTCAGGGGCGAGAGGCTACGCGGGAGGACCTCATCAGGTACTTTGAGGCGTTGAGTGCGTCCTACAACCTGCTCCTGATTGAGGATCCCCTTGAGGAAGACGACTTCGAGGGGTTCGCCGAGATCACGAAGCGGATCTCGAGCCACGTCATCGGCGACGACTTCTTCGTGAATAACCTGGAACGGTTGAAGCGCGGGGTGGCCGTCAAGGCGGCGAGCGGGATGGTCTTGAAGCCGAACATGGTGGGGACCATCTCCGAGGCGTTAACCGCCGCCCGGTACGCCGCAGACCATGGCTATGTCGTAGTCGGTTCCTGCCGCGCCGGCGGGACTGTGGACGATCCGATCCCAGAGGTATCCGTCGCAGCAGGCGCGACTTTGGTGAAGCTCGGAGCGCCGCGGACGGGAGAGCGGGTCAATCTACAGAATTGTCTTCTACGGGTGGAGGAAGAGCTGGGGCCATCTGCAATCTTTGCCGGCTCGCGGGTGGCGAACCCGAATACTGGTCTGCCGGCTCCGCTCAGAGCAGGACACGCAGAGCAGAGCGCATGAGCTATTCGGGGAGGGCAGGAGGGCGACCATGAGACTTCCGAAGCTGTACAGAATCCGGCAGGCGCTGGAGTACCCGGTGGTGGCGGACGTGGCTACCGAGGTGCGAAAGGCCCTTGCGCAGCTTGGCCTCGGGGCTCGTCTCGCGCCAGGCGCGCGGGTCGCGGTAACCGGTGGCAGCCGCGGTGTGGCCAACATTGCCGTCATACTGAGGACCGTCTGCGACTGCTTGCGGGCCCTCGGCACCCGACCGTTCATAGTTCCGGCGATGGGGAGCCATGGCGGCGCAACGTCCGAGGGACAACTCGAGATTCTCGCCCGCTATGGCGTGACTCCCGAAAGCATGGGCGTGCCCGTTCTCTCGTCGTTGGAGACCGTGGAGATCGCGCACATGGATTGGGGCCTGCCCGTCCTGGTGGATCGGCACGCCTTCGAGGCAGACCACATCGTGCTCGTCAACCGAGTGAAGCCGCATACGAGCATTCGGGGTCCCATTGAGAGCGGGCTGTTGAAGATGTTGGTGATCGGGCTCGGGAATCATCAGGGGGCGGTGCTGGCACACCGCGCTGCGGTCGACGTAGGGTTGGAGCGGATGGTGCCAGAGGTGGCCCGGGTTTCGCTGTCCAAACTGCCCGTGCTGTTTGGGCTTGCCACGGTCGAGAATGCCCGTCACCAGACCGCCCGCGTCGAGGCGATCCTACCCGACCAGCTCGAAGTGGCGGAGATGCGACTGCTGAAAGAGGCCAAGGCGCTCATCGCGCGCATTCCCTTCGACTTTCTTCACCTTCTCATCGTGGACGAGATCGGTAAGGAGATCAGCGGGGCGTGCATGGACTCTAACGTCACGGGACGGATACCCCGAGACGGGGTCTACGATCCGACAACGCCGCGGTATCTCCGCATTTTCGCCCGCGACCTGACCCGGCAGAGCGGGGGGAACGCCGAGGGCCTCGGGACAGCGGATTTTGCCACCGTCCGTTTGGCGGAGAAGGTAGATCGCCATATTACCTATACCAACGCGCTCACCTCGGCGGCTCCGTTAGGGGGAAAGCTCCCAATGCTCTACCACACGGACCGTCAGGCCATCGAGGCTGCGCTCACCACCATCGGCCTTACCGAACCACCCGACGCGAAGATCGTTCGAATACGAAACACCCTCGCTCTTGAGCACCTGCACGTTTCCGAGGCGCTACTACCAGACGTCGCGAAGCGCCCAGCCTTAACCATTCTGGGTGGCCCCTTCGAGTTCTATTTCGGGGAGGATGGGAACCTTCGAGACCGGGTTGAATGACGCTCTCGGTGCGCGCTCGACAGAGAGACCAAGGCCTCCGGATGCGTGGGAGGCCTTGGTGGGGCGGGGACCGCTGGCCGTGCCTGATGGGTGTTACTTGACCAACCCCTTCTCTCGGTAGAATTTCTCCGCGCCGGGGTGCAGCGGGATCGTCGAGCCAATCAGCGCGGTTTCAAGCTTGATATTCTCCGCCTGCTTGTGCGATGACGCGAGCTCCTTCAGGTTGTCGAACATCGCCTTGGTCATCCGATAGACGTCGTCGTCTTTCAGCGAATCCAGGCAAACCAAATAGGCCGGCGATGCTACGGTCTCGAGATCCTCGGTCATCCCGGGATAGCTCCCTTTGGGCACAACCGACTTGATGAACGTGGGATCCATCTTGATCAGATCGTCCCGCTCTTTTCCCGTGATCGGGACGAGCCGGATGGACAGAACCGACGCCACGTCCAGAATCCCCGACGCCGGGACGCCGGATACGTACCACATCGCATCTAGGTGCCGGTCCTTGAACTGCGAGGACTGCTCGGCGAGAGAGATGAGCTTGGCGTCCATATCTTGATAGGTGAGCTTGTAGACCGACATCAACCGTCGGAAGGTCGTCTCCTCGCCGCTTCCGGGGGCCCCGACACCCACACGCTTGCCCTTGAGATCGTAGAAAGTCTTGATGTTGGCATCTCCGCGGACCACGATCTGGATCGGTTGGGGGTACAGGACAGCGATACCCCGGATGTTCTTAATCGGCTTATCCTTGAAGAAGACCAGCCCATTGAAGGCATTATAGGCGTCGCTATTCTGGACGAGCCCCATATCGATTTCTTTCAGACTCAACAGCCGAAGGTTTTCCATGCCGGCGGCGCTTGTCTGCACCGTGGCTTCGACGCCCGGCACCTTGCTCGTGACGATCTTGGAGATTGCGGCGCCGATGGGATAATACACCCCGGCCAATCCCCCCGTCCCCATCAGCAGTCGCGTCCCGGCCTGGGCCTCCCCCGCCGGCAGACAGAGCACCGCGCAAACCAGGATTGCCAGACCCAGAGAAATCGCTCTTGTTCGCATCGTGAACCCTCCTTTTCCTGCGTGCCCGTGGTTATCGCACCCCCGTGTCCCCCTCCACCTCCTTCCGCGCCGGCTCCCGCGAGCCTCGTGCCTTCGTTTTTCTCAGACGCATGGGAGAACGCTGGTACTGCAAGACCAAGACGGATCCCAACAGCAGGATACCAATAACGCTATGCATGTAGTCGGGGGAAATCAACAAGATGGCCGCCACGAACAGAATAGCCCGTTCGTAGAACTTCGTCGGCAGGTACAGAAAGCCCTGGACCGACCCGGCCAGGGAAATCACGCCGATCACGGCCGTCACCGCAATGATCGTTGTGTCCAGGGGGTGGAAATTGTCCACCCGGATCAGAAGGTTCGGGCTCAGGACAAAGATATACGGGATGATGAAGCCTGCCACAGCGAGTTTTGTGCTGGTCACTGCCGTCTTCCAGAACGGCGCCCGGGCGAGCCCGGCGGCCACCAGCGCGGCCAGGGCTACCGGCGGCGTGAGGTCGGAGATGATCCCAAAATAGAAGACGAAGAGGTGTGCGCTCAGTGGAAGCACGTCCATCATCTTCAGGGCTGGAGCCGTGAGCAACGCCATCATGATGTAGTTGCCGGTGGTGGGGATTCCCATGCCTAGGATCAAGCTTGCCACCATAGACAGGGCGAGGACAAGCAGCAGGTGGCCTCCGGAAATGTCCACGATCGCCCCCGCCAGCTTCATGCCGAACCCGGTCAGGGACGTCGCCCCGATGATGAAGCCGATCAATCCGCAGATCACCACCAAGTCCTGGGCGGCCGCGGCACCCCTGCCTAGCATCTCGTAGAGTGTCCTCAGGTTATAACGCGTCTTCTTTCGAAGCAGCGGAAGGATGAGCGAGATGTAGATGGCCCACAGGGCAGCCATAGTGGGGGTGAAGCCCATGACGAGGGCGAGGATGATCCCCGGCACGGGGAGGAGCAGGATCCCATTCTCCCTCAAAATCTTCGTCAGCGAAGGGATTTGATCCTTGGGGAGTCCCCGAAGATCGTTTTTGACCGCCTCGAAGTGAACCGAGGCCAGGACACCCACGTAGTATAGGATGGCCGGAAGGGCGGCGGCCAGTGCGACGGTGAGGTAGCTCACACCGAGGAACTCGGCCATGATGAAGGCGGCAGCGCCCATGATGGGCGGCATAATCTGCCCCCCGCAGGAGGCGCAAGCCTCGGTGGCCCCGGCGAAGTAGGGCTTGTATCCGATCGATTTCATCAGCGGGATGGTGAAGGTGCCCGTGCCGACGACATTCGCCACGGAGCTTCCGTTGATGGTCCCGAACAGGCAGCTCGCCACGACGGCGACCTTGGCGGGCCCGCCGCGCTTGTCCCCCAACACTGCCAGGGCCAGGTCGATGAACACCTTCCCGACGCCGGTCGTGGTGAGGACGACCCCGAACACGATGAACAGGTATATGTAGTCAGAGACCACACCCAGCGGGAGACCAAAAATTCCCTCCGTGCTGAGGTACATGTGCCGGACGACGCTGGTCACGGAAAAGCCCCGGTGGCCGAAACGCCCGGGGATCCACTTCCCGAAGTAGCAATACGCCAGGAAGAAGAGGCAGATGGACGGGAGGACCTTCCCGCCGACGCGGAAGCCCGCGATCGTGAGGAAGAGAATTGTGGCGACGCCCATGAAGAAGTCGGTCTGGGTTGGCCAGCCCTGCCGGAGAGCTAGCTCGTCAAAGACCACCATAATGTAGATGGTGGAAGAGAAGCCCCCGATGGCCAGCACGACATCGAAAAGTAGCGGGAGGCCCGTCTTCCGCCGGAAGGGATTCGGGAAGAGCAGGAAGACAAGCGCCAGGCAGAAGCTGAGCACTATCGCCCGCTGTTTGTTGGCCACCAGGAGTCCAAACTGGGCGGTATACAGGGAGAAAAGGGTGAGGAGGGCGCCGAGCGCGCCAACCACCACCTTGAGGGTCCCGGTCGGCTCGAGGTACCGAGCTCCCTCGGCCGTGTCCGGGCTGGTGATCACGGTCTCGGGCAGCGGGGTCGCGGGACTAGTCATACCGTTGGCTCCTCCGGTCATCTTCCCCGGCCTGCGGGCGGATCAGAACGTCCACCAGCCGTCCGCGCGCAAGATCAGAGAGCCGATGTTCTGCCTCGCGGGTGCCGAGGATAAAGGGATAGAAATACGCGACGCGAATCCGCTCGAGCGAAGGGAAACGCTTGTTGATCCCATCGAGAACGAACCGGCCATCCGCCACCCTGAACGTGGCCCCGGCCGGAGCGGAGTCCGGGATACCGGCGCCGCCGGATGCATAGATCATCCGCTCGAGCACGATCGCTTCCCGACCAACGACTTTGAAATGCTCCTCCACCTCCGTCTTCGCCGTGGAATGCGTATAGCGAAAGTAGAAACGCTCGTCGAGAGGAAGACGGACCGAGAGGAGCAGTGCCCGCGATCGCGTGTCCCGGACGTCCAGTACACGGGCTTCCGGCTCCGCCAGGCTCTGAGCCGCCAGGAACGAACCGGTGAGGAGAACGAGGAGGAGTAGCGACGCTCGCTTTCGCGCATCTGGCACCGCCGTACCTCCGGCTGAGGAATAGGGAGGAAGGACCGTCCTGTTCCCGATCCGTTCGCCCGCGATTCCTAGATTTTAACCCCGTGCTTCCGCGCAAACTCATGAAACTTCGCGCGTAACTCCATGGCCTGTTCGTACGCCGTCTCGACGCTGATCGTCCGCAACTCATAGCCTAGCATGTCTCGGAAGGTCGCGTGGGACTCGTCGGTGATCACGATGTCCCCGTTGGCCTTGATCTCTTTAATCCCATCGTACGCCTGGGCCTTGACATTCAGGTCGCGCGCCTGCTCCAGCGTCATTCCCTTGGGAAGGACCACCTCGGCGCCCCTCCGGCTCAAGCGCACGGGATAGCCGCCCTCCAGCCCTTGGGGGCCGGGCGCGTGGGTCAATTCGCCGGTGTCGGTGTAGATTGCCAGGATATTCTTGAGGAAGGAGGCGGCAACCACAAACTGCCCGTGCCGACCGGCGGGCCGCATGGCGCGTTTCGGCAGCTCCGCGATGAACGCCGCGATATCTCCCAGCCGCGCCGTGACGTCCTCGGCCCCCACGAACACCCGGAGGTGGAAGGGGGCCTCCGTGCCTGTCCCATATCGGCACCAGTAGTAACAGTGGTAGTGATGGGCGATCAGCTCCACCCCCACGGTCCGCATGGGCACACCGAGGAACTCCGCCGCCACCTTCTGGATGTAGGGCACGGCGAGATCCATGTTGCCGATCCCGACAGTCGGTGCCAGGCCGACCTTGGCGAGGCTGGGGTTGGTGACATCGGGATACGAGGAGTTCACCACGTAGGCGTCGATGCCCGACAGCTTCACCGCTTTCATCAGCTTAGAGGTGAGCGCCAGATGCATCGCCGCCCAGGGCCCCAAGGCGCACTTGTCGCGGTAGAGCTTGGCGTTCACGTCGGGCGGAAGCTCGTTCACCACCCACCACGACTGCAGCGTAGTCGCGTTACAAATGACGGTTGGTTTGATCGTCCGCAGCAGTTCGGCGGTCCGCTCGATGTTGAGCACATCGATGGGGTGGAACTCGATGGCGGGGTAGAGTCCCATGTAGGACGCCCCCTCGATGGCGCTGTTGGTCTTGCGAAAGCCCCAGTCGGCGTTGGCGTCGGCCGCGACGATGGGTCCGACGTTCGGGATGCGGCACAGGTATTCGAGGACGATCCCGCCCAGCTCTCCGACTCCCACCAGCATGATCTTCTCGCGTTCTCTCGCCATGGATTCCCCTCCTCTAGGACGCGGGCATCCCGGCCACGTTAACGTCCGCCGGTTCCGTAGGTCACGAAATCGATCATCTCCTTTGCCGTTCGGCATCCTTCGAGACCCAGCTCTGCCAGGGTGACCCCGCCGCTCCGGTAGTCCGCCTCGGCGAGTATCTGGACGATCTCGATGATGGCCCGGGTCGCGGGGACCTCGATGCCCAGCCGGGTTGCCAGGTGCTCCATGGGCACCATGAAGTAGGACAGGTCCTCCTGCAACACCCGCCGGTTGCCCGCGTCCGTGCCCCAGCGCTTGGCGTGCTCGCTGTGGCCGAAGATCTCGTAGAAGTCCTCCCCTGGATAGAGATAGGCATTACGGAAGTACTCGAACGAATGCGGCACCGTGCAGCCCAGGGCCTCGGCCACCCGCATGCGCTCGCGATCGAAGGCATCGGTCAACCGCGAGGCGCACCTGGACGCCTCGGCGTAGAAGCGAAACTCGCGGGCTCGCTCGAAGAAAAAAGCGGCCTGCGGGATCGTGATCTGCGCGTGGACCGACGGGTTGCCCGGATAGAAGTTGTTCTCGATGACGTTCTGGGAGGCCGAGAACTGCGGATAGACCTTCCGCACCAGCCGCAGGACATCCTGGTTCTTGGTTGCCGGCCAGGCCGACACTCGCAGGTCGCGCTTGTAATTGTAAATGTGTGCGTGGGCCGGCGCGATGACACGGCTCAGGTACGGCATGATGTGTTCCTCGGCCATGGTCACCTTTCCGAGGGCCCCGGCGCCTCGGAGGATCTCTCGCATGCGAAGACTGGCCCAGTAACCCGTGTTCACCAGGACGGTTTGTCCGGGCGTAAGGTGGGGGGCGATAGTTGTGAAGAAGGGGGCATGGGCATGGGCCGGCGCCGTGATCATCACTAGCTCAGCGTCCTCCAGTGCCTCCTGCGGGTCCGTGGTCACCCGGTGAATCCGCGCGACGCCGGTTTTGCCCGAAGACGTCTGGCCCGTCAACTGGATCGCCCCGCGTTCCCGGATGGCGGCGATGTTGGCGGCGAAGTCAGGAAGCTCGAGAACGTTGACCCGCGCTCCCATCAGTGCGACGTCGGCCGCGATGGCCGTTCCTGCGCTACCGCACCCGCAGACCGTGACTGTTGGCATCTCCGGCATGATGGCTCTCCTCCGAGCTTGTACTATTCGCGAACGCGACTCCCGAATACTGGGAGTTGAGCAAGATCCCCAACAGGAATATGGAACCGCCCGCACGTAATTCCCGCGGAAGCGGGCATCCGGGGACGCCTCGCGGGCTCAGGCAATATACACCAAATTCAGATCGCAGACATTCGTGCCGGTGTTCCCCGTCACGACGACATCGCCTAGGGCCTGCAGAAACGACAAGCTGTCGTGCCGCTTGAGATACTCGTGCCCGTCGAGGCCCTTCTCGTGCGCGCGGGCCACCGTCAGCGTGTCCACGATCCCTCCGGCAATGTTGGTGGGCCCGTCCGTGCCATCCGTGTCTAAGGCGAGACCGCAAACTCCTGTCAGTTCCGAGATTTCGAGGGCGAAGCTGAGTGCCAACTCCTGGGAGGGGCCTCCAAGGCCCGCCTCGCCCTCGATTTTCGTCGTCGTCTCGCCGCTGGCTATGAGGAGACACGGGGGTGCCACCGGCCGTCGGTTGAAGAGGGCCTCGCGCGCGACGGAAGATAGGAAGGTCCCGGCTTCTCGGCTCTCGCCTTCGAGAAAGGTCGTGAGCACAAGCGGAGTGATCCCTCGGCGGGAAGCTGCCTCCTTGGCCCGCTCCGCTGAGTCCGCCACCCCGGCGACGATGAAATGTTGGACTCTGCTCCCGAGCTCCTTCGGAGTCTCCCGCCTCGGATCGTCGGCGTTAAGGTACTCCACTACCGTTCGGGGAGCTTTCGTCAGGAGGTCATAGCGCCGCAGCACTTGCCGTGCGTCCTGAATCGAAGTGCGATCCGGAGCGACGGGGGTTCCGAAGAACATTGCCGGCCGCGTGGGGTCAATCGTGGGCCGATCGCCCACACTGTCGGAGATGACAATGTTAATCATCTCCGCTCCCCTCTTCTCGATTCTCTCGGCCAGTCTCCCACCGTTCGTCTCAGAAATGTGTCGGCGTACTGCATTGAGTTCCAGGATGCGCGCGCCCCTTTCCAGGAGCAAGCGGGTCACCTCCAACTCATCCGCCAGAGCCACCCCTCGCACAGGGTGGTTCATCAATGCCGAGCTTCCACCACTGATCAGCCCGACGAAAAGGTCCTCGGGGCTGGCCGCGTCGACCAACTCGAGGATACGCTTAGTGGCCAGAAAGCCATCCCGGTTCGGAAGCGGATGTCCGCCCACCGCTAGGTCGATACGGTGCAGACGATCCCCGTCTTCCATGGACTTAACGATCACCATGCCGCCACTAATCCACTGCCCGAGGGCCTTCTCCACCGCGCGCGCCATGGCATTGCCGGCCTTGCCCGCGCCGACCACCCAGACATGCCGCTTCTTCCGCAGATCCCACCGGCGATCCCCGATGCGCAGAATACTCCCGTCCAGTCGGAGAAGATTTGCGATCGCTCGATAAGAGTCCAAAGCATCGAGTGTTTCCTCCAAAACGGCCACCATCGGCTCTCGACAAGCCGCGTCGCCCTGGGTGATCACACTGTCACGGTTCTTGATTCTCATGGCCCTTGCTCCGACGCCTCTGGGAAGGTAGGCGCTGGTGCCACGTGCAGGAGGGTCCCCCTGTCCCCCCTGGTCATCCGCGATCCTCTCACGGGCAGCACGCGAGTCGGGAAACCCACCGGAGAGAGATGTGTCGCGTCGCCGTAACGGGTCTCCCGCTCCCTCGCTGCGCGCCACGACCCGAACGGGATTCCACCGTCCGCACCTGCGCAGCGCGCCCGTGCGCGCGTATCTTCCGTGATCTTGGGGTCATAGCTGAGGTGGTCCGGCCCGCCCCCCAGCCTTAAACGGTGAACGATGCCGGGCAGGCACGCGTCAAGAAACCCTGTCCCCGCGTAGCCACGAGGCGTCGGGGTTACTCGGACTGGCTTAGCCGGCACGGCGTTGTTTTCGGCTTCAGGGCGATCCGTGAAAGCGGCTGATGGGGTCGCGCATCGAGCGCGTGCGCGAGTGAAGCTCGACCCAAAGTTCCCGCACGTCATATTGAGGCCGCCGGTGCGGGCAAACCGCTTGTCGGACAAACCATAGAGAGGCCCTTCCCGTCCGCGCGCCCGGATGCAACCGAAAGGACGTGTCAAGAAGTCGTGGCAACGGCCAATCTATCCCTATCGTTACGCGAACTCTTGTCACAAGAAGATTCGGGAAAATGTTTGCTACGATAGACAACGACGACCGTGATTGACTGACTCTCCCAGCCACGAAACGAGCTTCCTGGCGTCCGAGACACCAAGGTCGTTGGGACTCTTGTCGTTCAGAATGCCAAAGCAAAGATACGCGCCACAGCACCCCTACGGGACCTATCGGGTCGACACTGTCCATAGCCTCTGGTAGTCGTGACGCTAGTGGCGTCATGCTGGTAAATCGGTTTCGTCGGATAAGGGTACGATACCTCGTAGCAGGCGACCCCTTACTGACCGCCATATCTGAAAGCGCTGCTCCGGGCAATATAGATAGATGCGGATCGGAAGATGCACTACCCCCCCCCGGCCCAGCGCGCCCGAAGGGGTGGCGCGGGGCCGGGCAACCATCCTGCTACGTCGATCGCGGGGTCGGTCTTGGCTCTCTCGCTAGCCCTCCTGACATGTGGCGGGAGTACGGGTGCCGGTGTCATCGGAACCAGATCGTCGCCGTCTCGGCGGCATGAGGGTGTCCCGGAGGAACGTCGCAAGCAATTGCCGAGCGTCGTGCGCTCATGGCGTGTCACGCGCTGGTTCCTCCGTGGACGACGCCGGGCGTGCCGCGGGTTCGCGGGTCCGGCTCCCGCTTGGTCAGGATCCAATAGCTGGCCTCGGCCAGGTGGCGCGCAACGGCCCCGACCGCCTTCGGGTGGCCCTTCCGCTGCTGGATGCGCGCATAGAGGCGACTGACGTGCCGGTGCGGCCGGGCCTGGGTACTCGCCGCTTCGATGAAGGCCCACTTGAGGTAGCGGTTGATGTCCGCCCGGAGCCGGCCGTAGCGGATGCGGCCCCCGCTGGCGTGTACCCGGGGCGTGGTGCCGGCATAGGCGGCCAGGTGCGCGGCGCTCGGGAAGCGGGCGATGTCCCCGATCTCGAGCCAGATGACCACGGCCAGCACCCACCCGACCCCTGGCAACGTGCGGAGGAACTGGAGTTCCGGCGTTGGCGCAAACACCGTGCGCCGCCGGTGCTCGAAGGCGAGGAGCTGGGCGGTCACGACCTCGAGTTGCTCGAGCAGACACTCCGTGGCGTCCCGGCGGTGCGGCGGGAGGAGGGGGAGCACCGCTTGGAGCCACTGGCGGCCCCGCCGCCCGAACAAGTCGGTGGCACCCTCAAGCCGGAGCCCGGCCTT
>Ga0316626_10000279_pt1 | contig 19000 bp, 13 predicted proteins | sample OWC_Aug_T1_C1_D5_FD_207656 | JGI IMG/M metagenome (GOLD analysis project Ga0316626, IMG submission 207656) | Wetland soil microbial communities from Old Woman Creek delta, Ohio, United States - OWC_Aug_T1_C1_D5_A | ecosystem: Environmental > Terrestrial > Soil > Wetlands | place: USA: Ohio...
GAACACCACGGCGCTCTAGTAGCATCCAGGGGCGGGCGTTTCACGTTTCGCCACCGGGGGCGAAAGGGTTCAACGACCGCGCGTTCCCAGAACCCACTCGAGCAGCGCGTCCGCGACCCGGTCCGGAAGCAGATGCATCGCGGCACGCCCCGGGTCGGGCTTCACCGAGTAGGCCGCCGCGGGGTGACGCGCGGTGAGCGCGGTGTGGACCGTCTCGGCGATGAGGATGGGATCGTGCGCCTTTTTCTGTTCTGCCAGGGTCATGCCTTTCACCGAGCGCAGCAGCTTGCCGAAGTGGCGCGACTCCTTCGCCGCGCGAGCAAAGTTGCGTTCAATGCCGGCGACCATCTCCGTCTTGAAAGGTCCGGGCTGAATCTTGATCACCGAGACGCCGAGGAACATCAGCTCGCGACGCAGAGAATCCGAGTAGGCCTCGATCGCATGCTTGCTCATGCCGTAGGGGCCGTTGAAGGGCATGCCGCTCTGCCAACCGGTCTCCGAGCTGATGTTGACGATGCGCCCCTTGCGCGCCAGCACCAGCGGGAAGAACGCCCGGTTGACCCGGAACGTGCCCATCACGTTGACGTCGAGCACCCGGCGCAGCGCCTCTTCCGGGATCTCGATCAACGACCCTATCGCCAGGATCCCCGCGAAGTTCACGACGCCGTCGAGGCCGTCGACTCGCTTCGCGACGCTCCGGGCCGCGGCTTCCACGCTCGCGGCGTCGGTCACGTCCACGTGGACCGGCGTGACGTTGCGCTCCTTGCCGATGCGTGCGAGCGCCTCCTCGACGCAGTCGGCGGCGAACACTCGCCACCCCCGTTCGCCGAGGTACTTTGCCGCCGCGCCGCCCAGCCCTCCGGCGCCGCCCGTGATGAAAACCGCCTGCTGGTTTCTCTGCTTCCTGTCGCTCATGTCTGCCTCCCGTGCAGCTCGAACCCTGGGGTGTCACGCCCGCTGGTGTTCCCGTTCCATTCGTCGTGCGGCACTCTATCCTAGATCACACCCGGGGTCAGGCAGAGCGGTCACGGGGGCTGCCGTTTTCTTGCCAACTGTGGACAGTGGCGCCCCGTCACCGCGGGCGGGGGCCGGCCGGCGAACGGTCAACGCCCGATGCTTCGTCTCACTGGCGAGCGGATCGGAGCGGAGGCCGGCTGTGTGTCTGACGCGTAGTTCTTCGGATTGTGATCACTCCCATGGCAGGTGAGAAAGCACCGGCCGGCCCCCGTCCCAAGCGAATCGTATTCGAGCTGCCCCGAGCTTGAGGCGGTGACTACGACTTTGCCGGTCAGATCACGGCTCATGAAGTTGATCAGGTGCGGGTTCTGTCGCGAGCCGTGCGCGTCGTGGCAGACGGCACAGCTTGCCCCGATATCGGCGTCCGCGACATGCCGTTGATGCGGAAAGCTGTCGTGACGGTTCAACAGGGTATTGCGATCGTGGCAGCCATAGCACAAGGCGTAGAGTTGATACGATTCACGGCCCATCGTGGCATCGAGGTGGTACTCGGCCGCAAGAATCGGTCGGTAGTTCGACCCGTGCGGTCCCCGCGGGGCGCCACTGCCGAGCTGCGAGGCCGCATCGCTGTCGTGGCAGCTCGTGCAGGGCGTTCGGCTCGCCGGAGTGAGCGGGGTGATCAGGCCCTGGATGTTGGGATTTCTGCCGATGTCAGCAACCGGATGAAAAGAAGGGTTCTGTGGGTCGAACTGCAAGCGTGCATTGGTCACGTTGTCGGTCCGAAACACGATGGGGTTGGGATTTTCGGTGATGCCGTGGCACTTCAAGCAGACCTCGTACTCGAAGGCCGCCTCACGCCGGAAGGTGCCGCTGATCGAGACGCCCGAAACGCTACTGAGCGGTCCTGGGAGCTGCCCTCCGGTCGAACGCGCGCGAGTCGCATGGGAGTTGTGACAGTCAATACATTCGACGTGTGGGGGCATGTTGTTTGGATTCTCGGTCGGGTCATGGATATCGGTGTAAACGTCGACCCGATGGGCGCTGTACTTCACCGACACGCGCCGCAGATCCTTTGCCGCGACGCGTCCGTCGTGGCAAACGAGGCAGACGCCTTCCTCGGTAACGGCCGCCAGGAGACGACGCGGATGTGGCGCGCCGTGGGAGCGATGACAGCTCGAGCAGCCGTTCTGGCCGACCGTCGCATAGCCCAATCCCGGGAGCGGGCCGGCGGCCCGTGCGGTCGCTGCGGAGGACGCATGCGCCGACTCCTGCCAGTGGGGCAGCCGGTGACATACGACGCAGAGACTGGAGTGACCAGGATCCGTCACCAGGAACTTGGGATGGCGATCGCTATGTGCATCGTGACAGGACGTGCACTGCACCTGGCGCCTGTCGTCGAGCTTGACACCGCCGGTCAGCGTCGCCGGATTCGCCAGGTCTCGCCGTCGGGTGGCGAGTGCCTGGTCGTAAACGAACGAAATCGGGTGATCGTCCGAGAGATCAGTGCCCAGCACCCCCGAACCCGTGAGTTTGCCGAGCCTCGGGTCGGTTTGGCGTTTCATCGAACCGATCGCAATCACCCCGTCGTGACAGGAGAGGCAGACGCGCGAGCTGCCATTCGGCTGCTGGATCTGCGCTTCGGTTGTGCTGCTCTCGTAAAGTTTGTACGTCACCGGCTTCAGCTCGCGGTTCCACAGGCCCCGGCGGCCGCCGGCGCTGTGCGGGGTGTGGCAAAAGACGCACAGGTCGCTATCGCCGGTGATGTCCACGTTCGCCGCGGCTCCTTCACTACCGGCCTGCCGGCGTCCGATGCCACCTGGGCTGAGGTTGTGACTGGTCTGTCGCAGACCGGCGTACCCCACGCCTGGGCCCGCGACCATGCAAAGGACGGCCAGCAGCCAGAGCGCACGTGGCTTCATGGCTCACCTCCCAGGTAACGGAACACCTGCACCCTCTGGTTGTACGAATCCGCGACGTAGATGCGGTCACCGTCTATGGCCAGGCCCGATGGGAGCCAGAAGTGGCCAGGTTCGAGCCCGCGCGAACCGAACACCATGAGGTAGTGGCCCTCTCGGTCGAACAGTTGCACCGCGTCAAACAACGCGTCGACGAGATAGATGTGTCCGTCGCGATCGACGCCGATGCCCTTCGGCCGAGCCAGATCGCCGGAACCGTCCCCCTGATCGCCAAAGGTGCCCAGCGGTTGACCGTCCGGCGCGAAGATCTGAACGCGGAAGTTGAGCGCATCTGTGACATACACGTTGCCGTCCGCGTCCGCGGCCAGCCAGGTCGGGTAATTGAACTCACCGGCAGCGAAACCCCGGCTGCCAAACCGCAGCACGCGTTGCCCTTGCGGGTCAAAGCCCAGCACCTGGTGCGCGCCGGCGTCCGCGACGTAGAGGCGCGACCGCGGCGCATCCGCAGCCAGTCCCGCCGGCCGTGATCCCTGGTCGAGCTCCCACCCGCCCTCGCAGGCGCCATCGAAATTGAAAAGATGAATCCGCGCCGCGGACGCATCGGATACGTAGAGGCGGGCGCCGAGAAAGGCGACCGCCACTGGCTCGCCGAGCGCGATCTCACCACAGGTCTGCAGCACCAGCGAGCGGCGCCGCGACAGGTCGTACACATGCACCAGCCCGACCCCTGGATCGGCAACCGCAATCTGCGCGCCCGACGCCGCCACGCCCGTGGGCCGCACCAGCTGCACCTCGGCTCCCCCAGTGATGAGGCTGGCCAGGCGCCTCCAGAGAGAGCGTTCGATGCCGAGATCCGTGGCGCGGGCGAAGACCGATACCAACTCGACGCGGGCTCGATCCGGCGGCTCGGGCCAGACAAGGTGAGGGGGTGCCACGGCCTGCGGGGATGTCCCGGTTCGTACCGATCGGCACGCCGCGAGCATGGCCGTCACGAGACCGAGAAGGACGAGGCCGGCCACGAGTTTCCGTCGCCGATCGTGAGACACAGCCCGCATACGCTTTGACGTCGTCCGGTCAGAACCAGCGCCGAGTGATCCGGAGTTCCGCGCGAACGTCATTCAATCTGCTCCGATAGTCGGTCCACGTGAGGCTCGGCGACACATCCAGATTGCGGTAGGTCCAATGCGCCCGTACCCCGAAGTCTATAATTTCATCGCTGGGAATCTGCGTGTCGTGAAATTCGCGGTACCCGGTGAAGGTGGAGAGCGAGAGCCCGACCGGGGTGAACCAGTCAACGGTGCCACGCACGAGATACGAGTTGGACTGGCGGTTTTCCTCCGGGTAGTCCACGAGAAACTGGTCACCGCTGATCTGCGCCACGAGGTCGGGGCGCGGTTGGTAGGAGAGAAGCTGGCCGAACCGCCAGGCGTTGGAATCGACAATCGTCGACCTCAGGATCTCGTACGCTACGGTAGACTGGGCCCGCACCTCGTTCCACTGACCCCTCAACTCGAACTCGAATCGGTCCAGGTTCTGATTGATCAGGAACTGGGGACTCGGTGTTCCCGCCAGGCGCGCCTGATCGCTCAGTACGTGTTCGTAGTACGCTGCAACCCACGGGAAGTCGACCCCCACCTTGGCATCCGAGGTTATGGTCGAGTACTGGAGACTCGGATCGACGCCGTACTGATAGCTCACCTCGAGCAGGTCGTTGGGTTGAATGACCGCGGGCGTGGCGACCGGGATGATCTTGCTGAGACTCCCTTCTTGGATGACGCTGTAATCCGATGTCGGTACCGTCGTTCTCGCTCGGGTGACGTCCACGATGCTGATCGTCTCCGTCAACACGAAGGGGTTGTTGAGCGTGAAACCAGCGCCCGCGCCAAACACCGGCGGGACGGTGTGCGGCTCGTCGTCGACGGTGATGCTCGACGACGTGAAGTTGTTGTCGTCGACCTGGTAGCCTGCGGACGTGGCCACGTAGAACTGGCCGCTCCACGGAAGCGAGCGGCTGTAGTCGAGGCCGGCCTGGCCGGCGTAGATCGTCTTGTCTCCTGTCGGGAAGTCCTGGCGCATGGCGCGAGCGTTGAGCGTCGTCGTGAGCAGGCGATAGAGCCGGTGAAGGAGCCCGATGTTCGCGGTATTCGTGGTGGTCACGCCAGCGTCCGAGTCGCTTTGCGAGAAATTGTAGCGGTAGTCCGTCGCCAGGTCGCTGTGATGATCGAGGTGCAGTCCCTCGTCGACGGAGAGATAACTTCCCGGCGAGTTACCCGTCCGCATGAAGTAGTAGAAGACCGAGTCGAGGCGCCGGTTGAGCGTAGGCCCGAAGTCCATGCTGTGAGAGGCGCGAACCGTGTGGCTGTCGAAAACGTTCGTGGGGTTGAGAGGATCGGAGACATCGTTGAACTCGTAGAGCAGGTCGGCATCGGATGTCTCGCCCCCTTTATGTCCGCGGTAGCGCACGATGTTGCGAGTTTCATCCCGCCGGAAGGGGCTGCCGAACACCGCAGAGTCCTCCTTGAGGACCTCTTGGTGGACGTCCAGGAGGGAGCTGAAATTCAGGAATCCGTAGTCTGCGAGGAAGTTCTCCTCGCGTAACTCGGCGATACCCCCCCGACTTTCGAACGTGACATCTGACCGCCCGCCGAATCCCTGCGACAGTGTGTTCTGATTCCGATTGGCGAACAGTGTGACCGGGCACGCTCGGTCCGAGAGAAACAAGCCGTCGAACGCATAGTCGTACAGCGTTCCGTTCCCCACGCGTAAGGTGTTGTCGGTAACCGCGATGGGTTCCTCTTGCGACAGGCCGAATGATCCGCCGAGGTTCAGCGTCAGAAATCGAGGGTCGACGATGAACGCGCCCACGTTGCGCAGGCCCAGCCGTTCTTGGAAGAGAATCGTTTCGTACCGGGTCTGCGAACTCTTGTCGTCCTGGTTCTCCCAGTCCAGGAAAAAGGTAGTCTCTCCCTGCCAGCGTCCCAGGCCCCACCGGGAGAGAGCGCTGGCCGGTTGAGTTATGCAGAACGTCAGGACCCCAATTCCCCAGCCCAGCAAGGCTCGTCGCGAGGCCCATCCGACCATCATATGCCATCGCGTCCACCGCGCGAGGCGGTCCTGGCCGAGGCGAGCCGCATCACTTACTGTCTCCGGCGCCATGGCAGCGCTGACAGCGGGCGATCAGATCGAGGGCCACTTTGCCGTGGCACGTGGCGCAGTACTTCCCCTCGGAGAGGTCCGCCATCGTCATCTTCGTGGTTCCGGCCGTCGCCTCGAAGAGGTTGGTATGACAGCTGGCGCATTCCACCCACCGATGGGTCTTGTGCGAGAAGACGGTCCTGACCGGCGGCTGGGACTTCGTGATCTCGATATCGAGATCCAGGACCTCCTGATGTTGCCTGGCCTTCTCGAGCCCCGGGTGACAGCGCCCGCAACCCAGGGTGATACTAAACGCCACCGACCCATGACAGGCGCCACAGTAGCGCCGCGAATGCAGCTCGGCGGTATTCGCGGGCGGCGCACTGACTTCCATCGGAAAGAGGCGGGGGTGGCAGTTGGCGCACGCCATCAGCTTCGTGTGGGTGGTATGAGAGAAGACCGACTTGAGCGCTGGCTGCGCCGGGGGCGTAAACTCGACATCGCTATCTAGGGTCTGCTGATCCACCGATTTGGAGCGGAAGCCGGCGCGCGGCGCGATGAGTTTCTGCGCCAGCGCGCGACTCCAATCCACGCGGCCGCTCGAGTCTCTGGGGAAGTTCCGCAGGTGGCACAGCGGACAGCCGGTGGCGATGTCGAATGCCACCTTTCCGTGGCAGGTCCCACAGTAGCGGTCCCCGTGAACATCTTCCGGTGCCATCGGCGTTTTTCCGGCTTTCATCTCGAACATGCCCGTGTGGCAGTTTGGACATGCCAGCCATCCCCCATGCTTCCGGTGCGAAAAGGTGACCTTGAACGAAGGATCTGATCTGGGAATGAGATCCACGTCGACTGTCGAGACCTCCTGCTCGCCCGCCTCGGGCGCGATTCCGGGGCGCGGAGTGATGACCTTCTCCTCCAGGGCCGCGACCCAGTCCGGATTTCCCGCCTGGTCCTTCGGCAGCAGCCGCATGACATCGTCCCACGTCGTGAACGAAGTGGGCCCGTTTCCACCGGCGCCGGCTGGCGGCACCTCGGCCGGTGTCGGGGTCGGTGTGGGTGGAGGAGGGCGGCGTGGGCCGCGGACGACCGGCACGGAAGGCCTGTGTTCCCCGGGCGGGGGCACGTCCTCGAAGAGCAGAGCCAGGACGCGGTAGCGGCTCTCGGAACTGCAGCCAGCGATGCTCGCCACGGCGGCGAGCGTGAGAACCGTCAACGACACCGCCCATGGTGCGGTGCCGGTTCCACCTCCGCGAAACCCCCGACTCGCCATTGCGATCACTTGGGCACCGTCGCCGGCTGGGCGGCGTTGCTAAACGGGCGGCTAGCGCCGTTCACTGCCGGATGTGACAGCGGTGGCACGTGTCCACGCCGAAGGCGACTGTGCCGTTGTGGCACGCCCCGCACGATTCGCCCTTCGTCATGGCGGCCATTGTCGGATTAACGTCGCGCCGCATCGGGAACAGGTCGTCGTGGCAGGCGTAGCATTTGTATTTGATGCGATGGACCCAATGCGGGAAATAAGCTGGAGCGGGTTCGTCCATCTCGCCTTGACGCGAGTAGACGACGTCCCCCAGCGTGCCCCCCCAAACGGGCGCGCAGAGGGCCACGAGCGAAAGAAGGACGATCGCAATCACTCCGGCCCGCCCCTGACACTCCATCACCGCATCCTGGGAAATGTGTCGCCGCCGAAGAAGCTTGGACGGAGTTCCGGGCTTCTTCGGCGTTGCGACGGGAAGACTAAACGTCGTGGCAGGTCAGGCAGATTGCGCCGCCCGCAGGATTGATCTTCAGGAATGGTGCGTACGTGTTGTCGTGTGGGTTATGACACGAATCACACTGTACGTAGCCGGCCGAGTCGTAGTTGACCGCAGTGCCGGGCGCGACGGTCTTGAACCCGGTGAACCCCGGGACCGCCGCCGGCTTCTGAACCCCGAGCGGGTGGTTTGCCTGCATTGCTGCCGGATTCAGGAAGGAGTTACCACCAGTCAGCTTTCCGCCGGTGACGTTTGGTCCGGTGACCGTGCCGCCCGTACCGTTGAAGAGGTCCCCCAGCGCAACCGTACCGTCGTGACAGCTCATGCAGGCCCGGGAGCCCGCCAACGCGGCGCTGGTGATGGAAGTCGGCAACGTGGTCCCTCGAACGGTTGTCGTCGGCGCCCACGTCAAATTCTGGGTGGTCATCGTATGGCTCCACAGAGGTCGCGCCACCGCCGGCTGGCTGTTGTGCGAAACGTGGCAGAAGACACAGGTGTTGCTCTGGGTGGCCGACTTGATTGCAGCGGTCGACGTCGAGCTCAGGTCGTGTTTTGTGTTGGCGATGGTTCCCGCCAACGCGATTGTCGGCGCCGTCAATACCACTGCAGCCGCTATGATTGTCCCTCTTTTCATTATGTAACCTCCTCTTGCTTCGTGAGTCTTACTTTGTCGAGCATTCGAATCTCCGCCGAGTTCTTCCGGGTTGAGCTGAGCGTCCGAGACACCTGCGTTGGTCATCCTCCTTGTCCTTTCTCTGTCTCCGGTCCCAACGTGGTGGTTTGTGACTCGACGCTGTCCTCAGCGGTGGTGTCGATGAGTTCGTATACACTCACCCGCTTGCCGAGTGTGTCAGAGACGTAGATTCTGTTCTGACCATCGATGGCGATAGCGGTCGGGTTCAGCAGAAGACCCGGATGGTTTCCAACGCCACCGAAGATCATGAGGAGCTGGCCGTGCTGGTTGAAAATCTGGATGTTGCTCCAGCGCGAATCGACGACGTAGATATTCCCAAAGCGGTCCACCGCGACGCCCTTGGGCCGCGCGAAGTCGCCGATGCGGTCGCCCGACTGACCGAATTTCCAGAGGAACTTTCCGTCGGGATCAAAGACCTGGATACGGTTGTTTACCGAGTCCACCACATAGAGGCGGCCCTGCATATCCACGCTGGCAAAGGTGGGAAAGTTGAATTCGCCATCCCCATCGCCACGTTGGCCGATCTGCTGTAGCAGGTGCCCTTCGAGGTCGAACACCTTCACCCGGTGGGCTTCGGGGGTACCGTTCTGTCCGGTATCAACGACATAGAGGCGTTGACGGCCGGCATCAATGGCCACGCCCGTGGGCCGAACCAGCGACTCCTTGCCGATCCCCCTCAAGAAGCGTCCGCTCTTGTCGTACACTCTGACCGTGCGGGTCCCGGTGTCACTGACGTACACGTTCTCCTCGCCGTCCAAGGCGACCCCGACCGGCAATGCGAGGGGATAGCGCTCCTGGTCGCCGATCGTTCTTACCGTCCCGTCCTTGAAGTCGAAGACGAAGACGGAGTTCCAGGCACGATCGACCACATACAGTCGCTGTCGATCGTCGGAGAGCGCCAAACCCATGGGCTGATAGAGGGCTGGTGCCGTGTCTTTCCCCACCAGCGTCTCACGCAGCGAGGGACCACCGACATCATCCCTGGACTGCAGGGTCTGCACGTACTTGATGCGCGGCTTGTCCGGCGGATCGGGCCAGAACAGGTCTTGACCTTTGGGATTGGCGGCACACCCAGCAAGCCCGGCGAAGGCGATGCACAAAGCAAGCGAACGACGAACGCCCGTTTCGTGCGCCACCGATGTCATGCTCCTCCTGTCAATCAGCCGTCTCATAAGGCTCCCTCAACGGATGCAAAAGTCGGGCTACTTGAATGCGTGTCGTCGACGGGAATCCCTGGCCATGACGCATGAGGCGAACTGCAAAGATAGTGCGCGCCCCGATGGCAAAAGACCGACGCCGAGAAGACAAAGAGCTGACGGAAGATGGGGAAGCCGCCAGCTCATTTGCATCAAAGGCCGCTTCGGAATGCGGCTGCGGCTCGAACGCCTCAACGCGCATAATTGATCTGGTAGCTCTGGCTGCCATGGCACGTGGGAAGACAGGTTCCCCCGGTGGGGGTTTGCGTATAGCTGTTGATGCCGGGGCTCCGCCCGGTGACGATCAGGTTCGGCTGGATGGTGGAGCCGTGCGAACCGTGGCACGCGTAGCAGGGATACTGGTGGTCGCCCACGTGTTTGGTGTGCCCTACGCCAGTCGCGGGGAGGTTGAACCGGCTGTAGCCTTTCTCGGCGGCCGTCGCGCCTTCGTTGGCGTAGGTGTTGAAGCGGTGGCAGTTGAAGCACAACTCCGTGGAGGCCATCGTCCGCTTGGCGCTGCTGGCGGTGGACGGCTGCTTGAGGAGGTATCGGTACTGCGAGCCGTGGGGCCCGCTGACGGTGACGTCATCACTGGTGTGGCAGTCGCTGCAGTACATCAGGCTCGGCCCTGTCCACCCGTTCACAAAGGCATTCGGGGCGATATTGGTGTTCTTCCCTTGTGCTTCGACCGGGTGGTACGAGCGATTGTTGCTGTTGAATTGCACGGCCGTGTCGGACTGGCCCGTGGGCTGTGTGGTCCAGGAGGAGTGGCACTTGAAGCAGATCTGGTACTCGGTGACTGGGGCGGTCGTGTCGGCCGGCCCTCGGTAGGTGTAGGTCGGTGTCGTTCCAGCTGCGCCATTGGTGACGGTAATCCTGCTGACGCCACGGTTCCGGTTCGAGGCAGCGGGGGCGACCGGAGCGGTCGTGTCGGCGCTGGCGACGTGCGAGTTGTGACAGTCGTCGCACTCCGCGTGACGATTCGTCGCACCGTAGCGTGTCGAATCGACACCTTCCGTGGCGCTGTGACGACCGCTGTAATCGGATGCCGGGTGCCGGTAGCTCTTGGTGAACTGCACGAGCACGTTCTTTGGCACCAGGTTGCCGTCGTGGCACGCGTAGCAGAGGTTCTCCTCCCGATTGACGAGCAACGTCGGATAGTCCTGACTGGGGTTGGCGCCATCTGGCCACCCGTGGGACCGGTGACAGTTCGTGCAGAAACCCCGCTGGGTCGCATCGGTAATGGCCGGGAAGAGCGTTCCGTACCGTGGGCCCGGCCACAGTACGCCCGTGGACGGGTTAAGGTGCGAGGCGGGCGTCGTCGTATCAGCCAGGGTGTGGCAGTCGGTGCACAGTACGTTCACGTCCCCGCTCCGCAGCAGCATGCCCGTGCCTGCGCCTTGACGGTGGACGTCGTGGCACGTACTGCACCGCACCATCCCCATCGCCTTGTCGAGGGGAAGCCCGAGCGGGGTGGGCGTGATCGTCGGGGTCCGCGACGGCGTGTTGGTCGGCGTACGCGTGCCGGTCGGGGTACGGGTTGGGGTGCGGGTCGGCGTATTCGTTGGCGTGCTGGTTGGAGTTGCGGTGTTTTGTGCGACTGCGATACCGACCAGTGGCTGTGCCACCAGACCACAGCAGGCAACTACGAAGAGTACGAGCCGCTTCATGTCGATCCTACCGCTGCCGGTACAAGCCAGTTGTGGGGATCCCCACCCCAACCGGATGCGACCCCTGCGACGATGCCGCGACGTTGCGCGTGTTGTGGCAATCGACGCACATTTGATTGATGTCGTCATCGCTCCGTTGGTAATGCCGCCCCGCACCGCCAGGTCCGGGCGTCGGGTAGGCGGGCGCCGCAGGATCGAACGGCTCGGCCATCTCGCTATGTTGATTGTGGCAGGTCGAACACGTGGCTTTGCCACCAGCAAGGCGCGCCGCCAGAGCTGGCGTGGTCGGTTGATGGATGTCCGTGTTGGCATAGATCGTCCACTGATCATTCAGCCTGAAGGACGGCGCCGGCGTTCCGTTGGCAAAGGTCACGGTGATGCCTTCATCCAGGGTCACGTTGGTCCCTGTTGCGACGTTGGCGCTTCCGCCGCCAGGGGCCAGGTTCCCGATCTGCATGTTGTCGGCGTATATGAAATCGCTCGTGCCGGCGGTCCCGGCGGCGAGAAAGCGGATCTGCGTCGTGGCGCCGATGTAGGACGTGATGTCGAATACCTGCGCTATCTGACCGGCATCGCACGCATTCAGGTTGTAGGTGGCCAGCGTGGCCCAGGTTGTTCCATTACTGCTGACCTGGAGTGCAACGTTGGCGGCGCTGCTGTTCGGACACGTTGCGAGCTGGCGGCGGTAGCTGAAGGTCAGCATTGCCGACGTGCCTCCGCTCACATTTGCCACACGACGCACGCCGCGGGTGTCGATCGTGCCGCCACCGATCCGCAAGCAGTTGCCGCTGGCACACGCCGCGTTCGCCACCACCCGGATGACGCCCGCGCTGACGCCGTCGGTTTCGACGATTTCCTGCCATGGAGACGCGCTCCAGTTCTGTGTGCCGTTGGTCCCGTTGTAGGCGATGGCCGTGAACTCATCGCGGAAGGTCTGGCTGATTGGTTTCGAGGTGGCCCAGTCGAACCGCGCCGTGCCCACATCACCTGCGGCCTTGATGGTGAGCGTGTACGTCTTGCTGTAACGCCCGTTGAAGCTCCCACCCGACTGCACCGTGCCCGGCGAGGTGTTCGCGGGATTGGTCTTGACCCATCCAGCGGCGCCCGAGTCCCATCGGTGCGAGGTGCCGCTCGTTCCGGGGATTGCCTCGTCCGTGTCGGCGAATGGCGTACTGTGAGCCACACCGCCGGCGTTGTGGCAACTCATGCACAGGTTCGGATTTCCCGCGATTGCGGTAATCGCCCCTCCCGGAGCGTGGTGGCTGATGTGGCAGTTCGCGCAGTCGATCGACTGACTGGCATCATGGGGCGGGTCGAGTGCCTGGGCCACGTTCGTAGCGACGCACCCCCACGCCAGGAACAGCCAGAGGACCGGGATCCGTGCTCGGTTCATGGGCCGCACTACCACCCCGCAAACGGATGAAGATCCACGGTGGCGGACGGTGCCAGATCGATGGAAGCGCCGAGGAGTGCCCCACTGACGACACTGGCGTTCCCCATGCGCACGCGACCCGCCGCGAACACCGAACCGGTAACGCTCGCCTGTGGTTGCAGGATGGCCGATCCGTCGACCACAAAGATCAGCCGCTCGGCCGGTACCCCGTCGACCGCAATTCGCGCTGAACGCCCGAGCATCATGCTGCCCCGGACGTGAACGATCACCGCTGCGGTGGCAGATGTCCCGACCAGGGTCAGTGCGCTCGCGGAGTCCAGGCGGAGGTCGGTTACTTCAATCACGCTCTGTCCGGTCCCCAACTGTCCTTTGGATGGGATGCGCCACCTCGCTCCCCGTCCCAGTTGAATCGCTCCCAGCGCCAGGCCCGGCGTAGGTGGGAGAGCCACCAACTCCGCCCTCCGGCTGCTTGCCCGGTACCGAGCGGCAAGGCACTCCGCGAGTTCGGTGGCCTCGCCGCCGAGATCGACACGACCGTCAACGTTCACTTGCTTGATTCCCAGAACTGTCCCGCCGCCAGTCACCACGTCGCCGGCGATCTGGCTTCCAGGGCGGAACGCGATGGCCCACCCGCCGGATGCCTGGGCGACGGTGTCCCCCTCGATCCGACTGAATGGTCCGACACGAATGTGTTGGGCGCACAGGTCACCGCGGATCAGGGCCTGGCCCCCGAGGGTCACGGTCCCGTGCTCGGAGGACTCCCGGGGCCAACACAGGAGCCCGTAATTCCCCGTCACCGTCTGTCCCACGCACTGTCCCGTGCCGTCACATGCGTCGTGCATGGTGCCGGGATCAGCGTCGTTGCACGACGCCGTGTTGTTGGTGTGGATGCAGCCGCTCACGGGACTGCAAGTATCGTCGGTGCAGCGATTGCCGTCGTTGCAGCTCGACTCCACACCGCTGCAGGTGCCCCCGCTGCAGACATCGACGATTGTGCACGTGTCGCCATCGTCGCACGGGAGCATGTTGCTCGTGTACACACAGCCAGTCGCGGGATCGCAGGTATCGTCGGTGCAGCGATTGCCGTCGCTGCAGTTCAACCCCACACCGCTGCAGGTGCCGCCGCTGCAGGCATCGTCGATCGTGCAGACGTCGCCATCGTCACACGGCGCAGTATTGTCCGAGTATGCACACCCACCCACCGGGTCGCAGGTGTCGTCGGTGCACGGGTTGCTATCGTCGCAGAGCAGTGATGCCCCGATGCAGGCGCCGCTGCTGCAGGCATCGCCGATCGTGCAGGCGTTCCCATCTTCGCACGCGGTGCCTTCGAGCTTCGGCTGTATGGTGCACCCGACCGTGGCGATGCAGACGGCTTCGTTGCACCGTGGGTCCGCATCGCCGAGCGAACAGACCGTTCCAGGTCCACAGGTCGTGATGTGCACTACCGCGGAGCCTTCGAACTGCTTCGTCCCGAGGAGCCCGGACAGGGACACGGCGCCGGCGCCATCGGCTGGCAGCGTGGCAAGCAACGCTGTCCGGTCAAACTCGACGCGAATGTCGGGAATGCCATTGCCGTCGCGATCGCCGACCACGATTGGGGTCGTGGCAGCAGAGACGCCATTCGCCACGATACTGCCGGGGGTGATTTGGTCGAGTGAATAGCCCGGCACCTCGATGTCGCCAACGATGCTCGCACCGGGGGCGACCCGATCGATCGGATCTGGCCCCAGGTGGACCACCGCCGGAAGGATGGTCTCGGGGTCGGCGAAGGTGTCCAACCCAAATACTTCCAGGCGTGCGTTGTTCGCCGCCGCGACGAACAGCCGGTTGGACGGATCAATGGCCATGCCGATGGGGATGCGAAGCTGCCCCGGGGCGTCGCCGAAGTCGCCGATATAGCCGAGGAAACCCCCGCTGCGATCCAGTACCTGAATCCGCCCTTCAAGGGAGTCGGCGACGTAAACCCGACCGTTGCCGTCGACCAACACGCCCTGTGCCATGTTGAATTTCCCCGGCTCGCTTCCACGGGCACCGAAGCTGGACAGATAGGTGCCCGTGACATCGAAGACCTGGATGCGATAGTTCAGCTGATCCGCCACCAGGACCTGGCGCGCCACCGCGTCGACGACGACACTCACGGGATAATTGAACAGGCCGTCGCCGCTTCCGTGTCCGCCAAGAGTTCGCAGGGGCGCGCCGGCGGCGCTGTAGGCCTTGACGAGGTGCGCCCTGCTGTCAGCGACATAGAGGTTGCCGGTCGCAGCGTCGACGGCCACATCACTCGGCTGGAGAAACTCGCGCGCTCCTTGCCCCAACTGCAAGACTGGCTGCCAGTCGGAGTTGAACGCCGTCACGCTGCCGGATTGGGCGTCGCCGACGTAGATTCTGCCTGCGTTGCCCACCGCCACACTGACCGGGTGCCCGAGCCCGCCGGCCCTGGAGATGATCCGGCCGTTCGGTGCCCGCACGACAACCTGCCCCTGCCCGGGATCCGTGACGTACACGTTTCCTGATGTGTCGACGGCCATTCGTGCCGGAGCACTGAATGGCGCACGGTAGCTGCGGAGATAGGTGACCGTGGGCGCGCCGGCGGCCCACGCGGCAGCGGGAAGGGCGACGACGAGGCACGCCAGCACATGGGACCAGCGTCTGCGACGGGAAGGCGCGCGACGTTCCGGGGCGGCGACCGGGCTGTTCCCCTCGGTTCGCGATGCGACGGCGTTGTGCGCAGTGATCATCATTCGGGGGCGTGAGCGACTCGGAACGAGGACATCTCATGGCAGCGCTCGCACTCCGCGCCGCGCTGGCAGCGGCGGACACTGTCACCCTCATGACAGCTCACGCAGCGGGGTGAGAGCGGGGCCATTCGGTCGACGACGGGTTCGCGGTGGCATGCCTCACACTTGGCCTTCGCGTGCGCTCCCTCGAGTCGATACTTCGTCTGCAGGCTGTGGTCGAATTTCCATGTCTGCCAAGCGGCGGAGTTGTGACAGTTGCCGCAACGTCCTCCCAGGCGGTTTCGATGGACGTCGGCCTTCTGGTGGCAGGAGGCGCAGTCGCGTGCGACCTCCTTGAACGTGCGCGACACGTGACACTGCATACAGGCGATGCGAGCGTGGGAGTCGAGCAGTCGGAACTGTGTCGAGTCGTGATCGAAGAGGACGTCGCGGTTCCAGCCGCGCTCGTCATGACATTTGTCGCAGCGTGTCCCCTCCCGGCCGTGGTGAACGTCGTCCTCCCGATGACAGGCATAGCAGCTCCGATCGAGGTGCTCGGCTTGAAGGGCGCCGCGGTGACAGCCTGTGCAGCGGGCCTCCGTATGCCGCCCGCGGAGCGCGAAGCGCGTCCGCCGGTCGTGCTCGAATGTGTGACGTCGCCACTCCGCCGGTGTGTGGCACGTCTCGCAGGTGCGCCCAAACTGTCCGTGGTGCCCATCGTTGCGCTCGTGACAGCCGTGGCAGTTCGTCGCCGTGCGCTCCGCGGCGAGTCCGTCCCGGTGGCACTTCTCGCAGGAGGTGCTGGCGTGCCGGCCCGTGAGAGGGAACTTCGTTTTGCGCAAGTGGTCGAACTCCGTTGCGCGCCACTTCCGCATCGGCGTGTGGCAAGACTGGCAGTTGCCTGCAAAACTCCCGCGGTGCTTGTCGTCCCGTTCATGGCACGCGTAGCAGGTGCTCGCGGTGGGTTTGAATTTCTTGGTCTTGTGGCAGCCCTCACAGCGTGCCTCACGATGCCGGCCCTCCAACCGAAACGCGGCGGCATTATGATCGAATCGCACCGTCTTCCAGACGGTCTCCTCGTGGCAGTTGGCGCAGGCCAGCCCTACCGATCCTTCATGAGGGTCCTTGCGAGCGTGGCAATCGCTGCAGTGTGATGGGGCTTCGCGGAAGCGCTTGCCGGGTGCGTGGCAGTCGTCACAGCGCACCCGCACATGTCCGCCCCGCAACGGCCGATCCGTGAGGCGATGGTCGAACTTCTCCCGGTCGAGGCGGATGAGGTCCGCACCACGGCCCTTATGCTCGCCGTGGCATGTCTTGCACGGTCGACCCTGCACCACGGATGCCTGTCCATGATACCCGTGTTTCTCGTCCAGATCCGCGCCCACGTCCTTGTGACAGGCGAGGCAGAGGCGGTCCTGAGCCGCCTTGTCAAACGGCTCGTGACACTTTGTGCACTGACGCTCGAGGCGCGCGTGCTTTATCGCGAGCTTACCGGGCATGACGAACGATTCGACCGGCACTGCCTGGGCATCCCCGGGCGCCCATACACCCGCCGCGGTCACCAGCATGACCAGATATGCGGTGGTGTGTGCCAGAGACACTCTTCGACGCATTGTCAGTACATGTGCACGGCGACGACATGCATGATTCCCGTGAGGATCAACATGACGAATCGAGGTACGTGGAACCCGTGCCGCGACGCTGGCGTTCCTCCACCGCCGTTGCCCCCCTTGCCGACACCGCTGCTCCCGTCGCTCCCGTCATCACCGGTCCTGGTGCCGGCCGAGCAAGGCGTATGCCGCGGTCCCGCCGTTTGAGGGCCCGGGACGCGCGTCCGTCAGACTGCAAATTTTGGCAGAATAAGAATTTGCCGGGGTGGCAAGAGTGCCCCTGTCGGGATCCGCGCTCACTCCTGCTGATCGACCCCGTACAGTGCGTCGGGCGCGGTTCGTCCATCATTGAGTGCAGGGGCCTCCTCGGCGCCATCGACGGCAAAGCCCGGCTCCTGACTCCCAGCCACCGTGTCGGTCATGGTGCCTGCAAGCACGTACGCCTGACCCAGGCGATCGAGTTCGTGTTCGGCAGCGCGCGTGATTGCACCGTGCGGCGGCTCTGCTGCGGCCGACGCGCCGGCCGCCGGTTGCGGGTGCGTTTGGTACGGTGTCATGGAAGCGGGAGAGCGCGGAAAGAAGAGAACGCTCCCCGCCGCTGGTGCAAGCGCGATCGGTTCGCCAAGAGCCGCGCTGCCCAGAGGGGCGTGCGCCACGAGCGCCGGCGACGGCTGCGCCGCTTCGAAGGGGAGGTCAGGGGTTGCCGTCTGCGGCCAGAATCTGGTGTCCGCGCCGGCTTCCGCCGTCACACGTGCGTCGTGCGTGTTCTCGCTGGCATGCGCCACGGCCAGGTCGGGAAACTGCTCGCGAAACCAACGAGCATAGTGGTGGGCGGCCCATTCCCGACTGACGAACCCGGTGACCATGCCCATCAGTCCAACGCGGGTGCCGGGATTGATCGTGGCCATGATCATGTGACCAAGAACGAGGGGTAGGGCCAGCGCGGCGAGGCCACAGTGAACGATCCACGGGAAGAACACGTCGACTCGGGTGATCTCGGGAAACCAGATCAAGACGCCGGTGGCGATGAAGAGGGGAGAGAAGGACATCACCATCATGAAGTTCAGCTTCTCGGCGGCGTTGAACTTGCCCTGGTCGGGCAGGGTGATGCGTTTGAAAATGGTGGCCGGCCCCATCAAGACGAGCCACTTGATGTCGTCGAAGGTCCAGACCCAGCCCTGGCGGATATTGTAGAGGTGAATGCGCAGACGGCGCACGCTCGCGAGCAGGACGAGGCTCGGGCACAGGATCAAACCGGCGGCGCAGCCGCGGTGCATCCAGGCGAAGATGTGTCGGTAGGGGCGCGTCGGATCGAAATTGTAGACGGCGACCAACACCGCGGCGCTGGTTAGGCAACCGAGAAACGGGATGGCGATCGCCCAGTGGAGCAGCCGCTCCGTGGCCAGGAAGCGCAGGATCGTGTCGGGCGGAGTGGGCAATTCGTCGGTGCAACGACTCATGCCGATCGGCTCCTCGTGGAAGTCGGCAGAGGCCCGTTCCTGCGCGTCACACGCGGTCGTCGACACTTCGTCAGTACGTGTGCACGGCAGCGACATGCATGCCTCCCGTGATGGGCAACGTGACGAACAGCGGTACGTGAAACGTGCGCCCCAACGAGAGCCGCGACTGATGCGCGCTGACCTGGACCTCTTTGATTCCCTTCCTCGTCATCGGAGCCTGCTGCGGACAAGCAAGCAGTGTGCCCCACGCCGGATCGCTTGTGAGTCGCGCGCCGCCCGCAGGACCACGATTGCGTGGATGGCAAGAATGTGTGGGGCGGCGAAAGCATCACCGCGGAAAATGCAGGACATGCTGTGTCCTGCACCGCTCCGCATGATCTACTGCAAGCGCAGCGCGTCGGCCATCACGCGATACGACGAGCCGCTCCCGTCAGCCGGCGATCCCCCTCGTCCGGCTCAGTCTCGCGGATCGAACTCCCACTCGTCGTGGGCAAACGG
>Ga0316626_10000281_pt1 | contig 18952 bp, 17 predicted proteins | sample OWC_Aug_T1_C1_D5_FD_207656 | JGI IMG/M metagenome (GOLD analysis project Ga0316626, IMG submission 207656) | Wetland soil microbial communities from Old Woman Creek delta, Ohio, United States - OWC_Aug_T1_C1_D5_A | ecosystem: Environmental > Terrestrial > Soil > Wetlands | place: USA: Ohio...
TCTGGGTCCGCTGCGCAGTTCTACAAGTACGACAGCACGCGCACGGAATGGCTTGAGTCGGGCAGCTACGGTAGCCCTACCAGCGTGACCGGCACGCCTATCAGCTTGATCTGGAACGGCACGGCATGGGCTCTCGACACTACCGCCTTCTCTGGCCGGGTGGCGGGCGACGATGTGAACAGCCCGGCGCATGAGTGGATGACGCAGGGCATCTCTGGTATGGGAACGTACCAAGGACGCCTTGTGCTGCTCTCAGGGCCGCTCGTGTCTCTTAGTGCGAGTGGACAGCCTCGGCAGTTCTTCCGCACGACTGTGACCAGCGTAGTGAGTTCTGACCCCATTGAGATTGGTGCGGGCATGAACAGTGCCGCCGCGTACGAATGGGCCATCCCCTTCCAGAAGGACCTCGTGCTATTCAGCCGGATGTACCAAGCAGTGATCCCCTCGGGGAATACCGCCATCACTCCCAGCACCGCCACCGTGGTCCCCACGAGCGCGCACGAGACGGATACAACGAGCTCGCCTATCGCAATGGGCCGCACGCTCATGTACTGCAAGCCGCGCTCTGAAGACTTCTTCGGGGCTATGGAGATGATCCCATCGAACTACACGGACTCGCAGTACCTCTCGCAGGACGCGACACCGCACTTGCCGAAGTACATGGCCGGGCGTTGCCGCTTTGCCGTTGCCTCTGGCGTGGCGAGCATGGCTATATTCGCACCCTCGGGTGATCCGAACTCGCTGATCGTGCACGAGTACCACTGGGACGGAGACAGCAAAGTGCAGCAGTCGTGGCACCAATGGCTGTTCGAGTACCCGGTCGCCGCGGCGTACTTCGCGAGCGACATGATCGTACTGGTCTTCGTGAAGAACGCGCAGCTCATGCTTGGCACCATCGACCCGCGTGCTGGCCTGTTCAATGCAGCAGGCGAGCGCCGCCCATTCTTGGATGGGTACGTGTCCACGACCATCACGAACCATGTGGTGAACATCCCGGCATGGATGCTCGCGTTTGATCCGGCCATCGGCTCGAAGCTCGAACTCGTAATGCTCACTGGCCCCATGGCTGGGGAGCACGTGGGTTCGACACTGGATGTGGGCGGAACGTCGCTCACCACGGTGCTGTCGTACCCGAGTGGCACGGTTGGTATCGGTGCATCGTATTACAGTGGGTTCATCCCCTCGCCGCCAGTTGTGCGGGATATGAATGAGGCCGTTGTGCACTCAGGCAAGGCAACGCTGCTGCGGTACATGATCGGGACAAAGGGCTCATCTGAGTTCACCGTGAACGTGACCGACGAGTACTCTGCTGGTGAGGACCTCGCTGTGCCCACGCTGTCATGGTCAAGCCCTGAGCTTGCGCTTGGGCGTGGCCTGTACGCCAACACAGAGGTGAGCATCGTGCCATGCCGTACGGACATGCGTAGCACGTCAATGGAAGTGTTCACAGAGAACACAGGAGAAATGAACATCACCTCGCTTGAGTACGTGGCGAGGTACCATCCCAAGATCAAACGGAGATAACGTATGGACATAGAAGCGAAGCGTGCCACCGAACTGCAACTCTCGCGGCGCACTGCCATAATGAAGTTGCAGACGGAAATAATGCAGAGCGGGACCGACCTCGGCCCAGACGCATGCCCTGTCACGCATCACTTCGCCCCGGGTGCGTATGCCCGGGAGATGTCCCTCCCAGCGGGTATGGTAGTCGTAGGTAAAATTCACAAGCACGCGCATGTGAATGTGATAAGTAAAGGACGCGTGCAAGTATTCACAGAGCACGATGGAGTGTTGGAGCTATCTGCCCCATGCACCTTCGTGTCCCAGCCCGGAACGAAACGGGTAGTGCACGTCATAGACGATACGGTGTGGACCACCGTGCACGTAACAGACAAGACGGACCTCGCAGAGATTGAACGTGAGGTTATATCAGTTGACTTTTTGGAGGCGCAAGAATGACTTGGGCACTCGCCGCATCCGCGGCTATCACGGTCGCCACCTCGGCGGCATCGGCGCACTCCGCTGCTAGTGCAGGCGCTAAGCAGGCCGGACGGCAGAGCAAAGCCGAGGGCGAAGCAATCACAAAGGAACGGGTCAATGCAACGATTCGTAATTCATACAGCACGGCCATGGGACAGGTGCAACTAGCCTTGCAGAAGAAGCAACTCGCGCAGGCTGGCGCTGGTGTCACCGCGGCGAAGTTGTCGGCCAAGGGCGATGCTGTACTATCGCAAGCCGCCACCGGCAGCATCGGTGCAAGCACGGCAGCAGTTATGAGTGACATCGACATGAAGGCGGACGCCGCACAGGCCACGCTCGCGGACTCGTATGAGAGCGCAGTCGAGAACTACAACACGAACCTGAACACGATGGTTCTGAATACTGACCAATCGAAACCGACAGTTACGAACTACGAGTACACTGGGCCCAGTGGTAATCAGATGCTGGCTGGTGCAATGGTACAGGGTGCCACGCAGTTCGCCTCGCAGTACGCCCTACGCAGTGCCTCCCTTGGACTTGGGGATGGTGGCGGAGGTGGCGGCAAATCCAATCCGGCACTGAGCCCTGTGAGCAATGACTACCTCGGCTTTAACCCGGGCGAAGGCAGCGCACTCGGCGTGCGGTCTAACTTCTTCAACACGAAATTCTAAGGGAGCTATATGCTAACTCGTGACTACAAGGCACCGGGGTTCGACGTAAAGGATACGCGCTCGGTTGCAGATGTGCAAGTGGCCGGTTCAGACAACCGCTCGAACTTGCAGACATTCGGAGACTCCGACTGGCGTACCAAGATGATTTCCCAGTTCGGCCAGCAACTCGGCGGCACGATGGACAAGCTCGCAGACATCGAGTTCAGCAACCTGTACCTCGAAGGGCAGGCGGCTGCTGGTGTAGTTGAGTCCGAGGATGAACTCGCAGGCAACCCACTGACCCGTGACTGGAAGGTGGCTGGGTACCGCGATACAATGGGCAAGCTCGCGCTCGCAGACAATGAAGCGCAGTTCATGCAGGACATTGTGAAGCTACGCGAGGGCAACCCTGAGGACTTGCAAGCGTACTTGGCAGAGCGCCGTACGAAGATGACGCCAGCGGTTGCGGGCATGAGCCGCGAGGCCCGTGCCTATGCTGCCGGACAAATGCTGTTGCAGGACCGGGCAGCGACGAAGACGTACACGACCGAGCACACGAAGTTCATCACCGACCAGAAGCTCATGGCGGCGAGCAAACAGAACAGCGTGGCCCTCAAGAACTTCGGCGCAGTGCAGGCCAAGTTCCGGGCTGGGGATGCGACTCAGGCAGAGCTGGATGAGCAGATGCGGTCTACCGCGGGCACGCTCGTGGGCTCCGTGTGGTTCGATAACTCCCTGCCTCCCGAGGTGCGCCAGAAGTTCACGTTCGAGACTGTGAAGGCTACGCTCGCGAACGACTCAGTTGAGCTGTACGACTACCTCGCCCGGAATGAAATCTCCGATGGGCAGGGCGGCACGACTACCCTCATGGGCATGCTCGACCCAGAGCAGCAGGAGCAACTCGCGAACTCGTACCGCTCAGCAATGACGCGCACGAATGATGCACGGAACTTCTACCAGATCGCACAGGTAGCGAACATCGAGGCCCAGCTTGAGAACAACACGTACAAGGGCAGCTACGAGGGCCTGTACAACACAATCGAGCCAATGGTGATGCGTGGCGTTATCACAGCCGAGAAGGGCGCTGGCGTGCTGAAGAAGCTGAGCACCGAGCGCTACAAGGCCGATGTGAACGCGAACCTCTCCACCATGTTCGCACGTGGGGACATCATGGGAATCCTGAACTCTGGTTACACCGAGAAGCAGGCCCTCGACGCATTCGCTGCGGGGATGGCTGACAACAAGGTGGAGCCGGGCATGCAGTTGCAGGGCTACTTGAATGCTGGCCTAGTGGGTGGTATGCAAAGTGGGTTCGAGCGCGCTGGGCAAATCCTCGGTGTGTCGCTGCGCCAGATTCGACAGCCCGATGGCTCTATCCTCCCGCAGCATAAGCGTATGTTCGAGACCATCGACCTCGCCATGCAGCAGGCCCAGAAGAAGGGCAACACGAACGCAATGGTTCGGCTACTGTCTGGACTAGATGAGACTGACCGAGCATTCGCATCGCGCATCTTCGCGTTCAGCGACAACGGAAAGAAATCGTTGGATGAAGCAATCGGCAAGGCTGTGGAAATGGAGACCAAAGAGGCCACCATGACTCCGAGCATTCGCGCTGCACTGGCACAAGAGACAGGGAAGACCGTTGCCGCCCGCATCAAGGCAATCGAGCCGATGAACCTGTTAGAGTCAGTGTGGACCGGCATTAAGTCTGTAGGCAGCGCAGAGGCCCGCGCCGACTTTGCAACCCGTGTGAGCTCCGGCTTTGGTGGGAGTGATGGGCTGTGGGGTGATGGGCATGTGGCGCAGTTGTACGCGCAGGGTTTGCAGAAGGAGGTAGGCGAGGCAGCATCACGCCTGCTGATCGCCGCACCGCTCACCACAGACCCAGAGCAACTTGTAACGAACGCGAAGGCAGACGTCGCAGCCCGCACGTACCGCACAGACTCAGGCCCAATCTTTCTGCCGTACAAGGCGGACCCTACGGCTGTCTTCGGTGTGCAGCCCGGCAACGTGGCTATGATCGGCCCGGCAATCGACCGTATGCTGAAGGAGACAAAGGCAGATGCTCGGTGGCATGTGCGCTTCGAGAACGGCAAGATCGAGGCTACCGAACTGGACACCGATGGTAACTCTATCGGGAACCCTCGCCTCCTCAACCCCAAGGACGTGAACAAGTCCGTAGAGGCCATCGTGAACGAGCGTGGCGAGAAGGCGAACTTCCGGTACGGCGCAGGCAAGACCGTTACCAAAGAGGGAGTCACCCTGAAGTACAACGGTGTGAGTTCTCTGGGTGCTGGTGTCCCTGCTGGTTGGATGCTGGCGTTCCGCGACAACGTAGTGCAGAGCGAGGGTATCACGAATCTCGCGAAGCCTGACCTCTCCGGGAAGCTCGACAAGAACGGCAATCCCATTATGACTTCCGGGATTGGTGTGAGTTCGCACAACCCGGCGTACCCGCAGCCCGACAAGGATGGTAAGATCACCCCTGAGGAGATTCGCCGTAGCTTCTTGCGTGCGTCCGACGAGGCGGCTGTGGCCGGTGCCCGCGTCACTCGCGAGCTCGGTATGCAGGAGAACAAGGCAGCATTCATGCTGATGTCGGAACTCGCGTACCAAGCTGGCCCGTACTTCAACAGTGCCAAGACCAGCAAGGGCCTGACCAACACCGCGAAGGGATACCAGCAGTTCATGGGTGCCCTGAAGTCCGGTAACGCAGAGGCAGCGAAGGAAGCATTCAAGAAGACCTCGGCGTGGTACTACAGCGTGGACCCGAAGAAGCGCAGCCTGAATAACATGGAGCTCACGCAGCGCCGCAAGCACTACCTCAACCTGATTGATGAAACTATGAAAGGAGCCTAAATGGCAGAGCAGGATTTTATTACTGGCCCGTTCGGCAGCGCAGTACCCACCGACAGCCCCGTGGTTCCCGCCCCGGGAGCCCCGGCTGACCAGAACAAATTCATACATGATGCGCCAGCAGTCCTGCTCAACGATACAACCGTAAGCACTCCACGTTGGCAGGAGAACCGAGTAGTGCGCGAGGAGCGTGCTGCACGGGAAGACTCCGGTGTACTCGCTGGCATCGGTGCGGCCATTATGACGTGGGACACCACGCGTGTCCTACAGCGTGCTGGTCGCCCCGCCTTTGACTACGATCCCAAGTTTAACAAGTTCGAGTACTTGAACCACATAGCAGATCAACTGAATGAAGACGAGCACGAGTACTTCACAGCTACCGCAGTGGGTACTGAATCTGCGGACTACGCTATGCGCGTGATTAAAGAGAAGCGAGAGGCATTGCAGGTAGCCGGGGACCATCCTATCGCAGGCATGGTTACGCAGTTTCTAGACCCGATGTGGCTGGCTGTGCCTCCTGCCGTGAAGGTGGGCCGCATGGGCAAGACCGCGGGCCGCGCAGTATCGGCAGCGGGCTCCGCAGCTATCGGCGGCGGCATCATGGCCGCTGGTGAAGGTCCGCACTCGGATATGGAGATGGCACTGGGCCTCGTGATGAACGGGGCCGCTGGTGCCGTGTTCTACACCCCGGGCAAGGGCATGCAGAAGCTCGACCCTGACTTCCCAGAGACTCAACTCACCGAGACCATCAAGGCTACTGAGGATGGTATCGAGCAACAGGCCACGATGCAGTGGCGGCGTGCTGTTGAGGGTGAGGGCTTCGACCCGGCTGTACGTCCGTTCGAGGAGAAGGCCGCCGACGACATCACCGTGCAACCCACGGAAGGTGCCGTAGTAGATGTGAGCACCGTCGAGCTACGCCGTGGTGAGACTGTTGAGCAACTGCCCGGTGGGCACACGTTCAGCAAGTTCATTACCGAGGTGGCCGATGGTGCGCACCCGGTACTGTCCAAGGCAGCACGCACGATACTCGATCTGGCTGATCCGAAGGTGTGGGACATGCCAGTGCGCTTGTCGGGTAATGCCCGGGCGTACGTATCGCACAAAGGGTACGCAGTACTTCGCAAGGACTCCAATCCATTCACCGTTGTGCACGAGGCTGTGCACGTTGCAACCATTCGCCCCATCCAGACGTTCATTGATGGGAATGCGCACACGCTCGGACCACAGACTCGCAAGGGTGTCGAGGGCCTGAACAACCTGTTCGTGAAGCTCCGCGACGAGTGGATGGTTGAGACCGGCACAAAGAAGATTGGCAAAGACCCACACGACCACACTGAGTACGCATTCAAGGACCTGCACGAATTTACTGCGCAGGCAGCGAGCTCAGAGAAGTTCCAGAAGTGGCTGGCGGGCCGCCCGGGCACCGAGGCTAAGTCAGCATGGCGTGAGTTCCTCACAAGCGTGGCTGATATTCTCGGCATCAAGACTAAGGGCACCAAACTGGATGAGGTACTGGATGAGCTGAACACACTGCTCACCGCACGCGATACGCAGTACAAGGCTCGCGACGGTAAGATGGCCGCGTACGCCCCGAGCACTCCGTTCATGCACGAGTTCAGCAACGTGTTCAATGCAGAGGCAATCGCCAAGGCCAAGAAGTACGCCGACAGCGCAGACTCCTCAGCAGGTCGCGTCGTGATGATGAAGGCAGACGACTTCCTGAAGCTCGCGTACCCGCGGGCGAAGACACAGGAGGCACTCACCGAAGCGCAGCGCGCAGCGTTGGCGGAGGAGAAGCGTGGGCCTATCCGTGCTGCCATCAACAAGGGCGGGCTCGATGAGTTCCCATCCCTCACGCTGGACGGTGCGAAGGTAGTAGGGCATGATGGCCGTCACCGGGCGGACGTGTTGCAAGAGAACATGTTCGATGAGATTCCTGTCGTGCTGAAGGGCAGTGTGCCGCCACCGGGCTCCAAGCTGTTGAGCGAGACCGGAGATGCAGAGGTGGACATTCCGCCCGCTGTGCTTGCTGAAGGGGCAACCAAGCAGTACGCCCCGGAGTTGCAGCCGGGTGCAGTGAACCACGACCAGAAGGCCGTTGTCGGTGCTGTGGACAAACAACTCGCGAAGGACTCGAAGGTGCGCGGGCTTGGCACACGCATCATGTGGAATATGCAGAAGACCATGAGCAACTTCGGTGAGGCTGGTAAGAAGGTTGCGAACATCCTGTACGACAACAACGCAGACCTGAGCCGACACAGCATGGAGTCGCACCGCGAGGCAATTCTCGACGGACTGCGGCAAGTGCAGTACGGGTACGAGGACCTGATGCTGCAGGCTATGGCCGCGAATGGATTCGGTACACTGAAGATGCTGAACCCACTCACCAGCCGCGAAGCGTACGCAATGCAGAACAAGATCGAGCGCGCGGTTCAGCTTGAGCTGTTCCGCCGCGAGCGTCTGTCGTTGGACGGTGTACCGTTCGCATCGAAGGAGGTACCGGCGCACATCACGAAGATGGCCGACCAACTCGATGAGCTGCACAAGCGTGCGCTGCAAGAGATGAAGTCCGCGGGTGTCGAGGGAGCCGAGAATATTCTTGAGCGTCCCGGGTACCTGAATCGGAAGTGGAATAGTGCCATGATTGACGATGTGGTGCGCCGCTTCGAGGGCATGGGGCTTACGTCCGAGGCTGCACATGGTAAGGTAGTCGATCTGGTTGCGAGCTCACTGAAGCGTGTGAACCGGATGGATGATAAGACCGCGCAGCAGATCAGCGCAGCCATCATCGACCGCGCAATGCGTCGTGGGTACTTCGAGGACTCCGTGTTTAATGCACCGTCCGGGGCTGGGCAACTTGCCGAGCTGCGGGACGTGCTGAAGGGGCACATGTCTGAGGCTGACATTGAGCGCGCCCTGAACGTGCTGCGTGTGTCCCAAGACGAGGCAGGTAAAGCAGGCTTCCTGAAGATGCGTCTCGACTTGGACTACAACACGAGCACCCGGGTAGGTAACGAGGTGGTGAGTGTAGCCGACTTGATTGATGGCCGCGTGAGCACAATCGTAGACCAGTACATCGCACGTGTCAGCACGAGCGCAGCATTCGCCCGCATGGGATTGAAGAAGCGTACTGACATTGATGACCTGCGTGCAGAGCTCTCGCACGGCACGACCCGGGAGAAGCGTGAGGAGGCACTCGACTTGTTCGACAACACCATCGCGCACTACCGGGGTGAACCCTCGGGTGCCCGGGTGAACGAGAACTTCCGGCTGTACCAATCGTACGGGCGGGCTATCTCGCTCGCGTACTCGGGGCTGTGGCAGATGACGGAGTACGCAACCATGATGGGCCAGTACGGCCTGCTCAAGACGCTGAAGTACGGCATGAAGGAGTTGCCGGGCTTCCGGGAGATTATGCGCCCGGATGCCGCCACTGCGCGTTCGCTTGAGACCATCCTCGCGGACCACTCCGTAGCATCCCTGCGGTTGCGCCCATTCCTTGCGCGCTTTGAGGACGGATACGAAATGACTGGCAACAGTGCATTGCAACTATCCGCCCAGACCATGGGACAACTCGTGCCGATGGCGAACGCCATGAAGTACGTGCACCACCATCAGGCGCGTGTAGTCGGAAACCTCATCCTAGACCGCCTAGAACAGGCAGCGAAGGGTAACATCAAGGCCCGGCAAGCCCTTGCGCAGTACGGCTTAGAAGCACCCGTAATGGACAAACTGGCCGCTGAAATCGCTGCCAAAGGGTTCGATGTTGATAAGTGGGATGACGCTGTGTGGGAGGCTGTACGCCCTACCTTCACAAAGATGATGGATACCTCTGTACTGAAGGCGCGTCTGGGCGATATGCCCGCGTTCGCCAAGTTCGATCAGGCAGGGAAGTTCATCTTCACGTACCGCTCGTTCGTGCTCACCGCGCATAACAAGATTCTCGCGGGCATGCTGGAACGCGAGGGTGCAGGTGCAGTCGGCCTCGTGCTGATGTACCAGTTCCCACTGGCCCTTGCTGCTGTACAGGCGAAGGCAGTGGTGGCAGGGAAGGAACCGATGGAGCAGGACAAACTCACGCAGACCGCCCTCGGGCAGATGGGTGGCCTTGGCCTATTCAGCGAGCCGTTGAAGTGGGCTACCGGGCAGAGCAACGCGTTCGGTGCCTCCGGCCTCATCCCTGTTGACCGTAGTATCAAACTGTTCCAAGCAGCGACCAACCTCGACCCCGGGGCAGGAGCAAGCACCGCTATGACGATGCTTCCTGTAATCTCAGCAGTCCCGTTCATTCGCGGCATGGCTGAACAAACTAAGGAGTAACAATGGCAAACAGCACCCAGACTGTCGTATCAGACGGCAGTTTGGTGTTGCTTGACGTCAGCATCGACTACCTCGAACGTGCGGAGATTTCCGTATATTACAACTCAGTTCTCAATACGACGAACTGGGCATGGGTAGGCACGACTGATAAGCAGATCACGTTCTCGCCAGCAGTACCGGCGACCACTGAAGTGATGGTCAAGCGCACCACAGATATTTCAGTTCTACGGCATACGTTTAGCCTTGGGGCAGCATTCACCTCGCAGTCGTTAGATGAAGACTTGAAACAGGTCTTGCACATTGCACAAGAAGCATCCGAAGCAAACTTCGGCGGTGACTTCTACGGCAACATCGACATGCACTTCAATCGCATCATCAACGTAGCCGATGCAGTCAACCCCTCTGATGTCCCGACCTTCGGGCAGCTCCAAGGGTACGACACAGCCGCGGGTCTATCCGCTGCCGCCGCTGCACAGAGCGCCATCGACGCCGCCGACGCATCACGCCTCACGGTTGGCACAGTTACCACGGGTCTGCCCGGCACTTCCGCTGATGTGGTTATCACCGGACTCTCAGGTGCGCAGGTAGTGTCCTTCACGATCCCTCGTGGGGATGTTGGCCCCGGTGTTCCTACTGGTGGCACAGCAGCGCAGGCGCTTGTCAAGATAGACGGCGGCACGTACAATACGCAGTGGGCTACACTCACTAAAGCGTCTGTCGGCCTCTCGAACGTAGACGACACAGCAGACGCATCGAAGCCTATCAGTACCACGCAGGCGGCTGGTCTCGTCGGCAAGACGGCAGCTACAGGCGCAGCAGTTCTCCCAGCAGGTACGGACGCTGAGCGCCCGGGCACTCCCGCTAACGGGTACTTCCGGTACAACTCTACGTTGAACCAGTTCGAAGGTTACGTTGCTGGGGCTTGGGGAAGTGTTGGCGGTGGCGCTACTGGCGCGGCGGGTAACGCTGTGTTCCACGAGAACGATACTGCCGTAACAGCAGACTACACAATCACATCCGGCAAGAACGCAATGACTGCTGGTCCCATCACAATTAATACTGGCGTCACGGTCACTGTCCCTACTGGCAGTACGTGGGTCATCGTCTAAGGAGATACCATGAGCTCAACAATTCGTGGTAGCGATAGCTTCGACTCTGCCCGCGCTGCTGCATTGAAGGCGTGGGTAAACTTCAATGGCACAGGTACCGTCTCAATCACCGGGGCCATGAACGTCAGTAGCATAACCGACCAAGGTGTGGGATCGTACTATATAAACTTTACAACCCCCATGGTCGATGGTGCGTACTGCGCTACTGGTATGGGTGGTAAAGCGACTCAGGATGTGGGGTACTGCCGCTTCTCGGGTGGAACGCACAACCCGGCGTACTGCCACTTCACGACACTGAACAACTATGGAAACGCGTACATCGACGTTGAGTTGGTTAACGTGGCGTTCTTTCGCTAATTAGGAGCAACTATGACACAACGCATCATCATCAAGAACACTGACGGCTCTATTGGCGTCGTCGTACCAGCCCCGGGCTTCAGCGCACAAGATTGCATCAGTGCCGTACCAGTTGGTTTGCAGTACGAAATCGTGGACACCTCTGCCGTCCCAGCAGATCGCACCTTCCGCAATGCGTGGAAGCACGACCCCACGAAGAAGGTGGATGTGGATATGCCAAAGGCTAAACTCATCATGCACGATAAGCGCCGTGTAAAGCGCGCCGCTGAGTTGGCTCCGCTGGACATTGAGGCTACTATTCCGGGTAAAGCAGCGCAGGCAGAGAACGCTCGCCAAGTTATCCGGGACAAGCACTCCGCACTTCAGATTGAGATTGACGCCGCTGCGTCTGCCGAGACACTCAAGACGATCATCACGCGCGAAGGTCTGTAATGAGCACGCTCAAGGCAGACCACTGGGTTAACCCAGATGGTACAGAGAATTACAAGTGCCGTGCTTGGGCAAGTTTCAAAGGCGACGGTGTCGTGGCAATTAGGGCTTCTGGTAACATCACCTCAATAACAGATAACGGGGTTGGAGACTACACCCTGAACTTCACTACGGCACTCGCAGACGCGCTATACGCTGTGTCTGGGAATATTGGGAGTGCGTCTGCCGGATTGCCCGGCCATGCCATGTCTATCTATACAGCAACAACTACGTCTGTACGGGTTGCTACTGGGTATGTCACCTCAGTATCGGTGTACTATGATTACGATGTGCTATCTGTGCACGTCTTCCGCTAACTAGGAGAATAGAATGTCAACTCTAAAGGCAAACACACTCTCCAATGTGGCGGGTACTCAGAGCATCCCTGTGGATCGGGTTGCGCAGGGCACGGCTGCTGCGTGGGTGAACTTCAATGGTACGGGAACGGTTGCAATTCGAGCAGCGTACAACGTCACCAGCATCACAGACAACGGCGTGGGAAACTACACGTTGAACTTCACTACTGCGCTCGCACATGCGAATTATGCAGCCAAGTGTAGTTGCTTCGGACAGTTCGCCCTGCCGGTGACTCTCACCACTACGTCATTGCAAGTGTACGCAGGTTACGCCGCAGATACAGTAGGTGGCACCGGGTTGTACGACACAGCGCTATTCACTGTGTCGATTCACATGTAAGGAGATACTGTGGCTAAAGCTGCAACACTAGCCGAGCTTCAGGACCTGCACCGCCTTATCGCGGTGTCACTGAACGCCCGGATCAAGCAGGATATGGAAGATGACTTGCCAACCGATGCAGCAACGCTCGGTGCAGCCATCAAATTTCTCAAAGACAACAACGTGTCAGCAGACCCGGCAGACGCCGATGACCTCTCCGCCCTCCGCGATAAACTGCGTGAGCAAGCCGAGGTACGTCGAGCGAATCGTGGGAACGTGGTATCTCTAGCCACGGCAGACATGAAAGTAATGGAGGGTTAATATGGACGTCAAAGCTCGGTTTGAGCACGCGGCTATTCTTGCAGAGCAGTACGCCGACTTCCGCGACTTCGCGGTGGACGGTATGGCATTCCTCGGTTTCAATACCACGGAGATGCAAGAAGACATCGCAGAGTACATGCAGACCGGGCCGCGACTTCGTATGGTAATGGCCCAGCGGGGTGAGGCGAAAAGTACGCTCGCCGCGCTGTACGCTGTGTGGCGGATTGTGCAGCGCCCGAGCACTCGGGTCCTCATCGTCTCCGCAGGCGAAGGCCAAGCGTCTGAGGTTGCCACGCTCGTCGTGCGCCTCATCCAGACGTGGGATATTCTCGAATGCTTCCGCCCAGACAGAATGCTGGGCGACCGCACATCAACCCTCGCGTTCGATGTGCACTACTCATTGAAGGGGCTGGACAAGTCGCCGTCCGTTGCCTGCGCAGGTATCACATCGAACCTGCCGGGTAAGCGCGCTGACTTGCTCATCCCAGACGACATCGAGTCGAATAAGAACGGCCTGAGCGCCACGCAGCGGTCGCAGTTGATGCACCTCTCAAAGGAGTTCAGCTCGATCTGTACGCACGGCGACATCCTGTACCTAGGCACGCCGCAGTCGAAGGACTCGATCTACAATACATTGCAAGGCCGGGGCTTCCAGATTCGCATCTGGCCCGGACGCTTCCCCACCGAGGAGGAGGAGGAACGGTACGCCGGGCGACTGGCGCCGTTCATCCTCACCCGCATGCAGGCCGATCCCAGTCTTCGTACTGGCGGCGGTATGGATGGGAAGCGCGGACAACCCGCAGACCCGGGCCGCTACACAGACGCGGACCTCATCGAGAAGGAGCTCGACAAAGGCCCCGAGGACTTCCAGCTTCAGTACATGCTGGACACCTCGTTGGTCGATGCGATGCGCCAGCAACTCCGACTCTCCGACCTGATCGTGGCGAACTTCTCGCCCGAGCTCTTGCCAGAGGTTGTCGCGTGGCAGGCCGCGCCGAAGTACGAGGTTGAACTTGGGAATGACTTCCCGATCACGATGGCGAAGATGTACTACGCAGCCCCGACTGAATCAGACTTCGTTGCACCCAAGGACGTGTACATGTACGTGGACCCTGCGGGCGGCGGCGCTGACGAGATTGGTATGGCAGCAGCGTGCGCCCTCGGCGCGAGCATTCACGTGCTCGACGTGGCTGGCCTGAAGGGCGGCTTGAACCCGGCGAACGAAGACGAGATTGTGGACTTCATCCGCCGTAACAAGGTGAGCCGCATCAAAGTCGAGTCGAACATGGGGCACGGCATCTTCGAGATTCTGCTCAGGGCAATCCTGAACAAGCACGAGGACCTCGCAGCAATCGCGAACAGCGTGAGTGGCGAGTACAGTACCGGGCAGAAGGAGAAGCGCATCATCGACTCGATGGTGTCTCCGATGCAGCGGCACCGCGTCGTGGTGCACAAGCGCGTGTTCGAGTCCGATGTGAAGTACGGGAAGCAGCACGGGCACGAGGTACGCACGGGGTTCAGTCTGTGGTACCAGATGGCAAACATCACAACCGACCGTGGCTCACTACCACACGATGACCGCCTTGAGGCCATGGCCGGGGCAGTCCGCGAGTTCAAGTTCGTGCTCGACCAAGACGAACACAAAGCAGCAGCGGCGCGTAAAGCGGCGTTGTACACAGAGTACATGCGTGACCCTATGGGTTATGGAAATACATCAAACCAATCTGGTCGCGGTACGCGCCGGGTGTTAGACCGTCGCGCTCGACGGAGATAGGATATGGGAAAAATGGAGAAGCATTCGAGCGTTTGGGCGTACATCGCCTCAGTAGGTACCGCGCTGTTTGGAGGTGTCACGTTGCAAGACGCGGCGCTGGTTATTGGTATCGTGTGTACCGTGGGCACGTTCGGTGTGAACTGGTACTACCGCGAGCGTGAGGCCGACCGATTGGAACGGCTTGAGCGACGCGGCGACACCTCGGGCGGCAGACGCGCCCGAGACCACTACGATGCGGAATAAACTCGCAATCGCTGGCTTCGTGCTGGCGTGCGCGGCTGCGTTCGCGCCTAGCCCTGAGGGGCTGGAAACAATCAAGCGGCATGAGGGCGTGCGCACTGCGGCGTACCTCGATGCGGTGGGTGTGCCCACTATCTGCGCCGGGAGCACCCGCGGGGTGTACATCGGGCAGCGCGCTACTCTCGCGGAGTGCGAGCACCTGCTCAAGCAGGATGCCACGTACGCGGGCAAGGGTGTAGCGAAGCACGTACAGGTGAAGCTGACGCAAGGCCAGTACGATGCTCTCGTGAGCTTCGTGTTCAACCTCGGGGAGACGCAGTTCCGCAAGAGCACCCTGCTCAAGCGGATCAACGCCGGGGATTGCTACGGTGCCGGGGCTGAATTCGCCCGCTGGGTATTCGCCAAGGGCAAGCGCTTAAAAGGGCTTGTACAGCGCCGCTACGACGAGCGCAAACAGTTCGAGGAAGGGTGTAAGCTATGGCAGTCTTAAATAAGGGCTTGTGGTGGATTCTGGGGGCTATGGCCCTTGGGCTCGCTATAAGCGTCAGCACGGCGTTGTATCAGCGAGGAGAGGCAAAGACCCTCCGGGCTGATTTGAACGCAACCAAGGCCGATCTGGTGGGCCTACGCAAGGCGTACACGCAGATTGTGCAGGACCAGAAGGCACGCACCGCAGTTGACGTACATCAGAGCAGCACCCGCGCCACGAAGGCGCAAGCAGTCCGGGCAGTCCGGGCACGCATCGCGAAGGAGAGTGCGAATGAGAATGCTTCTCATCCCCAAGCTACTGCTGCTCAGCTTAACCGGCTGCGCGAGCTTTCAGACGCCGCAAACGCCGGTATTCGTTCCGCCAGCAAGCTGCCTTGAACGGGCGGCTGAAGTGCCCGAACCTCGGGCTGACCTGTTCGAGTACGTTCAGGACCTAATTGTATTGTACAGCGATTCCGCCGTGCTGCGTGAGCAGTGCCGAGCCGCCATTATCAAGGAAACCAAATGAGTGCAGACCTGAGTTATATTGACCGGCTGGTGCAGCGCTTCGAGCGCAGTGGCACGAGCATCTTCATCCGTACGTACCTGAGCGACACGAACGCGCTTGTTGACGAATTTGAGTGCACCGGTGTCCAACCGGGGGCCCCAATTCCGCAAGAGATACGAACTATCGCGGACAGTATTCTAGCCAATCTTGTGCAGCCGTCCATTGATGCTCGCAGCACGATTCGTAATCTCATCAAGGCGGACTGCACTCCAAATGGGTTGAATACTGCAACGATGCAGTACCGCGGTGGGTGGTCCCCCAGTACAGTTTATAATGCCAACGATTATATTATGCTGTCGAATGGATTGCGTATTGTATGCGCCACTGGTGGAACCAGCGGGGCAACTATCCCAAGTGCTCTGTCCCCTACAGGAACTACCCTAGTTCGCGGAACGGTGGCAACTAATCTTGTGACTGATGGTACAGCAGAGTGGTACACACCAGACTCCACAATGGACTTTCTATCCATCGCCTTTGGTATGTACGGCGTAGATCAGAAGTTTATTGCTGTTGGACAGAACGGAGGCGTTATCGGTGGTGGTGGATTACGTTGGGGCCTCAACCTAACAGTTCCCGGCACAATGACCCAAACTCTACGCCGGGTGCACTATGGCAATGCTTGGGTTATCGTGGGAGACTCCAACGGTACGAACGCGTGCGTTGCTACCCTGTCTGTTGGAAATACAATTACAGACCGGTCTACTACCGCAGCCTATGGTGCGTTCTCCCTAAAGGGTGTAGCTTCACGCGCTGTGAGTGCAACAACTCGCCAGTACATTGCTGTAGGCACGGGAGATGATGGCGCAGGTCATGCTAAGGTGCTACGCTTTACGTTTGACGGAACTACGTGGGCATTCACCACGCTGACTCCGGCCACACTTCCTGCTGGTAATTACACGGCTATCGCATACTTAGAGCATGCTGCTAAATGGGTTATCGTTGGTGACAACGGGGACGGCGTTGGTAAGTTGTACGTGTCGAGCGACGATGGTACCACATGGACTGCGGCGCAGGTAAAAGAATTTAAGGCCGGGGTATTCGAGCCAAGTGCGTACACCTCTATCTACTACGATGTAACTACAAGCACTGCCCTAATCACTGGTGCGGATTCTGTTAGCGCTAAGGGTGTGCTTGTGAGCACGTCCGATGGTGTAGTATTCGAGACCCGTGTTAGTGCGGTTGTTAATGTCGGCATGAATCCTCCCGTATCACACTGGGACCCACTCCTGTACGATGTGGCGGGATACCGTGGTGTATGGGTTGCTACTGCCGGACTTAACCACGTGTGGGTATCTATCGACAACGCACGCACTTGGGAATTATCTGTGGGCTCTGAGGGCGGTTATCTCGGCGGAATTAATGAGGTCGGGATGCACTCTGTTGCCGTATCTCCGTACAACTCGCGTGGCCTTGGGCATAAGTGGGTGATTGGCTCTGCATTGATATATCAGAAGTCGAAGTACTACGGTTCACGCGCCTTGGTGTCCATGAGCCTAATGGCTAGTTAAAGTTACAAGCAGCCACCTTCGGGTGGCAGTTCGGAGGATTATGAATAAGTATCTTGACGCAGTAGGAGTGCTCACCCTTGTGGTGCTCATCCCGATCTGCATAGGCACTCTCGGTGCGTTCGCGCTGGGTAAGCTCACGTGGTTGCAGTACAGCCAGTTCTGGCGGGAGCCGATGCTCCTGCTGTTCGGGTTCTGGTTGCACAAGTCAGGCGCTGATGCAGCGCAGAAGGATAAGGTATGAACCTTGGAGCAGACGACTTATTAGCGGCACTGGGCGACCGCCCGGGTGTCCGACAGATAGATGTGGTGTTCACGAACCCAGACGTGGACACAGCGACCGTACCGGAGACGGTGTGGCCTCTGGGTGGGGTAGCCGCCTTGCGCAGCACAGCGGCTGTTCTGGAGCTTGTATCGAGCTCTGCTGCGGATGCCGCGGCTGGCACTGGGGCACGCACGGTGCAGGTGTGGGGATTGGACTCGCTGTACAATGAGCTCATCGAGGTCGTCACGCTCACCGGCACCACGCCTGTGCTCACCTCGGGGCTGTTCCTGCGCGTGAACTCTGTGCAGGTTGTAAGCGCTGGCACCGGGAAGTCTAACGCCGGGAACATCACGATCCGTGACGCCAGCGCCGGTACCACCCGGAGTTACATCGTAGCCGATCAAGGTCGGTCTGAGGTCGGAGTGTTCACCGTTCCGGCTGGGCACACGATGCTCGCCACTGGCTGGACTATCTCCGCTCGGGACAGCGTTGGGAACAAAGCCCTCGCTGACATCGCATTCTTCACAACGGTGAACGGTGTTCGGTCCGTGGACTGGCGCATGTCAATTGACGGAACCATCCCAGCGAACCTCGGGAGTCCGCACGTGTTCCACGAGAAGTCCGACATCGAGGTGATTTGCACCCGGGTGAACACGAACGACTCGTACGTGAGCTTCCATGGGCACGGATTGTTGATCGGACCTAGCACGGGCTTCTGAGTTCTGGCCCGGTGGGAGGGGAGTTCTATATGCACCTAAATTTGGTGCACTCATGCGAGGGCCCCTCCTGACTAATCCGCGTGCGTGCTCCCCCGTGCACCCCTGTGCGTGCGTGCGCGTTCACACTTCCGTGTGCGTGCGCGTGCTTATCGCGAGCGTGCGCGTGTGTGCAATCATCCGTGCGTGCGTGTGTGTGTTCAGTTCTCCGCGTGCCCGCGCTTGCGCGCGTGCGTGCGCGGTATCGCGTGCATGTGTGCATGTGTGTGTGCGTGCGCAGTTCTTCGCGTGTGTGTGTGTGCTCGCGCTATCTGTTTCTTTTCGCTGGCACCTCTCGCGTGCTCTGTCTGTTCCTGTCTGTTCCTGTCTGTTCCTGTCTGTTCCTGTCTGTTCCTCTCGCCACCTCTGGCACCTCTGGATGTTCTCTCTCTGTTCTCTCTCTCTCTCTCTCACATCCTCTCTGTTCTCTCACCTCTCACGATGGCACTCGCGATTTAATGCAGGCTGAGTGCATACCATGGGAAACCATGGGAACCCTTGGAGCTTCCAGACATTGATAGTCTGGGACTGTCTACCCTCTCTCGTGCCTCGTGAATGTATCCATTCTAGGGTGATTCTAAACGAATCTCTTTATAATCAATGAGTTACTGTGAGAATCATTCTCATCTATACAGTGT
>Ga0316626_10000282_pt1 | contig 18946 bp, 22 predicted proteins | sample OWC_Aug_T1_C1_D5_FD_207656 | JGI IMG/M metagenome (GOLD analysis project Ga0316626, IMG submission 207656) | Wetland soil microbial communities from Old Woman Creek delta, Ohio, United States - OWC_Aug_T1_C1_D5_A | ecosystem: Environmental > Terrestrial > Soil > Wetlands | place: USA: Ohio...
GTTCAATAATATTAAGTTATACACCCCTAAACATTGATTCTATCAATACGTATATCAATAAAATCAATAAAAACAAGCCTAAAATATTGATTTTATTAAGGTAATATTGATTAAATTAACCCCCCTATTCCGATAAAAATTGTCCGAATTGGCCTGTTTTTAGTGTGCGTGTGTACCCCCAAGACTCAAGGTAATATTTTGAATCCAGTACTCGGTATCTTGCTATACCCAAGACTCTAAGTATATTTTCAAATCAGGTACTCGGTGTTTCGCTTGTTAAACCCTAGAATCGAGTGTGTTTAAAAAATTTCGTAAAAAATTTTGGAGGTAGTATTCGGTACTTATGCAGTAATTGTTCTTAGAATCAAAAATCCCCTTCTCTACTTGATTCCTAGAAACGGGGATTTATTGGCTACTATAGTAGCTTTATTAGAGATTATAATAATCTTTCAATTATTTATTCTTTTAAATGGGGATGAAATAATAGGGTAAAATATTAATTAAATTCCAGATTACTGCTATCCATACGGGGATTGTTACTACTTTGATTCTATTATTTTGTATTCTCTGGAGACAGATTGATACTGTTGCTGTTACTAATAATTTTAGTAGTAAAAGTTTATCATTTAAAAATAGGGGATTTAGTTCTACCATCCCCAAGGATAAGCCTAGCTTAGTAGTTAGATAATCTAGTAGTTCTAGTAATATAAATATTATTACTACTGGTTTCATCTAATCAGTTCTTATGTCTCTATTTAGTTTTTTCATGGCGGCCTCAACATCATGATTATTCATTTCTAGTTCTCTCTCGCACATAACTTTTGCATCTTCAGATGTTGTAACTTTTCCTGATCTAATCATTTTATTCATACACTGATTCATAAAATTATTTGTTACATCCATTAAATCTCCATCTATAGCAGAGAATATTAAATTCTCTCTTGGGTCTAAAATACTTGCCTTAGCTTTCTGTCTACTCAATTGAGCTTTACATATAGCTATCTTTTCTGATTCTGTATAAGGTTTACCTGTTCTTTTATTAGTTCCTGTAATAGACCCTTTACATTCCTCAATAAATTTTGTATTGGCGGGAGAATCCCCACCCTCTTCTTTCTTTACTCCGAATGGACTCATAATGCTCCTCCTCTCTTTTATCTTATTTCTTGCCAGTTTAAAGCAGCAGAAACTGCCGAATCTTGGGAACCAACTCTTATCGCTGCTATGGTTAAAATATCTCCTATAGCCCCATTAGAGTTAACTGATAGAGGTACTTTTCCAGTAATTGAATGTTGTGAAGAACTTCTACCACCACTTGAACTCCCCTGAAATCCAGTAAGTATCGTGGTTCCACCACTAATAGTAGTAGCTGATACATCTCTATTACAGAAAGAGTTTGAATCTATGGATGAAAAATTAGCCCCGCTTAGTGTTGGATTTCTTACTAATTGCCAACAGAAAGGATTAGTACCCATTACTGATATGTCTTCTAACATTACTAGTTCTCTATTTGGTATACCACTAACTGTAGTTTGTAATTGTATTGATAGTATTGGAACTAATGTTGAACTAGCTGTTTTTGGTGATGCCAAATTAGATGTTGAAAAAGAAAATCCAGATAGATTCTGTAAAGACGGGCCTCCTTCTGATTTTACGGTACAACAAGTAGCCAATACTCTACCAGTACTCTGAGCAGTACCAGTATTTCCTACATACCAGTATGGAGTTAGAGAAGCTAGTTGCCAATATGGGCCTACTCTTACATTATCGTTATTAATTTCGTGGACTAATGTAGCATCACCATCCCTATCCAAATAAAATCTAATTCTACCTACAGCTAGGGATTGAAAATCAATTAAAAATATCTGTGACTTAGACCAGTCCGTGTCACTCATGGTGTTTACATTCCAATTAGCTTGGCTTACTAAAACCAAATCAGCAACACTACCGGAAATGCTCGACCTCAGAAACACCTGACAACCATTGCTATCGTATCTAAAACCTACTCCATTTAGCGTGTTTCCATAACCAATTTCTGCTCTTAGGTTAGTCCAATTAGTAATTCCGTCTGGATTTAAATTTCCAGTTATTGCTATAAATTGTGAGTTACCTGGAGTATATGGAACATGGTAGTGTAATCTAATTGTAGAAGAGTTGGCAGAATTAACTCCCCCGGTGGATAAATACACTGATCTTAAATTTGAATCAAATGTAGCTAAACCAGCACCAGAATTTACTTCGTCAAATAATAAAGGTTGTTTATCATAAGTAAAAGTAGAATCTACCCTTAATCCTGTATCAGATACTCTTAACCTTCCGAAAGCATCTGTTGATAAGTCTGGAATACTGCCTATTAAACCTATATTACTACTATCTGGTAAGTCTACAAACTCACCTGTATTTGCATCAATAACTTTCATATTTTATCCTCTTTACTCGTCTAGAAATTTTCCTACCAAAGAAAAGTATATCCCATCTATTACTGATAATAATAGGGCAGAAATAGCTACTGGTAGAAAACTTAAAATAAATCTTTCAAACATTTTATACTAAAATTTCTTACGTATATGAATTTCTCTGGTGGTCATATTTATACCTTTCCTGGTAATTGAACCTACACTGCAAACACAATTTCTTTTTGCCATAGAAATTTCTATGGCAGTAACTAAATTAGATGTTGATAATAATGTTATTGATTTTCCCTGGGCGAGTAGCGAAGCTATCTGTAACTCTATTGTTACATCTCCAGGTAAAATCAATAAATTTCCACCAGCACTTGTTAGACTAGCCTCGTTTAATAAAATCGTAGTTTCAGGTATACCTGAATCTATTGTTATGGGTTGTCCACCAAATACTATACTAGGTATGTTCAGTAATATATCGGTATCTCCTGGCATAACAACTAGTGGTAGTCCACCAGCTAATACTTCCGCATTATCCAGGGAAATTGTAGCCGTGCCTGGAATTATCTCTATTCCTTGTCCACCAGCTTGTAATGTAACTGTATTCAGTGTTATTACTGCTTCACCTGGAGATTCCAACATCGTTTGCCCTAAAGCAGATAAACCAGCACTAGATAAATTAACAGTTATTGGCCCTCCCTCAGCATCTACTGTTAATTGCTGTCCACTAGCTGATAATGCAGCCGCTAATAAAGAAACTATGGATTCTCCTAAAGAAAGAGTAATAGATTGCCCACTGGAAGTAATAGCTCCGCTTGATAATGCTATTGTAGCTTCCCCAAGAGAAAGTGTTATCGGTTGTCCTTCTAGAGATGCTGACGCAGTTTGTAAAGCTAAGGCTATTTCTCCTGGTAATACTGTTAGCGTTTGTCCAGAAGAACTAAGGGTAGCCTCATTGAGATTTATAGTTATTGGTGTTCCACCCACATCAATTGTAATTACTTGTCCATCTGCACTTGTTATAGCATTACTCAATAATACACTTATATCACCAGGGGAAATTGCTAAACTTTGTCCAGAACCAGTTATAAGGGCATTGAGAAGGGCTACAGTGGATTCTCCAAGAGATAATGATATAGATTGACCATTAGCTAATAAAGTAGCGTTTGATAAGGATAGGGTGTATTCTCCAGGTAAAACGGTTAATAACTGTCCTAAAGCAGTTAATTCTGCTTGGGATAAATTTAGTGTTGTATCTCCAATTCCAGGGTCAATGGTTATTGTTTGTCCTGTTACTGAACCAGAAGCAGGGCTTAAAGAAACTATATATTCCCCAGGTAATATTGTAATACTCTGTCCACCACTGGATATATTAGCTGTATTTAAAGATATATCAGTAATAGCTGATACTATTAATGTTTGACCAAGAGCAGATAAATCAGCATTTATTAGAGATACTGCCACATCTCCTACAGCTATTGTTAGTGATTGTCCTATTCCGGTTGTAATAGCTTCTGATAAACTTATTACCATATCCCCAGGAAGTACAGTCAAAGTTTGCCCGCCAGCAATTACAACTCCATCAGATAAATTTATAGTTACTGGTTCTGATAATTGAATGGTTATAGTTTGTCCAGCAGATGTTAGTGAAGCATTTGATAATGCTATAGATACATCTCCTACTAATAATGTTATACTTTGCCCACTAGATGATATCCCCGCTGAATTAGCAGAAATAGTTGCTTCACCTGGTATTACAGTTAAAGATTGTCCAGAGGCAGACGAAGCAGCAGAAGTTAAAGAGGTGGTTACTGCTCCTAAAGATAAAGAGATTGCTTGTCCTCCAGCCGCTACTGTTCCACTACTCAGAGGAATGCTAGCATCTGATATTCCCCCCTTGAATGTAGCTACCAGCGCCGCCCAATCTGCGGATGCCATACTAGTAATCGCCGCTGTTTGTGCAGTTGTGGCGCTCACCACCTCTGCGGCTGTTCTGATTACGATGTTACTATTTCCACCGCCTCCAGTTGTGCCGTTCTGTTGTTCATTTCCTGATACATTGCTTGTTCCAGTTGTCCATGAGCCTGCAATATCTTCAACGTTATCCTCAACGCCAATGACTCCGATTACTAGTTCATCGGTTTGGGTCAGGGTTCCGGATGATCCGGATGACGGGGATGCGCTTGAACCTGTGCCGGTGGAAGATTTGTCGAGGGAGGATGATGAAAGTAAACCAGAAGCCTTATATGCAGCAACAACAGATGCTGATACATACGCCTGAGCAACATCAATGGTATCTATCAAACTTGCTTCTCCGCTAGTAATGTTCTCAAAAACTGTAATTCCAACTTTTACATTACCAGTATTGACTACCTCTAGCGTGTAACTAGTTATCGACCTTTTCTCGACAACGTCATCCAGTAATGAAACTATGGAATCATTAACAGTATCGTCGTGAGCGCATAAGACGATGACTGTATCTCCAGCCGATAAACTTATAGGTGAAATTAGAATAGAGCCAGCGGTTTTTCTTTGTCCTGTACCTAAAGCTGTTACACTAATCGCCATACTATACCGTCCCAGGCCACTGTGCAAACATGGTGTAGTTGCCCATCATCAGACCACCATTCACAACATCCCAACCTAACTGTATTCCCGTAGTATTCCAGCTTGTAGTTTGGTTTGGCAATCCGTTTGCTGTGTATCGTAAAGTAGCACCTTCATAGATATGAGCTATACAAGGGTAAGGGCTGTTATTGATGCATCGTACTTGGCTCATACGCCAATTAGCATCGTTTATATCAAATTCAACAATTACTTGACCACTACCAAAGCTACTATGCTGAAATGTTTGTGTTGCCAATCTCCTTCTCCTTTTTCTCATTCATAACTTCCAAGGCGGGAATTAACCCGCCTTGTAAATTGTTGAATAATTTGTTTGTTAGCTTAATAAAAGCATACCATTAGCATTAAACTGTAATGTATAGTTTCCACCATTAGAGTTAGTAGCAATCTCCCAAATAATACAGTGCCATTTTGTAGCAGTTGTATCATCATATAGAATTGCTCTTTGGATTGTCGCCGTACCCAACGAAGTCCATGATACATCAGTACCATCATCATCCCAACTAGCTCTATCATTAGTATCGTCCTGCGCAACTACCGCAGTACCAATAGATTGTCCTGTAGCTGTATAGTTAGCTGCAACAATCTCATTTGTTGCGGAATACGCAGGGTCAGCACCATCTATTTGACCAGCAGCATACGCATCTGAATATAGGGCTACTCTAAAAGTATCACTGTTACAATCTATGGTCTTTAGTAATAGTTGCTCTTTGAAATTATTAACTACGTGTGCATCACCTTGTGCCATAGTTTATCTCCTGTAATTTAAATCTTTTGTGATATACAAACGAACACCTTTGCCTACTTTTAAGACTAGTGCTCTCTTGAACCAGCTTTCAACAAAACCTAAAGCCTCTGCCCTAAGTACTTTTGTTTTTTCTGGTAATGATTCATCAAAGGGTAGTAAAGCTAAATCCAGAGTTTCTGGTGCATATTTTTCAGCTAATTTCAAAAAACCATCTGCTACTGGTTCTCTATCAGGTCTACCAGGCCAACCAGGAGTCATTACCTCTAGTGGGTCTGCTTTTACTACACATTCTTTGATTCTGGCAACTGTAGCTGGAAAGAATATTCCCGGTTCTGCTACAAATTGTCCATCTTTTTCTGTTACTAAACTTAATACATCGTAACTCATTTTTCTACTCCTTCCGCTTTCGGAAATAAAATTGCTGGCTTTAACCCAATAACTATATCGGGTGGTTTGCCAGTTATATCTGCTATTTGTTTGTCTATTGCTGATAACTGTTCATTATAAAAAACTATCGCATCTGCTCTTCTCGGTTCGTCAAGTGGGAATTCACTGACTGTTTGTATACAAAATAAACAAAGTGCTCTTCTTGCATATAATTCCTTTAATGTTTTTTCTGTCATGTTTACCTACCTTTCTTCATTAATTATAATATAATCATAAGATTCGACTATTACATCATCTACTCCATATGTCGCTCTAACAATTACTCTTCTATATTCCCGATATATATATTGATTTAACATAGTATTTAGGGAAGATGGAATTGTAATTGTAACTGTAGCTGCTATAGGAGTAATAGGTGTAGCAACTTGAACTACTGTATTACTGGTTCTGTCTATAAGCTCCCATGTTGCACTAATAGGACTAGTTGGAGTAACTCCATCTGACCCATGAAAATCTATTGTCATGTAGCTGGTACTACCATCTTTAATTGTTTCTATTGCTGTCATATTTTAATTATTCCTTTTATTCCATAATCTACTAGCACGTGCGAAAACCAGGTTAGTGATAAACACAACCAAAACCAAACCCACAACATGAAGTGGTCTGCCTGCTTCAGTTGCAATGGTGTCAATTGTAATTTCCTTGCCTTGAACCAATAATACAAGCACATGGTCAAAGTCAGGCAAGAACCCAAAAATAGGGATAGCCAGGATAGTAATAAGTGCAAAACCCAATCCCTCAATAATGGCGGTAAAAATTCTAGAAACCACATTTATTCTCCTTGTTATAATATTTCAGTCCAGGCTGCTCCATTTGCCGCCAGGAACGCCAACACTGCATCACGTGACTGTTGTAAGGTAGCAGATAACCCACCAAATATGCCCAGGCGCAAACGCTGGACGTTGCTATAGGTGTAAGTCACGACTGGCCCATAGGCTGTCTGCGTGGTAGTAAATGTAACTTGGTTGGAAGGCACATTGAAGATATTCACGAGTCGTGTTTTAATGCTCTCTGCCGTTAGAAGTGTATCATCAAATACTGCTTCGAAGATCACTGCGTTATTGTCCGGACGAGTACGCCAGTGATTTCGCTCGTGTGGGTAAAGGCTATTGTTTTTCAATCCCATTTGTTGTAATTGATCGACTAAGGTCGTCTTCTGCCCTGCGGTCAGAGATAGCACCTCTATGTAAAAATAACCGTGGAACATTATAGACCTCCATTATAAATTGCTGTAATTTCTGTGGATGTAAGTGCCCTATCCCAAAGCATAGCATGTGCCAGCCAACCGGAGAATCCTCCAATCGCATTTGTCACAGACCCAATATTTTGCTGGTTGCTAATAAAGCTCGTCCCGGTGAATGTGCCTGTCCCGATAGGAGTGTCGCCAACGCCGTTCAAGTAAGAGATGAACTGGTTGGCGCTCTCAGAGATCGTGCCGCCATACAAAAACCAGTCTGTGAGAGAACATGCCCTGTTCTTCGTTGAAGCAGGCCCGTTGGCGTACCGGATCATCTGTATCTGGTTAGCAGTGGTTCGCTTATTGAAGGAAAAAAAGTTCGTACCTGGATTGCTGTTATAGCCGATGTAAAAAAAGCTGCGTTCGACTCCATCTGTCCATACTGAAGAGTTAGTAACCTTGGCCCACACCAGGAACGTAAATTCACGTGTATTCAGACCAGCCAACAGTGTTGCACTGCTAATGGCTACCCGATCATTTACTGCATCCCATAAAGGGCACATTCCCCCGCCAGGTGCAAGAGCATTGGACAGAGTTACTCCAACATAAGTTCCATTAGCACCTGTACTTAAATTACCATAGTTATTTGCTGCTGTACCACTAGTTTCATTTAAAGGCCAGTAGCAAATAGGATTAGTTTTAAGTATTTGCTGTGCATAAGATTCTTGTTTACTTATTAGCGGTAATAGCCTTCTCCTCATATTACTATCCTTTTAGCCAGCAAACCTTAGTACTATTTACAGAAGCATTAAACCAAAGTTCATTTAGATTATCTACCTGTACAATTATTAAATCTCCAGCATCAAGCTCAAACCCATTAAGTAAGGTAACTCCAGAAGCACCTACATACGCTTTACCAGTATTTGCTGCCATTCCTTTTAGGAACACGCCATTAGTTAAAGCTACACTAGAACCTTGCACCGCTGTTCCAGAACTTGTTATCGTAATTTGTCCAGAAATAGCTGAACTTGTATCTATATTAGGAGATATTACCGCTACTCCATCAAGAGATAAATCAGCGAATTCTCCAGTGTTCGCATCTATGATCTTAACCATTTCTATTTTCCTCCAAACTTATTTTATTTTCTTCCAACTTACACTTATAAAATAAAACCAAAGCCTTCATATCTGTATTTTCTTTATTTAATATTGTTATCATTTCGTCTTTGGCCTTAATTTGATTTGTTAAATATATAATTTCCTCTTTAGAAAATTTCAAAGCATCCTGTAAGATATCCATTGATAGGTCTGCTGATTCCAGAGAGGTTTTGTTGATATCACTTTTATCTTTACCCCTTTCGATAATTTTTATAATTAAATTGGGCAATAAGCCAATCAACGTAGCTATCAACAAAGCTAGGACATTTTCTGTCTGTAGATTCATAATACTCCCCGACTATCAAGAGCCATACGGATGTAGTAACCAATGTTATCATTGGAAGCATTAGGCTCTCTGTCCCTGTTTGAATAAATTTCACTATATATAATATAGCTAGGTAATAATAGGGTATAAGAACTACAGTTAGCCTAGCTTTAATTGTTTTTCCATTACCTAATAATGCAAAAGCACCGCAAAAGAAGAAAAATGCTTTAAGTATAAATTCTGGTATTGGAATTGGTGCTGTACTACTTGGCCCCCCTAAATAGTGAAAAAACGGATTAGACAAATTAGAAAAAAAAGATAGTAGAATTATTCCCCAAGCCGAAAATTTTATCGGACTAAGAAAACAAATCGCTTTGTGTATTAACTTCCTTTCGTCCATAATAACTCCTTATTTTATTAACCTTCTTGAAAAACTGCAAGAAGAGATACAAAGGATGCAGCAGTTCCTCCTGCTCCATCATAGTCTAATGTAAAATTTACTGTAGTTCCAGAAGGAATGGTAGGAAAATTTCCACCAACAAAATCGCTTCCCAAATTTTTTCTGGTGGGAACACTGGAATCTCCAATATCAAAATATTCTAGATATGCAGCATCGTTCAACGAGTTTCCTGCTTTTAATTGAGCATTGTTTGTATTGCTCCCACAAGCCTGTACCTCTATTAATGTAAGATCAAATGGCGCTACAAATACCCAAAACTGGTTGGAAACAAGGGTTCCTGTAATATAACTATTAAAAAATATATCTCTAGTTTTTTCTCTTATTTGTGTATCTGATCTAATTCGTTCTTGTCCCATAATTTACCATTTGAAAATTAAAGTTTTGTTGGCCCAACTTTCTAGGGTTAATAGATTTTCTAGGATAAGATCAACCTGCGCCTGTAGAGGATAAATCTTTCCAGATAGTTCTGTATTTTCTTCTCTTAAGGCAGTAAGCATTGCAAACTGTTGGCTATTCTCTAGTTCCAAAGTAGCAACCCTTCTTGCTAAATCTTGTAGTGGGTCTAGGTTATATTCTGCTTCAAATTCTTCTGTAGTTCCATTATAATAACTTAGATCAATATCTACATCTCCAGAAGGAAATCCATAAGTAGATGCTAAGCCATTTCCGTCTGCGATATATTGCCAGTATTTCCAATCAATCCAATCCCTGAATATATTATAACCATCTGACCAAGGTGAAGTCAATGATTCTTTCCATCTAGCTGCCCATAATTTTAGAGTAGCCCATAACGGGTCTTTTGCTACATAAATATCCCATAGATTCTGTCTGGTATATATTCCAACCCTACCTGGATAAACACTAGATAATTGCTGAACCATATATTTTATAGCGTCCCTGGCTTGGTATGGAGCACTTCCTGGCCCGTTTACATCAGCACCAGGTTCTTCTACATCTATATAAAAATCTAAGTCTAGAGGAAGATTTTTTTCCTTTAGAATTTTAAGAATATATTGTACCTGTACTCCACCTCCCCATTTTGGGCGTGTGTACCAATAATAACCAATTGGAATATTTGCACTAATAGCACCCCTAACAAATTCATCTAATCTCCAATCTGTATAAGGAACTCCTGTTACATTATCAATAGAGCCTAAACGGATAATAGCACCAACTACGCCCTGTTCTTTAGCCTTACTCCAATCCTGTATAGCAGGCTTATTTAGGTCTGAGGGTGCGTTCCAGTGTGATAAATCAATAATCTTTGGATTTGGTAAAGTCATTACATTCTCCTTTATATACCATATTTATTACGAAGATAAGCTACAAGACCCAACCTATCTGCATTGCTAATTGATGTACTATACCCGATTATCTCAGCAATATCCCCATTAAAACATTCTCCACCACCACCAGATTCTCCAATATAGACTGTTCCCGGCACTGTTGCGGTCTGAGTTCCATGACCTCCAAAAGGAATATCAAATATAAATAAATCAGATCGGCTAGCCTCTTGAATAATACCTATAGCTATATATGAGCATGATACACCAGGTGCTCCTGGTGTGAGATTAGTCACATTAAAATAATCCCATTTAGTATCATATGGGCCAATAAACCAGTTATTTGTGCCAGCTATAGCACGACCTCTGGTATTATAACCACTATTAGATTTAGCAACAAAAAATATAGTAAATGGGTGTGATGGAACCCACGTAGTAGAAAAAGAGTCGTCTGTTCCATCAAATCTTACTACTGGCAAACCATTGATAACACTAGTTTTATACAAAGGTTTCTTATTTGCTGTACTTTGGGATGCATCATTATTAGCTGAAGAAGAATCTTCCCATGTTGTGATCGGGTCACTGTCTGATAATCCTACAATAGCATCTGCTTTTAGCCACATTACTAATCCTGAGATTGAGTCCGGTTGTATGGGGGATGTTCCACCACCACTAGCTGTAATTGTAACTTTAGTAGCATCGTTCGAAGAATCATCTATGACTGTAACTCCAGTACCAACAAAATTTAATTTGGTTCTTTGAGTTAAGGAAACTCCTTCATCTTGGATAGTATGACCACCCCCACCACCACTAGTAGTTATTGTTACAACAGTTCTATTATTTCCCGCATCATCTGTAACTGTTACTCCAGAACCTATAAAATTTAAATTAGCTCTTTGAGTAAGAGGAGTTCCCTCATCTAGTATAGTATGTCCAGCAGTTAGCGGTGCTCCACCATCTTTTATTAGTTTACCAGATGTACCATCAAATAAAACTACATTACCATTTGTAGCACTAGCTGGGCCAACTACATCCCCGGTTCCACCAGCACCACCAGTACCAAACGGGCCTTCAACACCAGAAAGACTGATAAGATAAAGTTCTCCGTATTTACTATATAAAGCTGAATACCCAACCGAAGGAGTAGCTGGATTGCTTGTTTGGTCTTTTAATCTTATACTGTTAATTTCAGCAGTTGTGCTTATCTTTGCCATGTATAACTCCTAATTTTCATATATTACATCCCCATTATCATCAAATAAAATTGTTGATATGGAATATCCAATAACATCATATTCTGTTAACATAGAATCTCCTGAGTATGTAGTAAAGCTAGTTGTAAAGCTACTAATCCCCTCTGTATAATTTACCTCTCTCTGTCTTATTCCATTATAATAAATTTTCAATGTTCCAGGCACAAACCCACTTATTGTAGTAAAACTGGTTGTTGGAATTTGGCTAGTAAGGTCTTCTACTGCGGTAATTGAACGAACTAATATAGAATCGTCTGTAAGAATTTCTCCAGTTCCGGAACTTGTAGTCCCTGATCCTGCTACTGGAGCAGCATTAATCCACATATTAGTTCCACTATCCCAAGTTAGAACTTCCCCGTCTATTGGGCTTGGTGCATTTACATCAGTAAGGTCATCCAATACTGTTATAGAACTGGACGGTGCTCCAGATACAATAATTTTATGAGCGCCGTCTGGAGTAACAGTTAAACTTCCTGTAAAGTCTAACACTGTTACTCCCGATAAAACTATTTCAGAATCGTCTTCTACAACTAGATTCCAAACTCCAGAAGAGCTACCACCAACACCACTAGCTTCCAGTACGGTAAGTCTATATCTAATCCTATTTAAATTGTCTACTAGAGTAGGCCCACTTGGGATAGGCCAAGTATCTGCTTCTGATTCATCAAAGGTTACTCTAGTTTGAGGTAAATAACCTTGGAAACCACCTGGAGGCCCACCACCACCGCCTGATACCGTAGCATAGCCACCGAGATTTAGAGGTTGGGCACGTAGGTATCTTACTACTCTATTAAAGAGTTCATTTATTACAGCTTCATAATTCATATTTTATACTCTATCATCTAATCTAATAATATTAATTCTTGATACTGGCATTCCTGAAGAATGGTCTACAAAAGCAGAATTGTCTATTGGAAATCTTTGCATAAACCCACTTAAACTTGCTACAAAAATATATTGGGGAAAATAATTATTTGATGTTTCTGTTACTATTGCACCAGAATAAGTATATATGAGTGTTCTGTTATTAGCATTAGAGTTGCTTGCTAAATAAAGAGAACCTCCAGAAGGGATTACTAATCCATATTTGTTTTGGGAAACCTCCCCACTTACCCCAAGAAAATTACCCCCAATATTGGTAATTCTAGCATCTAATAGTTGGTCAGAACCCTCTACATAACCTGGGTAGGTATTGTAAATTCTAAAGTGGTGTCCTGTTGGGGTTCCTATAGCACCATCGTAGGTTCTGGAAATTAAGGGCCAATTTATAGAACTTTCTAGATTAAGTTTATAAACATCTGTATCTATAATATCAAAAGTATTAGAAGGGTTTCTTTCTAGAATATATGATCTACCACTACTAGGTCTATGAAGAATTGAATCTGCTAATTTATATATATCTAATCTATCTGTTTCTAAATCATAAAAAGTACTAGAATACCTACCTAAATATATCTGTCCATTTGCTACTGTTAGTGCCGATGTTGTTGCTGGAGGAGCAGTAGATATGCCCATTGTTGATAAAACTGTTCCAGCTAAACTAGTTTTTTCTACTCTTCTCGTTGGAGTTGAACGATAAATATAAATACTATCATCAAAATCATCCATAGATAAAGAAACAACTCTAGAAGTACTCCCCAAAGTAGTAATTATTGTGTTGGATGTAGCTCCGTTTCTTATTTCTTTTCCAATATGCATATATACCGGATAGGATAGGCTCTTGGTATATAGAGGGAGGTTGTCTATATAATCCGCACTTTCTAGAAAAGACGTTTCTCCCATATAAGTTGTTGTTATTTCTGCACCATCCCATGCAGTTGTTTTAAGAGTATAAGTATATGAAATAGTAGAAAAATCATATAAATCATAAATACCATAACTAATGGTTTCTACAGATATTCTTGTAGGCAGAGTTACACCAGGAGTAAAACTAAAACAAGTTTCACCCTCTCTATCATCAAACTCAGTAATACTTCTAACATATTTTATATAAGGATGGTATTTTCCATTTACAATTCTGCATCCCTGATATCTAGCATAATAAACATCTACTTCACTGTATGAATAACAATACTCATCAAAATCTGTTCCATGAATAGTTCCGAATGTATGTGGGTCTGTTACTTTATCAATATTATATGTGTTACTAGTTCTAGATGCCTTTATTACTACAACCGTAGTATATCCAGCAGGGACGTATACAGGGTCATTTGGGATTGTAGAATCATATCCTGGTTGAAAATACTGCAAAGCCGTATATGCTGCGCCTAAATCACAAGGAACTGACATTTCACTCTGAAATCTGCTGGTAGGTTCAGTTCCACCATATCGTTTTCCTGGCCCTTCCCACGAATATGCCATACTATTACTAGTAGAATTAGTCTCACAATCATATTTATATACATAAAATTCTTCTGTATAAGAATCGTCACTAATATAATTTTTACCCCTATAAAAGTAGTAATATACACCGTCTACTAGTCTAGGAGGAATTTCTAAATTAAATGAATCTATTAAATTATGTGCGCCACCATAATCAAAATCTGTGTTTATATCTACTATTTGTGTAGAAGCAATTCTAGTGGTTGGAATTAAAACCCTTTGAATGGTTATCCCGCTAGTATCTAAGATTATGGGTTCTGTATTAGCTACTTGCCAAACAGTGTTACTATATAAAGTACCTCCTGTAACTGTTATTGTAGCACACCTTCCTAGAGTGTCTGCTGTTCTAGACCAAGCTCCCATTGCAGCTAAGTATGTACCATTTTCTGCTGGATCAGTTTGAGCAGTTACTAAAACCCTATCATTAATATTTAATGATACTCCATCAATTGTTAGCAAAGTAGCTAGTGTAATATTAGATGTAGAAACTGCTACTGTATTACTAAGCTCATATGGATATCCAGAAAGAACGGGGGTGAAGGATTTTGCTTCTATTTTTTGATTAGTACCATCTCCGTACAGTGCTAATAAGTAGTATTCCCTATCATCGTAGTCTCTTTCGTTTCCATTTCTATCCTCTTCATTTAGCCAATAACAAGCAAGACTGTTTACAAGGTCTGGAGGAGTTGGGTCTACTATCCCCGCTATAGGAACGTCAATTTGATATTTAGTATCTCCACTCCAAACAACCTGGGTAAACTCGTTTCTGGCAAAGATATAGTTTGTTCTTCCATGAACCATATGAGCAATATAACTGGAATCAGTATCATCAATGTATCTTCCAGCATACTGTACATCAGAACCACTATATGTAGCTCCATTGGAGTCTGTGGTCATAGTTACAGAATCGGGGTCTGTTGCTGTAAAGAATTTTACCTGTCTTTTTCCCCAAAATGAATCCAATGTTGGGTCTTGTAATCCAGAAGGGGTTGTTACAGATACCAAATCCTTACCTACATATTTTTCAACATCTATTAGATTTAAGTCTGTTACTCCAGTAGTGGAAATAGAAATGGGGTACTCTATTTTCTTTATTCTTTTAGGAGTTATGATTACAGTCCAGGTTCTATTTTCCCCCAAGATACCTTTTTCTAATTCTGTTAACTCGTAACCAATACTTATATCATTAGTGGCATCATCTATATCTACCTTTACCGCCTTGGTTTTTGTACTAGTATACTGTACTCCATTTATATCTGTTAGGGTTCCTTGGTCATATTTTTTCCAATTAGCTACATAGTGAGAAAGGTTTACATAACAACCATCATCCGTAATACAGGCAAATACACTATTTTTTATTATTAAATCAGTAACTACTAAATTTGTAAGGCCTGTAGAAAAATCTTCCCAAATAGCGGAGTCTAATCTTTTTCTCCAAACTCCCTGACCATCTGTTCCAGTATATACCCAGGTAATAAAACCATAATAAGCAAACAATCTCGGACACTTTACATCTAACGTAATGGTAGTTATTACGCCAGAACCAGAACTAGCATCAACTTGATAATTTGTAATTAATCCAGAACCACTATAATATTCTGAATCTACATTTACTACATCTCCTACTGAAAGATCATAATATCCAGCTACTTCAATAATTTTTTCTACGGATATATCATCGAATTCATTTAGGAGTTTCTTAGCCAGTGTTGCGGCAATTCCGGACGAATAGATAGTACTGTTAGCTAAAACTACAGGTCTATCATCATTAGCACTAGTTTCATATCCTGTTTTAGTAGAAATATCTGCAAATGCCCACGAACCGTTGCTGTAGTTTCCCCAAACCACCGCTCTATTTCTAAGAGATTTATCAGACTTTTTTACCTGTAGACTTAGAATAATATCATCAGTAAGATTCTCCATTGGGTCAGATAAATCTTTAGTTAAATCTCCTATTTGACAAACCCCATTCCCATCAAAATACATATACCAACCAGATTGCTGTAGTAAACCCATAATAAGGTCGTATGCAGAAGAAGGCCCAAGAGATGAGTTTTCTGATAATACTTGACCATTCCCAATTGCATTTATTGAATAAGTAACTCCAGCATCATTTAGAAATTTCTCTATCCAGTATCTTGTCATAGTTGGATAACTAAGGGTGTATACATCTGGAACAAAGAAATCTTCTAATCTTTTTGAACCGTCTTGTGCAGTAATGGTTCTTACTCCGGTTGTAGCTGCTTTTGAGAAATCTATTACATAGAATAAACCTACTTTTATACCATCTTCATAAACTTCTATTTCGTTCCAAGGATTGATTGTCATAGCTGTTTCATAATCTGTATCTACAGCTAAAGTTCCTATGCCAGAACAAATATCTAATGTCCTGGTATAATGTATAACTCTATGAATAATTTCTATTGAATTTAGTTTAATACTAATATTCAAAATTATCTCCTTAAATCAAAGGTAGTAGTATACCCACCTCTAGATAAATTATGCTCACACGAATAAGCATACCAGGTTCCACCGACATTTGTAATAGAATCCGCTATCTTTATAACATATCTGGCATGTAAAGAATGGTTTCCTTCTATTGTTATGTTTGCACTTTCTGTAAGTTTATTGTATAAATAAAGATTATAATCTGCACAATCTTGACATTCTGCTACAGTATCTATATAAGGAATTGCCGCCAAAATTATTTTATAGAAAATTTCTGGTGTTGTAGGAACTATTTGTTCTTGTGTATCTGTTCTTGGGTCGTAAGAAGTAGCACTAGATGCCTCTGCGTAAATTCCATTTCTCCCATAAACTACAACTTTATTTCTTAAATCCTTTTCATCTACTCTGTATACATAATCCATGATTTGTTCAAGAGGTATTGGATTAGCAACATTTACTGCTACATCTGGTGTATCATCTCCAGGCTGACCAGAAGCACCAGTCATAAGAAAAGGCTTTCTGTTTCTAAAATAGATGTTTCCATTATGGTCTGCCCAAATAGTCCATGTAACAATATCTGCAAGTTGTTTACAGATATCGTATACAGAAATCATATTTACTTCCACATCTGTATTCACCCCAAGAATAAAGAATGTGGCATCAAAATCTGTAAGAGTTAGCCCCGCTAAATCTAATAAATCTGTTACCAATTGTTCTAGATAAAATCCTCTTCTTTTGAAGGGAGTATTAGGATTAGATGAAACAATAAAATAATCGCTGGCTCTGATTAATTCATCATAAGCAGTTATTTCATACATACTCTTAGGAGTCTTTCTATCTATGTTTTTTACATATCCCTGAAATACTTGTGAATGATCTCCTACATACCCCATATCAATAGTAATTTGATCTCCAATATCTACTGATAAAGTTTCTGCATTTATCATAGCAATAGTGGAAGGAGAAGAATGGTTCTCTGTAATAACAACAGACTCTATTTTAGTAATCCCAGGGATACTACAATAAAGATTCTTTTTATTCACTAAATTTCCTCATATAATTCTATGTCTACATCGAATACAGGAGCAGTACAATCCTGAGTAATATCGAGAGTTTGCCAATATGCCCTATTTCTTTTAAAGGATAACGAACTAACTAAAACTGTTCTATTCTCAATATCTCCTGAAAGAGTAGTTGTAACTCCAGTAGTTCTCATTTCCCTAAGAGCATTTAAATTTGTTAAACCAACTACCTTACCGTTTATTTTTATAATTGGGTCATCCCAACCAAAAATATGATGAATAGTACCAGAAGTTAGAGGCTGTAGTCTAGCAATTTCTTGCTTAGATGTTTCATCCTCATCTATTACGTAAACTCGTGTTCCACCTAAAGTCCATGCCATATTTTCACCTATATTACACTATTCTTTGTATAAGTACTTTGAGCCGCAGTTAACATATCATCAGATAAATATCTCTTTATAGCGTTGGCTACCACTCTTCCATCTAACATTAAATTAGTAGAAGATGAAAGAGATAATTTAAAGTTCATAGATTGTTTAGATAAAGCACTAAGAGAATCTATCATATTTTTTAAGAAACTCGTTTCTCCTTCTTGGATACTGGGTATTTCCTGAGTACGAGGAACATCCCTATTATAGTAAGTGCTATATTCGGCTTCTGATACTCTGGTTCTATTTCTATCTCTTGATCTCTCTTGGTCATATTCCTCTAACCAATCAAAGTTAGTTTCTTTTTCTTCTGGAATTGGGTTCCTTCTTTCATTTTCCTTCATCCAATTATTTAGCCAAGAGAAATCACCAGTATTAGTGGGAGCAGTTTGAGCATTTGCTACTGCTAGTTGTGCCTCTGCTTTTAGTCTTTTTTCTTCCTCTTCTAGGAATCTTGAATAATTAGCTGTACCTCCAGCAGCTACGGATGCTTCCGTACCTGGGCCAGTCCCTATATCTCCTCCTTTCTCTCCTAATAATCCTAATGGAGCCTCGTTATATCCCCCACCACCTCCATCAGGAAAATAAGCAGCCGCTTGTGCGGGAATATAGAAAGATGCTTCAGTAGGTAGATTATAAATACCATCCAGTTGTTTTCTGCTAATTTCTACCAATTGGGACATTAATAAACTCATGATTTTATTATCATAAGTAAGATTCTGAATAGAACCGTCATCCATTACAACTAGTTGAGGTTCTTCTTTAGATACATAACCTTTTTCCTCTAATCTACTCTTCGTACCCTGGTAGTATTGTCTGGCGATATTAAATTTTTCTGCATCAAAGAAAGT
>Ga0316626_10000283_pt1 | contig 18940 bp, 16 predicted proteins | sample OWC_Aug_T1_C1_D5_FD_207656 | JGI IMG/M metagenome (GOLD analysis project Ga0316626, IMG submission 207656) | Wetland soil microbial communities from Old Woman Creek delta, Ohio, United States - OWC_Aug_T1_C1_D5_A | ecosystem: Environmental > Terrestrial > Soil > Wetlands | place: USA: Ohio...
ATCGCCGATACGGCCAATTTCACGCCCGAGAAGATCGAGACGCGCAGCGACCGCATGGGGCAGGTCTACCGTGCCAAGGTGCGCATCCTCGAGGGAGTGGAACGCTTCCAGCCGGGAACCGAAGGGAACGTCTACCTTGCGGAGCAAGGAACTGAATAGGGCAAAAGGCAAATGGCAAAAGTTGAGCAGGCGCTTCCGAGCGCGTACCCCAGTCGAGAGGCGCGCTTGTGCAGAATCGGTTCCACCTTTGCCTTTTGCCTTTTGCATTTTGCCTTTTGACTTTTTCGCGGCATGGCCGGTGACGATCGAGCAACATCTTTCCACGAGCCCGCGATCGTGTTGCGTCAGCTCGACAAGCGCTACGGCTCACGCCGGGCGCTGGCGGGAATTGACCTGACGTTGGACGGACAGCAGATCGTCGGCATCGTCGGTCCCGACGGCGCGGGCAAGACCACGCTGCTGCGCGTGCTCGCGGGCCTCCTCGAGATCGACGCCGCGGAAGCGACGGTCCTCGGCTACGACCTCCGCGGTGACGTCACCGCGCTCAAGGCGCGCACCGGATACGTGCCGCAAGCGTTCAGCCTGCATCGAAATCTGTCCGTCGCCGAAAACCTCCGCTTCACCGCGCGCCTGCATCGCCTGCCCGCCGCCGAGTTTGCGGAGCGCGCGGAATCGTTGCTCGCTCGCACCGAGCTGGCGCCCTTTGCCGATCGCCCCGCCGGTGCGCTCTCCGGTGGCATGAAGCAGAAGCTCGCCATCGCCAACGCGCTGCTCACCAAGCCGGCCCTCCTGTTGCTCGACGAGCCCACCGCTGGGGTCGACGTCGTGGCGCGCTCGGAGATCTGGAACATGCTCGTGCACGAGTGCCGCGAGGCGCTGATCGTGATGAGTACCGGCTACCTCGACGAGGCCGCGGCGTGCCACCGGCTCGTGTATCTCGACGGCAGCCGCGTGGTCGCGACGGGGACGCCAGAGGAGTTGCGGCGCACCGTCACGTTGACCCTCTACCGTGCCTGGGGCGACGATCCGCGCCGTATTGCGCGGGCGGCTCGCGAGCTGCCATACGTGACTGCGGCACGCGCGTCCGGCGCCTTCGCCCGCATCGAGGTGGCACTGACCCCCACCCTCACCACCCGGCGAGTCATTGACGACCTCGCCGCGCTGTCCGACGCGGGGGTCTGGTTCGTCGAGGAAGTTCCGGTCGACATGGAGTCCACGTTGCTGGCACTGGCACGCCACCGCCCGCAAGGAGAACACCAGGCGTTCCGCAATTCGACGCGGGGACACGCCAGTGAGTTAAGCTCCGGCACACCGCAGCAGCCCCCACGGACCGAGGCCCAGAACCTCCTCTCCCGCATTGCCCGCGGGAGAGGACTGAGGTGAGGGTCCCGATTTTGACGCTCGCACAATCCCTTGTGGCTCAACGCTTTTTCAACAATGAACCCCCTCACCCTAACCCTCTCCCCGCGGAAATTCGGAGAGAGGGAAAGTCTCCCTGCGGCTCCGGGAGAAAGATCGGCGTCAGCTTAGCTCACTGGCATTGGACTTAGATGGCGATCATCAAGACGGACGGTCTCACGAAGCGCTTCGGCGATTTCACGGCCGTCGATCATCTCTCGATCAGCGTTGAACCCGGATCGATCTTCGCCTTTCTCGGCGCCAACGGCTCCGGGAAGAGCACCACGATCCGCATGTTGATCGGCGTTCTGCGTCCCACAGCCGGTCGGGTCGAGGTGGATGGGGTCGACGTGATCAGTCAACCGCGCCGGGTACGCGATCGGATCGGGTATATGGGCCAGAAGGTGAGTCTCTACCAGGGCCTCTCGCTGCGAGAGAATGTCGAGTTTTATGCCGGTCTCTTCGATCTCGCCGGAAACCAGCTGGAGCGCCGCTGGGGCGAGCTGCGGGAGCGGTTCGAGCTCGGCGACGCGGAAACCGAGAAGGCCGATGATCTGCCGGCCGGTGTTCGGCAGCGCGCCGGCCTGGCGCTCGCCACGCTGCACCGCCCGCGCCTGCTCTTTCTCGATGAGCCGACCGCCGGGGTCGACGTCCATCACCGCGGAGTCTTCTGGGATCTCATCCAGGACGAGGCGGCCGCCGGCGTCACCGTCTTTGTCACCACGCATTTCCTCGAGGAGGCCGACTTCTGTGACTGGGTGGCGTTCATCAACGCCGGCCGACTGATCGCCAATGCCGAGCCGAGCGCGCTCCGCCAGCGTTACTCCGATGGGTATCGGGTGGAAATCGACCTGCCGGCCGCCGAGCGTGCGCCGGCCATGACCTGGCTCACCCAGATCGGCGACCGGATCGAAGCGACGCCGACCGGCTTGCGGCTGACGCTCCCGATCCTGGACGCGGAGGCGCTCGCCGCGCTCGATCGCGTCCGCGCCAGCTGCGCGGACGCGCGGGTTCGAATCGAACAGGCGCCGATGACGGACGTGTTTCACCGTCTCGTCGCCACCACCCCGTAGTCAAGTACAGAGCGAGGCTATGCGCATGATTCAAGAACGCTGGTTCGGACCATGAGCTGGCGGCGGCTGCGCACGCTGATGCGCCGCGAGGCGCAAGCCACGCTGCGGGATCCGTTCACGATGGCGATCCTCATCGCCGTTCCGCTGGCGGCGCTCATGGTCTTCGGCTTCGTGCTCTCGACCGAGGTCAAGCACCTCGCGCTGGGAGTCCACGATGCGAGCGGAACCAGCGCCAGCCGGCGGCTCGTTGGCGAGCTCGCCGCCCAGGGCGCATTCGAACCCCGACCGTACGCCACGCGCGCGGAGCTGGATCACGCGCTCGTGTCTGGATCCATCAGCGTTGCCATCGTCATTCCCCCGGATTTCGACCGTCGGATGGAAGCCCCGACGCGGAACGGACGCCCGGCCGTGCAAGTGATCTACGACGGCGGCGAGGCGGTGCTGGCGGGAAATGCGGAGGGCTACCTGCGCAGTCTCGTCGCGGCGACCGCAGCGGACCTCGACCGAGGAGACGGCGCGTCACCGCGCCAGCGCCGGAGTGCGGGTGGGGTTGAGGTCGTCACGCGGTCGGTCTTCAACCCACGCCTGGATGGGAAACCGTTCATGGTCGCCGGGACGTTCGGCTTCGTGCTGTCGTTTCTCACTGTTCTCATTACCGCGGTGTCGATCGTCAACGAGAAGCTGTGCGGGACCTTCGAGCAGCTGCAGGTCACTCCCGCCACGTCACTCGAGATCCTGCTGGGGAAGATCCTGCCGCTGGGGGCGGTGTTCGCGTTCGATGTCGTGCTCATGGCACTCGCCGCCGGCTTCGTCCTGGGCGTCTGGCCAGTCGGCAGCATGCCGTTTTTCGTGACGGTCTCCGCGTTCTACGTGCTGGTATCGCTCGCCCTCGGGCTCATCATTTCCGCCACGTCGTCAACCGCCGCGGAGGCGGTGCAGAAGACGGTGCTGCTCAGCATCCCCCTCGTCCAACTCAGTGGCTTCGCGTTCCCGATTCGCAACATGCCGCGGCCGGTGCAGTGGGCGAGCGAGTTTTTCCCAGCCACCCACTACATCCGCATCAGCCGAGCCATCTACCTGCGCGGCGAGGGCCCTGTCGCCCTGCTGCCCGAGCTCGCCCTGCTCCTGCTCTTCGGCGTTCTGCTGATGGCCTTTGCCCTCCGGCGCATCGAACAACGCGGATGATGAAACATAACTTCTGGAACAACGTCGCGGCGGTGGCGTACAAGGAGGCCAGCGTGCTGCGCCACGACCGTGCGATGATCGCCGCCGTGGTTGTCCAGCCGGTGGTGATGCTGCTGCTGTTCGGCCTGGCGCTCTCGAACAAACCGGCCAACGTTCCCTGGGCCGTCCTGGATCGGAGCCAGACAACGGTGTCCCGGCGGTTGGTCCAAGATATCCAAGCCACCGGCTACTTCCTCCCATCGCGGCCGGTCACGAGCTACGACGCAGGCGACGCGTTGCTCAAGCGGGGGGACGCGCTCGCCCTTCTCGTCATCCCCGAAAGCTTTCGGCGCGACGTCGAAGGTCGCCACCCGCAGGTGCAGCTACTCGTCGACGGCAGCGACCCGCTATCGGCGTCACGCGTCAGCAGCTACATTGGACAGATCGCCGCCAGCTTCGAGGTCACGAAGGCACCACCAGCCGGCGGCGCGCGACCCACGTCCCCAGCGCGCCCCGCGGGCCTGATCGATGTCCGCCAGCGATTCTGGTTCAACCCGACCCTGAGCGATCGTGTCTTCTTTCTGGCCGCCCTAGGCGGCATGCTGCTGACCAACCTGTGTCTGTCCGCCATGAGCCTCGGCCTGGTGGCCGACCGCGAGGCCGGGACCTACGAGCAGATGCTGGCGCTGCCGACGACGGCGCTGGAGCTCGTGGTCGGCAAGCTCGTCCCGTACGTCGGCGTGGCCTATCTCGTCCTGCTGTTCGCGACGGTCGCCACGGGGGTCGGTTTCGGCATCTGGCCGCACGGAAGCTGGTTCACGCTGCTCGTCGTAACGCTGCCGTTCGTGCTCGCCTCACTCGCGGTCGGGGTCTTCGTCTCCACCTTGGCCCACACGTCGGCACAGGCGGTGTTCATCTCGGTGTTCTTCATCATGCCGTCGTTTGTGCTCTCCGGGGTGATGTTTCCCTATCAGTTCATGCCCGACGGTGTCCGGCACATCGGCGCGATGTTTCCGCTGCGCTGGTACCAGATTGCCCTGCGGCGCATCCTCGAACGGGGCGCCGGGTTCCTCGACGTCATGGTCCCGTTTCTCATCCTGGTCGCGATGGTCGCCATCGTGATGACCGGCATCCGACGCCGCATGAAGCCGCGGCTGGGATGAGAAAGACGACAGAACACAGACAACAGAACACAGACAACAGAACACAGACGTCCATGTCTGTGTCTGTTGTCTGACGTCTGTTGTCTCGCTAGCCCTTCGGCTTCAAGGCGGCGTCCACCATCTCCTTGATGCCGTCGAAGCTGCGGTTCGCCACGCGCTTGCCGTTCACGAACAGCGTCGGCGTGCCAGTGACCTGTGCCTGCTCCGCAAGCTTCATCTCCTCGTTGACCTGGGCCTGCACTTCGGGGGAATTCATGTCCTGTTCGAACTTCGCCATGTCGAGACCGATCTCCTGCGCATACTTCTTGAGGCTCTCGAGATCCAAGGCCTTCTGGTTGGCGAAGAGCTTGTCGTGCATCTCCCAGAACTTGCCCTGCTTGTGCGCCGCCAGCGTTGCCTTGGAGGCGTTCATGGCATTCTGGTGAATCCGGACGAGCGGAAACTGCTTGAAGACGAACTTCACTTCCTTCGGGTACGCTTTCAGAACTTGGTCCACCAAACTGGGGACCTGGGCGCAGAACGGTCACTGAAAGTCCGAGAACTCCGCGAGGACCACCGGCGCGTCCGCTGGTCCTCTGAACGGGGAGTTCCCGGCCGGAATGTTGAACACCCGATTCGGATCGGGCTGTTGCGGCCCCGCCGGCGCTGCCGGCCTGGACGCCATCTGCTCCACCTTCTTCTCGATGTCGGCGAGCTTCGCCCGGATCTCACGTTGCCCGTCGCGAATCTCCCGGAGATCCTCCGGGCTCGCTCCGCAGGCGGCGAGAAGCGCCACCAGACTCATGCCAAATACCCTTCGCATTCTGTCCCCTTTCGATTGTGATCTGCCCGCGGGCCGCCACGACGATCCGGGGCGGTTCTGCGCGGTGATTCCTTATAAGCCGCAGAACACTGGCGAAACAAGGGGCGAATCGAATTACTGGACCGAGCGATTTGGCGATTGAGCCAGCGAGCGACTAGTATACGGTCAATCGGTCCGAGCTTCATGGAGCAGGCGTATCTCCCGACCCTGACGAGAACACCGCGTCACCGCGCTAGGCGCGCTCGAAGGGTCCCCGCATTCGCCTGGTGAGGGCAAGTGTCCGCTGCGTTGTCCGGCATCCGCATCATCGAAGTCGCCGACGAGAGCGGCGTGTACAGCGGCAAGCTGCTCGCGGACCTGGGGGCCGAGGTCATCAAGGTCGAAGCGCCGGGCGGTGATCCGACACGGAGCATCGGTCCCTTCTACGGCGAACGGCCGGGTCCCAACCGCAGCCTGTTCTTCTGGCATTACAACACCAACAAGCGCAGCGTCGAGCTCGATCTCGAACGTGCTCACGACCGCGATCGGCTGGCGCAGTTGCTGGCCACCGCCGATGTCCTGCTGACCACCGGAACCCCCGCGGGATGTGCCAGCCGCGGGCTCGACTACGCGACGCTTGCGACGCGCCATCCGCACCTGATCGTTGCGGCCATCAGCCCCTTCGGGCAGAGCGGCCCGCGCTGCGAGTGGAAGAGCTGCGACACGGTGGCGCAGGCGCTGGGCGGCATGGTGTTCGTCAATGGTCACCCCGATGAACCGCCCCTGCGCTCGTTTGGCCTGCAAGCGTATCACAGCGCGTCGACCTATGCGGCCATCGGCGTGATGCTCGCCCTGCTCGCACGCGCCCGCACCGGGTACGGCCAGCACGTCGACGTGAGTCTGCAGGAATGTGTGGCGGCCACCGTCGAGCACGTCAGCGGGTTTTTCCAGCAGACGGGAGAGATCCAAGTGCGGCGCGGCACCCTGCACTGGAGCCGCTATTTCCGCGTTGGCAGGTGCCGCGACGGCTATGTGCTCCACTGCAGCCTGGGCGACTGGACGTCGTTGGTCGAGTGGCTCAAGGCAGAGGGGAAGGCGCAGGACCTGGTGAGCCCGGAATGGGACGATTTCGAATACCGCAAGCGTCGCTGCGAACATCTCTTCGACGTCCTCGACGCATGGGCCAAGGGCCATACGGTTGCGGAGTTGGTGGAAGGCGCCCAGCTGCGTCGCATTCCGTACGCGGCGCTGCAACCGATCGAGGCCCTCGCCGACGACGCGCAGCTCCAGGCGCGCGGCTTCTTCGTCCCCGTGCATCATGAGGAGCTCGGCCGTACCTTGACCTATCCCGGTGCGCCGTTCGTTCTCGGCGCATTGCACCGTCCGTGGCGGCGGGCGCCGTTGGTCGGGGAGCACAATGAACCCTCACCCGCACCCTCTCCTTCGAAAACTGGGGCGGGGCGGCGGCCGGCGGTGAGTTCTCGTCCATTTTCATTGTCTTCAGACGACCGCCAGGTCATGGGCACTCCCGCGGGCAATGCGGGAGAGGGACACAAGGGAAAATCGACGGTCTCGAACGCGGGAATCCAAGGCGCGGGGATAGCGCCACCCAACCTGGATACCCGCCCCACGCTTCCGCGGGGGCAGGCTTTCCGCGGGTATGACGGCGCTGAGCCCGCGACTTCTCCCCCCGCTCCGACTTCCTCTGCAAAGGTCCCAGAGGCAGAGGGGGAAAGACGGGAACGGGTGCTCGACGGCGTCCGCGTCCTCGATTTCACCTGGGTGGTCGCGGGTCCGGTGGCGACGCGGATTCTCGCCGACCACGGCGCCGAGGTCATCAAGATCGAACGGCGCGACTCGCTCGACTTCGGCAGCCGGCGTGGCGGCCTCACCGGCAATCTCAACCGTGGCAAGCGCAGCCTCGTCATCAACATGGCCGATCCCCGCGGCGTCTCCCTCGCCCGCGATCTCGCGCGCCGCGCCGACGTGGTGATCGACAACTTCAGCAGCCGTGTGATGGCGAACTGGGAACTCGACTACCCGCGACTCCGCGCCGTCAGGCCGGACATCATCGCCGTCAGCATGTCCGGCTTCGGTCACACCGGGCCGCAGAAGGACCATGTCAGCTACGGGCCGACGCTGCAGGCGCTCTCGGGTTACACGCTGCAGATGCGGCATCCCGGCCGCGAGCCCGCCGGCTGGGGCTTCTCATACTCGGACATGGCCGCTGGGTACAACGCGGCACTCGCCGTGCTCGTCGCCCTGTGGCACCGGCAAGAAACGGGCATGGGCCAGTTCATCGACGCGTCCCAGTTCGAATCCGTCACTGCGCTGATCGGAACGCCCCTGCTCGAACTGCTCGTGAACGGCCGGGTGACTGCGGCGCTGGGCAACCGCTCTCCCGAGCGACCCGCTGCGCCGCACGGCGTCTATCGCTGCCGCGACCGTTGTGATGACGGTCCCGCCGGCGACCGCTGGTGCGCCATCTGCATCTTCACGGAAGACGAGTGGCATCGCTTCGTCGACGCGATCGGACGGCCGCCGTGGACGGCCGCGCCGCGGTTTCGCGCGCTGGCGGACCGCCTCGCCCACCAAGACGAGCTCGATGCCCTGGTCGAAGCATGGACCCGCGAACACGACCCCGAGACCATCATGCACCGGCTGCAGCAGGCGGGCATCGCCGCTGGCCTGGTGGCGAATGCGAGGGACCTCTGTGTCCGCGATCCACAGCTGCAAGCGCGCCGCCACTGGGCCACCGTCAACACCCCGGAGGGCGAGACCGCAGCCTTCGACGGCGTCCCGGCCCGCCTGTCGGCCACGCCCGGCTTCGTCGCCGCCCCCGGCCCCCTCTTGGGGGAAGACAGCGACGAAGTCTTGCAGAGCATCCTCGGATTGGAGCAGAGTGACCTCGACCGGTTACGCCAGGACGGAGTGATCACGTAGGTGTTAGCCCTAGTAGGTGCTCAGGTGTCAGTTTCGGAGCTGACTGGCGCCTGACACCTGGAACCTGATAGGGGAATGACCATGCCGCGGGATTTCAAGACCATCCTCTGCCCCACCGACTTCTCAGAGGCCTCCTACGATGCGCTGGCGTACGGGCTGCGCTTCGCCAGGAATTCCGACGGCACCATCATCGTGACCCACGTGATTCACGTGCCGGCGGGCGACCTGTTGGGCGAGGAGGTCTACACGCTCAACTTCCAGGAGGCCCAGCAGCATGTCATGGAACGACTGCAGGAGGTGCAAGCCGAACAACTGAAGGGCTACCCGAAAGTCGAGATGCTGGCCTTGATCGGCGACCCGGCGGAGGAGGTCATCAGTCTGGCGCACACCCGGAAAGTCGATCTCATCATCTGCGCCACCCACGGCCGGTCGGGCTTGTCGCACCTGGTCATGGGCAGCGTGGCCGAGAAGATCATCCGGCACGCCCCGTGTCCGGTTCTGGTCATAAGGGCCGGGGTCGAGTAGCGCAGCGTCGCGTCAGGTTGCCACGTCCCCGCGTCCCTGCATCCCCGCGTCGGTCCGGGTGCCGGCGGACAGCGGCGAACTCATTTCGGCGTCCGCCGCGGGCTCAGGCACTGGCGACGGGGCGAGCCGCTGTCCGATCACTTCGTGATGCGCGCGCGACACCTCGGCTCCGGACAGGACGATCAGCCAGCCCACGTAGATCCACGCCAGCAGAATCGGCAGCTGCCAGAGCGCGCCATAGACCGCGCTGAAGCGCACCAACCGGATGACGAAGGTCACGTAGGTCCACTGCGCCAGCTGCCACAGCGTCCCGGCCACGATCGCTCCGAAGATCGCCGAACGGGCGCGCACGGTCGTGTTCGGCAACCCGGTATAGATCAACGTGAAGCCAAACCACAGCAGGGCGTACGGCGCCACGCGCAGCGCGATGAGGACAACATCGCCCAGATAGAGCGAATCGAAGAACGCATACGTGCGCGTGCCGGGCTGCAGCACCGCCGTGAGCGCGAGGGTCATGAGGAGCAGCAACGGCGCCAGCACCGCGACCTTAGTGTACGCGCTCAGCTTGCGCCAGAACGGCCGGCCGGGCACGCCGCCCCAGATGATGTTGAAGCACATCTCGGCGTTGCCGAGAATGCCGAAGACCGCCAGCGTCGCCGCGAACGCACTGAGCACGCCCACCGCGCGCACATTCGTCTCGTCGATGAAGTGGACGATCTGCTTTGCGACCTCGGGGGACCCAGCCCCGATGGTACTCACCACGTACGGCGTCAGGCCCCGATGCAGGCCGACCCCCTTGAGCAGCGCAAACACGGCACACAACAAGGGCACGAGGCCGATGAGGGTGTAGTACGCCAGGGCCGCTCCCCATTGAATACACTGGTGGCGGAAGAACCGCACCAACGCGAGCGGCAGCGCGGCAATCGGACCCGGAATCCAGCGGTACTCGACGAGCGACGCCGCCATCGTTTCGACTGTCCAGGCGTTCGGCTGGGGCTGCATGGTTGAATGGAACCTCAGGCCGACCGGCAGAGATCCAGGACGAACGCTTCGAGCAGGAGGCGGGGGTCACCGCGCGAGCTCTTGAACTTGATGTCGAGCTCGTGCAGGGCGAGGACCGCGCGCCGCAGGACGGCACCGTGCATACGGCTGGCGTGTTGCACGCTTTGATAGAGAGCGTAGGGATGCAGCCCGCCAAACGCCTCGCGCTGCTCGTCGCTGAGAAGGGGGAGGAGACGGTCGCGGAAATCGGCAAACGGCACGCGGGGATTCCACTTCCCGGCGAACGTGTCGGTCAGACAGTCGCGGGCGAGCAACAGCAATCGCAGCTCGCGGGCGATCAGCGCGAGCAGACGCAGCGGATGATCGCCCTGCTCGAACAACGCGCGCAGGAGGCGCACGGCGACCGCCGGTTGACGCTGTGACAGCGCGCGGGTGAAATCGAAGATCCACGATCCACTTAGGTCGCGGAAGGAGGCCCGCACGTGGTCGTCGTCGATGACGCTCGCTTCGCCGGCATACAGACAGAGCTTCTCCAGCTCCATGTGCAGCGCGCCGGGGTCCGTCCCCGCGCGCTGGAGAATGAGCCGCTGCGCTCCCGCGGTCAGCCGTTTACCCACCGCCGTCATCGTCTGCCCCACGAGCGCATCCACACTCTCCGCCGTGAGCGCGCCGCTCCGCTCGCGGGAGAGGGCGAACTCCAGCACCGTACCGACCTCGCGGACGACATTCACGATCCGCTTGCGACGGTCGACGGTCGAGGCCGTGAACAGCAGCACCGCGTTGGGCGGCATGCCCGCGCGCAGGAAGTCCTGCAGCAGTCCGCTCTCGTCACGGTAGTCGCCAACGCTCAAGTTGCGCTCCATACAGTAGGCGCGGATGGCCTCGAGCGTCCCACGCTCGTCACGGCTGGCGGAACGCCCGAGCAGCTCGGCCGTCGCGCTGTCCGGCAGCTCGCCCCAGTCAACCCCAGTGAATCGCTCCTGGCTCCAGCCGGCCATCGCGGCGAGCGTCAGCAGCTTGTCGGCCGCCTCGGCATGCCGGTCGTCACTCCATGCCGTCAACACCGCCGCGGTGATCTCCGAACGTTTTTCGCTGGAGAGAAACAGCGAGGACTCCCGGACCCAGATGACCTTGATCCCGGGAAACAAGCCGGGGGTTCGGAGGCTGTCGAGGATCGGCCCGACGGCCGCCACCCGCCCGTCGTACGTCTCCACGTTCAGGCTGCGGCGTTGCGGCGGCACCAGAACTTCGATCAAGCGCCGCGCCACCGACTCGGTCTGGAACGGCTCGCCGATGGCGAGGTAGACGGGGCTGGGACGTTTGCTCGCCTCGGAAAGGAGCCGGTCAATGTCTTGCGTGGTCACCAGAAACTCCGATGCGACGGATGGCCGAACGGATCGTCACCCGTGTAAAGCGCAATGCCAACGGAAGGTAAAGCCTGCCGCTCGCGCGCGGCGACGGCGGGTGTGCGTCAAATTTTTGGGGAAGGTGCGGTGGACCTCCGTGGCGCAGTTCAGCTTTCCTCTCCCGCATCGCTGGCGGCAGAGGGACAGATAGGCTCTCGCTTCATCACCCACAAATTTGGCGCACACCCGGCGACGGCCCGCCGGTTGTTCGACGCCGTACGAACGGGCAAGAGTACGGCATGCGCCCCCGGTCACATGGGCTGCCGCGCCTCCACGACATCGACGCGGTGGTGTTCGATCTCGATGGCGTCCTCGCCGACTCGGAGACCATCCACTTCCGCGCCGCCAACCAGGTGTTGAGCCGCCACGGCGCGGCGATTAGCGAGGACGACTTCCGCGTGTTCATCGGCCTGAGCGAGAAGGCGTCCTGGCAGGCATGGCAGCGGCGCTACCGGCTTCCCGAGACGATCGACCGGCTGGTCGAGGCGAACATGCAGGCGCAGCTGCGAGAGATCGCCGCCGGTGTGCCCGCGATTCCCGCGGCGGTCGAGCTGGCGCGCCGTCTCCACGCCTCCGGTGTGCGCTTGGCCATCGCCTCGTCATCGACCCGGCCGTTCATCGACGCTTTGCTGGCGGCCATCGGCCTCGATGCCGTGTTTGCCGTGCGGGTCTCGGGAGAGGATCCAGACATCCGCGAGGGCAAGCCGGCACCCGACGTATACCTCGCCGCGGCGGCGCGGCTCGGGGCTCAGCCCGGCGCCTGCGTCGCCATTGAAGATTCTGCCCCGGGAGTCACAGCCGCCAAGCGCGCTGGCATGACCTGCATCGCCGTCCCCAACCGCTGGACCGCGCACCAGAACTTCTCCGAGGCGGATGCGGTGTTGCAGAGCCTGCGATACTTTCCGCTGCTGGTGCTGTAGCCCCGCCTGCCCCAACCCCGTCCGCTCCTGTCGCCGCGTCCCCGCGCCCACGGTAAAACCGCGGCATCAATTTGCCGCCTGTTACAGAAGTGTCGCGCGCTTCGTTTTTCCTGGGATTCATGCCGCCGGACCGAACCAGGTTGCGCGGCTCATCGTCCAATTGCCGAGCCGCACGCTGGTTTGGCTCGCTGGCACGAGCCCTGCTCAGCTCGATGGTCGGCGCGTCCGCGCTTTGACGGACATGACAGCGGATTGCCGCATGAATCAACGCCCGCCATGGAGTTGCGTGGCAGACAGAATGACCAGGAACAACGCAAAGGGATTCACGTTCATCGAGTTGCTCGTGGTCGTGGCGGTTCTGGGCGTTCTCGCCGCCGTTGCCATCGCACAATTCGATTCCTATCGGCAGAAAGGCTACGACGCCCGCGCGAACCACGACCTCCGCACCGCCGCGACGGCGGAAGAAGCGTACTTCGCTACCACGAAAAGCTACGTTTCTGGAGCGCTGGTGACCGGATTCCTGCCCGGTTTCGTCCTCTCGGCAACCGTGAGTGGAACGATGACCGGCACCAACAACGACCACCCGACCTTCTCCGGTACCTCCACCTCGGTCAGCGGCACCGGCAAGACGTTCACCTACGACAGCGCCGCGGGCGGGATGATGAATTAGGCGGGTCGGCCGCCGCTCGCCGAACCAGCAACAGGCGACCCCCGTCATCGCGATTGACCTGCGCCGCCGTTTCCTTCCTCGCGTATCTGTACTAGCCGTGCAGATCGAGGCAAGCGCAGCGGTGGAGACTGACCGGACATTTGGTGGCGTGACGGTGCTCGTTGGTGAGCGCAACGGGAAATACCCTCATGGCAACTCCATTCTCGTGCGTGGCCGTGACGCGCGGCTGATCATGGATCCGTCGCTCGCGGTCGTCGCCCGGGCGGCCGAACTGCGCGGAGCGGCCGACCTGGTGCTGTTGAGCCACGTGCACGAGGATCACATCGCGGGCATGTCGCTCTTTCCCGATGCCGCCGTGCACGCCCACTCGGCCGATCTGACGGGGCTGCGTAGCTTGGACGGCCTGATGCAGATGTACGGCGCTTACGCTGAGGAAGGGTCGCTGGCGGCGGCGACGCGCGCATACGTTACGGAGACCTTCCACTATTGCGCGCGCGCGGACGCGCAGGGCTTCGAGAACGGGGCGGTTTTCGATCTCGGCGGCTGCCAGGTGCGGGTCTTCCACACGCCCGGCCACACGCGCGGGCATTCGGCGCTGCTCGTTGAACCCGAGGGCATTCTCTTTCTCGGGGATATCGACCTCACCAGCTTTGGCCCTTATTACGGCGACGCGTGGTCGGACCTGACCGACTTCGAACGCTCGCTTGAACGACTGCGCGGGATCGAGGCCCGCACGTGGGTCTCGTTTCACCAGGCCGGAATCGTGGAGGACGCCGGCGACTTCGCGGCCAAGCTCGCCGCTTTTGCCGCCAAGATCCGCGCCCGTGATGAGGCTATCGTCGCGTTTCTCGAGGAACCCCACAGCATCGACGAGATGGTCGCCCACCGCTTCGTCTATCGCCCCGACGCCCAGGTTCCGTACCTCGACGCCGTCGAGCAGCGCATGATCACCCAGCACCTCTCCCGTCTTGTCGCGCAGGGTCGCGTCGCCGAGGTCGAACCGGGGCGTTACCGCTGTGCCGCCGGCTAACCTTGGCTCAGAACTGATACGTCAGGCGGACGAGCGACTCCGAGCGTCCCCGGTTCAACCCGCCGATACTCCACGACTCGAAGGCCGGCGCGCCAGCGGCCGCGAGAAAGTAGTTCTGCCCGACACGTATGATGATGCGGTTCGTCAAAAAGTAGTCGAGCGTCCAGCCGGCGTACATATTGAAGCTGTTCACCGGATCGAGCCCGTACTGGACCGTCGGCACGATACTGCCGCCGGCGTAGATCGTACTCACCAGCAGGGTGCAGATCGCCTCCCAGTGCCGTATGTTGTCCCGGCTGGGGATCGATGGGTCGACGTTGCCGATGAAGGTCGGCTCTCGGTCGAGCAGGTAATGCCAGAAGAACTGGCCGGTGATGAAGAAGGTGCTCGTCCGATTCAGCGAGCGGATCCAGGTCGGGCGATCGAACGCGATCATCCCTTTCCACATGTCGCGCTTCGTCACGCCCCACAAGAGGCCGGGCAGGATGGGGGACGGCTTGGCCGTGTCGGTGAACGGAACGCCGAAATCGTAGACCGTCTCCAGCCGAAAGACTGCCTGGGTGTATTCCTCTTCGGAGTAGTTGAGTGAAAAGCCGGCGGTGTGGACGTAGGGCGCAATGAACTCGAGGGGCGCCTGGCCGCGGAGGAGAGCGTCGGTGGCCTCGGTGGGATCCAGGATCGCCCGCGTTGGGGCATAGTTGGTGCCGTCATCGCCCGCCCAGCGCTGGTAGAAGTAATTCAGCGTGAACTGCACGCCTCCCGGCGCCACCGCGCTGAACCGGACGCCCACCTGGCTGTTGTCCCCGGGGGTGCGGTGGTAGTCACCTTGGATGAACAGACGGCCCTTGTACAGCCCATTGGGAAAGGCCGCGAGCGGGTTCGACGCGGGAATGCCCCATGGATTGTCCGGCATGAACCCTTGCTTCGCCGGTCTCCAGTCGCCGGGGTTCCAGTAGGCCTCGACGAAGGCATCGCTCAACGGGCCGACCTGACCGAAGTGCCAGAGACCCTTGACCATCCACAGCGGCAACCGCAGGTCATCCCAGGACTCGTAGACCTGGTGCCAAGTCAGATCGAGCGGATTGGCGCGGTCGAGCATGCGGAAGCTGTCGGTCTCACCCCACACGATCTGCTGCTTGCCGAGTCGCAGGATCAGCGGAACGTCACGGAATTCCAGATCGACGTACGCCTCACGCAGGTCGTTCTCGTATTTCCTCCCGCGGCCCGTGTCGGCCGACAGGTCGTCGAGACTGCCGGTCGGCTGGCGCAGGATGTCGTACAAATTGCCTCCGGGCGCGATGTCGTATGCCGAATCGTAGACGCCGCGATAGAGCACGTAGAGGTTCCCGGCCGCCAGCCAGGGGAGGTCCAGGTAGCCGGCGAGCTTGCCCTTGTCGATCATGCGGTAATCCAGCCGCAGGCGGAGGGTGTTGCGGTTCTGGATGAACTTGAACGTGTCGATGTCCGGATGTCGGAGCAGTGTTTGCGACTGCACGTTTCCGGAGACCTGGAACGGGCCGTACGCGGGTAGGGCGCTCGCCGTTCCGGTCGAAACGAACAGCAACGAGAGGCCGCAAGCGATCCGGCGCAGCATGGACTCCCCCTTTCCTCAGCGGCTCGACCCGGTCAGATAGCCGATGGCGAAATGCGACTCGCGGATGCCGGTTTTCTCCGAGCCGACGTTGAAGAACTCCTCTTCTCCCGTCGGCGAGTGCTCGGTCGGGGTCCACGAGCGCGTCGCATGTTGCAGCTGTATGTCCACCATGATGAAGCTCGGATTGAACAGCTGCTCGTCGGGGTACACCGTCACGCTCGGGTTGGATGAGGGGCGATCGACGGAGCGCCACTGGTTGATCAACGTCTTCCAGAGATTGCCCGCCCTGTCGTACGCGTCCATGTAGAGCACCCACATCGTCTCCTGGTCGATGTACAGGACCCGTTTCGAATACGCATACTGCGGAAGGCTTGAGGCTCCCTCGACGACGTACACCTTGCGCGGTTCCCAGTCGTCGCAGAACGCGAAATCACCGGCACCCGGACACCACTGCACCGGGCTGTGGCGGGCGTGAAACACGCCGAGCATGGTCTTCTCGCCGAGGAAGCGCCACGTACCCCAGGCAATGGAGCCCGAGTATCCGGCATAGCTGTCCGCGTCGATGTCCTGCCCGAACACGGAGTCGCTCCGCTGCGCCGACGACACGCGCCGGACACGACGCAGTGTGGGCAGGTAGAGCCAGGTGTCGTCCGCCTCGCCTGGATCGAGATACCGATAGCCGAGCTGGCCCACGCCCTTGAGATCCAGGGGCTCGAGAACCGGTCCGGTCAGCTCCTTGAAGCGGAGCTTCTGGGGATTCGGCAGTTCCGGCTTCGGATCGACGTACAGGCGGCCGTTGAAGAACAGCCGGGCGTTTTGCTGTATCAGATACCGGCGTTCTATGGTCAGCCCGGTCTCGGCCAGTGGTCCCGTATCGGCAAGGAAGTTGCGCCACAGGTAATCGTCCGAGTAGTACGGCCGGTAGTAGTAGTTCCACATAATCTTGATGGCCGCCGCCGGATCGGAGGGGTCGATGGTGGGGAACGGCTCGCCGGCAACGTAGCCTTCCAAGTTGGTGCCGTCTTTGGAGAGGTGGACCTGCCCGGAGTATTGCTCGGTGGCAGTGACGTACGCCTTGGGCAGCTCGATTTTCTTGTACGGCGCCACCGTGAGGTTCATCCCGTGCTGGATGCACCACATCACCCCCGGAGACACCTGATCAGCGATGCGCTCGGCATTGGCTGCGGTAATCACCTCCCCAGGTTCGACCGCCGACACCGATGCGGCTGCCGCCAACAGAAAGCATGCCGAGATCAGCCGCAAGGGCGTCGACCAAACACGCCAGCCACCGCACGCGCTCTGCGCAGGTCCCAGTCGTGTCATTGTTCCGACCTGCATAGCTCCCTCCCTGTTCCGACGTGGGGCCCTGTCGCAACCGACACAACAGTTGCCCCCACCCGTCCGACGTCGCAGTCCAACCGCGCGCTCAATAGCATTTCGTCTCAACGGAACAAAAGGCTGAACCATCGATTCCGACCATGGGGGTCAGCCTGCCGGCGGACACCGATCACTTATCCCTTTTCCCCGGTCGATGGCCGAAGGCAGCTCTCGTGAACTTTCCGCACCCGTTCCGCCATGGTCTTTGCCCATGAACCGGCGGGTAGCCCTTGTACACGTGAACGACGCGCAGGGGAGAAGCCATCGAGCCCCACGCTCATGCCCATGGCCTTCGCCCTCGCAAGGGATTCGAGCCCATAGGTGTTCCACACGATGAACAGGTCGGCCGGTTCCAACCTGCGGCTGGCCCGCGAGGTGGAGGACCGCGTCGGCGCGTGCGATCAAGGTCTCGAGCAGCGGCCGGTTGAAGACGGTGTAGACGAAGCATTCGAACGACGGTGGTGCTTCAGATGCGCGATGTTTCCCACCGTGCCGGTGGAGAGGTCGTCAAGGACGATGACGCGGTGGCCGGCCGCGAGCCGCGCGTCGCACAGGTGACTGCCGATGAAGCCCGCCCCCACCGGTCACCAAGTACGTTTTCTTGCCGATCGTCGGCGCCCGCGGTATCGGCGCTAGTGCACCACCTTCGGCATGTCGGTCGCTTCCTGGATGACGCCGAAGGTCTCTTCGTAACGGCGCAGGTTCTCCTGCAGCGCGCGCAGGATCCGTTTCGTATGCTCGGGCGAGGTGATGACGCGGGCGCGCAGATTGGCGATCGACTGTCCCTGCGGGGAGCGCTGCGGCTGCACGAACAGAAAGTCGAGGACGAACTCCTCCTTGCGGTGGCTGATCATCAGCAGATTGGAGTACACCCCGGTCGCCAACTGCGGGTCCATCTGAATCGAGATGTGGTGCTCGGCGACCTTTTTCTCTCGTTCCTCGTCAGCCATCGCGTGCTCCTCGTCCAATCGCCCCTTTGGCAAAGGGGACGTTGTGCGTGTCCCCCGCTTCAGGGACTGTCGACAAACTGTAGCCGCGGCCCCTGTGGCCGCTCCGGACACTCCGCCCGGCGGGCACAAGGCCCGCGACTACAGCCCCACTCCACATGGCACGCAGATCGCGCACGAGAAAATCGACAGTCCCTTCAAAAGGGAGACGTACGTTCAGAACAGGTTCGCCAGATACGCGTCCGTGTTGGCGCGCATACGGCGGTGCCGCACCGCGGGATCCTCCTCGACAATGTGCTCGTCAGGCGTGACCTTGAAGAGCGGCTGGCCCTTGCGGACGACCACGCCGGTCTCGTGGACGAGCACCTCGTCGATCGTGCCCGAGAACGACGCGTACACCTTGTTGAACATCTTCATGACCTCGATGATGTAGAGGGGATCGCCCTGGCTGAAATGCGCTCCGTGGGTCACGAAGGGCGGTAAGTGTGGGGCCTCCTGTGAGTAATAGGTGCCCCCCATCGCCGCGACGATGATGTCCGCGCTCGTCGGCGGCGGGGGAACGAGCACTTTCCGCATCGCTTCCTGCCGCGCCGGATCAAGGAGGCGCTCAGGAATCGTGACGCCAAGGTCGCCGGTCAGTTCGAGCTCGTAAAAGCCAACTCGCACCGCGATCATCGGCAGCAGGGCAAGGATCTCGAGACCCAGTTGGTGTCCCGCGTGGGCAGCGCGCACCTTGTCCCACAGCGCGGCGTCGAAGCCAAACGACGGCTTCTCGGTCCGGAGTGCGCAGTCGAGATCGGGCCACGCGAGATCCCTCGGCACGCGCTCGGCGAGCCGCGCGTAGAAGTCCAGCGCGGTGTCGAGAAGGCGCTTGTCGTGGTTCCAGATCTGGTTCGCCGCGGGCTCGCTGGGCCGGTCGTCGAGATGGAGCACGTGATAGGTCTCCG
>Ga0316626_10000285_pt1 | contig 18915 bp, 15 predicted proteins | sample OWC_Aug_T1_C1_D5_FD_207656 | JGI IMG/M metagenome (GOLD analysis project Ga0316626, IMG submission 207656) | Wetland soil microbial communities from Old Woman Creek delta, Ohio, United States - OWC_Aug_T1_C1_D5_A | ecosystem: Environmental > Terrestrial > Soil > Wetlands | place: USA: Ohio...
AATTGGCAGAGGGATAACAGGGAATGGACTGCACCGACAGTATCTGTTTGCCCTGCGGTCTGGGGGCGGCAACAAGGCTCAGGCTGAAGTATGCCGGGCCCCAGTTCTCGAGTGCAGGAATAAATTCCTTGTCTGCGGTTATTCGGACCACGGAAAATCTCTTGTCTTTATTGAGCAAAAATTTCTGAGAAACAGCCTCGTCCACTGTCAGGTATGTCCGGATACCGTCTATATTGAGCGTTATGGTTTTGGCGCTCAGACCGGTGCTGGGGCTGGCGAACACCCATTCTATTTCCGGCCCGACAATTGTCCGATCGAGAATATAGAGACAGTCTGGGCCGATCCAGCCGAAGGAAGTCGTGCCCTGTACTGCAAGAACTCCGCTCTGGGAATACCGTTTCCAGGTTTCACGCACAGTGCTTTCGAATTCAACCTCAGCGCAGCCATTTTCTGCCCATTTGAGGACTGGCATCCAATGCTCTTCCCATTTTGACCTTATCCGTTCAATTCCGTTTTCGGAATATGGCCACGGGGGGACCTCCAGATCATAGTGCCTGCCGAACTTTTCCCGTGCCGCTTTCATTTCACGGATATACCGATCGGACGTTGAACTTTTTTGATTGGGTAAGAATCGGTGGATTCCCAGTATTTCCGGAAGGTACACAACATTCCCCTCTCTGAATACGCGAAGCCACAGGTCATAATCCATGGCGCCCCAATAGGACGGGTCCACGCCTCCTACCTTTTCGTATAAACGGCGCCGGACAAAGGTAGATTCCTGATTAATCAAATAAGGAGTTTCAAACAAGTCCTCCCATGCGACCGGGATATGCGTACCGAGACCTACCGGCTGTGAATCCTTATTCACCATCAGGCAGTCCCCGTAAACAGCGTCTACATCCGGGTGCAGCTGAAAATAGTCAGACACCTTCTTGAAGACACCGGGCGGGAAATAGTCATCAGAATTGATCCACGTAACAATATCGCCATCTCCCATCGAGAGCCCCTGCGCAATCGCAGCGGACTGTCCGTCATCCTTTTCCGATTTCCAGAACGTCAGGAACGATTCGCAGGATTTGATCAATTCGCGGCTGCCGTCGGTCGAACCGCCGTCCAGAACATAATGCGCAACTTCAACTTCGTCTGATTTTTGGAATCGCACGCTCTCAAGCGTCTCCTGCAGATAGCGGCACTGATTATAGGAAGGCGTGACTATATCAAACTTCATAATGTGTTCTATATTCTCTCAACATCTCGATGGTTTTTAATGCTCCGAAGCATCATTGCTTTTGCAAGACAACATAGTCCTGCCAGTTGCTGACAGCGCCCGCATCATATTCAAGGAGTTTGAATTTTCGTGTCCAGTTGTTCTCAATATATTTTCTCGAGATGAATGAGATTCCGAATATGTCGGCATCCAACCCGCCCTTCCCTAATTGCTGAGAGTCGTAGCACTTGTAGAAAACATATCCGTGCGCATGGAATCTATTCTTAATATCTTCGTAATTTTGGCCCCCGAAAGACATCGCAATTCTAATATTTTCTTCTTTCTCACACCGCCCCAAAATGGTTTCACCGTGAACCGTTAAAATCAAGACTCCGCCGGGCTTCAACAACCGGTGCAATTCCGCAAGCCATTTCTTGTGCAGTTCTTCTTCGAAGTGTGTAAATATAGAGTATGCGTAAATAATGTCAAACGAACAATCCTTCACATCGAGAGGCGGGAAGTTGTCCTGATGGAGATACCTTACTTCAGGGAATGCCTGTTTCCCCCAGTTTATGTTTTCAAAAAATACTTCTGAAGCATAATAGTCAGGCCCCGGCAATAGTTCTACCATATAGCGTAATATCCGGGACGTCCCGCATCCAAAATCCAAAACGCGGTAAGCTTTATTGAACGGACATTTATGTGCCGCTGCTTTTGATGAAATTTGAATGGCGTTCGCCAATCCGCCGCCAAGATGGTAGATGAGATCGCTGTCGCTGTAAATGCCCAATTTGTTAATATCCGGGAAAGGGTGATTGTGCAATTTACTTCTGAGGCTTTCCGATCGAATGCTACCCTCAGCGAATGCCCTGTAAATAACATCTGTTTTATCATTTGATTTGGATAAGGCTTTCGCCGAAATGTCCAGATCAAAGGCATCGACGATGTCATCCCATGCGTTCGCAGCGCTGATCATGTCGCGCAACATCTTCTCCGTAATCGCTTTTTTCTTAACGAAGAGCTGCGTTGCTAATTTGCTCCTCAGCATTCTCGATATGAAACCAACGTTTCTTTGATTTTGTTGTGCGATCATGATAAACCCGGGAAGAGCCGATCGGCATTACTCATGTTAAAAAAACAATAGGTGCAGGCTTCCAACTCATGGTGCAGAACTAGGTTTCTTGAGGATATACCCCACTGAGGTGAGTCGATGATATATCTTCTTGTTGAATCCTTCGCCATATCCCATTTGAAGATACATTTGGGGCGGAATGAAATAGGTATCTTCATCCGCTGTTATTTCTTCACGTGTCCACAAGCGGCTATCGGCTGCGAGAGGGGCCATTTCAAGAAAAGAGACATCATCCCGATAGTCGTATCCCGGTGTGACTTCGGGGTTCATAAAAAAATCTACCGTGACGATTAACAGCCCGCCAGGCTTAAGGATCCGCCGCAATTCCCTCAAACAGGGATTGTGTGCTCGGGGATTTTCGGGTGTTAAAATATGTTCAAGCACGCTTACACACGTCACGCGGTCGAATGTATTGTCCGGAAAAGGCGCGTTAAACATTGTTCCATGATGGTAATTGACCTTGCCACGGAGACTCTTTATCCATTCTTGGTTTATGCCGTATGTTTCGGGGTAATCCCCTTTCTCTCCCCGTAGATAATCCAGACCGTGGGCTTCGCATCCGATATCGTGCAGGTATACAGGCAAAGGAGACTGGCCGCATCCCGCATCCAGGCATTTCACGCCTTTATCAAAGCAGCCATTCTCTAATATCCACGGGTATTCCCAGCAGCGCGTTCCATACTGCCAGTCGGCCCAAAGTCGACTTTGCTTTATGTATTCAGCTATTTTACTGACCTTTGCATAATCGATCATCCACTACCTCCTACGCGGCAATTTCTGGAACTTGTCGATTATTTTGCCACATCTCACTGCGTCATTGCACAAGGTTTGTGCCATGTTACTGCGGTTTCCTCCGCAAAAAATGATAACACTTCCTGCCGAAACGCCACAGCATGGTCCGGCCAAATAACTCCTTCAGAAGCCTTTTCGCATCACGTTTGTAACCGGGGAGAAAGGGCGTTCCAAAATGCTTGAAGTGCGCCTTTAGAAAAGGCGATACGGCATGCCATCGGTTCCCGGAATCAAGTAGTGAAAAAGCTTCCTGAAGCAACTTTTCCCCATCGGAATAGTGCTGGGTTATTCCATTCCTTGTCAGGAGATAGTGGAAATATAATTTCCAGTATTCCGCTCTCCACTGTGCTGGCCAATAGCGCTTACTGACCTGTATTAATTCAATTTTTGACCCATAATTATCGGAAAAACATTTGGCGTCTGGATGAATACGATATTTAGCTATATATGCGTTGACGCGCTCAAAGCGCGCCTGCTTGCTCATCCGCAGCCAAAGGTCATAGTCCATCGCAAAATAGAGGTTTTCCCGGAGGGGCCCACAGGCCTCCCAAATTCTCCTTCTCCAAAAAACCGCAGGCTGGCTGATTGGATTATATTTCCAGAACCGTAAGAACATACTGTAGTCATAATATGGATGCACGTTCGCAGGATGATCACTGATATACTTATCTTCCTCGTCGATGAAACAGCTATTTCCCATGACGACATCGTGTCCGGATAGTATCCCTTGCATGGCCGCTCTAACGGCCCCGGGTTCATAGACATCGTCAGCACATAACCATGCAAGGATATCCCCTTGTGCCATAGAAAAACCTTTATTGATGGCATGAGACTGGCCGCGATCTTTTCCCGAATGGATAATGAGATGAGGGTATCGACGGCATATATCAAGAGTCTGATCTGTGGACCCGCCATCAACAATAATATGTTCGATGAAGGGATAATCCTGTTCCTTGACGCTTCTAATGCATTGTTCGATCCAGCGCCCTCCATTAAAAACCGGCGTAACGACCGACACTAAGGGGGTGACGGTTTTGAGAATACCGATCTCTGCATGTAACAGGTCGTTTTCAGGCTGTAAACGGTTGTTTTCCTGCTGCGTCTGGACTAATTCGCGCTGCAAACTGACATTATCCTGGTGCAAATGCGCGTACTCCTGCTGCAAACGGGTTTGTTCCTGCTGCAAACGGGTTTGTTCCTGCTGCAAACGGGTTTGTTCCTGCTGCAAACGGGTTTGTTCCTGCTGCAAACCAAGCGCTTCCTGCTGCTTTTGCCGGAGCTGTAATAAAGTTGACGGCAGAACTTCTTTCAGCGTGTATAGGAGTGCCCTGTCGTAGATTCCTTCCAGATTCAAATCTTCTTTTTTTTCGGCATCCTCATTTTTTTCTGCGGGGCTCACAGTTCTTTCGTCCCGATCCAGGGAGATATTTACCGCTTCTTGAGCAATCTTGCTTCTTTTCCTTGCAAGGATATCCTCAAACAACGCCAGATATTTGTTGGCCTGTGCTCGAATATTGAATTCAACTTCCATCTTTATGCGGCTTGCTCTCCCCATCTTTGCTCTGCTCTCTGAATCAAATACCAGTGAGAGTATCTCAGCCGCCATTTTGCCAGAATCGAAGGCCGGGACGAGTTTTCCATGAACATTATGCTCTAAAACATCGGGAATGCCACCGATATTGAAAGCAATGACAGGCGTTCCACAACTGAGAGATTCCAGCAGAGTATTGGGAAGGTTTTCTTCCATTGAGGGCAAGATGAAAATGTCTACGGCGTTATAAGCGTCCCTGATGTCTTCGTCGCAACTTAGAGGGTCTAGCGTTAACAGGGGAATCTGCAAGGATTCGAGCCCCGTGCCTGTAGTACCGATGCATACTATTTTCACCTTGCCGTCCTGGACAAGGCTCCTGAATTTATCCGACATCAGGCATTTATTCAGCGCGGCGATCAGTTTTCGAACTCCTGCCCTGTTTTCAGCCATTTCATCTACTCCGCACAGGAGCAAAATGTCGTCTGCCGGAAGGTTCAACCTGGCTCTGCTTACAGCTTTTCCGACCGGGCTAAATACCTCTGTCTCAAGAGAATAGGGAATGACCTCGATCCTTTTATCGTGAAACATCATGCTTTTCCGGGCGCAGTCACCAAGCCATTTACTCGGAGTAACGACTGTGATATCCGATTTTTCGATAATTCTCTTTTTTGCCTGAAGAACTGCAGCAGGCAAACCAAATATGTCCTCTATCTGCGGGCATTCACTGCATGAATCAACATATTTCTTACAACCTGCAGAGTAATGACACCCTCCGGTAAAGGCCCATTGATCGTGAAGGGTCCAGACCACTGGTTTATTGCCGCCAAACATCCGCTTCATGTGCTCAAGCGACTGAAGATGTACGATATTGTGGTAATTGATCACATCGGCCTGCACTACCGGTGAAAGACCTGCTATATCGCATCCGTCAAACGGAAGTGAAAATAAAGTGTCTGTCATGTCCGTGCGGTGCGTATTTATATATTCGTTCTGTATCACTGCGTGAAAAAAATTATTGCTGTCATAATCATTCTGATCGGAAGGTTTCACGCTATGAACAGATTCATCCGAACTTAGCTTAAACCTCGTGACCATAGAACACTCTGCGCCTATAATCCGCAGAGCCCTATGCAGACGGTAAGCGGCTTTCGCAGCTCTACCCTGGATATCGTACGTGTTTACGATAGCAATCTTCCTGCGTCGTCTCTTTTCGTGGGTTCTTGACACAGAAACGTGTGGTTTTACGGCCTCCATAAAAAGTGAATCTGGTTTTCGGACGGAGCCGTCCTCTTCGATGTCCAGCAGATAGCGGTTAAAATCCTCTATCTCCGATTCATTCGCCTGATACTTCCTGACATTGCTAAATCCTGCTTTTTCCAGCATCTGCGCGAGGGAATAGCGGTCATACATCCATTGATGCACCTCGCCGGAAATTCGGAATTGTCCAATCTGAGAGGGGTCCAATGCGAGTTCCCTTCGATTCGGCGAAATGATCTGATCTTGCGGTGATGTGCTACGAATCTTCTTGAGTACGTTCAGTACTCCTGGCCCTAACCGTTCAATGACAAAATCTTCTGCGGGCATGGGATTCCGGCGCCAGTATTCCTGCATTGCGCCTCCCGATGCATGGCGCGCCATTTGGTCCAGGAGTTCAAGCGTCATCCATTCGTAGCGATTGCGTCCCTCATTGTCGTTCTGTAATGCCTCTTCTAGACTTTTCAGGTACAGCCTGGCGATTGTTTCCAGATCCGGGACAACTACCCGGATTATCCCGCCGGGCTTGAGCACCCGAAAACATTCTTCCAGAAAAACCGAAGCGCGTTCTTTCGAAAAATGCTCAAGCACGTGCGAATGGTAGACGGCATCAAAAGAATTGTCATCAAAAGGCACTCCTGTATCGAGGTCATGCACCAGCACGTCTGGGCCAGATGCTACGATATCGACGTTCGTCCAGTCGCCGTGATAGCGTTCGCCGCAGCCAAGGTTAAGAAGTTTTAATGACATAATTTGATCGCTATTCTGCCGGTATAATCAATTCTATTAAGAAAAATTTTCACCTTGTTGCTTTGTATATACTCATCAACCGCTTTTTTTGCTCCCCGCCAATGTCCATAATCATCGATAATGAGAACGCCTCCAATTGCCAACCGCGGAAACAAATGTGTCAATTCATGCTTGGTAGACTCATACCAGTCTGTATCCAACCGCAGAACACAAATTTTTTCCGGTGCTTTCTCGGGGACAGTTTCCTCGACCATTCCCTTCACGAAAATGATTCTATTCTGAGGATAACCCGTTGAGTACAGCGCTTCCCTGACCTTATCAAGCGGTGCGTATGCCCACAGAAAATCTTCTTCAGATTTTACCGATGATGTCAGCATTTCCTGTGCACGCTCACCGACAATCGAGATGTCAACCTCAGAGGGGGGCGACATGCCTTCAAAAGTATCGAACAAGTACAGATGCCTGTTGGATGATTGATTTGCGATAAGCGTCAGAGCAACAGCCATCATGCTCCCGCCTCTCCAGACCCCGCACTCTACGAAGCTGCCTTCAATGTTGTTATCCAAGACATATCGGACCGCATGAATCAAAGAATAAATACGCTCCGGCGAGGTCATAGTAAACGGTTTTACACGCTGTATTATTTCTTTTTCAAAATCATTAAAATCGGCCGGGAAGGTGAGGTCTTCTGTGGAGCACCGCGTATCTTTTTTAATAGTCTCCGCGGTTGAAACAAAACTATCGGGGTGGTCTTTGTCAGCGTTTTTCAACGATTATTATCCTTGTAGGGAAGTTATGATTTCTTGCCGCGTAAACACTCTATCAATGCAATAAGAAGCTATTTCTCATTTCCTATGTTCTTACATCTGCGTTTAAATCACAATTCTTTAAATGGAAAGCGGACATAACACATTCACCCTTTAAGTCTGCTACGCCGTAGAAAGGAAGCTTTAAGCCAGTTGACTTTTCATGTATATGGATAACACAAAAGTCCCTGATGCGGTAAACGGAATCTAAATTATCTAATATCTGAGAATGCGTCATATCACTGATATGCTCATACACTTCCCGTCTCATTGTGGCGAGTCCTATGGTAAATGTATATGCGCCGGGCTCAACAGACATTACAAACGTCTGCCGTAAACGCAATTTATCCCCTTTTTTCATGCCCATCAAAGCGTTCAAATTATACTGCATGGAATATTTTGCATGAATGACGATATTATGGCTGTTATGAATTTCTATCCCTGCGATCGGGAGATCGACATCCTGAAAAATGTCAAATTCATAATAAAAGATAACGGTAGCTCCTATTTCAAACGAATTGCATGATCTTCCATTATGATCGCATACCGCTATTGCAGAGCATTTCAAGATGCCTCTGTCATCTAAAACCACTGCCTTTGATAGATTCAGGAATACGTCTCTCTCCGGCCAGTCCTTGATATCGTCCGTTTGAGGCTGGAACAACACAGCATCTGATTTTTCAGGCACCGCGGAATTCGTAGCCACTTTCTTCTTATCGGGGGCAAAATCTAGGTGATAATATCTTTGGACTGCTTCATTCGGCTGTCCCCAGAAAAGACTTTTGCCATGGTCAAGAAGCAGTACCCGATCACTATATTTTTCAATTGACCTCATATCATGAGAAACGAGAATAATGACCGTGTCTCTCTCCGCCAACGCTTCCATTCTTGCATGACATTTTTGCTGGAAAAAGATATCCCCGACGCTCAATGCCTCGTCAACGATCAGAATATCAGGATCGACGCTGATAGCAGAAGCAAATGCAAGCCTGACAAACATTCCGCTGGAATATGTTTTTACCGGCTGATGGACAAAGTCCCCAATATCAGCAAAGGAAAGAATAGTATCCAATTTAGCATCCATTTCCTGCTTCGAAAATCCCATTATAGTACCGCTAAAATACACATTCTCGATCCCTGTCATTTCAGGATTGAATCCTGCGCCGAGTTCCAGGAGGGCTGACACTTTTCCGTCTACGGTAACTGCTCCAGTGGTAGGTGTCAGAACGCCGGTGAGAATTTTTAGTAGAGTAGACTTTCCGGACCCGTTCTTGCCGATAATGCCGATGGACTCTCCTCGTTTCACTTCAAAATTTATATTATTCAAAGCATAGAAGTCCTTATGATATTTCTTCCTGAAAGGATGTATGGACTCCTTCAGTCTGTCGGCAGGATTATCATAAAGCCTATAGCACTTTGACAAATTCTCTACATTAATGACTATGTCATGCATGATTGTTATAAGACATCCGCAAAATGTGGTTTCAATCTTCTAAACAGCAACGCTCCGAAGATGAATATGATCCCTGCCACAGACCAGAAGTATATGGTTAACCTACCATGATCCCAAAACCATACGTTATTAATTAAGCTGTCCCGATATCCCTCGGTAATGTAATAAGCCGGGTTTAATTTGATCAGCGTGCGATAGCGCTCTGGCAGCAATTTCAGAGACCAGAAAATGGGTGTGAGCCAGAACCCAAACTGGAGCAGGATGCCCACGATCTGGCCGATATCTTTCAAGAATACGACCAACGAAGAAGTGATCCACGACATCCCCAGTGTGAGAAATATTGCCGCAAAAAGATAATAAATGATCTGGGTAGTGTGGAGGTTAGGCATATAGCCATAGAGCCCAAACATGACAAACATTATGGTTACAAAAAAAAGATGGATGAGCAGCGCAGACAATATTCTTATGATCGGCAGCATGCCGACCCTGAAAACGATTTGTTTAACTAAATAGCTTTTATCAGTTATTGATGTCGTCGCTGACAATATGCTGTCGTTCAGGAAAAACCACGGGATGATGCCTGCCATGAGCCATAATATAAAAGGGTAATTCTCAGCAGGTTTTGCCTTGAAACCGACCTCGAACACAAACCAGAAGATCAGTATCGTAATGGTAGGCTGCACAAATGCCCATACCAACCCAAGGTAAGATCCCAGATATCGTGCTTTAAAATCGTTCTTGGTCAGCTCAAGAATTATGTGTCTGCTGTAAATGATATCCCGTAGGAAGAGATAAAATTGCTTCAGAATACTAATAGTATTTACCACCTTATATGCAGAATTGGAACTTATCCCGCCAGATAAGTTTCCGTAGGCTTCATCAGTTCCAGAACTTCCTTCACTCCATAATCCAATAACTCACTGTAACAACGTATTATCTTATTAAAGAAGACAGGCTACCGCCGATCATGTTATCTACAAACATGTACGCATTCGTTCTTGACTCAGCAAAAAAAACAATAAAACCAAAAGAATTTTTAACCATATATAATAACTCATCTTATCATTTACAGGCAAAAGACCTCTTGCTTAGCCAAAGATGCTCGGAAGGAGTGTCGATCAGGGACATTCTGACCATTTTCGCGTACTTTCTTCTGCCGGAATAAAGCCTTCCCGATCATTCCGCAAAAAATATTGTTACAACAGTAATCGATCGGCCGCCGCAAGAAGAGCTAAAAAACTTATGATACATTCCACTTCAATTATTAAAATCATTCATGGTCAACAATCCATCTTAGTGTTCTTGATAGTCCTTCATGGAAAGATGTCTTTGGTGCCCAGTCCAAGAACCGAGCTGCCAGAGTAATATCCAGGACATTCGAAGGTGCATCAAAGGCTCTGGCCTGCACGTGGGTATACCGGATCGGCCTGCCCAACAATGCTCCTATAGCGGCCACCACTTCATTTAGACTCTTGCCTTCTCCACTCCCGATGTTGAAAATTCTGCAATCGCCACTGTATGTTATCGCTTTTACCAGAGGAGCGATTGCGTCCTTAACATACACGTAATCGCGGACCACAGTTCCATCACCCCAGACTTCTATCGTCTGGTCATGAAGGGCCTTATGAAGAAAAACGGCTATTGCGCCCTGGGCCGCCGTCACCTTCTGGCGTTCTCCAAAAGGATTTGCAAGGCGAAAAATACAGTAATCAAGATTGTAAAGATGATGGTAAAGTTGCAGATATTTTTCAATGGCCAGTTTCGCAATCCCGTATGAGCAGATGGGATTTGTCGGATGTGATTCCTTGATGGGGACTTCTTCGGGAATGCCGTATACCGTACCTCCGGAAGAAACAAATATGATCTTTTTGTTATGGTTCTTTGCCAGATCAAGGAGGCGTAAGGTACCGATAACATTGGTTTCCATATCATAGACCGGATTATCATTGGATGATTTCGGCAGTGTGGTACTGACGAGATGGTAGATGATGTCGCAGCCGGAAATGGCCGGCTCCAAATCTTCCTGATTGACAAAATCTCCTTCAATCCATTCCGCGTCGCCGCCGTTATCGGGCAGGGAGAAACGCTTCAGGTTTGGCCGGTCAAAGACCCGCACCCGGTGACCGGCTGTCAGCAGGGCCTGGCAAAGATGATACCCTAAAAAGCCGCCACCGCCTAATATTACACAATTCATTAGAATGGTCCCCTTGTAGCCGCTTTTGCTACTGCTGCGTAAAGCTTTTTATACTGACATATCATGGTTCTCAAATGATAGTTGTCCAGAAGCAATTCATGCGAGCATTGTCCCATCCGCTGAACCAGATGGGCATCCGCTTTCAACTTTACTATGCAGGAGATCGCCTCATCTTTATCGACGAACCTGAAGCCGTTTCTGCCGTTCTCCACAAGGTCCCTGTTGCCACTACAGTCAGAAAGCACAACCGGCTTGCCCGCGCACATTGCCAAAAGCACGGACAGAGGCAGGCCTTCCCACAGAGAGGTTGACAGATAGATGTCGATAAGCTGGAGCCTCTGCGTTAGTTCGTCTTTTGGCATCCATCCGGTTATTTGTATGTTGGGAGATGAGAGTTGATGACGCAGTTCCCCGTCCCCCATCCAGAGAAATCTAATCTGTGGATCGGGCAAAAAAGCCTGCGCTATCTCATTGAATAGGGAGGGATTCTTTTGGGGAGTTATTCTTGCCGCAGTGCCGATTACCATTGGCGTATGACGCGGACGGGCAGAAAAATATTCTTCGCATGCAATGCCATTGTTTATATATGTTGCAGTTATCCCCACCTCTGCAAAAGCCGCTGCCTCTGAAGCACAGCTGCCGATCACCTGACCGCCGAACCGAGCGGCAGTTTTTTCAAGATACGTAAGAAGCTTTACCTTCGCGACTGACAGATCTGTTCTGAGAAAAGCAACGCCCTGAGGCGAGTAGATCACCCTGTCCTGTATGCCCAGCATTCTGCAGGCAAGCCTCCCGAGGAAGCCGGCTTTTGAAGAGTGCAGATGGATTACATCAGCGTTCTTCATTCTCTTGAGCAGAGCGATGATCTGGGAGAGCGCCCTTATGTCATGGACAGGATTGATTTCTCGTGACGCATGCTGCCAGTGGTGAAAACGCGTGCCTCGGGGGAAACGTTCTTCAAATGACCGGGGTGTATCCTCCCTCTTCCCATGGATAATGGTGTGACTGAACTCGGGGAGACCATTGGTAAGGGCAACAAGAAAATCGAACACGCCTCCTGCAAAAGACTCTGCAACATGCACAATATTCATCGGTACGCGACTTCTTTTGCCCCCTTGCTGGGGCTGTAGGGAATGACGCAGAGCAGGCAGTTTCTCATCAGCCCCGGACAGGATATATGATATCCCGCTGCAGGGTAAGGGCGGACATCAGTATGCGCAGAGAAAAATTGACAGACATTAGTATCCGTTTGCCCTGAGCCTTGATAAGACCTGCCCTTCAAAATCCTGAAGGACCTTGTCAGATGTATAGGCATAGGCGCGGCCGGTCTTTACTTCTCCGGCAGCATGAGCGATGAGCTTCTCATCAGCAGGCAAACCGCAGAAACCCGTCAAGTCTTTTAACATAGCGCCAGGATTTGCGATAAAGTCCTCGTATTTGATCTCCCTTACCCTGTTACCCAGCCCTGCTGTCCTCTTTCTTGCCTCTTGCATGTATTCTTCCCACAGAGAGAAGCTCCCGGCCAGGGTCAGACATCTCACCGAATCGGTAAAGCGGCCATTCTTGGATTTGAATGAGTACCGGCCTTTTCTTTGTTCGTATGCCGCTGTTTCATACGCAAGGACTTTATCCTGCCGTATCTTGAGGCTGCTGGCCACATCCACTCCATGCCTGAATATATGGATGACTTTAGCCCCGGGGAATACATCAAGCCAGATGGGAAGCGTGTAGGTATTGCGCGGGTCCTTCCAGCCCCAAGGGATATCGAGATTGACCGGGCTGCGGTATTGCATATATTTCTTCCAACCAAGATATCTGATCGCCGCCGGCGCCTTCATTGAGCGAAGGAGGTAGTCCTTGATGAGGGTGCGCAGCTCTTTGTTGTCAGCCAGGTAGTGCATCGGCTCAGGGTGGTCCCAGGTCGCCCCGCATTCATGCATGATCCAGTCATTTTTTTCCTGGAAAAAGAGGGACTCATGGTTAGGGTCTTTTTTTACGCCAGAAAACAGACCGCACTGTTCGAGCATTTCAGCGACCATGGTCGTGCCGGAACGGTGCATGCCGATGATGATCACGGGAGATCGGAAAGCGGAGTTCATCCTGATTCTCCCAGGACCTGTTTGAAGACCTTCAGGTGTTCGTGGGCGCTCCTGCTCCAAGTGAACTCTCTTGCCCGCGCTATGCCTTTTTCACGCAACGAGTTTCTCATTTCCCGGTCCTCAATAAGCCGCTCCATGGCTGCTGCGATTGCATTGACGGAACGCGGGTCAACGAGCAGCGCCGCATCTCCCGCGACTTCGGCGCAGCCGGTGCTGTTCGACGTGATTACCGGGCATCCGCATGCCATGGCTTCAAGGATCGGCATGCCGAAGGATTCGCGAAGAGAAGGGAAAACAGCAGCCACGGCACCACGGTACCATGGAGCAAGCTCCTTCTGTGAGAGCATTTCATGTATCACGGTTATGCCGGGGCAGGTTTTCTTTGGCCGGTAATCGGGCATTATGGCGACAAGTTTTGGAAGATCGGTTCCTTTTAATCCGGCATAGGCCGAGAAAAGTCGGTCGACATTCTTAATAGGCTGATAGCGGGAAACAGTAAGAAAATAAGGCTCGCCGCAGTTCTGCGCGGCGTCGGTGACGGTGAACACGGAGTGATCAAGTCCATGATGGATCACATGCAGTTTCTGAATGGGTACAGGGAATGCCGCCCTGAGTTCAGCCGCCCCGAAGTTGGAAACCGTGATCACGGCAGCAACCTTCCGGCTGAACCAGGTCCAGTCAGAAATAAGCGCTCGCTTTATGAAGAAGAGGTTCAGCCGCTCCTGCCAGGTAGGCGCAAGTTCACCGGCGGGCAATGAAAAGGCACGGATTCCATGAACCGTGGCGACCAAGGGCCGCCGATCATTCCATCTGAATAATGAAGGTATTTTCCTCATTCCAAGGCCGGGGTCCCACACGAGGTCGCAAACCGGAGATGGCTTTTCATGACCTGAAAAAGGAGATAATTGAATCCCCAGTCTCACGAGCTCTCTTAAGATACTATCCCGATAAATCCGTAAGCTGATATGTTCCTGATCTCTTATGAGGACTGCGATTTTCATTTCATGCCGGACATTGTTGTCTTAATCATTTTTCGTTTCAGTGAGAGAGATCTTTGCCCAGAAGCTCACCAGGTATCCGGACCTCGTTTTTCACTACTTGGTCATGGAACTTCACAACCTCGGTATAGAGAAGCGCTTCGGGCCGCCGGCATTCTGCCGGGATATTTAATTTTTTCCTGCGGTACTGCTCCATGCTCAAGGCCTCTCCGAAATCCAGGATTTCCTCGTATCCGTTATAGAGCAACTGGCTGTGAAGCGAGTACATCAAATCGACGGGATTTCTCAGCATGATGATTATCTTTGCTGAAGGATTGAATTCATGATAATCCTTGGCAGCACATTCCGAGAAAAGGTACCCCGTGGATCCCTCTCCGCAGAGACGGCCTTGACCGTGCGTGAAGAACTCCAGATACTCGGTTACGTTCTTGGCGCTTTTGATTCCCGTAAGGTCCGCCCCAAAGAAATTGGGTTCTTTTATTTCCGGGATATACAAAGAGGGATGTTGATTGAGGAAATCGCAGATGGCAGTAGTTCCGCATTTCGGAGCTCCGACTATGAAGAAACCAGGTATCAGGGCAGCGTCCCCAATGGGCATATTCAAGACTTGCTCCATTCAGTGAGATCCCGAACGAGAATATCGCTCAATTTCGCCACTTCGCCTGAAAACATGGCGTTTAACTTCCTTCTGATTTCGTAATCCATGGGAGGCCTCTGTACGCTTTGTGTATTCAAATTCTGAAGACCTGCTCTGATCCCTTTACGCAACCCCTGGGGAAACAGTACTCTGGCGATAGCACTTGTCCAAACCGGAGGGTCTTTATAGAACTTCCTGAGCATCCTGCTCCGCACGTGCTTGCTCGGATTGATGACCTTAATTTCTGGAACGAACGAATCATCGACGCGGAGAAAGCGCAGCACTTCCCGGTAAGACGCGAGTGAATCAGCCTTGAAATCGTCATAAATGATGATATGCACACCATGGCGTCCGAAGACCGAGAGATATCTTTCCACCTGGTCTGCAAATCTGACTACCTCAGAATAAAGTAACGCCTCACGCCTCTTGCACGTCTTTGGAATGCGACGTCCTTTTCTGCGATCGGCTTCCGCCCTGAGGGCCTCCCCAAAATCCTCAATGTCTTCATTGTTGCCGTCGTACAGCATCTGATTGTGAAGGGAGTAAAGAACATCAGCGGGGTTTCTGAGCATTATGATGATACGCGCGTGCGGATTAAACTCGTATATCTCCCTCGCTGCAGTCCGTGAATAGAGCGACCACGTAGACCCCTCTCCTGAAATGCGGGTATCCGCATCCCGGAAAAGCGAGAGATATTCATTCATGTCACGCGCAGCCTTGATCCCTGACAGATCCTTGCCAAAGAAATTCGGCTCCTTGATGTCGGGGATAAAAATGGCGGGATGCTGGTTAAGATAATTGCACAGCGCCGTGGTCCCACATTTCGGAGCACCGACCACAAAAAAACACGGTTTATTGACTGATTCCAGGCTATCCATTCCTGCACCAGCGGCTGAGATCTTTATCAAGAAGCATGCTCAGCTTTTCCATTTCAGGGATAAATTCTCTTGCAAGTATTCTGCGCAATTCAGCTTCCATAGGTGCCCGCGATGTATACTGCGTATTGAATTGAGAAAGAGTTTTTTTTAGACTGTCCCGCACATGGCGTCGCGGGATGAGGAGACTTCCGACTTTTCTTGACCATGAAGGGGGCCTCGTCAAAAACCGCCTCAGCACTGTGCTCCTGACTTTTTTATTAGGATTAATCACTCTCATGTGCGGGGTAAAATCATTAGCCACCCCGAGAAAATCGCATGTGTTACGATATGCCGCAGCAGTATCTCTCGCAAAATCGTCATAAATAATAACATGGACATTTTCTTTTCCGAATATCCTGAAATATCTTTCGACCTGCTCAGCATATTTTACCGTTTCCCGATAGAACAAGCCTGCAACGTGGATGACGCTTCCGGGTATCCGTAATCCTCTTTTGCGATCATTTTCTGCATCCAAAGCTGATCTGAAATCGGAAATATTTTCATTCCCGTTGTAAAGGAACTGGCTGTGCAGGGAATACAACATATCGACCGGGTTCCTCAACATGATGATAATGGCCGCAGAAGGGTTAAATTCCTTTATTTCAGCGGCAGCGTTTTTGGAATATAAATACCAGACTGAAGCTTCTCCAACCCTCTTCTCATCCTTGGCATCAGCAAACAGCGAGAGATATTGACTTCTGTTCGGCCGGTTCACTCTCAGATCCAGGTCCGAACCGAAAAAATGAAGTTCCTTCTCGCCGGGCAGGTAAATTTCAGGATGCTGCTTCAGGTAGTGATACAGGGCCGTCGTGCCGCATTTGGGCGCGCCTACAATGAAGAAATTCGGGCCTATCATAATGAACGCTCTAATGAGTCCATAATTACTGCAACCATATCCACTATAATCAGATTGCCGAAATCCATATTCAACGTAACGAGCTGAACCCCTTCTAACGTATTAAGACTCTTGCTGATCAGACAGCGATTCGGCTAAGGAGTACATGGTTTGAGTCGAGATATGGCAGATATCACGGATTGAACATATCCATCACAAAACAGACGCAAAAACCAAGGAGACAAGAAATCCCCGTAATTTTCTGACAGAAATAGAATAAATAAACCTGCAAAAGGAGCAAACTGCATTTGTAATTATAACATAAAAAGGTTCTTTGTCTTGTAAGCTGCATTCCATATACCTCAATTCTGCGGCCGGAATGTGTTGTCATTGACAGAGTGCGGAAAAAGGCTATACACTTAACGAACATATTATTGATATGTTCGATATCGTAATCAGCCATGATCATCTCCCACAAACATAAATTCATCTTTTTAAAGACAAGCAAGACAGCCGGCACCAGCATGGAGATAGCCCTGTCGAAGTACTGCGGCCCTGAAGATATCATTACGCCGATTTCGGACTCCGATGAAAGGCTTCGCAGGGAACTCGGTTTCAGGGGGGCACAGAACTTTGTCATCCCCTTTGCTCGATATTCGTTCATGAACTGGATCGATGCCCTGTCCGGCAGACGGAGGTTGCAGTTCTTCAATCACATGCCGGCAAAGGAGGTTAAGCGGATCATCGGCAACAAACAGTGGAATGGGTATTTCAAGTTCTGTTTTGAACGAAATCCCTGGGACCGCTTGATTTCCTTATACTACTGGCGGTGCAAGCAGGAGCCTCGTCCTTCGATCGCGGAGTTTCTGAACTCCGGGGCTATGGATCTCATGAAGCAGAAGGGGTTTGATGTCTATGCCATCGACGGAAAGCTGTCTGTGGACATGGTGTACAGATATGAAAATCTTCAGGAGGCGCTGGAAGATATTCGTATCAGATTGGGAATTCGTGAACCCCTTTCATTGCCAAAGGCAAAAGGAGAATTCCGGCTCGACAGAAGACCGTACCAGGAAGTGCTTTCGGATGAGGAGAAGGAACTGATCGCACAGCGGTTCTCCGAGGAAATCTCGATATTCGGCTATAGTTTCTGAAGCAGGAAGTTCCGGGTCCAGGTGTCACCCTACCTGTCAAGGCACTATCTTGCCTCCGGGGGGCAGGACGACCTGCTTTTTCCGATCGGTCCCAGTGCGGTGCTGTGTATCTGCAGCCTGCGGTATGCGAAAAACCCTGCAACAGCATTTCTCATAACAATGCTTGCAGTGCTTGCTATGGCAGCTCCCTCGATTCCCCAGCGCGGTATCAGGAGAAGGTTCAGGGCAGCGTTCAGGATTGTGCTCCCTCCAAGGGTTATTACCGCATCACGTTCATGACCGGTCATGATCAGGAGCAAGTTTACTGAGCCCATGGCGGCGCTGAACAGTTGGCCCAGGCACAGAATGCTCAGCGCCGCTCTTCCCGAGACAAATTCCTGCCCGAATATTCTGAGGAAGAAGCCTCCGAAGACAATCAAGCCGACACAGGCAGGGAGAGAAATGAGCAGGACAATGCGGGAGCTTTTCGTTATCATACGCTGAAGCCGCTGTCGGTCGTGTGAAACATTCAGGCTTGCTATCGCGGGACCGAGCGCCGCATTAACAGCAACAAGCACATAGGTAATGAGGCCTGCGCCCCTGTTTGCTACGGAATAGATGCCCGTTTCCTTAGTCCCGACCATCGAACCGAGCATCAGAATGTCCAGCTTCGTATTCAGGATCTGCAGAACTGTCAGCAGCATAAGCGGCACAGCGCTGCGTATCCAAGCAGGATTCGTCGGGTCTGGTTGTGCGGTCTTTGCCTCATTGGGCAATGACCGATAGAGGACTACGGTGCCGAAGAAGAATGCTGTTGTGGTTGCGGCGATGTTGATCCAGAGCGCATGGACTGCAGTCATATTGGTCCGCCCCAAGTACACAAATGTAACAAGACAGAGGATGACGATGGCAGGCTGCACAAGCATTTCGGGCGCTTGACCGGTAGTGACTTTGTGCAGGCCGCGAAGGGCTGACTGTCTGAGTCGCGTAACTGAACCCAGGGGAAGAAGCAGAAGCGCCACCCAAAACGCATGAAGGCGGATAGGCTCTTCAGCGGAAATGAACCAACCAACGGCTGCTGCTGCGCAGACAATAAGTATAGAAGTGCCCAGGACGAGCATGTTGGACCAGGATAGCATTCGTTTAAGCGAACCCCATTGTCGCTGCTTTTCAAATACGG
>Ga0316626_10000288_pt1 | contig 18718 bp, 8 predicted proteins | sample OWC_Aug_T1_C1_D5_FD_207656 | JGI IMG/M metagenome (GOLD analysis project Ga0316626, IMG submission 207656) | Wetland soil microbial communities from Old Woman Creek delta, Ohio, United States - OWC_Aug_T1_C1_D5_A | ecosystem: Environmental > Terrestrial > Soil > Wetlands | place: USA: Ohio...
ACTTTATCATAATGCAAACAATATCAATGCGCGTTTTGATAACTTCGTAATAGATAATGGAAAATCCGATCCTGCTGTAACCAGTATAATGCAGGACAGGAAAGGATTTATCTGGTGCGGCACCGAAACCGGATTGTACAGGTTTGACGGAATCAACTATTACAAATACAGCTACGGGGAAAATGAATACTCCCTTCATGGCGCTTTCTTACAAAGTATATTTGAAGATTCTAACGGTAACATCTGGGTTGGTACTTATGGTGCACTTAACCGGATTGATTTAAATTCAGACAGGATCTCTTACTTTATTCCTGATACAACTGATATTATCAGTCCCGACAATACAATCAGGCTGATAAATGAAGACAGAAACGGCCTTCTGTGGCTGATTACCGACAGGGACATTTTTACTTTTGACAGCGAAAGTCAATCTTTTACACGGTTTGGAATCGATTCGCTTGCATGGCGTTCAGGCCATAATCCGATTGTCTGTGAATATGATAGGTTTCTGGAGGATAAATCGGGAAGAATATGGATAGCAACTGATAACGGCCTCTACCTTTTTGATAAAGAATGGAGAAGGTTCTATCCCGGAGAAAATGATTTATGTACATCGGAAAAATGCAAAATCAACTGTGTCAGAGAAGATAAACGGGGTATGATCTGGTTTGGTACCGAAGACAAGGGTTTAATGAAAATAACTGATCCGGAAAAAGGATTATATGAACAGGTAAAATTAATTTATACTGACCGCATCACATCCAATATTAAAAAAATAATAACTACAGTTACAGATATATTTACTGATACATCAGATTATCTCTGGATAACTGGAAATAATGCTCTGACTAGACTTAATCCGCAAAATGGTGAGACAGCAGGCTATTACCTGTCTGACAAACATGTTACCAAGAAATGGGAAAACGACCTGAGGATCAACAGAATATTCGGAGGGAATGATGGAAGTCTTTGGTTTATTGATCTTTACAAGGGGCTCATGTTTCGTTTTGTCCGAGGAACAGAGTATCTGTTCTTGTACTATGTGCCTGCTAATATAGACTTTACATGCATTCAGGACAATACAGGAAATTTCTGGATTGGTAGTGTGGCAAATCATATGTTCCGGCTTGTAGCCGACTCTTTGCCGTTTATGGCCATGCCAATTAATAGTAATGAATGGGTGGAATCCACACGGCGGACAGCAATTACTGAGGATGATCAGGGAACAATATGGCTGGCGGTAACAGGTGGTATTTACAGTATTAAAGAATCTGATATTACTCATGGATCTGCACTTAAAAAACTGGCTATTCCGGGTATTGATGTTCCGGCCAAGTGTATTTACAGGGACAATTCAGGTAATTCATGGTTTGGTCTGGTAAGGGGAACTATAGTGAAATATGATCCTGACAGGAATCTGTTCAGGGAATTCAGATTACCAATTGATGATTTCACACCGGCATATTCAGGAGTCCCATATGTTTTTGCAGAAGATAAATCAGGCACAATCTGGGTTGCGACCAGAATTGAAGGAATTTTTAAGTTACCGGCCGGAGCAAAGCGTTTTGAAAAGCACATTGATTATGATGAGTTATCAGGTAAGAACAGTGAAGCGTATCTGGAGGATTTTATTGTCGACAGCAGTGATGAATTATGGATCGCCACATATGACGGATTGTTCAGAACAGATAATTACAAAACCAAAATAACCGATTATACCGGATTCGATAATACCGGCAGGACAATTAATAACAATTACCTGAGGATCTCTGAGGACAGCAACAGGAATATATGGATACTGAATTCACAGGGAGGACCTTATCTGTTCAACAGAAAGGCCGGGACTTTTTCAAAAGTAAAGATACCTGAGCTTTCCGGGGCGATGGGATTCAGTGACCTGCTTCTCGACAACGACGGCAGAATATGGTTGACCAGATATGACCGGATAACCGTTATTGATACTCTTAAGAAGAATGCAAAGGATTTCTATATGCCGGTCAAGGGATTTGAAGCTCAGTCATTCAGCCTGAAATCAGGTATCAATCTGTTTATGGTGGGAAACAGGTTGATGATAATCAAAAGGGTCATACCTCTGAACCGGGAGAAACCTCCTGTCTATATCACTAACTTGTATGTTAACGATAAGGAATTTAAAACTCTTTATCCACGGACTGAACCTGTAACGGATATCAAGAAAATTGATCTCAGATACGACCAGAACAACATCAGGATAGGGTATGCTGCCCTGAATTACAACAGACCGTTATTTAATCAATACCGGTACTTTATGAAAGGACTGGACAGGGATACCGTGCAGGCAGGCTCTGATATGACTGTTGAATACAGACAGATGCCGCCCGGAAGATATGAATTCTGGGTTACGGGATCAAATAATGATGATATCTGGAATCCGGCAGGAACTTCATTCGAAATACATATCCATCCGCCATGGTACAGGTCCACCGTGGCTTATATCCTGTATATCCTTACCCTGATTTCAATTATTGCAGGTTACATAAGATACAGGACATACAGTCTTATAAAAGACAAAGCCTTACTTGAAGGTCAGATAAAGGAACATACCGCGGAGCTTGAAAGAAAAAATCTTCAGCTTGCAGAAACAGACAGGCTTAAAACTGATTTTTTTACAGGGATTTCGCATGAGATACGGACACCTCTCTCACTTATAATTGATCCGCTTGAAAAGCTGTCAGGGAAGGAGGGCCTTGATGAAAAAACATCAGGAATTATCGAGATAATGCAGAGGAACGCTCAGAGGCTGATGCAGCTTGTCACCCAGCTTCTCGACATATCGCGCCTTGATGCCGGTAAAATGAAGATCACATTGATTGAGGGAGACCTGATAAAGCACCTGCGTATGCTTGTTTATGAATTTCTTTCTCTTGCAGAAAGCAGGCAAATTAAATATATCGCCGAATTACCTGATTACGAATTTGTAACATTATTCGACAGGGACAAGATTGAGAAAGTTGTATCAAACCTGCTTTCAAATGCCTTTAAGTTCACTCCTCAGGACGGGACAGTGAAATGCACAGTTGAAATCCTCCGTAATGAAGAGGGAAAAACAAAGGACACTCTTAAAATCAGAGTCTCAGATTCGGGGTCGGGTATCAGCAGGGAGCATCTTGGGAGGATATTCGACAGGTTTTACAGGGTCGAAGGGATTAATGAATACGGCGGAACCGGTATCGGCCTTACTATTACTCAGGAATTGATACGGCTGATGCACGGAGAAATCACGGTTGTTAGTGAAAAGGATACTGGATCTGAATTTTCAGTTACTATTCCACTCGGAAGTGAACACCTGGATGAAGATGAGTATGTCATTACCGGAAAAGAAGAAGCTGCTCCGGAAAAACCGGTTAATACAATGAGGAGCATTCTGACCAAGGCGGGAACAGAGCTGCCGCGCGAAGGGAAGATGAGCCTCCTTATAATCGAAGATAATGCTGATTTACGTAACTACCTGCAGTCCAATCTTTCGGATGAGTATAATGTTATGTGTTCAGAAAATGGCGGTACCGGACTTCATACAGCATTTACAATGATGCCCGATCTTATAGTTACGGATATTATGATGCCCGACCTTGACGGGATTTCATTATGTGACCGGCTGAAGAACAACGAACTTACAAGTCATATTCCGGTAATATTACTTTCGGCAAAGAGCACCCTTGCTGATAAGATAAAGGGCCTGGAGTCTGGCGCGGATGACTATATAATAAAGCCATTCAGCATAGATGAACTGAAAATCAGGATCTCAAATCTGATGTCACTGCGTGAAAAGCTAAGGCTGAAATACAGCAATCTGGGTAGATTTACTGCAAGAAAGGATAATATAAAGTCAGTCGATGACAGGTTTATGGAGAAGGTTATTCATATTATAGAGGAAAATGTGAGGGATTTTGACTTTAGTGTTGCATTGCTCCACGAGAAAGCGGGAATGAGCAGGATGCATCTTACACGGAAGCTGAAGATCCTTACAGGATTGACCCCGGGTATCCTTATCCGGAACATCCGTCTGGAAAAGTCAGCAGAGCTTATACTGCATAAAGCAGGAAATATGACTGAGATTGCCAACAGTGTCGGATTCTCAAATCCTTCATACTTTACAAAATCTTTCAGGCAATATTTTGGTGTGTCGCCAAAAAATTATTCGAAACATTAGCTGTTTCAATAAATCCGTGTTAACCCGTACCCTCCGTGGTTTCAGTCCTCTATCGCTGAATGGTATTCCTGGAGGGAGCGGACCATGTAATTGCCATTGTGCCGGTCCTTGATACCTTCGGTAGCAGAGCGTGCAGCAGAAGTGGTGGTGATGTAGGGGATTTTATATTTGATAGCGTTCTTCCTGATATACGAATCATCATATTCGCTGAGGCGGTCTGCAGGTGTGTTTATCACAAGATTAATCTCTTTGTTCTTGATTGCATCAACAATATTTGGTCTTCCCTCGTGGACTTTAAGGATCAGTTCGGCTTCAATTCCGTGGTTGGCGAGGAACCGCTTAGTACCGCCTGTAGATAATATCCTGAAACCCAGATCTCTGAAATTCCTGGCAACATCAATTATGCGGTTCTTGTCACGGTCGGCAATTGTTATCAGGACGGTTCCCTCTATAGGAAGCGGGGATTGAGTTGCCTCCTGCGATTTAAAGAATGCCATTCCGTATGTATCAGCCATCCCCAGCACCTCCCCCGTGGAGCGCATCTCAGGCCCAAGCAGAGGATCGATGGCAGGGAACATATTGAACGGGAAGACAGCCTCTTTGACACCATAGTGCCTGAATGACCTGTTCTTAAGGTTAAAGTCGGGCAGCTTTTGTCCCATCAGGATCTGTGTTGCTATCCTTGCCATCGAGATGTTGCATACTTTGGAGACCAGGGGAACTGTACGCGATGCCCTCGGATTTGCTTCTAGGATATAGACCACGTCTTCATAAATGGCATATTGTATGTTCAGAAGGCCGACCACCTTCAGTTCCATTGCGATCCGGCGGGTATAGTCGTAAATAGTTTTCTTATGTTCTTTCGGGATTATAACAGGAGGTATCACACACGCTGAATCGCCGGAATGTATGCCGGCATATTCAATGTGCTGCATAATGGCGGGGACAAATGCATCAACGCCGTCAGACAACGCATCGGCTTCTGACTCGATGGCGTCTTCGAGGAACAGATCGATAAGCAGCGGCCTGTCGGGAGAGACACCCACGGCTGCCGTTACATACTGCTCGAGCATCTCTTCGTCGAGAATGATCTTCATCGCTCTCCCGCCAAGGACATACGATGGCCTGATCATCAGCGGGTATCCGATCCTTTTCGCAATCGTCAGGGCTTCTTCGAGATTGCTTGCCATTCCCGATTCCGGCTGGGGTATCCCCAGCTTGTTTATTACATGGCGGAACCTGTCGCGGTCTTCAGCCAGATCAATTGTTTCGGGAGTGGTTCCAAGTATTTTAACACCTGCCTCTGCAAGCTCCTTTGCCAGATTCAGTGGTGTCTGCCCTCCGAACTGGACTATGACTCCTTCAGGTTTTTCCTTCTCATAGATGCTCAGGACGTCCTCTGCAGTAAGCGGTTCGAAATAAAGCTTGTCAGAAGTATCGTAATCCGTCGATACCGTTTCAGGATTACAATTTACCATTATGGATTCAAATCCTGCATCACGGATGGCAAATGCAGCATGAACGCAGCAATAATCAAACTCAATGCCCTGCCCGATCCTGTTCGGGCCTCCTCCAAGCACCATTATCTTCTTTCTGCCGCTGACCTCTACCTTATCAGGGGCATTATAGGTCGAGAAGTAATAGGCAGCATTTTTAACACCGCTGACAGGGACAGGCTCCCATGCTTCCGTCACTCCAAGTGAAATCCTCCTTGCCCTGAGTTCTTTTTCAGGTATTTCGAGCAGTTTCGACAGATACCTGTCAGCAAATCCATCCTTCTTTGCCTGAATAAGCAGTTCATCCGGCATAATACCGCCTTTAAACGCAAGTAACTTTTCTTCCTCCTCAACCAGCTCCTTCATCTGCTCAATAAACCATGGTTTAATGTGAGTTCTTCTGTAAAGATCCTCAATGCCGGCTCCTTTCCGTAATGCTTCATACATTATGAACTGCCGCTCGCTTGATGGGTGTTTGAGCAGGTTCATCAGTTCATCCAGAGGCTTCTTATTGAAATCCCTGGCAAATCCGAGCCCGTAGCGTCCGATCTCGAGGGAACGTATGGCTTTCTGAAGAGCTTCCTTGTATGTCTTCCCGATGCTCATCACTTCTCCCACAGCCTGCATCTGTGTACCCAGCTTGTCCTCGAGTCCTTCGAATTTCTCGAATGCCCACCTGGCAAATTTCACCACAACATAATCGCCCCATGGTGTGTACTTATCAAGAGTGCCTTCACGCCAGTAGGGGATCTCATCGAGTGTCAGACCGCCTGCAAGAAGGGAGGAAACAAAAGCGATAGGAAACCCTGTGGCTTTTGAAGCAAGAGCCGATGACCTTGACGTTCGGGGATTGATCTCTATAACAACTATCCTGCCCGTTACCGGATCATGTGCAAACTGTATGTTGGTGCCTCCGATTACCTCGATGGCTTCAACGATTGAATAAGAATATTTCTGAAGACGTTTCTGCAGCTCAGGATCAATCGTCAGCATCGGGGCCGTGCAGAAAGAATCTCCGGTATGGACACCCATTGCATCGACATTCTCGATAAAGCAGACCGTTATCATCTGGTTCTTTGCATCCCTTACTACTTCCAGCTCCAGCTCTTCCCATCCGACAACAGATTCCTCAACAAGCACCTGGTTGACAAGGCTGGCAGACAAGCCCCTGCCTGCTATGGTCTGTAGCTCCTCAATGTTATATACAAGTCCGCCGCCGGTCCCTCCAAGTGTATAGGCAGGCCGTATGACAACCGGGTAACCCAGCTCTGCAGCTGCCTGTTCTGCATCTTCAACAGTATTGACAGCTTTGCTCTTTGGCATTTCAATACCCAGCCGGTTCATGGTTTCCTTGAATGCAACCCGGTCCTCTCCCCGTTCAATGGCATCTACATTAACTCCGATGACTTTAACGTTGTATTCTGCAAGGATACCTTTTTTTGCGAGAACTGAAGACAGGTTTAATCCCGTCTGACCTCCAAGATTTGGGAGAAGCGCATCTGGCCTTTCCTTCTTGATTATTTCTGTAAGGGCATATTCGTTAAGCGGTTCGATATATGTTACATCTGCAATCCCCGGGTCGGTCATTATTGTTGCGGGGTTAGAGTTGACGAGGATTATTTTGAAACCCAGCGAACGCAACGCTTTACAGGCCTGTGTTCCCGAATAATCAAATTCACAGGCCTGTCCGATGATGATGGGTCCCGAACCGATGATCAGCACCTTTTCAATATCCGACCGTTTTGGCATAATGATTTAAAAGGAATGTGATATTGTGAAAAATAACATAATAAAAAAGTGCTGCAAGATAGAAAATCAATTTGTTTTTGTGAAAAAATAAATCCGGCAGGTAACGGTAAAAGATTACCGTTTAGCGGTGCAAGTATTGCAGCCAGTTAATTCAACAAGAGTTTTATACCACGTAATGGCTAAAGTATTGTTTTAAATCACTTTGGGGCAGGTTAGTTTATACTTCAGGTAACAGGTCTTAAACAATTTGAAAATTAGATTGTTAATATCTCATGCAACATTGAATATTGATAAAATGTTGATAATTAGATTTTTTGACGTTAATAATTAAATGTTGTTTTGTAGCCCGGAGTTGAAGGATTTTGACTAAATTGTATTGTACTTTAAAATCAGGTTCAGTAAAGGTTTAATACCTGCTTCAAATCCGGTAATAAATACGTATATGAAAAGAATACTTGTGATTACTGTCTGTTTATTACTTGCTTTGAAAGTTGTTGCTCCAGTTCGGAATGATCTTATTGTATCCCATTCCCGGCCCGTGGAACCCTTCAGAAAACTGATAAATGCAGTCGGACTCGTTGAAGCCAAAGGTGATACTATGGCATATAATCATATTGAACAGGCTGTGGGATTCTTCCAGATACGCCCTGTAAGAGTGAAGGATTATAACATACGGACCGGAAGCAGATACACGCTGAAAGATATGTTCGATTATAAGACTGCAGAAAAGGTGTTTTTATTCTATGCCTCCGAAATAGGACCATATAACTTTGAGAAAATAGCTAAAAACTGGAATGGTTCAGGAGTAAAAACTCTCGATTACTGGAAAAGAGTTAAAAAGCACCTATAGGATTAAATATTTTGTCGCTGATCAAGGTTTGGTATCAGAGATTCTTGTTCGGTCGGCTTCCGTACCTTTTCCGTAAAAATTATTTTGGTTTGTTGATCAGACTTTCTATTTTTATCAGGATAATACCGGATAATCAATAAGATTGTTATTTAACAAATACTCAGAATCATATGAAAACATCACGAAGAATGTTCATCAAAACAGGCGCCATGGCAATTGCAGGTACTGCTGTCATGGGAAGAACAGCATTTGCTGCAAAAAAGCAAAAAGGGATAATAGGCCTGCAACTCTATTCCATTCGCAGCGAAATGTCAAAAGATCCGCTGGGATCGCTTAAACAGGTGGCAGCAATGGGATATGTATATGTGGAACATGCCAGTTATACAAACCGGAAATTCTATGGATATCCTGCACCTGAATTCAGAAAGATACTCGACGACCTGGGACTTAAGATGATCAGCGGCCATACCGTAATGGGCAGGCAGCACTGGGATGCATCCAGGAACGATTTCTCCGACAGCTGGAAATATACTGTCGATGACGCCGGCGTTCTTGGGCAGAAGTATGTGGTCAGCCCCTCAATGGACGAAAGCATGAGAAAAACATACGACGACTTCAAAAGGTATATGGATATTTATAACAAATGCGGGGAGCTCTGCCGGAAACAGGGAATGAAATTCGGGTATCATAACCACGATTTTGAATTCAGCGAGAAACTGAACAACGAAAAACTGTTTGATATCATGATGAAGAGCATTGATCCCAATCTTGTGGTGATACAGCTTGATATCGGCAATATGTATAATGGTGGGGCAGTGGCTCTTGACGTTGTAAAACAGTACCCCGGAAGATTTGAAAATATCCATGTAAAGGATGAAATAAAGGCGACCGGCGGAGAACAACAATACGAAAGCTGTATTATCGGTGAGGGGATAGTTGATGCCAGGAAGGTCATAAAGCTTGCTACAAAAATCGGCGGCGCACAGGTTTATATTATAGAACAGGAATCATACCAGGGCAAACCGCCCATGGAATGTGTTAAGCAAGACCTGGAGATCATGAAAAAGTGGGGGTACTGATATTAGGCTTTCCTGTATTTCCCGATAATTTCCTGATCAGGATCCATAGTTGAGATAGACGCGGCGGTTTATTTACCATTCGCAGTATGCTCTCTTTCTCGGCGTTGGTTAGTTGTTCCGAGCCGGCCACATATTCCCTGCTGAAATTGAGGATCAAACCGGCATCGGCAGGCCGCAGACGGCAGCAGCTGCCTACAATACCGGTGAACATTTTATCAAACTGATAATATTCATCCGATACCTTATTGATCAGCAGGAGCGGAATTATCTTCCTAAGCCATCCGCCGTATGGCGACATCCTGAGAATAACGCCATTCAGCTCTCTTTGCTCCATAAGCATGGGAGGGAAGGTGTCAAAAAACCAGAGTTTCCCTTCATGATATGCATAATTGCGAAGTGTGGGATGAAACCCGGTTGCAATGGAATTTTTTTTTCTCCTGTTGAAATTAATAACATCAGTAAACAACATTGAGATCAGGTCGGTAAGCTTTTCTTTACCGGCTTCGGTAATGAGATTCCTTACTAGGTCCTCATCCCTGAATGAATCCTGAATGATTACCAGCTGATGCTTTTTCCCTTTTTGCCTTGTTAAAATGAATGTTTCAGGTATATTCAGTCCGGCTCTCTTAAGTTCGGTAATATAATCTTCATGGTTTTTGACTATGAAGTTTATGAAGGGGTAATTCCTGACAGGAAGGTATAGTTTAACGATATATGCTTTATCACCGCGGTAAACTCTCACCGGCTTTGAAAAAAATCCAAGCTCGGAAGATCTGTTTTTTGATTCTATCCCGGTAATTAACCCGTCAATTTCGTCCCTCGTGAGTGATAACATAATCTTTTCCTGCAGGATGTACCTGAATATTTCTTATCTTCATTTAATATTTTTCTCAGGGGAGAGGAAGTTACTCAGCTCCTCAGAATAATGGAAAAATACATGTAAATATTATTAAAATTGATTAATAACCGATTAAAAATGAAAAATAAAGTATCGGCTCTTCTGGCTTTGATTGTATTTTCACTTCAGGTATCGGGTCAGGTAAGGATATATGTAAATACTGACCTTGAGGGTATCAGCGGCGTGTTCAGGTTTGCACAGACTCGCGAAAAGGATACGCCGTTAAATATCCGTGCCTGCGAGTATTTCATGGGCGACGTCGCTGCCGTCGTACGTGGATTAAGGGATGGAGGCGCTACCGAAGTGGTGGTGCTCGACGGTCATGGATCGCAGTGCGTTATCCCTCATATGATGGAACCGGGAGCAAAATATATCACGGGACTTCCCAGATACGGGGCAGCCAACCTTACAGACCTCGACAGCTCATATTCAGGCATGGTGATGCTCGGCTTTCATGCAATGAAGGGAACTCCCGACGGAGTGCTGAATCATACCCAGAGCTCAAGTACTGAGAACCGTTACTGGTATAATGGCGTGGAGTCAGGGGAACTGGCGCAAAGCGCAGCAATTGCCGGGTATTACAATGTCCCCGTGATCATGGTTACAGGCGATGAAGCTACATGCCGTGAAGCAAGGAAATTCTTTGGAGATAATTGTATAACGGTTGCCGTGAAAAAAGGAATATCAAGGGAAGCTGCTATGCTTTATCCTTTTGATGAGACACGAAAAGCGCTGTACGAAGGAGCAAGGCAGGCAGTCGCAGCTATTCCCTCCTGCAGGCCATATAAGATGAAGACTCCGATCAATGTGAAAATGCAGTATCTCAGAACAGATCCGGCGCTGCCTGAGCCTGTACTTGAGACAAGGGAGGGAGTTGCAAGGACTGCTTTACAGATTTTCGAGGTGTTGAGGAAATAAATATATCACGGCAGATTACATAAACGTAACCTCAAGAGGCCGGCGGAAGACGGTTTTCCTGTACCTGAACTCGGGATAACCCAGGCACATTGCTGCCAGCACCTTCTGCTTGCCGCTTATCTGTACAAGCTTTCTGATAGATTTGTAGCGGTTTGAAAGCAGCAGAAAATAACCGTTCATTAATGTCCCGATGCCAAGCGTCTGTGCTGTAAAATCGATTGTATTGGCGGCTATGCCTGCATCCCACTGTGGTATTTTGAAATAGTCCTGGTCGGTATATATTATCAGCAAACAGGGTGCGCCTCTGAGAAAAGTATCATTCCCGCTGTCAAAAAGTTCAACCATCCTGCGGAGACTTCGTTTCCGTTCCGCAGAAACGAAATACTTTGCAGGGAAGCTATTGATAAGCTTTGAAACTCTCCTTATCTTGTCAGCCATTGCCGTCTTTATTCTGAGCAGCAATACTTCATCGGTAACAATTTTATACTTGAGCAATTGCTTGTTGGATCCTGTTGGGATATACTTTACAGTTCCAAGCAATATATCAATATGTTCCTGTTTGAGGGGCTCCTTTCTGAAATTCCTTATGCTCCTCCTGTTCCTTACAAGATGCATGAACTGCTCGGCGGTGATCCCCGGGTTGACAATCTCGGTGAACTCGCTCAGGTCCATCCTTTTATTGCGCACGGCATTCTCGGGACAAACTGCCACACAATGACCGCAATCATTGCATCCAAGGCTGATAATCTTAAAGGGTCTTTTGTCCTCGCCAATCACTATACGTTTTGATCCGCATACTTTGCTGCACAGCCCGCACCTCGTGCATAACTCATAATTGAACTCAATATTCATTTTGTTTGAATTCTATTGTTATCAAATCATTCCGGATACCTGGTGAAGGTCCTTGTATTTAGAAAGGCAAATGTAAATATTTATTTGTATTGAGTCGTCTGATTATGCTATACTCTATATCACAATTCAACAAAATGATGCAATTGTAAAAATAAACAACGTATAGTTAAACGTATAGTTAAACGTATTATTAAACGTATAAGCCAACGTAGTTAGAGCATCCCCTGTTCAGAGAGCCATCTCTCAACCCTGTCGTGCTCTGCCTGGTATTTTGCTTCCATACTCTGGACGATCCTTTGAAATCGCTTTTCAGACCTGATACCTTCGAACAGGGGATCTTGTTTGATAAGGTTTATGAAAACAAAGCTGTGGAATCCTATTGTGTTGAATTCATCAAGATATCTGTACGCCTTTTCCTTTTCACCCAGGAAGGCATATGTAGCTGCCAGATCATACTGTGCAGCTTTTCTCTGGGCGATATCCCTTCCGAGTTTTATGCTCTCCTCACCAAATTTGATTTGCTGTTCAAAGTAATACTTTGCCTCTTCACGATTACCGCCCAGCCAGAATGCATGTCCGATACGGTGCGACTGTAAGACCGGGAGCGATCCTGTCTTCTTAAGTTTCTCAACATACTTCCTGGCAATTAAATACCCTTCTTCCTCATGACCCGGAGCAAGAAACGGGATGTTGATTAAATATGAAGTATCAATTTCAAGACACTGCTTGTTCAATTCATAGGACTTTTGAATATTCCCGAGGTGAAATTCGAGGTATGCTATATTACTGGTGTATAATACAAAATTGCTGTCGAGGATGTATGCTTCATGGTAATAATCCCTGGCTTTATCGGTGAATCCGACGTCCAGGAAGGCGCGTCCCAGTTCACGTAACAGATCAGGCCGCTCATCACCGCTGATAAGATTCAGTGCTTTATCGTAGTTGTAGATACCTTTGACGTAATCGTGCATCATCCATGTAAGAATGTAGCTTTTTTCGCTGTATGCCTGGTAGGAATTCGGATTAAGAATCAGGGCATTATCAAAATTTTTCAAAGCTTCTTCGAAAAATCCGTTCTTACTGTAATATAATCCCTTCAGGTAATAGGCTTCGTCGAGCTGATCATCAAGTGAAAGTGCCTTGTTAGCCAGGATAAGACACGAATCCAGAAAGTTTTCCTTGAAATAGTCGGGCCAGTAATACCTGTCGTAATATGAACGTGCCAGGCCGGTATAGGCTCTGGCAAAGGAAGGATCGACCTTCAGGGCCGTGCTGTAGAGATTGATAGCAGTCTGGTAAGAACTCAGGTTATTGGTTCTGTTATAATCCTCACGGTAGTCATTTGCCTTGAGGTACAGATCGTAAGCCGCAATATTCGCTGTAGGGATCCTTTCTATTAGTTTCTTTTCCTCGGGTGTAATGGTTGCCTTTATTTTTGTTGCAATTGCCTGTGCAATTTCGCTTTGGAGGGCGAAAATGTCGTTGATTTTCCGTTTATAGGGACTAGACCATAAATGACGATCATTTACGGCATCGAGTAACTGAACTGTCAAAGAGATATCGTCCCCGTATTTCTGACCGCTTCCTTCGAGGATGTAACTTACTTTAAGTTCTTTGGCTATTTGCGGAAGCGGTCTTGCCTTGTCCCTGTACTGTTCAACGGAGGTTCGCGATATCACTCTGATATTCTTGATTTTACTGAGATTATCAAGGATTGCTTCCATTGTACCGTTGATAATATGCACTGCCCCTTCATCGGGGCTGTCATTCCGGAAGGGTAGAATAGCAATTGATTTTTCAGGATCCCTGACAAGTTTCCTGCTTCCGGTTTTATTGAATATGTACAGTGCAATAACAATCAGTGCAGCTGCAACAGCGAGCCGGGAAAGATGCAGAACATATTTGTTGCGGGATTTCGGGATTACTTTGCGTGGTTTAGATTCTTCCCCGGTTACAGCACCTTCATTTTCCGAAGGGATCTGGCTTATAGTCTGAGTCTCCTTGTATTTCAGGTACCATTTTAAAATAGTCGAAAGATTGTTCAGGACCGGTTTTACCTGTTCCGGATCGAAATCCTTGGGATGGGTACCGAATGTCGACAGACTGTTCACGCTGTGCATCGAGGCTATAATATGGTCGGGAACTTTTTCTTCCCTGTGAAGCTTATCGATAACCCCTTTCAGCGGTTCGGTTTTCCGCGACCTTTTCAGCTCGCACTGGCACAGGTCAGTGACAATGATCTCAAGGCATCTTCTTGAATAGAGTAAAACAACATTTTCGTCCTCTGTCCTGATCAGGTGATCCAGGTCTTTCTCAAGGTCAGGTAACCTGCCTTTTAATGAGGAATATAACGTCTCAAGCTCTTTTATTTCAGCAGACCAGATTTGCATTTGCCAAAACTGATAATATCAGCAGCGGGTCAGGTTGCTGATATTTGTATACGTAAAATTAAACTATTCATTTGCCAAAGTCAAGTGACGGCAAATTTGAGTATTTCAGCTTCAGCCGGTTTTAGTGCCCCGATCATTACCGGCAGGGATGTACAGGTCAGATCCTGTACCCCATGATCAGGACATCATCGATCTGGGGATGGATTCCTTTCCACTTGTAGAATTCCTTTTCAAGAGCTTTTTTCTGGTCTCTCATCGGTTTGTCATGTATCCTGAGAAGCAGCGATTTAAGGTTTGAATACCTGAATTTCTTGCGGTCAGGTCCGCCGAACTGATCGGCATATCCATCCGAGAACAGGTAAATAATATCACCAGGGAGAGTCCTGATAATCTGTCTGGAGAATCTTTTATCCGGTTCATTGAAGCCAACTGTCAGCCAGTCGGCTTTATACTCGGTAAGCCCGTTGTTCCTTATCAGGTACAGGTTATTATGGGCACCTGAGTATTGCATGGTATTCTTATCCAGGATACATAATGCAATATCCATCCCATCTCTGGCTTCCTGTCTGTCACCCTTCTGGTGCAGGGCTCTTACAACTTCCCTGCCAAGCTCTTCAAGAATTATGGAGGTATCTGTTATCTTTCTGGTGTTAACTATTTCTTCAAGAAAGGAGATCCCGAGCATGCTCATCAGGGCTCCGGGTACTCCATGGCCCGTGCAATCGGCGGCTGCTATTACCAGCTTTTTATCAACCCGGGCAAACCAGTAGAAGTCGCCGCTTACAACATCCTTAGGGATATAGAGGACAAAGCTTCTTCTTTCCAGCCCCTTTATGTTTTTCATGTCGGGAAGCATAGCCTGCTGTATACGGGTGGCATATTGTATGTTTGCTGTAATATCCATGTTTTTTTCCTCAATAAGATCATATGCTTTCTTGAGTTCAACATGTTTCAGCCGGTAGATCTCCTTTTCCTGTTCTGATTTTTCTATTGCATGTGTGACTTCTATATTGCTGAGCCTGCTTTGTATCTCGCTGCTGTTGAATGACTCTTTTGCCTTCAGGTATTGCTTAAAGCTGGCAAGAGCCTTGCCGGGCTCCGTCATGATTTCATAATTTGCCGCCAGGGCAAAATATGTCTCTGCAATAAGGGCTGAAGATTTCAGTTCCCTGGCCAGTTTAAGCGACTCCTTAAGCAGCATTTCAGCCCCGGCAGAATTATGCATTTGCCCGAAAACACGAGCTGCACCGATCATGCACTGAAGGGTACACCGTTTATCTCCGCCTTCCATTCCCATTTCATAATATTCGATTGCCTCAGGATTTCTGGCCATCTCCTCATAAGTACTCGCTATGCCGAGGAATGTCCACGGGATAGCAGCTTTCTGGGCATTTTTTTTCCTGATCTCCAGGCTCCGGAAGTAATATTCAAGCGACTGGTCATATTGCTTAAGCTGGCGCAGCACCATGCCAATCCTGTTAAGTGAAGATGCCATCGCATTTTCATCTTTCAGCGATTCCCTGATCTTCAGTCCTTTAATGAAAAACTCAAATGATTTCTGGAAATTGGAAAGCCTGAGATAAATCAATCCCAGCTGGCTGCACGCTTCGCCCTCCGATTCAATGTCATTAATCTCCCTGGATGTCTTCCATGCTTCATGCCACAGCTTCAGTGTCTGCTCATAATAACCGAAGCTCTCGAAGATGCTTCCCTTCAGCAGCAATGATCTCACGTAACCCTTTTCAAGCCTGTTATTCCTGAACCATCTGAAGGCCTTTGCAAGGTATCTGAGTGCAATTTTATTCCTCGACTGAAGGAAATTAACCGCAGCAATATTCAGGCTGGCACCTGCAATCCCCCTTGGATATTTCATTTTTTCCGCCTGCCTCAGGTTTATTGCTGATTTACGTGCAACAGCCTCAAAATCGGTATAGCGTTTCTGCCAGAGCAGTTCATTTGTTGTGTCTATTCTCGGTGAGCGTGTCGGGGGCATGAATCAGGGATAGTTTATTCAGTTACTATTTGAAATATTTAGCAAGCAGGTTCCTGTAACGTATATCATAATGAAGTATCTGAAGGTCTGAGGAAGCCTTTAATTCGTACAGGTTTCTGTATCCTTTTTCAAGTCCCTTTTTCAGTTCTTTCAGAGCTTCATTCACGTTCCCATGCAAGCAGAGGACTTCAGCAAAGCTGACATGTTGCGTAGAATCAATCTCAATAGCTTTCTGAAGCATCAGTTTTGAGGAATCCATATCGCCCAGTCTGGCTGTAACTGCCGCAAGTGCAGTATAAGTGCCTGCATTATCAGGGAACCATTTTATCCATAAATCAGTTGCATATTTTTTGAATGCAGTAAAATATTCATCAGCTTCCCGGGTTTTTCCCATTGACTGACTGACAACACCCAATCCATAATATGCTGCAATCTCATTCCTGTAGATTTCCAGAATGTGCTTCAATATATTTACAGCATCATCATACCTTTCCATCAGCCTGTAGGTATGGCTCAGATTAAACAGCGTAAGGCTCAGATCGGGATATATTTCCCTCGATTTGATATAAGCTGCCTCGGCTTTGTCAAGGCTGTCCATCATGAACCATGCGGCCCCCTGGTACATATAGCCCCAGGCATTCTGCGGATTATCGGCTATCATTTTACCGGACCATGCCAGAAGCGAATCAGCCTCCCCGAGATATTCCAGATAAATCCACAGGATACCTGTATATGTCAGTGCCTGGGCAGGATTTAAGTGTATCGCTGCCTTGTATTCTTGCAGGGCTTCTTCATATTGTCCGTCGGACTGGTAGTAATATCCAAGGTTATGGTGAATACCGGCATCATCAGGATAAAGCTTGGTGAGTATCTTTGTATTTTCGATTCCTTGTTTCAGATCCTTCTCAACATTTACAGCATAGTAGGACAGTATGGCATATTTTTCCCTGTCAATAAGTTTATCAGCCGACCGGACAGCTTCTTCCAGAAGCTTCCGTCCCTTTTCCTGTTCATTGTATTTTTCATAGAGGATCCCTCCGAGTGAGGCTTTGGCAGAAGTAAAGCCCGTATCAATCTTAAGGGCATTTTCATAATATTCCCTTGCGCCTTTGAAATCGAGCCTGAAATGCTGGTCAATACCATGAGAATAGAGTTTTAAGGCCTCAAGCGATGATGTTGTTACTGTTGCCAGGGGTTTATCCTGGGATACGATGTCGTATATCGATTCACCGAGACTCCGTCGTAATTTTCTGCTGAGTTTATCGAGAGCCGGCAGGATATCATTCTGGGTTTCAGCATAGAGAATCTCCGATTTAAGAAGGTTTCCCGACCCGGTCTCAAGGATCTTTGCGGTGATTGCAAACCTGTCTCCTACTTTACTTATGCTTGGAGTGATGTACAGGTTGATTCCCTGCCGGATTGCCATTTCTCTGCCAGTTTCTGCATCAATATCTGTCTGGTCCTTGATTTCCATCATTGCCAGAGTTTCAAGCATCCTCGACCTTGGAAAGACATTAACGTAACGCGACTGACTTGTGGTGAGCGAAAATGCAGTGTAAAGCGATTTGTCGAATACCTGGTTATCCGTCAGGTTTTCAAAATCTGATATAAGTATCCAGTCGCGTTTTGAGAATGGCAATGTGCTTCCGCTGGAGAAAACCAGGAATATGGCCAGTGCAAGGATAAGGACAGTCGGCAATGAGAATTTGAGCCTCAGTTTTCTGATGAACCTGGCAAGGCTTTTTGAAACGAGCCCGGCAGAGGATCGTACAGTTATTCTCTTTGTTTTGCCGGAAGTCTTATCAGCAGCAGGTTTTGCTCCGGTGTCAGCCGGTTTCTCATCAGGCAACGGTTTGATCCTGATACCCGGGTCCTTATATCTCAGATACCATTTGATAATTACCGCAAGGTTGATAAGTACCGGTTTCACCTGTTCCCGGTCGAAGTCCTTCGGATGTGCCCCATAGACTGCCAGGCTGTTCAGGTGCTCCATCGAAGTGATAATATGTGACGGGACCTTCTCCTCCCTGTTAAGCTTATCGATAATACTCTTGAGAGGTTCAGTCTTCCGGGGTCTCTTTAATTCACACTGGCACAGATCGGTAATTATAACTTCCAGGCATCGCCTCGAATACAGCAGAAGGACATTTGCATCGCTTGTCCTGACCAGCGGATTCAGCTCTTTCTCGAGTTCCGTGAACCTTCCCCGGACAGTCTCATAAAGCCGTTCAATCTCCTTTATTTCATTCGTCCATATTTGCATTTCACTTAAAATATTTATCCAGCATATTCCGGAACCGGACA
>Ga0316626_10000290_pt1 | contig 18700 bp, 17 predicted proteins | sample OWC_Aug_T1_C1_D5_FD_207656 | JGI IMG/M metagenome (GOLD analysis project Ga0316626, IMG submission 207656) | Wetland soil microbial communities from Old Woman Creek delta, Ohio, United States - OWC_Aug_T1_C1_D5_A | ecosystem: Environmental > Terrestrial > Soil > Wetlands | place: USA: Ohio...
CGGCGCCGGACCTTCTTGCCCTTCACGGCCGGCTTCGCGGTACGGCGCGGCTTGGCCTTGCGGACGGCAGTCGCCTTCGCCGCCTTCCGCGCGCTCTTCTTGACTGCCGGGGCCCGCTTGGCGGGCGCCACCGGGCTGCCCATGTGCCGGATCATGGCGTCACCGAACGCCGAACAACTCACCTGCCGGGCACCCTTCATCAGGCGCGCGAAATCGTAGGTCACGGTCTTGGCCTGGATGGCGCCGTTCATCCCCTTGAGGATGAGGTCGGCAGCCTCGAACCAGCCGAGGTGGCGCAGCATCATCTCCGCCGACAGGATGATCGAGCCGGGGTTGACCTGGTCCTTGCCGGCATACTTGGGCGCAGTGCCATGGGTCGCCTCGAACATCGCGACCGTGTCCGACAGGTTGGCCCCCGGCGCGATGCCGATGCCACCAACCTGGGCGGCGAGCGCATCGGAGATGTAATCGCCGTTGAGATTGAGCGTGGCGATCACGCTGTACTCTTCCGGGCGCAGCAGGATCTGCTGCAGGAAGGCATCGGCGATCACGTCCTTGACGACGATCTCCTGGCCGGTCCTGGGATTCTTCATCCGCATCCACGGTCCCTGGTCGATGAGCTGCGCGCCGAACTCGCGCTGCGCCAGCGCATAGCCCCAGGATTTGAAGCCGCCCTCGGTGAACTTCATGATGTTGCCCTTGTGCACCAGGGTCACCGACGTGCGGTTGTTGTCGATCGCGTACTGGATCGCCTTGCGCACCAGCCGCTCGGTGCCTTCGCGCGATACCGGCTTCACACCGATCGACGAGCTGCCCGGGAAGCGGATCTTCTTCACGCCCATCTCCCTTTCCAGGAAGGCGATCACCTTCTGCGCCTCCGGCGTGCCGGCGTTCCACTCGATGCCGGCGTAGATGTCCTCGGAGTTCTCGCGGAAGATCACCATGTCGGTCTTGTGCGGCTCCTTCACCGGGCTCGGCACGCCCTTGAACCAGCGCACCGGGCGCAGGCACACGTACAGGTCGAGGTCCTGGCGCAGCGTGACGTTGAGCGAGCGGATGCCACCGCCGACCGGGGTGGTGAGCGGGCCCTTGATCGACACCACGTAGTCGCGCACCGCGGCCAGGGTCTCGTCCGGCAGCCAGGTGTTGTTGCCGTAGACCTTGACCGCCTTTTCGCCGGCATACACCTCCATCCATGCGATCTGGCGCCGGCCCGCGTAGGCCTTGGCGACCGCGGCATCGACCACCTTCCTCATTACCGGCGTAATGTCGATGCCCGTGCCGTCGCCCTCGATGAACGGGATGATCGGCCGGTCGGGGACATCGAGCGAGTGGTCGGCGTTGACGGTGATCTTCTCGCCGGCGGGGACGATGATCTTCTGAAAGGCCATGGAATTCTCCGGTGCGCAGGGACAGGCGGGCGCGAATTCTAACACCGGCCGGCGCGCTGCTGTAATCTAGGCGCCATGAAGACCGCCTACCGCGACATCGCGCCGTATACCACCAAGGACGGCTCCACCATACGTGAGCTCATGCACCCGGACGCCCACGGCAACCGCCTCCAGAGCCTGGCCGAGGCGATCGTCGACCCGGGCATGACCACCCGCCTGCACCGCCACCGGCGCAGTGAGGAGCTTTACCACGTCACCGCCGGCGCCGGGCGCATGACGCTCGGCGCCAAGTCCTTCGAGGTCACGTCCGGCGACACCATCTGCATCCCGCCCGGCACAGCGCACTGCATTGAGAATACTGGCCGCGAGCCGCTGCACATCCTGTGCGCCTGCAGCCCGCCCTACTCCCACGACGACACCGAGTTGCTATGAAGAAGGCTTCGAGTTTCGGGTTCCGAGTTTCGAGTTGATCCAGGCGTGCTGATCCTGCTCAACAAGCCGTTCAACGTACTGAGCCAGTTCACCGACCGCGACGGCCGGCGCACGCTCGCCGAGTTCATCAAGCTGCCGGGCGTGCGCGCCGCGGGGCGGCTCGACTATGACAGCGAGGGACTGCTGTTGCTCACCGACGACGGCCGGCTGCAGGCCCGCATCGCCGACCCGCGGCACAAGCTGCCCAAAACCTACCGGGTGCAGGTGGAAGGCGTGCCCGACGACATCGCTCTCGAGCGGCTGCGACGCGGCGTGCTACTCAACGACGGACGCACCCGCCCGGCACAAGTGGACATCATCCCGGAACCGGAGCTGTGGCCGCGCGACCCGCCGATCCGCTTCCGCAAGAATGTGCCAACGACATGGCTGGAGCTGACGATCACCGAGGGCCGCAACCGCCAGGTGCGGCGCATGACCGCCGCCGTCGGCTTCCCGACCCTGCGCCTGGTACGGGTCGCGGTCGGCCCCTACCGGCTCGACGGCCTGGCTCCGGGCGAATGGCGCGAAGTCGCAATCGCGCCATCCCTGGCGCGCGACCCTCGCCTCGATCCGATCGGCGAAGTCGCAATCGCGCCTCATCCTGCACCAGGACGAACGAGCGCAGCGAGTAGGGCTTCCGGATCGGCGCGCGACCCTCGCCTCGGTCCTGTCGGCGAGGCCGATCCGGCGCTGATACAATCCGCCCATGATCTGGAAACCGAACGTGGTGGTGGCGGCGATGGTCGAGCGCGACGGCCGGTTCCTGCTGGTCGAGGAGGAAGACGGCGAGCGGCTCGTGCTCAACCAGCCCGCCGGTCACCTCGATGAAGGCGAAACGCTGATCGGCGCCGTCATCCGCGAGACGCTCGAAGAGACCGCCTGGCACATCGAGCCGACCGCCCTGCTCGGCGTCTACCGCTGGCCGCACCCGGCCAAGGACATCACCTACCTGCGCTTTGCCTTCATTGCCCGGGCGCTGCACGAAGAGGCCGGGCGTCCGCTCGACCACGGCTGCCGGCGCGCGCTGTGGCTCACGCCCACGGAGATCCGCGCCGAACGGCCGCGACACCGCAGCCCTCAGGTCGAGCGCTGCCTCGACGATTATCTCGCCGGCACCCGCTATTCCCTTGACCTGCTCAAGGAATACGCGCCGGCCGCGGCGCGTTGACCATGGCGCGCGTGGTCGTCGGGCTCTCGGGCGGCGTCGACTCGGCGGTGGCGGCCCTGCTGCTCAAGCAGCAGGGCCACACCGTCACCGGCCTGTTCATGAAGAACTGGGAGGAAGACGACAGCGCCGGCCAGTGCGCGGCCGAAGAGGATCTAAAGGTGGTGCGCGCGGTCTGCGAGCAGCTCGATATTCCACTTCAGACGGTCAACTTCGCTACCGAGTACTGGGACCGGGTGTTCCATTACTTCCTGGAAGAGCACAAGGCCGGCCGGACGCCAAACCCGGACGTGTTGTGCAACCGGGAAATCAAGTTCAGCGCATTCCTGGAACACGCCCTCGGACTTGGCGCCGAACACATCGCCACCGGTCACTACGCGCGAGTGCACGACGCTGGCGGGCACTACCAGCTGCTCAAGGGCGTCGACCGAAACAAGGACCAGAGCTACTTCCTGTACACGCTCGGCCAGGCGCAGCTCGCCTGCACCCTGTTCCCGATCGGGCACCTCGAAAAGCCCGCAGTGCGCGCATTGGCCCGCGCGGCCGGGCTGCCGAACCACGACCGCAAGGACTCGACCGGGATCTGCTTCATCGGCGAGCGCGACTTCCGCGACTTCCTCAAGCGCTACCTGCCGGCGCAGCCGGGTGAGATCCGCACCCTCGACGGCGAGCCCAAGGGCCGGCACGAGGGCGTGATGTATTACACCCTCGGCCAGCGCCAGGGGCTTGGCATCGGCGGTGCCGGTGAACCCTGGTACGTGGTCGACAAGGACATCGCGCACAACATTCTCTATGTCGGCCAGGGCGATCACCACCCGGCGCTGTACAGCGCCGGGCTTAGCGCCAGCCAGCTGCACTGGGTCGCCGGCGCCGCCCCGCCGCTGCCGCACCCGTGCGCGGCCAAGGTGCGCTACCGCCAGACTGAGCAGGGCTGCACGATCGCGGCGCTTGGCGCCGACGGCGCGCACATCGAGTTCGCCGAGCCGCAGCGGGCGGTCACGCCCGGGCAGTCGATCGTGTTCTACGACGGCGAGGTGTGCCTCGGCGGCGGCGTGATCGACCGGCGCCTGAAGGCCGGCGGCGTCTCTGATAAAATCGCCGCCTGACCACAGGCGACCGCCATGACAAAGACCCCTCCGACCCTCGCGCTCTCCCCGCTCACCGCCCTCTCCCCGCTCGACGGCCGCTACGAAAAGAAGATCGCGCCGCTGCGCGCGCTGTTCAGCGAATACGGGCTGATCCGCTTCCGGGTACTGGTCGAGGTGCGGTGGCTGATCACGCTCGCCGACTGGGCGGCGCTCAAGGAAGTGCCGGCGTTCTCGGCCGCGGCACGCGCCGAGCTCGAGGCGGTCGCAACCGGCTTCTCCGAGGCCGACGCGCACCGGGTGAAGGAGATCGAGGCCACTACCAATCACGACGTCAAGGCGGTCGAGTATTTTCTCAAGGAGAAGACCCGCGCCAATGCCGAGATCGCCCGGGTCAGCGAGTTTTTCCACTTCGCCTGCACCTCGGAGGACATCAACAACCTCTCGCACGGGCTGATGCTGCGCCACGGACGCGACGAGGTGCTGCTGCCGGTGATCGACCGGCTCGTGGCCGCGATCGAGGACCTGGCGGGCCGCTACGCCGAGGTACCGATGCTGGCCCGCACCCACGGGCAGCCGGCCTCGCCGACAACTGTCGGCAAGGAGATGGCAAACGTCGCCTGGCGGCTGCGGCGCCAGCGCGCGCAGGTCGCCGCGGTGGCGCTGCTCGGCAAGATCAACGGCGCGGTCGGCAACTACAACGCCCACCTTGCCGCCTACCCGGAGTTCGACTGGCCAGCCCGGGCGCGCGAGTTCGTCACCGGCCTGGGGCTGGAATGGAACCCGTACACCACCCAGATCGAGCCGCATGACTGCATGGCCGAGCTGTTCCACGCACTCGTGCGCTTCAATACCATCCTGCTCGACTTCAATCGCGACCTGTGGGGCTACATCTCGCTCGGCTACTTCAGGCAGAAGGTCAAGGCGGGCGAAGTCGGGTCGAGCACCATGCCGCACAAGGTCAACCCGATCGACTTCGAGAACTCGGAGGGCAACCTCGGCCTGGCCAATGCGCTGTTCGAGCACCTCGCCGGCAAGCTGCCGGTGTCGCGCTGGCAGCGCGACCTTACCGACTCGACGGTGCTGCGCAATCTGGGTGTGGCATTCGGCTATTCGCTGCTCGCCTACGACTCGTGCCTGCGCGGCATCGGCAAGCTCGAGGTAGACCGCCAGAAACTGGAGCAGGACCTGAACGACAACTGGGAAGTGCTGGCCGAACCGATCCAGACGGTGATGCGCCGCTACGGCATCGAGAATCCCTATGAGCAGCTCAAGGCCCTGACCCGCGGCCAGCGCATCACCCCGGAGGCGCTGCGCGACTTCATCCGCGGCCTGGCGATCCCGGCCGAGGCCCGCGAACGGCTGCTGGCCCTGACGCCGGCCGGTTACACCGGCAACGCCGCGCAGCAGGCGCTGGCGGTCAAGAACACCAAGTAGCGGCCGTTCGGCCGTCGACTTGCGATCACCGAGGCGGGTGCGCCAAGCCCTGCAAGGATCGGTATGCCTGCGCCGGCACTGCAAACCGCGATCGATTCAGGATTTCCGCTTGTCAGGCGTGCCGCTGCCGGGCGGCCGGACTTGGCCGCCGCGGCCGAGCCTGATCGCGCAGGTCGAGGCGCGCCTCGGCGAGAAACAGCACGCCGCAAGCTCCCAGATTGACCAGCAGGCTGAACACCGTGATCAGCGACAGCGGCATGACCCGCGGCACAAACATCAGGTAGGCGGCGGTGAAGCCGATCACCGCCAGGGCAGCGGCCGAGGCGCGCACGATTTCGCGCTCCGGATCGTAGGCGGCGATGACGAACATGATCATCATGCCGAGCATGGCGGCACCGAACAGCGCCGTGGTGACCGGGTCATGCGGCCCGCTGCTGATCAGGGTCTGGGTGACTGCGGGAGCGAGGATGAGCGACAACCCCCACCCCAGGTACAACGCGGCGGCAACGATGAGCGTGAAACGGATCAGTGATTCCATGGGAACACCTCCTTGTCACGGTGGATCGCGACTATACTTCCACCAGTCACCGGCAATGTCTAGCGTATTACTCGGGATTCTCAGGGCGGGCAGCCAAGCGCATGAATGAGCAGAGCAAATCGGCCGGGACCGGCCCGATCCACAGTCATCCGGATACGCGTGAAGGCTTGCGCGCGGCACAACTCGAACTGGTGAGCAGCGCCCACCACGAACTGCGGATCGTGGCACCGGCGCTCGACGCCGCCGCCTTCAACGGTTCCGCCATGGCCGAGGCCCTCGGCCGTTTCATTGCCGGCCACGGTCGCAATCGCGCGCGCGTGGTCGTCGAGGACACCGAACACATGCTCCAGACCTGCACCCGCTTCGTCGAGCTGGCGCGGCGCTTCTCGGATCTGCTGATCGTGCGCCGCCTCGGCGAGCCGCACCGTGGCCTGCGCGAAATGTTCATGGTCGCCGACCACGACAGCTGCCTCTATCAGCCGGATATTGCGCTGGTGGACGCCACCCTCGATCTGCACGCACCGAAACAGGCCGGCGCGCTCGGGCAGCGCTTCGAGGAAATCTGGGTGTCGACCGAGCCGGCCCCCGGCCTGCACCACTTCCGCCTGTGAGGACCGCACGGATGTGCACCCGACTGCATACCACCCTCGCCACTCTGGTTCTGGCCGCGCTGCTCGCCGCCTGCGCCGGGGATCCGGTCGACAATTCTCCCGGCAAGTCTTCGGCCACCGACGCCTCACGGGTTGCGGCGTCAATGGTCGGCAAGCCGTACCGCTACGGTGGACACGGCCCGGGCGGTTTCGATTGCAGCGGCCTGGTGTACTTCAGCTACCAGCGTGCCGGCCTGATCGTGCCGCGCAGCACCAGTTCGCAGCGGGCGCGTACCCGCAAGGTGGCGATAAACCGCGTCGCGCACGGCGATCTGCTGTTCTTCAACCAGGAAGGGAGGTACGCCTCGCACGTCGGCATCTACGTCGGCCGCGACCGCTTCGTGCATGCACCGTCGAGCGGCAAGCGGGTCCGTGTCGATGCGCTTACCGATCCGTACTGGAAGAAGCACCTGGTCGATGCACGCCGCTTCTGACGGCCACCGATTGTCGCGGCGCCGCCTGTTGCAGGCGGTACTCGCCGCCTTGACCGGCATGCTGCTGCCAGCACACGGGCAAACCACCGAGTTACGCGTGATTGCGCTCCGGCACCGGCTCGCTGCCGAGCTGATCCCGACGCTCGAGCCGCTGCTCGGTCCGGGCGAAACCGTGACCGGCATGGATTCCCGGCTGATCGTGCGCGCCACACCGGCAACCCTGGCGCAACTGGAGCGCGTCATCAATGAGCTCGATGTCGCGCGCCGCAACCTGCGCATCACCGTGCGTCACCGCACGGCCGGTGCGGCGCAGGAACAGGCCCAGAGCGTGAGCGGGGAGATTCGGCGCGACGGCAGCCGCGTCATCATCAGTGGCGATCCGCGTGCCGGCGGTGCGGGAATAGTCGTCGGACGCGAGGGGCCGGACGGCCGGGCACAGATCCACGGCGAGCGGCGCACAACGACTGCGCGCGAAAACCTGGACCAGACGCTGGTGGTGATGGACGGTGGGCAGGGTGTCATACGCATCGGCGAGTCGATCCCGGTGGTGCAGCCGTTCCTGGCACTGGTCGGCGACCGGTTGCCGGTCGCCGTCGGGACCGAGTTTTACGACGTCACCACCGGATTTGTCGTGGCGCCACGACAGCACGGCGACACCGTACAGCTGGCGATCGCACCGCGCCTGAGTTTCCGTTCCAGCCGGGGGCTGCAGGTGATCGACGTGCGCGAACTGAGCACGACCGTGACGCTGCGGCGCGGGGAATGGCTGGATCTCGGCGGGGCCGTCGAGTCGGCAAACGACCTCAACCGGCAAATCTTCGCCACCCGCCGCAGCGCCCGCCACGAAGCCACGCGCATCCTGGTACGCGTGGACTGAACCTCCGTTCAGGCGGCGTACAGCATATCCACCAGCGCGCGCATCTGAATCGGATCGCCGTACTTCAACCGCACCCCGACACCTTCGTCGGTGACGCGCACAACCTCGGCACCCACCCGTCGCCGGTTATCGCGATCGGTCACCGCAGTCAGTATCAGATCGACCTGTGCGCCGTCCGGCAGACGCTGACCGCCGGTCAAAACGAACATGCCGTCCGCGCTGATGTCGCGGATGATGCAGTCGTGCAACATAAGGGTGTTGTGATACAGAACCGCTTCCAGCGACACCGGAATACGCAGTGCGCAGCGGCGCTCACTGGACGTATGCTCGGGGGTCATAATGCACCTCCTGGTCGACCAAAATCCCTTGTACCCATGATCGTCTATACACGCCTTGCACCCCCGGCGGCAAGTGAAATGTGTAATAGATTGTTTCGGCCAAAAGAAATCCGCCCGCCATGCCGATCTTGAATGCGAATCGACAGCATCGCCCGCTCGACCCTGTCACCTGCTCCCGAGAGCCGCTATAGTCGCGCGCCATGAACCTGCGCGACCAAAGCCTGCTGTTCGAACTGCTGTCGTTGCCGACGGCGCCGTTTCGCGAGCAGCATGTGCTCGACTTTGCCGCACGCCTCCTCGATCGCGCCCGGGTGCCGTACTTCGCCGATCCGGCCGGCAATCTGGTCGTCGGAGTCGGCTCGGCCGCCGGCTATCGCGCACTGTTGCGGCACGACCACCGTGAACCGGTACGGCTGTTCATCGCCCACACCGACCACCCCGGCTTTCACGGCCAGCGCTGGCTCAGCGAGCGGCGGCTGGAGATCAAATGGCACGGCGGCTCGCCGGTGCGCCACCTCGCCCGCGCTCCGGTCTGGATTGCCGACGCCGGCGGCTATGTCGCCCGCGGCCAACTCCTGCGGGCGCGCCTGCTGCCGTCGCGCCATGCCATCGACCGCGCCGAGGTCCTGCTCGACGCGTCGCTGGCGCGGCCGCACCCCGCCAGTGCGCTGTTCGGGGGCTTCGGCTTTCGCGCGCCGGTATGGCGCTCCGGTAATCGCATTCACACCAAGGCGGCCGACGACCTGGTCGGCGTGTTCGCCGTGCTCGCCACGGCGCTCGCGCTGTTCCGGGGACCGGCACGCACCGGCCGCCCTTTCCTCGGCCTGCTCACCCGCGCCGAAGAAGTCGGGTTCGTCGGTGCCCTCGCCCACTTCGAGCTCGGCTGGCTGGTCCGCGCCCGCCGGCCGGTGGTAGCGGTGAGTCTCGAGACCTCGCGCACCCTGCCGGGTGCGCGCCTGGGCAAGGGACCGGTCGTGCGCCTCGGCGACCGGCGCACGGTGTTCGACCCCGGCTACCTGCGCGTGCTGAGCGAACTGGCCGAACGCGTACTGCCGGGCCGCCATCAGCGGCGCATCATGGACGGCGGTACTTGCGAAGCGACCGCTGCGATTGCCTGGGGCATTCCGGCCATTGGCCTGTCGGTGCCGCTCGCCAACTATCACAACCAGGGATTCGAGGGCGGTCCCGACTGCCGCCGCCCGGAGGGACCGGCACCGGAGGGTGTGCATCTCGACGACGTCGATGGACTGCTGACGCTGTGCCACCAGCTGATGCAGCCGGGGCTGCCATGGACCAACCCGTGGCAAGGCCAGCAACGACGGCTGCGCCGCAACCTGGCCGGCTACCGGCGCCTGCTGCGGTCCGGACAGCCCGCCGGCTGAACGCAGCGGGTCACGCGGCCGGTTTGCGGCCGCGCACAAAATACACATTGACCGCCATCGGCAGCCCGTCCGCACCCACCCGTTCGGCCAGCCCGGCAAGATGCGCGGCCTCGACGCCGGCGCGCTGCGCGGGTGCGACCTGCAGGAGCAGCGTCCGCAGCCAGCTGAACTGCACTACCTCCCACCACTGGTGCACATCCTTCAGGTGGTAACTGAATGCGACCGGTTGTACCGCGACCTGTTCATAGCCGGCATCGCGCAGCAGCGCGGCCAGGCGCGCCGGATCCTGCCATTCGTCCCACGGCAAGGCGAGTGCCGCGGGCGAAGCACCGGCCGCCTGCAGCTGGGAACGCAACATGCCGAGCGCCGGCTCGAACGCACCCGGCGCGAAACTCGACACCAGCAGCTCGCCGCCCGGGCGCAGCACCCGCCGCCACTCGGCCAGGGCGGTCGCCGGATCGCGCAGCCAGAATGGCGCCAGCGAGCAGACGACACGATGAAAATAGTCGCGCCGGAAATCGAGGCCTGCGCCATCCATCACGTGCACATCGACGTTGGCCACGCCGAACTTGGCCAGCTTGGCGTCCAGCCGCGCCAGCAGCGGTTCGGCAGTGTCGATCGCCACTACCCGCCCGGCCGGCCCGACTGCCTGCGCGGCCGCCAGCGTCACCGCGCCGGTACCGCAGGCCACGTCCAGCAGCTTTTCGCCGGGCTGCGGAGCGAGTGCCGTCACCATGCGGTCGGCACAGAAACTCGTGTAGCGAAGCGGTTCGCCATCGCAACCGGCGGCGATCGCCTGCCAGAAGTCCGGTTCCTCCAGATGCTCGGCTACTTTAGAAGTCATACGGAACCCATTGAACAGTATTGAGTAATGAAAATCGACTCTCGATGATGGTGTCCCATGCCCCGACCCGGCCCAAAGTTCGCACCACAGCGAGCCCGCCGTTCATCGGTACCTCGGCTCCGGACATCGCCAACGCATCTTTCGAGCCAGATCGCGCTGCTATGATTTTATTGATTCCGGTCGGCCGAGGTCGCCGGCCTAACTCTCCGGTTTGATGAGGTTTTTGAGATTCCGTGAGCGGCGTCCTGAGCATTTTTCAGAAAGTCTGTCCGTCCTGTGCGGCTCACATCGCCGTCGATGCGGCCAATTGCGCATGTGGCCACGAATTCGAGGCCATGGGCGGCAACAATTCCGCGTCGGCCGACGAACAGGCACTGCGCGACGAAGAGCTCTACGAAAACTACCTCGCCGCCCGTGCCGGCCAGGCCGCCGAGGCGGCGCGCGCCGCGGCCGAGTGGCTGGCCGCGGAGCCCGGCAACAGCGATCGCGCCAACGCCGCCCAGCTGGCCCAGGAAGTCGCCTCGTCGCTGGAGGCCGATCTCAACGAACAGCGCGCCAAGATCAGCGCCATGCGCCGTGCGCTCGGGCCGCGCCTGATGTCGACGCCGCCGGCCAAACCGGCAGCAGTGGCAGCGCCCAAACCTGCCAAACAACAAGCAGCTGCAAAACCTGCGGCTCCGGCGCAACCGGCTGCCAAGCCTCATGTGAGCGCGGCCCAGGCGACACCCAAACCCGCTCCAGCGCCGGCCAAGCCGGCGCCAAGCCCGGCGCCGGCAGTCAGCGCCGGGGCGACGCTGCCGTCGATGTCATCGCCTTACAAGGCCACGGCGGCGCTCGAGGCCATCAAGCGCGCCAAGGCCCAGGAAGCCGTCGCGGCCACACCCGCACCGACCGTCACCGCCACCCCGCCGGACAGCTTCCGCGCAGAACAGGCGGCGCGTGCCTCGCGAGCGATTGCCGAACAGGCGAAGCCCGTGAACAGCAAGGATTGCCCGAACTGCACGGCCGCCGTGCCACTGGCCACCACGCGCTGCCGTTGCGGTTACACCTTCGTGAGCGGCACGAACGACCTGCCAACCCTGACCCTGTGCACCGGCGACTTCACCGCCCTGCGCAACAGCCTCAAGCTCAACCTCGGCAAGTAGTCCCGCCCGCACGGCGCCGGCGCCTACCCCTGCGCGCCGGGCCAGTGCTTGCAGCCCCGACTCTCGGCAGCTGTCATCCCTGCTCACCCAGACCGGGCACCGCATGGCGTCCGTGCGCAGACCGCAATCGCGTTCCCCGGTCTGACACACAACAAATCTGCCGCTGGTGCCGCGACCACGGGCTCACACCAAAACACTTGGCTCCGGATCGCACCCGCCGGCCGCACACGGGGTACACCTTGCGCCTCGATCAGCCTATAATCCGGCACGTTTCCGAGTATAGTTGGATGATGATGAACCCGCTTCTGGGCAGCAGAAGCGGGAACCGGAATCCGGGACAAGGACGCATAATGTCGAGAATCCACGCCGACACCCTCGGCGGCTTCATCCTGACCACCCAGAGTTTTCCGGACTTCTACCGGCGGATTCTGACGCTGCGGTTTCCAATTGGTGTCGCCGAGGTCCTCGAGCTGCGCGACCTCATCAACCACAGCGCCGATGTCCACGAGGACGAAGCGAACGAATTACCCCAGACCCGCGAATTCCGCGAATCACTGGAATCGGCCATCCAGTCCTTCGGCGTGGAAAACCGTCACCACAGCGAGCGGCTGCTGAAGGTACTGGTGATGCTGCGCGGCATGCACTACCAGCACACGATCACCTCCCGCGACCAGGAGCAGTACCTGCGCCAGCAGCAGGCCGATAACCGCACTGATCGTCATACCGCCCTGCGCAACGGCGTCCTGGCGCTGCTGACCACCGCCGGCGCCACCTCCGCCTGGCTGCTGGGCGCGCAGGCGGGCTGGATCGTGCCGGGGCTGGCACTGGCCTCGGCGCTGGCGGCACTTGGCTACTTCCGCTTGCTGCCGCGCCTGGACCGCGACATGGAACGCCTGACCGGCGACCTCAACCTGCTGCTGCGCCAGCGCGTGGAGTCGATCAACTGGCGCACCCTGATCCACAAGCTGGCGCTGCTGCTCGGCTACAAGCGCATCCAGGGCGTCGAGGTGTTCCGCCAGGAATCGGCCGACTTCAATTCCGGCGCCTACCTGCTGCAGTAGACTCTACTCGTCGGTGACACAACCCTCCGACGCATTCTTGACGTTCTTGATGTACTTGTAGAGCGTGCCGCGCGTGGCCTTGTAGGGCGGCATCTTCCACGCGGCCCGGCGCTTTGCCAGCTCGGCCTCGCTCAGCGCCACGTCGAGCGTATTCTTCTCGGCGTCCATGGTGATGACGTCACCGTTACGCACCAGCGCGATCGGCCCGCCCTCCTGCGCCTCCGGCACCACGTGCCCGATGATGAAGCCGTGCGAGCCGCCCGAGAAGCGGCCGTCGGTGATCAGCGCCACGTCCTTGCCGAGACCGGCGCCCATGATGACCGACGTGGGGGTGAGCATCTCCGGCATGCCGGGACCGCCCTTCGGGCCCTCGTAGCGGATCACGATCACCTCGCCCTTCCTGATTTCACCGCGCTCCACACCCTTGAGCATGTCTTCCTCGCAGTCGTAGACGCGCGCCGGGCCGGAGAAGCGCAGGCCCTCCTTGCCGGTGATCTTGGCGACCGAACCGCCCGGCGCGAGCGTGCCCTTGAGGATGCGGATGTGGCCGCTCTCCTTGATCGGCTTCTCGAGCGGCAGGATCACGTCCTGGCCGGCCTTGAGTCCGGGCACCGCTTTAAGGTTCTCGGCCACGGTCTTGCCGGTGACGGTCAGGCAGTCGCCGTTCAGCAGGCCCTTCTCCAGCAGGTACTTCATCACCGCCGGCGTGCCGCCGACGTTGTGCAGGTCCTCCATCACATACTTGCCGGACGGCTTGAGGTCGGCAATGAACGGCACGCGGTCCGAGACTTTCTGGAAGTCGTCGACGGTAAGCGGCACGTCCACCGCGCGCGCCATGGCGATCAGGTGCAGTACCGCGTTGGTCGAGCCGCCGAGCGCCATCACCACCACCATGGCATTTTCAAATGCCTCTCGAACCATGATGTCGCGCGGCTTGATGTCCTTTTCGAGCAGCAACCGCACCGCGGCACCGGCGCGCCGGCACTCGTCGAGCTTGCCGGGCTCGACCGCCGGGGTCGAGGAGCTGTACGGCAGCGACATGCCGAGCGCCTCGATGGCGCTGGCCATGGTGTTGGCGGTGTACATCCCGCCGCAGGCGCCCGGGCCCGGGCAGGAATGCTCGACGATGTCCTCGCGGGTCGGCTCGTCGATCTTGCCGGCGATGAGCGCACCGTAGCTCTGAAACGCCGAGATGATGTCGAGCGTCTCGCCCTTTTTCGAGTGCCCGGGCTTGATGGTGCCGCCGTAGACCATCAGCGACGGGCGGTTGAGCCGGCCCATGGCGATCAGGCAGCCGGGCATGTTCTTGTCGCAGCCGGGGATGGTCACGAGTCCGTCGTACCACTGCGCGCCCATCACGGTCTCGATCGAGTCGGCGATGATGTCGCGCGACTGCAGCGAGTACGACATGCCATCGGTGCCCATCGAGATGCCGTCCGACACCCCGATGGTGTTGAAGCGCAGCCCCACCAGCCCGGCGCCGGCCACGCCCTCCTTCACCACCGCCGCCAGGTCGTTCAGGTGCATGTTGCAGGTATTGCCCTCCCACCACACCGAGGCGATACCGATCTCGGCCTTGGCCAGGTCGTCGCGCTTGAGGCCGGTGCCATAGAGCATGGCCTGCGAGGCGCCCTGCGACTTGGGCTCGGTGATGCGGGAGCTGAACGGGTTGAGCTTGCGGGTCATGCGCTTCTCCGGGAACGGCGTGGAAATCGGGCATTTTACCCGATCGCGCCGCCCAGCCTGAAGCCCGGCACGGACAATCTCGGCGCGGTTCGATGCTTGCGCTATGATGGCGCCGAATCCGCTCCGGACCACGCCCGACGCCCGTGTATTCCCTGCTCCGCCCGCTGCTGTTCGCCCTCGACCCCGAGCATGCCCACGAACTGACCCTGCAGGCGCTGCGCGCGCCGGGTGGCGCCGTGCTGCTGCGCACCCTGTACGGCGCGCGCGTACCGTCGCTGCCGGTCACTTGCATGGGCCTGCGCTTCCCCAATCCCCTGGGTCTGGCCGCCGGGCTCGACAAACAGGCGGCCGCGGTCGGCGGCCTCGCCGCACTCGGCTTCGGCTTTCTCGAGCTTGGCACCGTCACCCCGGGCCCGCAGCCCGGCAACCCGCGCCCGCGCCTGTTCCGGCTGCCGCAGGCGGCTGCGCTCATCAACCGCATGGGCTTCAACAGCGGCGGGCTGGAGCCGTTCCTGGCCAACCTGGCGGCGGCACCGCGTCCGGTACCGCTCGGCATCAACATCGGCAAGAACAAGGACACCCCGGCCGAGCATACCCTCCACGACTACCTCACCGGGCTGCGCGCCGTGTACACGCACGCCGACTACGTGGCCGTGAACATCTCCTCGCCCAACACCCCGGGCCTGCGTGCGCTGCAGGAGGAAACCGCATTGGCCGAACTGCTGGCCGGCCTCAAGGAGGCGCAGGTGCAGCTCGCCGCCAGCCACGGCCGCTATGTGCCGATTGCCCTGAAGATCGCCCCGGACCTCGATGGCGAGGCCGTCGACCGCATCGCGCGCCGGCTGCTTGAGTACCGCTTCGACGCCGTGATCGCCACCAACACCACCACCACCCGACCGGGACTGGAACACGATCCGCGGGCGCGGGAAGCCGGTGGGCTGAGCGGCCGGCCGCTGCGACCGCTGGCGACGGCGGTGATCGCGCGCCTGTATCGGACCCTGCAGGGCCGGATCCCGATCATCGGTGTTGGTGGCATCGAGAATGCCGACGACGCCTGGGAGAAACTGGTGGCCGGCGCCGACCTGCTGCAGATCTACGCCGCCCTGATCTACCGGGGCCCGGCCGTGGTGCGCGCGATCGTGGCTGGCCTCAAGGACCGGGCCGACCGGCTGGGCGGCGGCGATCTGGGCACGGCCGTTGCCCGTACCCGCGCCGGTTGAGCAGCGGGCCTATACGATGGACTCGACCTGCCTGATCGTTATCGGCGAAACCGAAGACGGCCAGACCTTCCGGCCCGGCGACTGGACCGAACGACTGATCGATGGCGCCGCGGCCTACGGCCAGGATCGGCGCCAGCGCCGCGATTTCTACGCCGGGCCGGACCGACGCCAGCGCCAGACCGAGTTTCTGACCGCGCAGATGCTCGATGGTCGCAAATGCCTGGTGATTGACCTGCGTCTGCGCGATATCAACCCGGGGGCATTCGCCTACGTCATGACGTTCGTGCGCAACCACGGCCTGCGCATCCGGCCGTCGCGATCCTGATCGCGGCGCGGTGGCGGGCGGCTTTCCTATCCGCGAGCCGCCGGCAACCGTTCGCGGCGGGCGCGCAACAGCGGCTCCATCTGCTCGACCGGCATCGGCTGGCAGTACAGAAACCCCTGACCAAGACGGCAGCCCAGGGCGTGCAGCAGGTCACGCTGTTCGCGGGTCTCGATACCCTCGACGACCACGGTCAGCTGCAGTTCCCTGCACAGACCGATCAGCGCCCGCAGGATCGCCTGGTCGCGCGCGCTGCGCGATACATCGTGGATGAACGTGCGATCGACCTTCACCACGTTAATCGGCAGATTGCGCAGGTAGGCGAGCGACGAGTAGCCGGTGCCGAAATCATCGAGCGCCACACTGATGCCGCCGACGCGCAGTCGCCCGAGCTTCGCGATCGCACCCGGCACGTCTTCGAGCAGCACCTGCTCGGTGACCTCGAGCTCCAGCATCGACAGCGGGCAGCCGGCTGCGTGCGCGATGCGCTCAACCCGGCCGCAGAAATCGGCATCGGCGAACTGGCGCACCGAAATGTTTACCGCCACCGGAACGGCGATGCCCTGCACACGCCACGCGCAGACCTGCCGGCACACCTGGTCGAGGATCAGGTCACCGAGCGGGAGGATCAGACCGGTCTCCTCGGCGACCGGAATGAATTCGGCCGGCGCCAGCAGCCCGAGCTGCGGGTCGCGCCAGCGCGCCAGCGCCTCGAGCGACACCACCTCGCCGCTGTCGATGTCGACCTTGGACTGGTAGAACACGGTGAACTCGCCGGCCTTGAGCGCCTTGCGCAGCCGGCTCTCGGTGCCGAGAAATGCGCTGGCATTGTGTGCCAGCTCCGGGCTGTACAGCCGCACCGGGCCGCGCCGGTCACGCTTCGACTGGTACATGGCGGCATCGGCGTGGCGGATCAGGGTGTCGGCATCCCCGCCGTCGCGGGGAAACAGCGAAATGCCGATAGTGCCGGAGATGTACAACTCGCGCCCGTCCTCCAGGATCGGCCGCTCGACGGCCGCCAGCAGCTCGTGCGCGAATGCGGTCACCGCACCGGAGTCGCTGACCGCCGGCAGCACCACCACGAATTCGTCGCCGCCGAACCGCGTGACCATGGCACGCCCGCTGCAGCAATCGCGCAACCGCTCGGCCATCTGGCGCAACAACCGGTCGCCGAAGCTGTGGCCGAAACTGTCGTTGAGATGCTTGAAGCGATCGAGATCGAGGAACAGCAGGGCGAAGCGCGGCCCGCCGCCGTCGGTGGCATCCTGCACCAGTTCGGCGACGCGGCGCTGGAGCGAGTGCCGGTTCGGCAGATCGGTGAGCGGATCGAAATAGGCCATGCGCTCGATCTGGTCCTCGACGTTCTTGCGCTCGGTAATATCGAGGTTGGTGGCGCGCACGCCGATCTGGCGACCATCAGCATCGTGCACCGGCCCGCACAGGTGGCTGATCCAGCGGACCTCGCCGCTGCGGGTGACGATGCGGACGTCGATGGCCTCCGGACGGCCGTTGTGGTTCATGGCATGCACGTGCCGATCCCAGCGGGCGCGTTCGTCCGGATGGATCAGCCGGTCCATCAGGTTCGGCGTGCGGTAGAACTCCGCCGACGTACAGCCGGTCAGGGCCAGGCAGGCGGGCGACACATACTCGTAGCGGCCGTCGACCCGGCGGAAATAGGTGAACTCCTGCGCCAGCTCGGCGATGGTGTGGAATTGCTCATTGCGACGGCGCAGGCGCTCGCGCAGGAGTGTCACGCGCCCGAGCAGGCCGCCGACCACCAGGGCCACGAACATCGGCACCACGAAGAAGCGCGGCTCGATCCGCTCGTAGAAGTAGGTGATCTGGATGGAAGCGGCACTGCCGATCAGCACCAGCGCCAGCGTCAGGAACTTGAGATAGGTGCGCACGGCGCGCCGGCGCTCGTCACCGTCCCCGGGACCGGCACAGCCCGTGGCTGCCGTATCCGATGAACCGTCCGATCGTTGCTCTGGATTGCGCGTGCCGTTCAACACCGGCTTCCTCCGCCGACCCGGGTACCCCTTTGTAAGAGCATAGCCAGCGACGAGACCGACAACGGCCACGGGGCGAAATTGGACCGCCGTCCTTGCGCAAAACCGACTGTTTTTCTCGGTTTCTTGCGGTGAGCGAACAGCAGCGCAGCGGCTGTTCGTGCACGGATATGTCGAGCGGGAATCCGGGGAACCCGCGACGAACCACAGGCTTGGCGCCCCTTCGGAACACCGGGGGCAACACCAAGGGCCGCGCTGCCGGGGACTTGCTCGCCTGATGGCTGCAGAGCCCCCTGAACGGCTACCCGGCGGCAGTGGGGGCTAAGCCGGCACGGTGAATCCTACCTCAGCGCGGTCCGGACCAGCTCCACCACCCGCTCGACGTGCGCCAGCGGCATTCCCGGGTACACGGGCAGCGACAGCACCTCGCCGCTGGCCTGCTCGCACACCGGCAGATCGCCGGGTTTGTAACCCAGGTGCTTGTACACATCCTGCAGGTGCAGGCCCTGTGGGTAGCACAGCGAGGTGCCGACCTGGGCGGCGGTCAGGGCCTCGCGCACCGCATCGCGCTTCGGCAGGCGCACGGTAAAGAGGTTGTAGCTGTGCGCGTCCGGCTTCAGTGCCACCGGCGGCTTCACCGGCGTG
>Ga0316626_10000292_pt1 | contig 18642 bp, 24 predicted proteins | sample OWC_Aug_T1_C1_D5_FD_207656 | JGI IMG/M metagenome (GOLD analysis project Ga0316626, IMG submission 207656) | Wetland soil microbial communities from Old Woman Creek delta, Ohio, United States - OWC_Aug_T1_C1_D5_A | ecosystem: Environmental > Terrestrial > Soil > Wetlands | place: USA: Ohio...
TACATTTTCCGGCAAACGGAGAAGGGCTCCGGCTCTCTCGACCTCCCATCCCAATCGGGCTTCCTTTCCCCAGAACAGGTCAATCCGCAAAGCTGAAGTCAAAATCACATTTCTGCTCCGAAGAGGCCATTTCAATGAATCCACCAGAACGACTCCGCTTATCAATATCTTTGTAACCTTTTCTAACCCGTGACTTCAAGATTCTTGACCGAAACGTGCCCCGCCCCGCCAAAGCGGGATAGGCGGGGTCCCTGCCTGCCGGCAGGCAGGAAGGGACACAATATAAACGAAACTTCCTTTGCTCGCATTCTGCTCGCCACTGCGTGCCCGGGAAGCTCTTCGACAAGCTCAAGCCGTGAGATCTGTCGAACGGCCCCGCTCTGTGGGCGGGGAGCTTCAATGCAATTTCTCAAAGTCGAAATATTGGTTATAATACCCTCAATGTTGATGATGGGGAAAGGAAAAAAGATGGATCACGACGATTGGGTGCGGCAGGAACTGCGGAAATGTAGCCTCTCTCTGGGTTTCCGGTATACGCCTCTTGAAGAGATTGAGAACCGCCTCTCCCGCATCCGAGCCGGTATGGAAAAGCAAGGGATAGAAGGTCTTCTGGTGATTCAGAAGATGGATTTCTACTATCTTTCCGGAACCACGCAGGACGGCCTTCTCTTCGTCCCCGTGGAAGGAAAACCCCTGCTCATGATTAAAAGGGAACTGGAGCGGGCCAGGGTGGAATCGCCGGTTCAGGACGTCGTCCCGTTAAAATCAATCCGGGAGATTCCCTCGCTGATGAAGACCCGTTATGGCAGAGTACCCCGGATCCTGGGACTGGAGCTGGACCTCCTCCCGGTAAAAGATTATTTCAGGTTTCAGGGAATTTTCCCGGGCACCCAGTTTGCGGACGCCACTTCGATCTTGCGAGAAACACGGAAGCTAAAATCCCTTTTTGAGATCGATCTGATCAGAAAGGCGGGAGAAATAGGAAAGAAGGTTTACCGCGAGGCAAAAGAGATTCTTAAGGAGGGAATGACTGAGATTGAATTCGGCGGCCTCTTGGAAGCAGCCGCTAAGAAACATGGCCATGAGGGGCTTCTCAGGGTCAGGTCCCTCAACTACGAGGCGTACACGTGGCACGTCCTGAGCGGGTACACAGGAGGGATTGTCAGCCAGTCGGACTCCCCCATGGGAGGGCTGGGACTCTCGCCGGCCTTTCCGGTGGGAGCCAGCCACAAGGTGATGAAAGCCCATGAGCCGATCTTGGTAGACTTTGGGACATGTTTTCATGGATATCAGGCGGACGAGACCCGGATGTTTTCCATCGGAAAAATGGAGCGGAAATTTGTTGACGCCTACAAGGCGTGCAAAGAGATCCATGATGCGGTTTTGGAAGAGACCCGGCCGGGAGCAGATTGTGAGGCCCTCTTTTTGAAGACCCTTCCGCTGGCTGAGAAGCTGGGTTACAAAGACAGTTACCTGGGCCCTCCTCGACTCCAGACCCGTTTCATCGGACACGGCATCGGCCTGGAACTCAACGAATTGCCTTTCCTCGCCCAGGGCCAATCTTATCTTCTAGAGGAAGGGATGACTTTCGCTCTGGAGCCCAAAATCGTCTTCCCGGGAGAGGGTTCTGTGGGAATTGAGAATACGGTCGTGGTGACAAAGAATGGTTACGAGGTCTTAACTCCAGCTGGACAGGAGATCTTTCAGGTGTGAAGTTGGTTGTCTTTTGGCCTGTGTACGGACTTCGGAAAGGTTCAATCAAGCGTTCTACCCGTAACATCCTCCATGGTCACACGATTGAAGAGGATTTTCTTACCCTCCGAACGAGTCCCCAAGACCATCCTCCCCCAATTCAAAATCGATTCGTTTGTTATTCGCTTTGGATCCTTTCTTCTCTCCGGCAAAATCCCTATGAACTCATACCCACTTTTTTCATCAAAAGAAAATAATTCGTAAGCGACCATATCAATGACGCCTCTATGTAAAGAATGTGATTTTAGAATAGCATTTTTTATACCAACGCTTGCTATCGTTATAACCGCTCGTAATCATATGGTTTATCCCTTTCTGCGGAGCTGTAAGGTGGAATGACAATTTGTACAAAATTGAACAGTTTTCATAGAAATAATGTCCAATCTTCGCTGCTTTCTGAAGCGTCTCTCGCCAATCCCCTTCCTACAATTTGAATAAGATGGACCAAAGCCCGTCTAAAAGATTAAAGATGAAAGGAAAGGAGTGATGACATGAATACGAAACGGATTCTCATTGCGATTCTGCTTCTCGTTGGCCTGACATTGTCAGGGTGTTTTCTGCCTCCGCCCCCTTCCGTGGGGTATGGTCGCGGCCATGATCATGGATACTCTGGCTATTCTTATGGGAACGGGCATGGAGACCGTGGTGACTGGGACCGTGGTCATCGAGGTTCAGGACGTTATTGGAGATGAAATAGAAAGTTAGGGGGAAAGCCTCTCACTTATTGAGGCCTTCCCCCTGCAGTGGAGACATGCCCAACCCGATAACCCCGACGTACCTGTTCCCGCGGCCCTCCAAATTTCCGCCCGGCTCTCGTCCCGCAAGGCGGGGCTTCGCGCAGGCAGGCAGAAGCAAGTTGAGCAGGCGAAATCCCGTTTACGGGAACTCCCGCGAGCCTTTCACCTGCCGTTCATTTGACCCCTGCGGAAACAAATGATAAGCTTTCTCTGATGAGCAAAGAGCGGGTTCAGCTGTTTGATGAATGGCCTGACGCCTATGACAGATGGTTCACAACACCGATTGGCTCCCTCGTCAGGAAGTATGAAGCTGAATTGATCCTGAATTTATTAAGCCCCAAACCAGGCGAGATCGTTCTGGATGCCGGCTGTGGGACAGGGATCTTCACACGTGACATTCTCTCGTCGGGTTCAAAAGTCATTGGGCTGGATTTATCTCTTCCCATGCTCAAGCGAGCAGAATTGAAACTTGAAGGATACCCCTTCCAGATCGTTCTGGCGGACATGCTCAACGTGCCTTTCCCGGAAAGCCTCTTTGACAAGGTCGTTTCAGTCACTGCTCTTGAATTCATTGAGGATGGAAAAACTGCGATCGATGAGCTATTCCGTGTGACAAGAAGGGGAGGCTGCGTCGTGGCAGCCACCCTGAACAGCCTAAGCCCATGGGCCCTGCGGAGGAGAGTTGAAGCGAAGGAAAGACAAAGCATATTTGAAAAAGCAATTTTCAGGTCTCCTGATGATTTGCGATCCCTTGCCTCTGCGGAAGGTGTAGTGAAAACAGCGATCCATTTTCAAAAAAGAGAAGATCCGGAAAGAGCTGTCGAAATTGAGCGCGAAGGAAAAAGAAAAAATTTGAACACAGGGGCCTTTGTGGCCGCCCGTTGGGAAAAACTCTGACAGGTGTAGGAGATAAGCATGGATCAGAAGAAGAAGCTGTCTGTCGTCGTCGAGCACTGGATCGAACATAACGAGAGCCATCAAGGGGAGTACAAGAAATGGGCTCTAACAGCGGGTGAACTGGGATTAGATTCGGTCAAAACCGAGATCGAAGAGGCGATGGGAAAAATCTCTCAAGCAAACCAGCATCTGGCGAAGGCGCTGAAACCGTTGCTATAACCCTCTCCCCACAGAGACTGTGCCATCATTGGCGGGAGGGCGTTGATCCCGTTTACCCTTTAATGCGAGCCTGACGAAGCCTCGAGAAACATCCTTTTGAACATTTGAACGATGTCATCAAAGGTCGCGGAAGCAAAAACCCTTTTCAGGATGATCTGCGCGGTTCCCAAAGAATACGAATATTCACACAGGTCCGGAGTCCACACAGACCCGTCATCGATCCCCTAAGAATTTTAAAAGGGCTGCATTAAAAAGATCGGCCTGCTCTACATTGGAAAGGTGCCGGGCCGAAGGCAGCACCACCAGCGTTGAACCTGTAATCCGCTCATGCATGGCTTCTGAGGCGGAGACCGGTGTTCCAGGATCGTCCTCCCCGACCAGGATCAGAGTGGAAATCTTGATCGCGGAAATCCGGTCCAGATAATTAAGCCTTCGAATCGCTTCCGTGCAACCGATATACCCTGCCACAGAGGTAGCGAGAATTTGCTCCCGGATGAGTGTGACCATGGGAGGGTTCTGTCTGAGAAAGGCCGGAGTAAACCAGCGCTCCATGGTCTCCTCAGATAGAGCCTCCATTCCTTTCTTGCGTACCTTATCCAAGCGCTCTTGCCAGAGGGGCTGAGCTTCTGCAGGGACGATGGAAGCTGTATCGCACAGGACGAGGCTCTTGAAGCGGTGCGGATGGTTCAAACCAAGGCACTGGCCGATCATTCCCCCCATCGACAATCCAACAAAGTGCACTCGGTCGATACCCAGAACGTCCAGTAAACCGATGAGATCCTCCGCCAGAAGCTCCAGGGTGTATGACCCTGAAGGAGCATCGGTCCCTCCATGCCCGCGGGTGTCATACCGCAGTACCTGAAAATAAGGGTTCAAGGCATCCATCTGAGGGTTCCACATCAGGAGATTGGAACTCAGGGAATGGCTCAGAACGGCCACAAGAGCGCCCTTTTTCCCCGTGAGTTCGTAATTCATCCGAATCCCGTTGGCTTTGATTTGCATTGTGTCTCCGATCGAATCTTATTTTTCCAATGCCTTCAATGCTTCTGGAGCTGTTGCCTGGGGACTGATCTTGTACCAGGCAGTGACCACATTTCCGTTCTCATCGATCAGAAAGGAGGAGCGGTTGATTCCCTCAAATTTCTTTCCATACATCGTCTTTTGTCCCCAAACCCCATAATTCTGGGCGACCTTGTGGTCTGGGTCCGATAGGAGAGGAAATTTCAGGCTATTTTTTTCCGCAAATTTCTTTTGTGCTACCGGTGGATCAGGACTGACTCCGACGACCTCCACGTTTAACTGAGCGAGACGCTTCCCGGCATCCCTCAGGCTCGCGGCCTGCACCGTTCAACCGGAGGTACCAGCCTTCGGATAAAAGAAAAGGAGCAGTTTGCGTCCCCTGAAATCCGAGAGGGACACTTTCTTATCATCCTGGTCTAAGAGATCAAAATCAGGTGCCCTGTCCTTTGGTTTCAACATCATTCATGTCCCCCCTTTGAGAAAGTTGAGATCTGTTTTACAGATTAAATCAAGGATGAATCCTTGTCAACGGAAAATGAAGAGCTTTGGGGAAGGTCGGAGGCGTGACACCACAGATTTCAAAACATCGCTGAAGAGATTTCTGGGCTTTTCCGGAAGTCTCTTTTTTCCCTTGACAATGGAAAAGTGGCAGGTTATTTTTAGTCTACTACCATAGGGGGGTATAGTATGGAACCGGAAAAGAAAGAAGTCTTGTTGAGATTACGAAGAATTGAGGGGCAGATCCGTGGCCTTCAGAGGATGGTCGAGGAGGGTGTTCCTTGTGCGGACGTTCTGACCCAGGTGGCGGCGGCCACTGCCGCTATGAAAAAAGTGGGGACGGTCGTTGTTAAAACGTATATGGAAGAATGTCTGGATAAAACGCAGAGGAAAGCCGGCGGCAAACGGGAGGACGCCTTGAAGGATTTTCAGAAAGCCGTTTCTCGATATATTGACTGGGCGTAATTCAATTGAGGGAAGCAGACGGATGCCCCCGGATTACTGACCCAGAACGAGGTGGGAGGACTTTATGGATGAAAGAAAGGGAGTCACGAGAAGAAATTTTCTTAAGACAGGCGCCATGGTCGCGGGAGCCGGGGCGGCTGGAGTTTTAGGACTATCCGGGATGGCTTCTGCGGATTCCAGGACCTATGCCACGCTGATTGACCTGACAAAGTGCGACGGATGTAAGAATGAGCCGATGCCGAAATGTGTTGAGGCCTGCCGGAAGGTGAACATCGAAAAGTTTCCCAACCCTCAGGAACCGATCAAAGATCTCTGGCCCCAGAAAACACATGATGACTGGTCGAAAAAGAGGGATGTGGTGAATACGCTTACTCCTTATAACTGGACAACCGTTCAGAAGGTTGAGATGGAGGGAGAGGAGATCTTCGTCCCCCGGCGGTGTATGCACTGCGACAATCCGCCCTGCGCCAACCTCTGTCCCTTTGGAGCTTTGAATAAGTATGGGGACGGTTCTGTCGTGATCAATCATGACCTCTGCCTCGGGGGAGCGAAATGCAAGTCCGTCTGCCCCTGGCATATCCCCCAACGGCAGAGCGGTGTCGGGATCTATCTCAAACTTCAGCCCATGCCTGCGGGAGGGGGGGTCATGTATAAATGCGACCTCTGCCACGATCGGATCAAGAAAGGCCTGATCCCTGCGTGCGTGGAGGCCTGTGAAAAAAGACTCGGAGCGAAGAAGCCTCTCTTTTTCGGGATGAGGGATGAAATCCTGAAGCGGGCCCACGATCGGGCGAAAGAGATCAATGGATTCATCTACGGCGAGAAAGAGAATGGCGGGACAGGAACCCTCTATGTCAGCAGAGTTTCGTTTGAGAAGATCGATGCAAAATTGAAAGAAGCCAGATCCACTCTCACCTTGGGAAGGGTCGAGAATCCACTTCGCGATGTCAACGCATGGACGAAGGGTTTTCTCATCGGTCCGATCCTCAGTGGATTGGGTGCCGTGGGCCTTGCTCTCTACCACAAGAATAAGAAGGAGGACGCGGATGCGGAAAGCAGAAAGCCGAAGAGCGCAGAGCCCGCGGCGCAGAGCGAGAACGAGCAAAGGGAGGATCAGTGAACATGGAAGAGAGAATGATCAGGAAAAAAGAAACCGTCCTGCGCCACAGCTCCGTTGAGCTTGCCGAGCACTGGCTCCTGGCCCTCTCCGGATTCCTTCTGATCTTTTCAGGATTTGGAGAACTCCCCATGTACAAGAGGTATATGGTGACTCAGATCCCTGGGTTGAGTTGGGCAGGAGACTTCTTCATCCAGCTGAAAATTCATTACCTTGCGGGAATCGTCTTTGTCTCCGTCATGGTTTTTCACGCCATTTACCACGGATGGCTCGGGCATCAGGGGCTGCTTCCGAGGGAAGGGGATGTGAAGGCTTCGTGCAAAACCATCCTCTGCATGCTGGGGATTGGTGAAGAGCCTTCAATGGACAAATATCTTCCCGAGCAGAGACTGGCTTACGCTTATCTCGGAGGGATCGGGTTGATTCTAGTTCTGACGGGGATCGTCAAGGTCGTCAAAAATATCCCCGGGGTCTATCTCGCTCCCGGCTTGATCACTTCGATGACACTCATCCATACCTTTGCAACAATCTTCTTTCTATTGGGAGTTCTGGCTCATCTGGCGGCACTGATCTTCAAGGTGAATCGGCCGCTGGTCAAATCGATCTTTACCGGAGAGGTCGATTCGGGATACGTGCAGGACCGCCATTCGATCTGGTATGAGGACATGATGAAAAGTAAGGTTAGGGCGAGGGTTGAGGTTGAGGGCAAAGCGGACGAGGCGAAAAAAGAGAAGGGTGACGTCGAACCTGAGGGTGAGAATCAGAATACGGAAAAGGCCGTGGCCACGGCCGAAGAAGAAGAGAGACAAACAACGAAGGAGGAAAATACGATGCCATCGACCATAAAAGTGAAAGGGATGAGCTGCCAGCATTGTGTGATGTCCGTGACCAAGGCGCTGGGTCAGCTGGAAGGAATCAGGAACGTAGAGGTGGACCTTGCCAAGGGAGAGGTTCGATTCGACAACCCGAAAGAGATTGCTTCGAGCCGGATCGAGAAAACCATCAGCGATGCAGGGTACGAAGTCGTCCAAAGTTAGATTTCAGATTTCAAATTTTAGATTTCAGATTTTTTCAATTTGCAATTTGCGATCAGCAATCTGCAATCCAGGAGGTATTTATGCCTATCTACGAATATCGATGTCGGAAGTGTGAGGTCATTTTTGAGAGATTTCAGAAGGTCAATGAGGGCGGGGAGTCCTTGACCTGCCCTGCCTGTGGGGCAAAGAAGCCTGAGAAGATTCTCTCCGGTTTTTCTTCTTCCAAAGGATCAGAATCATCTTCTTCCTGCGGTTCCCCAAGTGGCTCGTCAAGATTCAGCTGAGGCTGATCGCTGCCGGTGGTTCGCCGGTTAAGCTAGCTTGCTTCCTTTATGATTCGGTATACATTCGGAGGATGAGTCCCTCTCCGTTCAACGGGGGTGATTTTAGTTTGAATTCAATCTTCTTTATGTGTAATGTCCTCTACCCAAGCATCCCAATGATAAAATTCTGAGCTGACGTCTGTCGAATGACTTATCCTATATCGATGTCCCGCCTCTACGCTAAGATTTATGAGCCGATCATGACGAGACCGGAACCCAGCGCCGGAATATCCTACTTGAACGTTATGGTCCCCTGGAAACATCTCTATTTTATTACATCTTGGAATAAGCTTCCCATCGACAAGAATGACATTGATGGCAGAGTCCCATTGCAGCAAAGCTACTTGGCTCTTGGGCAATCGAGGGCCAGGATACATTCGATACGGACCGGGGCCGCAACCCCATAGAATCAAAATAGTTAATGAAACAAAAATACCTAGGATCGATTTGACTTTCATTTTCCCCTCCTTCATCCGGCATACTAAACAAATAGTGAATAATTCAAAACTCCTAATTCTCGCCGGTCTCTTCTCTTTTGAACCCGCCTCACAACATGACGCCCGCAGCAACATCACCATTGTTTGTTATCAAATCCACAGCCCCCAAGATAACATCTCCGCCTCTTTCAAAATCATACGGCCCAATGGATCATTTGAGATAGGAAACCTGCTTATCCATCGCCACCCTCTTTTGTTTCATTTTAGAAGAAAAGGATGTGAATTTTCAAACTATCACACTCATGGAATATGTCAATTCTTTTTGATGTTTTCAAGAGGCCATATAGAGGAATCCGGTCGGCTTATCGATTGCGGGCGAAAGCTGTATTTCGTGTCCGAACAACATTGAGACGATATCACGATGGACTCATGAAAGCCGGATAGACCAAAAGCGCCCGAAATACTGTGTGACTGTTCAAAGCACTCCACTAAAAGCTTCAGGAACCATAGAATTCTGCTTGACTTTGTTGTCCATTTTTGTAATACATTGTTCCATTTCTTCCCTCTTTCTCCAAGTTTTTGCCATTACCCTCCTTTTAACTAGCCGAAACTGTGCAGCCCAAATCACCTGGAAATAGTCACGCTACTTATTGAGATCATTCCCTTTTTAGACAAATGGCCATCATGGCATCATCTGTATCTGGTTATCCGACGGACGAGGGTTAATTCAAAAACAACAGGAACTTACAACATTATATTTGGTATTTTTTTTGCAGTTTAAAGGGTATTTCACACCAAACAAATTCCTATTAAAGGAGGACTGTCATGATCAGGAAAGGGTTGAGCATCTTCGTCATTATCCTCTGCCTCGGTGTCATCCTGTCCGGATGTACTCAAAAAACGGTAGTAAAAGAGGATCCTTCGGCCAAGGGCACTGAGCTGTCGCAAGCCGGAAAGGACGCGAAAGAGGCAGAAAGGATCAGAGAAGAAGAGGCGAAGAAAGAGTTTGAAAAGAGTCTGGTTGCCAAGAAAACGCCCGGAATTGAAGGGACCGTTCTTGAAAGCAGAATGCTCAAGGATATCCATTTCGATTTTGACAAATATAACATCCAGCCTAGAGAGGCAGAGACTTTAAAGGAAAATTCCGCTTTGCTGAAGAGATACCCCGGGATGAAGTTTCAGATCGAAGGGCATTGTGATGAGAGAGGGACGGGTGAATATAACCTTGCCCTTGGAGAGAGGAGAGCGAACAGCGCAAAGAAATATCTCGTCTCCCTTGGCATTGAACCCGGTCGTATCTCAACCATTAGCTACGGGGAAGAAAGGCCTTTTGATCAGGGGCATAGTGAAGACGCCTGGACGAAAAACCGAAGGGCACACTTCGTTATATTAAAGAAATAACGGGCTCTACTCTTTGCCCGAAAACCTTCGGTGTCTACAAGCGATGAAAGAGGGTCCTTCTCTGCCCTCATCAAGCCAGATATCCGTGCGGTTCATCAAGAGTCTCGAACGGAAGGGCCTGTTTCCGTATGAAACAGGCCCTTTATTCTGACAGCCACCTTTCGAATCCGGCGCTCTTCCTTTCCCCCCTCACCCGGCCCTTGTTATCCTTTACAGCGGAGTTCTTTTACGCTATTTTAGTCACTAAAGTTCGGTGGCTATTTTTAACAACCTTCCCCGGGTGGATACGGATACAGGGCCGATGTCATCGGGGGCGAGTGCAAACAAGATGACAAATCGGGTTTTCTCAATTCTTCTTGGCGTCATTCTGGTATTCTCCTTGTCCGGGACGATGGTGTCGTCTCAAGAGCAGGTGATCGTGTCATTGAAAGTGGGGGAGTGCGACCTCAGGGTGGAATCAATCGAAAAGGAACATATCCTGAGGCTGCGCGCCCATCATCCGAAATATAGAGGCTGTCGCATCGACAGGAACTCCATGATGTCGGTGCTGACTGCGGCATTTCTCAAAAAGGATTCGCCGAAGATCGAGGGGAGTATTTCTTCTCTATCCATTGGCAGGCTGATCGACTACCCGTGGTTGTCACAATACCTGGCAAACACCGCCTACCATGATCAGGGCTGGGACTCGAGGAAAGGAAGACCTGCAGACATGGACATCAATAAATATGTATCTCAACTGCTATCCAGAAAGGAGTTGCTGGAACAAATAGAAACACCTTTTGCAAAAGGCGGCTACAAAGTTAATCGCGTGTCTGTGGAAAAAGTCCTTGTGGGAGGTTTTCGGGAGGTGCCCTTTTATCAGGGAAAAATGTATCCTGGGCGGGTGCCCTATGATGGGCAGGTCTGGTTCAGGCTTGGAAGGAATTGATTTCCCGCATCGAATTGGCATGCGCATGGTTCCGGCGTTTTCCGAAAGCGAGAGTACAGACGGAAGGAGCAGGTGAGATGACCCGATGTTCGCAATGCGGAAGAGGATTTCATCCTCAAGCAGGGGGCCGGTAGCGTCCATCTCCGGTGGCATCATGGGAGACGAAACCATTGAGTCCTACTATTTTTCGAGCGAATGCGAAGCCTACATCGTCGAGATCTATCATGACCGGTTCCTGGGAGAGGATGAAGTCTCCACACGGGCCGGGTGCTCTTTGCTCGATTCAGGACCTCACCTGCTTATCCTCAGTACAAGGCCGGCGTAATTTCACCCGATGGAGCGATTTACCCTTGCGACATGCCGCTCCGTTCCTGCGCCCGGCTATTGCCATGCGGAAGAACTTCATTTATAGTTTTCAAGTTCTTATCAAAAATCATCGGAGGAGGGAATCGGCTTATGAGAATGATCAAGTTATCGGTCTTCGCATTGGTGGTTTTTGCTGTGGGAATGGTGTGGGTGGGTTGTTCGAAACCACCCGAAGCGGAAAAAGAGGCTGCCAGGAAAGCGATGGATGCCGCTTTCGCAGCCGGCGCGGATAAATACGCCCCTGCTGAGCTGGAAGCCGCCAATAAAGTATGGGATACCGCAGAATCCCAGATGAAAGAGGAGAAGTACAAGGAAGCGAAAGAGAGTTATATCGGGGCTAAGGCTGCTTTTGATAAGGCGGCTGCGGCCGTTGGAGCCGGGAGGAAGGCCGCCGCCGATCAGGCGAATGCGGAAAAAGAGGCTACCGGGAAAGCAAGGGACGCCGCTCTGTCCGTCGGTGCGGATAAGTACGCCTTTTCTGATCTGGAAGCTGCCAGGAGATTATGGGATACCGCAGAATCCCAGATGAAAGAGGAGAAGTACAAGGAAGCGAAAGGAAGTTATGTCGAGGCGAAGGGTGCTTTTGAAAAGGCGGCCGCGGCCGCTGAAGCGGGAAAAAAGGCCGTTGCTGACCAGGCAAAGGCAGCCCTGAAAACCCTTGAGGCAGAATGGAACAAATTGCGGGCCACGGCAAAAAAACTGGAGAAAAAACTGAAAGACAAGAAGCAAGCCTGGACGGCAGATGCCAAAGCGATTCAAGAGGGCTTAGGGAAGTCAAAAAAGATGATTGCCTCGGCGCCTGCCGAAGCGAAAGCCAAATTGGATGAGCTGAAAACTACGATCGATAGATGGGAGGCCACCTTCAAGGAAATGGCTGCGTCTGCAAAAGCCAAAGCCACCAAAAAGAAGAAATCATAGCAGACATTGGTGCCCGCAAAGTGAGGCTTCAGGGTCAGATCGCAAGAGTGTGTTGGAAAACTCATTTTTTTCAGGCTGATCAAAAATGCCCAGATGCAAGGTGCCTGAAATCCTGAGAGTGGCGTCACGACGAATAAGGAGGGACTTCTTGCCACGCCGACGAGTTGGTGAGTCGGCTAGAGGCGTACATTAGATGTACGCTGCAACGACGAAGGATGAGGGCAACGCTGCAGATGGGCGTTTTTCAGCGGCCTGGTAATATTCAACAAGGTCAGTGTCTAAGACCCTGATGCCGGCGTCACCTACCTGCTTCCTTTCGCTTATGAAGATCGACAAGGATCTTTATCGTAAGCTGCGCGTCCTATCGTGTGAAACGTTATGGAACGATGAAGTGGAGCGGTTCGATCGATTGACTCCCGAGGAGCGGATCAAACGGGTGGCGGTCATTCGCGCCGTGGGCGTGGTTTTTTCCGAGTCCGGCACTGCGAAGCAGAAGGCCGGGGTGAGGTCGTGGCTTGTTCGTCTGTTGCAGGATCCGAGCGAGAAAGTAAGACGCTATGCCATGACGGCTCTGCCAAAGCTTGGCGCCGGTAAAAGCGAGGAGGAGGCGCTTCTTTCCTTGTTGGGGACGACCACGCTCGAGCGCGAGAAGAAATTCCTGGGCCAGGCTCTGGATAAGATTGGCGGGGCGGCCACTCTGAATGTCGTGACCGGGGTCCGCGGCTTCCTTCCGCAAACCGAGCAGAAGGTGAAGGCCAGTGTGGCGCGCAGGGAAAGGCCCAGTGTCATTCGAATGGACAGTCTCCTCTCCAATTTCACCCGGTTGCGGATCCATTTGCACTGCCGAAAGGGGTTGGAAGAGATTGTACGGGATGAAGTGAAAGAGTCTATCGAGGAGCACGGGAAATTCCGCATCCTGGAGGTACGGAGTGGCCTGGTCGCGATCACACCGGTGGCGCCCTTTTCCCTGGCCGACATTTACATCTTCCGATGTTTTGCTACCGTTGCCTTTTTTCTTGGCCATGTTCGGAGTTCAGACCCGACCGCGTCCATCGATGCATTGGCGTCTCTGATGACGTCGCCCCTGTCGCAGTCTGTCTTGGCGAGCTTCACGGAAGGATCGATTCGCTATCGCCTGGAGTTTGTTTCCAAGGGACACCAGAGAGGCGCGGTCCGTCTCCTGGCGAATCGGGCCTATGCGATCTGCCCGGACATTCTCAACGATCCGCAAAAGGCTCCCTGGTCGATGGATCTTCTCCCCGTAGGGAATGGGATCTCTGTCGAATTGCGCCCGAAGTTGACACCCGATCCGCGATTTACCTATCGTGAAGCTGACATCCGTGCGGCATCCCACCCTCCGCTGGCCGCCTCGATGGCCCGCCTGGGCGGGAGGGTCAACCATGAGATCGTGTGGGACCCATTTTGCGGGTCGGGTTTGGAACTTATAGAAAGGGCACGGCTGGGCGGCGTAGAAAGTATTTACGGAACGGATCTCAGTCCCGATGCCATCGCCATTGCCCGGGCCAACTTTGCCGCCGCCAAGGTAGAGGCCGTTCCATTACAGTTCGCCTGCTGTGACTTTCGCGACTATGCCAAGGTTGAAGGCCTGGGACCCGAGAGCATTACCCTGATCATCACCAACCCTCCCATGGGAAGGCGAATTCGTGTCCGCGACATGCGCGGATTGTTCGGGGATCTTTTTGCCGTCGCTGCTGCAGCGCTCAAGCCTGGCGGACGGCTTGTATTCGCCAACCCATTGCGCATCGAGCCTCCGGATCCGTCACTCAAATTAAAGTACCGGAAGGTGATTGATCTTGGCGGCTTCAATTGCCGCCTCGAAATGTATCTCAAGCTGTCTAATGACAAGAAGCTCAAAGCTGAAGGCTCAAGGCCCAAAGGTTGATGCTGGACCATCTTCGTTACCTTCCGGAAAGAGTAAAGTATGAAACCGATTTATCAGAAGATTTTTGAGCGGGCGAAACCATTCCTGCGGACCCGAAAAAACCTCATCCATACCCAGATCGCGCTTCGATATGCCCTTACACTTTTGAAAACAGTAAAAGCCGACGACGAGATCGTCGTCCCTGCTATCCTTCTCCATGATGTGGGCTGGAAAGCTGTCCCCGAACCTCTGCAACTCACGGCCTTCGGTCCAAACCGATCCAATCCTCAAGCGGCAAGGCTTCATGAGGTGGAAGGGGCAAAGATGGCCAGAGAGATTCTGGAAGGACTCCATTACCCTCCTGAAAAGGTAGAGGAAATCTATCGAATCATACGAGGGCACGATTCGAGAAAAAAGGCCATTTCTCGAAGCGATCGAATCGTCAAGGATGCGGATAGGCTTTTCCGATATTCTCGAAAAGGCATGGCCATTGACGTGAATCGGTTTCGCACCCGTCGAGGAGACTACCTCAGTTATTTAGAAAGGCATATTGAGAAATGGTTCTTCCTCCCTGCCTCACGACAATTGGCAAAAGAGGAACTGGCCCGGCGAAGAAGAGAAAGCTGAGAGAAAACGATGGGGGGCCCCACCGGAGAAATCCGTCTGGTCCCAAGACACTTTCTTCAGAATGAGAAAAACAAAACGGACTGTTCCGGATGGATGATCATGCGTAGGGAACGGTTTGCAACCGTTCCCCCGACAGCCATTAGAAATCGTCTCCGGTGAGGTCGATGAAAAAGAGACCCAAAACCAGGTCGAGGACTTCTACGACATCGGCCCCTACGTCAACCCCGACAATCGCTGCCTGAAAGCCAACACCCACCTCACCATAGCCATAGGTAGGGCCTTTGGTTGCGACATCGGCAAGTGAAGTTGCTTTGATTCCGGCCCGGGCCTCAAACCCGATGGGCCAGGGGATACGGGGTTTCGTCCGCGGACCATGGATACCGACGAAGAGAGTGCTATAGCCGCCCGCATAGAGGTCGCCGTACTTGGTCACCCGTGCGTCTACGGCAAGGCCGGGGCCCACACGTACCCGGGCCCGGACGAGATCGAAAACATCGAAGATGCGGTTGGGAATGTAGAAGAGCACCCGGTGGCCAAAGCTTTTCCCGGATGGCTCCGCCTCCTCGGCAAGTGCGGAGACCGGGGCCAGGAGGAGGACCAACAGGACGATCGTCGTCAATAATCTCTGCATAGCGACCTCCTTTCATTTTTGCGGAAGGGAATTGACCCCTTTATTAAATTTTAACAGTCATTCCATTCGCAATCAACTCAGATGACAGAAAGCCCAAAGCTGAAGGCAAAAAGCGAAAACAAAAAGCAAAAAGCAAAAGGCCAAAAGCAAAAGGCCAAAAGCAAAAGGCCAAAAGCAAAAGGCCAAAAGCTGAGAGGCTAAAGGTTCCGGCCATGCTGAAGCTCCGGCGAGCACACGAGATGAAATGACATTTGCCGGGCCAAAGAGTTTTACATCTTGCCCCCCCATCTGTTAAAATGATCTAAATAAGTGGGTGGGGGGCAAACGTAGTGGACTGCTTAACTGAATTCATCCTTCCTGAAAAATGATGTGACCTGTGGGCGCTTCCAGGCGTTCGATGACGGGAAAGTGTTATGGTTTCCTTTGTGATGGACAGGCTTGCACAGAAGGACAAAAAGAGGCCGGAGCGTATCGCCAGAACTGACAAATCCGGGAAGCCCTTCGAAATAGGGATCAGTTGTGCCGAAGATTTGTCATCTCTTCTGGAGATGTACCGCACCTTCTCTCCGAAACCCGCTTCCCAGGGACTCCCGCCCGAAGATCCCGAAACCTGTCAGAGCTGGGTGAAGACGCTTTTCAGAGCAGGTTTGAATGCCCTCGCCTGGAGAGGCGATCGCGTCATCGGCCATGCTGTGCTGATTCCCGATGTAAAAGGGAAATCAGGTGAACTTGCGATCTTCGTGGATCAATACCACAGAAACGTCGGGATCGGGACAGAGTTGGCGCGGTTCAATCTGGAGAAGTTCGGAGACCTCGACTTCGAATATGCCTGGCTGACAGTAAGGGTATTAAATTTCATAGCCATTAAGCTTTTCAGGAAGGTCGGATTCGAGTTTTGTGATGCGGATAGCTATGAAAGGGTGATGGCCATGAAATTGAGATGAAAAAGGGAGATAAAAATGAATTTATCCATCGAACAGCTTTTCGAAATCGCACAATATTCGTTTGTCCGATTAGACGGCGCCTGGTTTATGGCCTTGGCCGGAAAGCTTGGAAAAGAAGTGGCATGGGAAATGGATGTTGAAGCGTGGAAACAATTTTCATATGTCTTCGGGAAGAATATCAGGAAAAACGTGATTCCTAACCCGGTATGGCCGGAAAGCTTTCTGGACGTTTTAGAGATTCTCAGTAGGGTTCTGAAAATCGAAGGTCGTAGAGTGTTTGTCGGCCCCAATCAGATCACCGTTCAGGTGACAGACTGCGAAAACCAAAAAGCAATCGCCAAGGCCGGCATCGCAGATTGTGGAATAGTGACGGTACAAACGTATCAGGGACTGATGAGAGGTTTATTCGGAAAAGAGATGGGGGTGTCCGTGCAACACACAAAAAATCTGAATCGGGGAGATAATTGCTGTGAAGTGGTCATCTCCAGGCAACCTCTCTTTTAAAGAGGGACCACGGATCTCACCAGTCTCACCTTCAATCCCCCGTTCGTCGTGGGTATTCCCTGATCGAAGTCCAATCCAGTATTGCGAATCAACCGGACCCCGTCACAGACCATCGTCACCCGCCAACCCGGGCATTTGGCGCGCATGACTTTGCCAAACTGGGCATACAAATTTCTCAAATCCTTCGTTTGGCTCACCCGGACCCCATAGGGCGGGTTGGTCACGACCCAGCCCGGACCCGGGGGAGGGTCTATGGCAGAGATCGCCCTGGATGAAAACTCGATGGAGCCTGGCAGACCTGCCCGCTTTGCATTGACTTGCGCGGCGCGGATCGCCCCTGCATCCCTATCCGATCCCATAATTCTCGGAATGTCTGAAATGATCGCCTTCGCAGCCTCGGCCAACAACTCCTCCCAATATTTTGAATCGAAGTGAGGCCAGTCCATGAATGCGAAGGGTCGGCGAAAACCCGCCGGAACCCTTCCGGCCAACAAGGCCGCCTCAATAGGAATCGTCCCTGACCCGCAAAATGGGTCGAGAAGAAGGGAGATCTTATCCCATCCGGAAGCCATCACCAGGGCGGAGGCGAGGGTCTCCCTGAGAGGAGCTTTTGCCGTGGCGAGTCGATAGCCTCGCCGATGAAGAAGCGCCCCGGAGGAATCGATGCTGATGGTGCAGAGATTATCCACCAGCCGGACGACGATTAACTGGGGAAGGTCCGTGCCCGAGTCTTCCTGGTATTTATGAACGGGTAAAGATTTTCCCAGCCGGTCTTCGATGGCTCCCGCCACCCGCTCGGCGACAGCGGTCTCGTGGTACAAACGTGATCTCTGACAGGTGGTGCGTAATGCGATCGGTCGTTTTGGAGCGAGATAATTTTCCCAAAGCAGACGGCCGGCTTTCCGTCGGAGTTCAGGAAATTCGGCGGCGTAAAACTGACCGAGCCGCACCAACACACGGCTTGCCGTGCGGAGATGGAGATTGGCCCGATAGGCGTCATGAAGAGACCCTTGAAATTCGATGCCTCCGGGTTCATACGCAGACCCGCTCTCATCACCACTCCTCAGGCCCAACTGATGGAGTTCCTGTGCGACAAAAGACTCAAGCCCCGGGGCGCAGACAGCAAAGAGTTTTTCCATTCTTCTTCATCCGTATTTATGGTATAAACTACATCCATGAAGAAAACAACGGAAATTCGTACTTAACGGGAAAGCTTGAGAACAGGGCAAATTTGGAATCCTGCCACCGGCAGGCAATCCCTCCCTAACCCTCCCCCCTTGAGGAGGGGGAGGGTGGGGGTCACGTTTCAAGAAGGGAAGGAGAATGGTATCCAAGAGTCTAAAGTTTCCGGATGTCGGACACATCGGTTCGGTGGTCAAAGATATCGATCGGGTCATTGAATACTATTCGCGGGTTTTCGGGATAGGTCCTTTCGAAATCTACGATTTCCGACCCTACAAGGCCTGGGTGCGCGGTCAGGAAGTCAGACCCTTTGAATTGAGGATTGCGACGGCCGACGTCGGGTCAGCCAAAATGGAACTCATTCAAGTCATCCACGGGGATCCCCCGCATCGCGGCTTCTTGGAGATTCACGGAGAAGGCTTGCAACACCTTGGGTTTTATGTAGGAAACTACGACGAGTGGAAATCATATGTAAGAGAAGAGGGGATAGAAATCCTTTGTGAAATCGAGGCGGAAGATCGGGTCCGCGGAAGGCGAAGGGCGTTTTACTTGAACTCAGGCGACATCGGGGGAATTCTGTTCGAAATGATCGAAAAGGAAAGATGATTGAGTAAACTTGACGGAGACAGCCTGCCAATTTTATCCTCATATGGAATTAAATCCCACGGAAACCAGGAGGACGGAAGATGAATCTTGTCCGTGTTGCAGTCGTCCAGGATAATCCAGTTGTTTTTAATCGGAAAGCGACCCTTGAAAA
>Ga0316626_10000293_pt1 | contig 18612 bp, 28 predicted proteins | sample OWC_Aug_T1_C1_D5_FD_207656 | JGI IMG/M metagenome (GOLD analysis project Ga0316626, IMG submission 207656) | Wetland soil microbial communities from Old Woman Creek delta, Ohio, United States - OWC_Aug_T1_C1_D5_A | ecosystem: Environmental > Terrestrial > Soil > Wetlands | place: USA: Ohio...
CTACAATCTCTCTAAATGCTTGGTAAATATCAAACTTCAAGGAGTCATCCCAGATATCTGGGTTCTCTTCGATGAAGGTACGGAATAAGTGACAGTTTGCTACACCATGAAGTGCTTCCTCTTTGATAGAGAATTCAACGATGGAACAAAGTCCTGGGTACTTACCTTGGAACTGGTAGGAGAGTAGTGCTGCAAACTGGGCATACAGAGATACTAATTCAGTACCCCCTCCATATACAGCAATCATCCGAGCAACTGCTCTTCTGAACTCTCGATCTACCTGAGCGTCAGACATACCGACTGCTTTGTAGTCCTCGTACTTTCGTACTTTGGCTTTCTCTACGTACTCCATCTTCGACGACATAACCGGTACATCAAGGAAATCAGAGTATATGCTGTCAGGCATGCCTATGGTCTCCGTGAAGAGACTATAGTTCTCAATGTGGGTAAACTCTCGAGCCATGAAGTTCGAGTGCATAGCGTGGACTTCTGTGGGTTTGAAGATACGTAGGAATGTGGCATAACCAGTTTCTACTAGAACTTCGTTTCCTGTGAAGGTCATAAGTACTTTGTGAAGGTACTCTTTCTCCTCTGCAGAAGCTTTAGCATAATGCGCTACATCTTTAGATAGAGATATCTCATCAGCAGTCCAGTGCATGCGATCATGCATTTTATAGTACTCCCAGAACTGCGGATACTTAAATCCTCCGTTTGGTTTGAATACTGGCATGTTGCCATGTGTTTTGATGAGGCTCATGTGCACCCCAGACAGGTATCTGACATAAGATCTACCTCTGTTTTAATAGTTTGACGTTCTGTGCTACTTGTAGACGCTGTCTGTGTTGTAGATGAACGTAGATAATATAAAGACTTAATCTTCTTCTTCCAGGCTAGGATATGTAAGTCAGATATCAACTGTACATGGCTGTTCCCTGGTACGAATAAGTTAAGTGACTGTCCTTGGTCTACCAAAGGTGATCTGTCTCCAGCCAGTTCGAGTAACCATCTCTGGTCAATCTCGAATGCAGTTTTAAATACATCTTTGATATCCTGGGGCATCCACGCTAGGTGCTGAACTGAACCGCTGTTCTTCTTGATAGAAGTCCACTGTTCATTGATCCAAGCTAGTCCTTCATCGTTAGGGTATCCTCCAGCTTTAAGCGGATAAGGATTAAAACTATAATCGAATATATATTGTTCAAGATACTTATTCGTAATAGCAAAGCTACCCTGCTGTACTTTCTTCGTGAAAGCATTAGTGACCCAAGGTTCCACGCCAGATGATGTAACACCACATAGTGATGAAATACTCATGGTAGGAGCAATAGCTGTAACGTGAATGTTACGTTTAGGTAATACTCTATCTACAACTGGAAAGACTCTTTGTGACATAGGGCATGACATATCCCCATAATCATGACAAGTATCTTCATTATGCTTGTCAGCTGATTCCTTAATCATACTGAAGATCTTCATGTTGAGACCTTTAGCAATAGATGACTCCCAAGGGATGAGTTTAGACTGCAGAAGTGAATGGAAACCCATTACTCCAAGTCCGATACTCCTCTCGTCTATTGCTCCTGCTCTAGCTCGTTCAAAACCAGGTAAATCTGTAGTGAGATCAATAAAGGACTGTAGTACATTATCAAGATAATCAGAACAGTCAGCAATGAACTGATCAAAGCAATGCTGGTATTCATCCCAATACTCAAGGTTAATAGAGCCAAGGCAACAGACACCAGAATGCTGATCATCAGTACGGAGTGTGATCTCAGTACAGAGATTAGAAGTGGTAACTTTAATGTTCTCATGTTTATATTCCTCCGGGGATAGTTCATTAACAGTGTCAATGAATAAGAGATATGGTTCACCTTTTAGAGTAACTCGTACTTCCATCAAATGTGTCCATAAATCTCTGGCTCTAACTGTCTTAACAATAGAACCATCCTTCGGGGATATGAGATCCCATGGTGAATCGTTGATAACACAGTGCATGAATGCGTCTGTGATGACTACGCCATGGTGTAGGTTAGGCGCACGTCTATTCTGATCACCGGTAGGTTTTCTGAGATCAATGAACTCTTCAATCTCTGGATGATCAATACGTAGATATGCTGCCTCAGATGCTCGTCTAAGTCCTCCCTGGCTAATAGCCAAGGTTGATCTATCAGATACTCCGAGGAATGGTATAAGTCCTGAGGACTTCCCACCATGCTGCCCTACTTTGTGGTTCACTTCACGTACCAGAGACCAGTCTGTTCCAATACCTCCACCGTAAGCACCTAAGTTAAAGGCTTCGTTGTAGTTTTGGAATATAGATGGTTTATCATCTGATATTTGTTTAGTGAAACACGAGATAGGAAGACCACGATCTGTACCGGCATTACTAGATATAGGCGTGCTTGGGTGAAACCATAGATTCTGAATATAGGAACGCATACGTGCTCCATGCTCAGGATCATTCTGATAGGCCTGAGAGACACGATCTAACCATTGGTGATATGATTCACCGGCTAGGAAGTATGTCTCCTTGTAGAGCGCCTGAGAGAACTTAGGAAGTGTATCCCAGTCTCTCGGTGTGTCAGGCATTGATATCTCGATTCACACGCATGCATGTTCGTGCACGATGTTGGATACGAGGTCTCTTTCCTACTGCTGGAGTAAGTGGATGTTCTTTACGCATCATAAGTTGAACCAAGTTCATGGGAGACTGTTTAGCCTTAACGAGTTTAGTTCCCTTAGTCATGTGACGTACTGCGTAGAATGATCCAGGGATCGTTACGTCAGTGTATGCTGCTGGTTCTTTATCAAAAGGATTCATAGGCAATCCGGCGTAAAATGAAGTCATAATCAGTCCTCCATGAATGGTAAACGTGGTGAACCAACAACTGTAGTGGTGATAGGTACAGGATCGATACGAGGTTCAAGTGTAACTTCTACACGAGTCCCAGGGCCACTATCAGTACGTCCAGCAATAGTACGAGTACTAATACTGTAACGATCAGTAGTGAAGCCTTGAGTGGCAAGCCAAAGAGAGACTGCTTCATCGAATTCCTTTGATGTTAAATTGATTTGCATGGTGTAGTTCCTTCAAATAAGATTTGTTTTAATAGATACCCTTCTAGCATCCAGATCTGCTCTCTAGCATTATCGTACGCAATCTTCTTACCAATCTCCTCGTCGAAGTTAGCCATAGAAGCTGCAGCTGATTTTCCGATAACTACAAAGTTATTCTGGAGTACCATAGCGCATACTGTGGATGTCGTGTTAGGTACAACCCAGTATTCTGTGTATTTGATGCACGAGTCAATATGATCTGGAGTGAGTCGTGGAGCATTCAATCCTTTAGACTGAATCTCGTTTTCTAGTTGTGTTTCGTCAAGCATGGGATAACTCCTAAAAATGAATATAGTTTGGCCTGTAAGTAGGCAATGAAGGCAATGAAGCCCATGTGTAAGTAGTCAAAGAATGTAAGATTCTCTGCCATACTTAGTATCCTGCTGCGTCTGCTGCGATGAGAGCTTTCTTCTCAGCTACAGCTGTCTTCTGGATCTGGTTCAAGAGATCACGAATACGCTTAGAGCATGCCTTGGTAGGTTTGGCTTCGTAAGCTGCGTACTCTGATGCGAGTGCGGTAATGAGTTTGTTCATGGATGTCCTTCTATGAATGTTTAAACTTGCAGTAAGCTGCAATGAGTAGTGCGTCAGATCTCCCATCTAGGAGACCACCTTTAGGTCCGTAGATCTCTGCTGTAGGAAATAGTCTGATGGCTATCTCTGCTACGTTCTGTTTGATAGCTTTACCTTTGGCTGATACACCGAAGTGCTTCTGCCATGCTTTCGGCTGAACTAAGTCCAGAGGTAATCCGAGGGTACGAATTATACCATGGAGGATACCTACGTTGAAACCAAAGTTAAATGTTCCCTTAGCGGACGAACCAAAGATAGCATGTACGTCCTCAATCATGCACATATGAATGTCATGGGATTGGGATAGATCATGCAGCCATGATGCCATAGCATAGGGATTGGTTTCGTAGTCTTTGAATATGGTAGATCCATCTTCCCCTAGAGCACAGAATGCTCCGTTAAGACCTGGGTCGGTCCCTACGAATACTTTCATGAGAGAGACTTCACAGTACCAAATTCACGAGCTGTGGATATGAATGATGGAGGTGCAAAAGTCTTAATCACCTGAGATGCTTCTTGTACCCCATTGAGGTAATAATATATATACTCGTCATCATCATCTTCGCCATTTCGATATACCTGAAGTAGTAATGTAGGATAAGCTTTTGATATAGTAGTCATATGTTCTTCCTGAGCATACCATTTGATAGTATTATCAGGCTCTAGCATATATGATGATATCTGAGCAAAACTGTAATCTGATAAGTCTTCAAGATGTTTTTTGAAATCTGAAGGTAAATCTACACCATGGTAGGTAGATATTCTAAATGCTGAATAGTACCCCATAGGCTATTATTTAGCGAAGAGAGATGATACAGGTTTCGCTGCTGCTCCTGCTGTGCCTTCAGCTTTCTTAGTACGATCACGAGTCTTACCGGAGTTGGCTGCTGCCCACTTCTCAAGGAAGTCTGCATCTTTCCCGCCTGTGAACTCGTTCATAGATTGACCGGTAGTAGCACTGAAGACATGAGCAATCTCATTCTCTGTGCGTGTTTCTGCTGTGGCTTCATAAGCACCAGTGACTTCGTTCTTCTTGTTCTTGTTCACAGTCTGTTTATTGACTGCTACTTTGATAAGTTGACCGATAAGATCTGTATATACTGGTTTAGAAGTAGGTACTTCTTTCTTGAGGTCAAAGTTATAGATGGATACCATCTTGTCTTCTGGTGTAAGTTCACCAAGTTCTTTACCTGCTGTAAGGACACTCAAAGCGTTGGCAATGTTGAAGCCAGGAAGATACTGCTTCTTACCCTCTTTGTCAGTGTAGTAGTTCAACTGACCTTTAGACGTACCACCTGTTAACCAAAGTTGTTGACGAAGTGTTGATCCATCCATAGATTTAAGTACTAGGTTAAGAGCATATGCTCCGCCTTTAGATATGTCAAGATATGCCATATCAATGACCATATCATAGACACCTGTTTCAAGTGTACGTGATCCTCCGCCAACTACGTCTGCTGGTGCTGCGATGTCTTTCTGTGTTGCGAATGGGTTACTCATGTTATTTTTTTCCTTTTAAATTAAGTTTAGCTTCAATAGCTGAGATAAGGTCATCAAGTGACCCAACTTTTACGGCTTTGTCTAGTACTTCTTTAAGACTTTCGGCTGTAGGCTTGAAGTCATTACCAGCACTGTGAAAGTAGTGTTTGATAGTGGAATCAACTGACTGACGTACAGCATCGCTATAGTCAACCATAAGGATCATCAGCTCACTTGCTTCCGAGTCCTTGAATTCTTGTAAGAGACGATCTAACAGAGAGGATTCTGGATCCAATTCTGCAGTGTCTAAAATAGATTTTAGTACTATGATACCTTCAAGTCCTCCGATACCGTGAACGAGTGAACAATGTTCTGCGAATACTGAACCGTGACCCAAGAGTCCCATGAGTTCTTTGATAAGTAATGGTGCATCGGTGCGTACCTGCAGCGTAGTTAATGTACGTGCTTTGACTTCTACAGAAATAGTATCTGCAGTTTTAGCTGAGTCTTCTTTTGGGTTAGTAAATTTCAATGTGTGCTCCTTTAAGCATAATATTGGTGTAGTCGGTCGATGACTGACTGAATGTTGTTGTCAATGAATGTCTCTTCACGGTTCCACATTTGTAGAGGAGATCTAATACGCTCATTGACAGTGTCCTTAGTAAGGCGAGTCTGAAAGACATGCTTGTAGCCAACCAGTTCGTCATCATCTGATATGGTGAGTAGAGGATTAGCGTAGTCTTTAAGTTTAGCAATAGGCATCTTCTTCGTAGAGATAACTGTACTGAAGAATGATTCGATACCTACATTGGCTACTGAGCCTTTGACAGGGACTTTAGTTTCAAGAGTCATGGTCTGCTCATTGATATCTGATCTAGTGTGAGCTAATATCACGATGTTCTTCGTACTGCGATTAACATAGTATTGGAATAAACGTTTGATGAACTGAGCATAGTCACCCCAAGCGGCCATAGTGTTTGCTGAACCAATGACATACTGTGACTCATACATATCGAATAGAAACGTCGCTGTGTCTATGACGATAGTGTGAATGTTAGGCATAGTCTCTGCATGCTCAATGGCTTCTACAACTTGGAGAGGGTCAGTGATACTGAACTCTTGAAATTTGGATTTGAATGGCAACTTCTTCGGTTCACAGTTGAGAAACATTACACCCTCGGGTGCGGAGAATGCCATTAGTGAAGCCGATTTGCCGGTGGATGAAGATCCTGAGATCAATACTAGGTGGTTGTTTTGTGTGTTATCCATGGTTCTCCTTTAGAACTTAGCTAAAGCCTACTGGGCTTACACGAATGGACGAATCCAACCGATGCCAGTAGTGTTAGTATTCTTTCACTGCGATACGTTTAGCTACTGTAAGCATAACGGTGGATGAAAGTTCCAACTCAGTGAGTGGATCTACTATTTTAGAGTTGAATGTAGTGACAGCACTATGTACCTGATCCATGTTGTAACCATTGTCCACTAGGGCTAGGGCATACTTGAGTATCATGTTCGATCTGTTCCCTTCGCCAGTGTTGTTGAGGAACCAGCGTTCAAGGTTGTTCAACGATGCACCAGAAGCATAGGTACGCTGTCTATCCTCACTCTTCTTGGTTTGAGGAATGAAGAGTGTAGCATCAAGAGATTCACCTTCGTTGTACCAATACTCTCCTGCAGATGATTCCCACTTTCGTGCTATATCTTTGGCTGCAGTATCGTTGGCAAATGGAAGCCACTCATATACGTTAGTCATAAACTGTGAGAACTCTCGTTCGCCTAGTTTAATAGTATGGCTCAACGGAAGGATGATTCTGAATCGATCACCATGACCAGGAGTCTGATGTCTCTTTGTAGTGGAGATCAGATATGTGTAATCTTGTAAGAGAAGTTTGGCAGTATCAATAGAACAATCCTTGTCGATGTCGATGACCACTAAGTTAAAACCTTCAATGACATTCTCCTTGGATCTATGGCCTCCTTTGAAGTAATGAGCTGTATAGTGATATCCTACAGCTGTAGTGAGTTCATGCAACCGTGTGAATGGTGCTAACTGCGGTGTATAGCCATCTGCAATATCAGTACTGAATGAGAACATCATACTGTTGATGTCAGTCTCCTTGAGGGATTCTCCTCGAAGGAATTCGATACCATCTACATAGGACTTCTTGATGACAATGTTGTTCTTGTAACCATAGGCTATGGCTAAGTTCATCATGTCTCTTCGCTGAGTCTCAGAGCCTTTGTAAAATGGAAGGTCTTCTACTAGGTCTACCTGAGTGACTTCATTTCCAACATCAGCAATGTACTTGGCTAGTTTAACATATGGTTTCTCCCGGGTAAGGATACGACTGAATGCTTCACCGCTGTCCTCCATGAGTTTGATGGCTGAGTGAAGATGATCCATTGTAATTTCTGGTGAGTTGTCCACGAATGCATATGCACCTGAGAGTTTAAGAGCACGGAAATATCTGTGGGATATCTCTGCTTTCTGAATCTCTTCGTGATCCCCCATGGTATCAGCAACTGAGTTACAGTAGATCTGATATGAGATGAGTTCAAGCGATACATCTTTCGTCATGGTAAGTTTAGTGGCATAATGTTTAATATCTGCCAGGTCTTCAAGAGCAGAACCAAGTGCATGTAGATGAAGTTCACTAGTAGTGTCTGTCATCATATCGTAGAGTTCATCTGGTGTCATGTTCGCTGTAGTCTTGGAAGACTTCGTAGCGTAACCAAATAAGCATCTACGTGCATATCCAGTCTCGAGCATCTGAAAGAACTCTGACTCTGTTTTACCTCCGTCGAGGAGTTTGGTGGGTGTACCAAAGAGTAACATATTCGTAGGAGTACGTCCATCTATCGGCTCACGTCGTTTGTTCTCGGCTGAGTTTAGAGTGATCTTGTCCTTGATCTTACCTACGTCGTAGAGTTCAATGAAAGCATTGAGAGCATCTGTGTTGTTAGTAAAGTTAGAACCTACCTCGTCCATCTCAAGACACAGTGATCCGATACCGGCCATCAATAGTTTATGACGTACCTGTTTAACTGCTGCTGGTGTGGCAGAGTCAAAGGAGAATACCATGGATCCAGTGTTGTGAAAGTCTCGTTGGACATTGGTGAGTTCTTGGGTAGGATCTGTACCATTCTTGATGGCACGAGTGTTAGCAAGTTTATATAAGTTGTCCGAGGATACTAATGGAAATGTATCATTCATGAACTTGGTTTTAAAACGCGCAATGATCTGTTCTTCAATGATGTTGTTAGAGAGTCCCTTTCCGAAACCTGAAGGTGCTAAGTTCAAGGCATAGAGTGATACTGGAATCTCTCCTCTGTCTGGTGTGACAATGGCGGTGTGCATCATGGAAGCAATCTTAGCCATATGATAGGCAACTGATACTCTGAAGAACAGTGGACTGTCTGAGTGAGTCTTCTTCACTAAGACTTTGACTAGCTGTTCTGCAGGTTTGAAATATTCCATATCTGCGAATGGTTTAATCATGTAGTAGTCTCCTTATAAGTTTTGATAGCTTTAGCATCAGGAAAAGTTTTAACAATTCCTGGGTACAAAGTCTGTAATGTCATCGCTGATGTATAGACTAATCGCATTGATCGTCCAGTATGTGGATTAAATGCTGAATACATTTGTGTCTTTTGGTTACAAAGTACTTCGATATTGATATTCATATATGTCTCCTTAATGCTTATAAGCAGTAAGTTCAGCTATTAATGGCTGTTCTGCATTATTACAATGGTCACATACATTCCATGCATCAAAATTATCATTATAAAAATGCATACTTTGGCTGGAAGTCCCTATCGGAATATACTTTCCGCAGATACAGCATGATTTCTCGGTACGTGATTTCTTGACTGACTTCCATTCGTAGAAGTCCCAGTCTTTTAGCATTTGTTTAGTTTCTTCATCCATGATATAGTTCCTTTTCTTTTAATTGGGCTTCAAATTCTCTGCATAAAGCTGTAGATAAGTCTGTGTGTTTAATGAAGTACTCAGCGACTAGGTGAAGGTTTTTCAATGTAATTTCACCAAGTTGTGTGTACCCCGTAACATCGTTATGGATGGTGTCTAAAGCTTCTGCTAATAGATACTCATCTGTCTCTTCAATCTGTGGCATAAGGTCTCCTTAAAAATCTAGATGTACCGTAATTTGGCAATCTTTCACATAAGTTAAACATATCTTTTAAGATATGCGATACTGTATTTGTGGGTAAATCATCTTCTTGATATATGCCTAATAGCCTGTAATCACCATCTTCATCAGCTATATCTTCTATTTCAACTATGCGATCTAGCGGCAATAATTCTTCGTCAGTGCAAGACCAATAAACTTGATCATCCGAGCAGACATCACCATCTTCGTCTAGCCCGAACTTGGCTACTAAAACATCCCATGGTGGGATAATAATAAACATATGATTCTCCTTTCTAAAATGGTTTTGACTTTGGTTTGATAGGTCTGCCTAAGTGCCTCTGGGAACCAAATGCCCTACCTTCAAGTGATGTCAGGTACTCGTACATAGATACTAAAATCCATCCTTCTGCTTGAGACGTGGTTTTATATGTGAGTTTTCCTGATTGAGTGGGATGAGGAAAGAGATTCAAAATACGATCCTTAGCCATCTTTTCTTCGTCATCCAACCCCCAAATACCCACATCTCTGGGGTCTGTAATCATGATTGAATTAGACTTAGGATAGATCACCATGAGTTCATCCCAGGTAGGTAATTTAAGTGTCATGAGGTCTCCCTAAATATCTATGTGTACCAAAGGTTTGAGGTTCAAGTGCTTTTAATGCGTCGTAGAACACCCTATGGATGAAGATGTTATAGTGTTCATCGTACATAGTATCATCAATACGGATACCAGGAAATTCCAATATACGATTAGCAGGTATACGCATTTCATCTTCAGCATATTCCCATAGAATCAAATCATCATCTAAGATACATTGGTCATTAGATCCTGGAAATATGACCATGAGTTCATCATAGGTCGGGATAGTGACTGTGTACATGTGGGTCACTCCTTCGCTTTAGAATTTTGTGTTCTCCGTAGGGTTGCCAGTTAAGTTTAACTAACCATTCAACGAATACACGATATGTGACTTGTTCAGAATCTCCTACACTCATATGGTGTTGATTTGTCATGTCATGGAAAGTAACTAAACGATTAGTTTCTATAATATCATCCATATGTAGCCACCAGTATTGCTGAGCATCATGTGCAGGTTTACCTTTTATGGTTTCACCATTGATGATAGCTCTATCAGTACTATCTGGAAACATATCTCGAAGGACATCCCAAGGTGGTACATATACAGTAATCATCGAGGACTCCATAGAGTTTTCTGAGAACCATAATATACAATTCCAAACTTTAATAGTTCTTCCTCTGTCGGTAAGCGCACTGGTAAAGTATTCGCTGAAGCTTTTGTCCAACCATACTTAGGATGTTGGCCTACAGCTTCAACTTCCTCTAATGAGATGCGTCTTATCAACCAATCTGCATAGGCTTTTATATTAGAAGATTTATCAATAATTCCATAAGACCCTATAGGCATCTCTTGCATCATCATCATCGGTTATCCTTTAAGGCCGATCTTAATCAAGAGTTGGATCATATCATCGAGGTTCTGGCGTACAAGAGAATGATCGAACCATTTCTCGAGTTTGCCTGTATACTCTAATGGGTTCTCCATACGAGGGTTGATGTAGACTCCTGTGGATACAATCTTGTGCTTCCTCCAGAACATCTTGTCGATAGGTCTATCTACGATGTCTCCATCAGTGATACAGATACAGTTGATGTTTCTTAGTACTTCGACATTAGCATCTACTGTTTCAGCGAGTCCTTCAGAGGAACGTGTTCTATGAATGGATAAGACTTCTGCATCTGACATAGGGAATGTTTTAACATAGTGACATTCTGATGAGCTGTACAATACGTTTCCAGTAACATAGCCTTGTTGGGCCAATTTGTTGAAAAGATAGATCATGGATACTGCATTCTTCATAGGGTCACCTGACATAGAGCCAGACATATCAATAAGAAGGTTAAATGTAATGTGCTTTCCAACTGGAGCTTTCTTATCAATATAGATCTTCTCTGCATCCATAGCCATGGACTTAGCACTGATCAACTTACGTGGTGTGATACGTTTCTGTTTGGAGTTGTGTCCCTTGAAAGCTTTAAGTAGTTTCTTCACCGTATTGTTCAGTACTACAAGTTCTGGGGCTGATATTATACTATGATCTGTGGAGAATCGGGACAAAGATTTATAGTGTTTAATGTCTTCAAGAGACTGCTCTACTTCTTTGATTTCCATCTCATATGCGATTGGCTGTTCTTTAGATGTACCTGCTCCCGGTTCTTCTGTAAGGCCTGTAGCTTTAGCCATATCAGAAGCATCTTTAGTCATGTCATCACCTGAGGAGTCCTGTGCTTCATCTTCAGGAGTAGCCTGTGTTTTGAATACTTTCTGCTGAATAGGAAGCTTGGATACGTCTGTGATATTTCCTAAAGCATCTGCTTCGATGATCTCTGAGTCACGGAGGTCTTCACCGGTGAATGATTGGTAAAGTTCAACAGCATCAATGGTTTGATCTTCAAGGGTAGGAGGTGTCTCATCATCTTCGCGGGAAGAGTAATCGTCCATAGAGAGCATGAGTTTAATAAGATCTGTGAGGGCTTCTTCGTCAGGTAAGGCTTCGATGTCTGCAGAGTTAATTCTGAGATACTTCGTACCTTTAAGTCTGAAGACCTGCGTAGGATACTCTGTCGAGTGTAGTATTTGAGTACCCGTCATAAGGTTATAACGGAGTACTGGGTCTTGATTGTAAACTAGACCTCTAAGGTTTTGTTTTAAAATCTGCTTTGTATCTAAGTGTTCTATGTGTTCCATACTGGACTCCTTTTGAAATATGACTTTGGTAACTAAAGCCTCTGTAAGTTTCTATTGCAGAACCTGCTCTATCGCGAGGTTCCATTACACCAGCATCCCAATGAAAATGTAATGAACCTGCTTCAACTTTGTCTATATGCATATGTCTACCGTTACCAGCTAATAGAACATCTCCAACGCTTACTGTGGCAAACTCTTCTGCAGTCATGATTTAACCTTTGGTTTCCCGAGGTGTTTAATGGTAGGCGCTGGTTGATATATTGGTGGTACTGGTGTGCGTAGCGTTGCATCTGCGGCCCAAGTATCTAAGGAACGATACGATGACATGGTGTGTTCTACCATGGCTCTACCCATACTACCAGAGGTATCCATGTCGGCAGACATTCGTCGTGCTGCTTCCATAGCTCTACGCATATCTGCCTCAATTCCTGCTGCAGTAACTTTTCCTGTAGACATATCTGTTAGACTAATTTTTTCTACTGTAGGTTCCATGATGGACTACTTGATGATACGCTTGATCGTATCTTTGAAGGTGGCTTCTTCGACTTCGTTGATGATACCGTCGGTGGTGCGAGAACAGATGTTGGATGTAAGGTCGAATAAGTATGACTTCACTTCCTTAGGGTTATCGCACATCTGGATCAATTCACATAGGTAACGTACGTTGATGGTGTTCGTAAGTTCTTTGGCTTGGACAAGTCCTTCAACAGCTGTATAGAGATTGATCAACTGGTTAATCAATGTATCGGAGAACTTGTCATCGGAGTTACAAGATTCAACGATGCTACGAACTGCGTCGATAGAGTGAGCCATCTCGTACATACGGAAACGATCTGATAAAGCAAGGTCGATATCCTCAGTGTCGTAGTCTGAACCAATGTTTGTGGTAGCAATAGCCCAGAGGTTCTCAGTAGGTACACGTAGGATTTCAGATTTACCAAGACCATCAAGTGTACCTACGATACGATTAGTACGTAATTGATAGTGTCCTGTAGCGTCTGGTGTGAGTGCACCGATGAGGATGTTCAATTCACGAGATGGAATACGAAGGATCTCATCAATAAAGAATGCTGACTTCTCTGTTTGAGCTGTACGGAATGCTGCTGTAAGTGGTCCATCCATCCAAACTAGAGAACCAGACTCTGCTTTGACGTAGTAGCCAAGTAGGTCAATGGACTCTGTGCCATTAGAACCTGCAATAAACTCTGTAGGAATACCTTTAGAGTTTAAATAGCGAGATACTGTGTATGTTTTACCAAGCCCACGAGCACCCAGTAGCATGATGTGCTTTTTGAATGAATATCGGTTAATGAAGTCGTCGATACCTACATTAGAGTAAGCAAGTTTTTCTTTGTTGATCTCTTCCATCATGACGTTATAAGTGTTCGTCAATGATTCATAGAGGTCTGTCATACGAGAATCAGACATAATGATGTCGATGATTTCATCTGCCATTGGTACTTGAGGTGCTGATTTAAAGATACCCTTGACAGAGTTTAAAGATTTAACAATGTTTCCACGTAGTGATTCAGGATATGAATCTACGTTCACTGATTTGAGTGTACCATTTAACCATGGATCGCCTGCAAACTCTTTGATGTCACGAGTGACTGGATCTACGAAAATGTAGGTATTGAACGCTACTCCTGATTCATCTGAGTCTTTAACAGTAGATAGAATAGATGTGATTGTTTTATCGCCTTCACCGACGATACCTTGAAGATGTGCTCCGTATGTAAGTTGAGTTTCTCCGATGAGAATCAACGACTCTGTAACTTTGAGGTTAAGTAATTTCTGTGCCATGTGTGTTCCTTTAATAAAATGTTGGGGTGTTAGGCTAATCTACCTGATGCTGCGAGACGAACTCGCTGAGCACAGAGGTTAGCAACTGAGCAATACTGACAAGCTTTTGCTTTGCCCTCATGCTTGATGATGATACCGACATTGCCATCACGTCTAAGGTGATCTGCTGCTTCGTCATATGTGTCGTAGTTCTTGGTGGCTCTGGCTGTCTTCGTAGGGTCTTTGTAATATTTAAAGACATCCTTCTCTTGCCAAAGTTCTTCAGGTGTACAGTCTGGGATCAAGTCCTGATCTGTGATTGGTAAGAACTTGTCAATCTGGAAAAGCTTCTTCTCAATGTATCTCTGGGTTTCTGTGACAGACTTTAGACGATGGTCTTTAGACTGAATACGAGACTTAGGATAAGTAGGGTCTGAGAGTGTCTTGGCTTTAGACCAGTCAGTAAAGATGTAGAGGTTAGTACCAATGTCATCAGTGATAAGTGCTGGGTCAAGCCATTTGTAAATAGACATCTGCATCATGTATTGATTATCGCTGGAACCAGTGATGTATCCATAGACGCTGGATGATTTAATGTCACACACACGACCTTCTGAGACTATGTCATATTTCCCGGAGACAGTCCATCCGTTGATTTCTTTGGTTAAACGTGTCTCGAATGATGTAGCATCAAAGATGGCCTCTGCATTTTCTGCTGTAAGCCCTAGCGCTACCATCGCTGTGATGGCTTTATCTCTGTCCTTCCATGCCTGTTCAACACTATCATGTAGAGCTGATCCCATGGATACTGCAATAAGATTGTCACAATCCATGATCTTTAAGCAGTCCATGTTCTGACGTGCTAAGATGATCTGACGGATAGGTTTGAGGAGTGTGGTAGTGGATATGACACGAGGATCGTCGTTGTAGTCATAATTGTCGATGGCGATCCAGACAGCTAGGGGTAGAGGGATGTTCATATTGTTGGTGATAATGCGGTCATTCGCCATGGTAAGGTTCTCGCTTTACTAAGAGTTTAAATGGTAACATAAATAAATAGAGCCAGAATATCACTGAGTATCCCATGTACCATGCAGCGGCTAGGAATGCTATGTCTGTAATCCAGCCATAGAAACCAAACCAACTAGGTTTAGCCCAAGACTCCTTGATAGGTGTAGAAGTCACCACGGAAAGGAAAGCTCCAAGTAAACCAAGTACTACTAAAGGTAAGATGAGATACATCACTACCCAAGATGGTGCAAAGAGTAAAGCAACTGTTAATATGATGTCAAGTGCTAGTACTCCTAAGAAATGTCGTGTGTTCATGTATTGTCCTTTTCGTATAATCCAAGTTGTTGAGCCATGGCTGGTTCAATATAGCAGATAGACTCTGTGCACTGAGCTAAGAACTCAGGATCAATCATTCGTGCTGCTGCCTCGTGTGTGATGACCCACATACGTCCTGTAGGCCCTGTGTCTTTAATGGACTCAAGGAAAGTAAATCCTTTAGCCATTTCAGCTTTACATGCATCACACGGTTCTGCTGATGTGTAGACTTTAGACGAATCAAATGAGTCTTTCAGACGCTTGTCTAGTAATATCTGCTTTGGTTCCTTGCAATAAATGCAACAGTCCATAGCTACGTAACTTTTACTCATATTTGTCCTTTGGTTTTAAGATGAAGTCTCTATAGGATTCGAGTGTGTCTAGTTCAATATATTGACGTAGGTACTGATCGTAGACTATAAAGACACTAGGATTGAAACCAGGTATCTGGTGAGTATGCTGAATGACTGAGAAGTATACTTCATCAATCTCTTCGTGGGTAGACGTAGGACTAAGTTCATATTTATATGAATACTGTCCTCGAGCTGGGTGATCTGCTATACGTATAGAACCTAGACGAGTATCACGGAACTTGATATACATAGATCCTGTAGCAGCTGTGTACCATGGAATAGATCCACAGTCTTGAAGTGCTTTAAGAAGTAAGTTATAAATCTGGATGCACTGCATACTAAAGTCCTTTCAGTATTTCAGTGATGTCCTCAAGTGAGGCGTGGTTAGGTATGGTTTTCATAGAGTTCCAAGAGTATCCTACGTCAAGTTCTGCTCCAAGCTTCACATCGTCTGACATGATGGATGGGTGATCTTGCCAAGACATTTCCTCTACTACTACTGTGTTGAGCCAATGAGTGATCTCAGGAGAGTTTTTCCATATGAAGTAGATGGCATCATGAATTTGATTTACAAGGAATATATCTAGTCTATATGGAGATTCTTCGATACGTCTCTGTATTGCTATGGCTGCTCTGTTCGAGAGCATACCCCAAGACTGAGTGATAGCGTTTCCTGCTGAACGTGCTTCGGACTCTGCTTCACGAGGTGTCTTGGATGTACCCATGATACACTGGCTAAGGAGAGGTGTGCGAAGGCGTAAGCCGAAAGCACACTCGACGTAGCCATGCTTGGAGGCAAACTGAGTATTCAATGCTGCAAATGTAGCAAGTCCTCCGTAGAGTTTGTGGTATCCAATCTCAACAGCTTTAGCTACTGGGATAGGGAGACCAATGTTCTTGTGGAGTGTAGACCAAGTGCCTCCATATTGGAGTGCAAATGATGGGGCTTTGGCTTCTTGACGTATGGCTTCCTGCTCCTTCTTGAACTTCAGAGATCCTTCAGTAGTCATATCGTAGGAGCGTACCACTTCTGGATCTATAACTGTGTTCTTGATAGTGATGGGTTCATCTAACTGGGAAAAGAATGCCATGGCTCTAATGCTATGACCATCCATCCCCTGAGTGAACTCCGCTGTCTTCATCTCATCTTTACTAAGGATAGCTCCGATACGGTCCTCAAGAGCGTTGAAGTCTGCTCCACCGAATAACCAACCTGCTGGAGCCACAAAGCAACTCTTGATAGTTTTTCCATAGATAGAATTCGACGGGAGGTTTGCGAGGTTTGGGTTACGTGCTGAGAGTCTACCGGACTGTGTACCCCCGAGGACTTGGTCTCCGTTAAGCCATGTGGTGTCATCTGATCTCCTAAAGTAAAGTGTTTGAAAGTTGGATATGAAATCGTTAAGAATCTTAGAGGACTGTGACAGTTCAATCATGGCTTCTAAGAGTGCTATGTGTTCTGGGTCTGAAGTATGAGCTACTAACTTCCGTAGTGTCTTCTGGCCGGTGGCAGGCTGTTTAGTCTTGGTTCGATCTAAGATAGGAAGCTTCATGAATTCGTACAGTAAGTAAGCTTTCTGGTCTGGTGATGCTACGTTAAACTTCAAGTCCTTGAATGAGTCAATAGATCTGACCTTCTTCTTTAGTTTGGAGTTAGCTTCACGCATAGCATGAGCTTGGAGTTGAAACTCAACACGCTTGATAATAGGACTGGCTAGTAGAATACGCATGTTAATATCACGTACTGCTTCTAGTTTGAGTTGAGCTTCGAGTGTTTTAGTTAAGTCAAGGGGAAGACCCATAAGCATCATCTCAAGGAGAGGTTTAATACTAGGCTGCAGGATTTCTGTGTATACAGCCATCTGATTATCCGCTATGACTATTGGCTCGTACTTTTCTTTGACAAACCAAGTGGCTAAACAGTCAACAAGGTTATATGTGAGCAGTTCATCTAATGGTACAGTTGTGACATCATGAAGATCTTCTACTGCGTAGTTCCCTGTGAATTCAAATGAGTTTGGTTTAAGACCAAGTTTCACTTCTGCGGTAGAGTTCAGGGCTAGATACGTATAAAGCATGGTGTCTTGTACGTTAGTAAAGACATCAAGTCCTTCCCTCATTCCCTCGTAGTCTGTATCGTGTGTCATGAATAGATGATAGATGAGAAACTTCACGTCGAAGAGCGCGTTATGAAACCAAAGTTTGCCAGTGTACGTAGTAAAAAATCCATAAAGCATATCTAATAAATCAGTGTCGACTTTAAACGCAATTCCATTATGTTTATCCCATGCAAATGCAATAGTATAAATTTCAGATGAATTAAATCTCAGACCTGTAGTTTCAATATCGCAAGTAAGTTCTGTGTATGAATATAATGACATTAACGCTACTGCAATTTCATTTTCTATAATAGGATACTTGGCTTCATGAATGATATCCAGTCCTGCATCTATGTGTGATCCGGATATATGATTCATGAGAGTATCAAGTGACATGGTAAGTTTAAACTGTAGGTCAGGGTTGTAGAACATGGCTCCGTAGTGCACTGAGAGGATACATGATAGATGCTCAAAGCCTTTGATGATACAGGGAAGAATGTAACCATAGTGAGGTTCTACTTTCTTGACTCCTGTGAGATATTTGAAGTAGCCACTGTCTGCGACCACAAGGGTAGTGATACGTAATGAATCAATGGCAGGTAATAGCGATGAAGTGAGATACTCCTTCGCAACTGAAGCAGATACTTTACCAGATGGGTCATACTTCAACGAGAAGGCACAGATATCATCCAAGGGTATATTTTTACTGATAGGATTGATATAGTGCTTCAGAAGCTCCGTATGCATCATAGATGAATCTTTGATAAGTACTGCTGTGGTTAATGTGTCTGAGGATGAACCAAATAAGATATGTCGCATGAGGTCTCCTCTGTGTTATTTTAATGTAAAACCGTTGATGTTATACTGATCCCAGTGTCATCATTAAGATAGCTTGTTCACCGTCTGCTAGATTACTAGCTTTCATTGTAAATGTATCACCACTGACATGAACTATTCCAT
>Ga0316626_10000294_pt1 | contig 18594 bp, 15 predicted proteins | sample OWC_Aug_T1_C1_D5_FD_207656 | JGI IMG/M metagenome (GOLD analysis project Ga0316626, IMG submission 207656) | Wetland soil microbial communities from Old Woman Creek delta, Ohio, United States - OWC_Aug_T1_C1_D5_A | ecosystem: Environmental > Terrestrial > Soil > Wetlands | place: USA: Ohio...
TAGTAAACCTGTTTTAATATTTCCATTTTTTAGGCATCAGCCCCCCGGCACCGGGGGGCTGACTTTTGAGCCTTCCTTTTTAGTGACCTGTGGACATTCCTTCCTCATGCTCCTTTGCTGCGCCCCTCGGAATACGGACGCTCTCAACAAAGTCCTGCAGTTCCTGAGAAGGAGGAGCAGTCATCCTTGACACAACATAGATCACGATGAACCCGAGAGGAATGCCGAAAAGACCCGAAGAAATGGTCTTGATGCCCCAGATGTCAAGGCCATAGAAACGGCTGCCGACCATATAGGTGACACACGTTAAAAAGCCAATCCACATTCCGGCGAGCGCTCCTGCCTTGTTCGCCCTCTTGTCCCAGACTCCCATAACGAGCGCAGGGAAGAACGAAGCTGCAGCAATAGAGAACGCCCATGCAACAAGCTCAACAATGATCGTCAGCTTGAAGGTTGCGACATATGCAGAGATGACCGCAACGACAACGAGCAGGGTCCTGGAGACAGCCAATCTCAGATTGATGGATGCCTTGGGGTTGATCATCTTGTAATACAGGTCATGCGAAAGTGCATTCGAGATGGTCAGAAGCAGGCCGTCTGCAGTCGAAAGAGCTGCTGCAAGACCGCCGGCTGCGACTAGGCCGGAGATGGTGTAGGGAAGTCCTGCGATCTCGGGCATTGCAAGCACAATCGCGTCTGCGCCGATCGTCAGTTCATAGAACTGAAGGATGCCGTCGCCATTTATATCCTTGAACGACACCAGCCCTACCTTGCCCCAGTTTGCCATCCACTGAGGCAGCTGGGCAATGGGCAGGCCGATGACATTGCTCAGGACCTCGTTCCTTGCAAAGGCAGCAACAGACGGGGCCGTAAAGTAGAGCAGGAATATGAAGAAGAGAGACCAGCCTACTGATTTACGCGCATCCTGAACCGACGGGGTCGTGTAGTACCTCATCAGGATATGCGGCAGTCCTGCTGTTCCGACCATGAGGCAGAAGGTAAGCGCCAGCATGTTCTTCATGTCAAGCCGTGCAAAGGGCTGAAGATACGGCTTAATCTCTTTAGCCTGGGTATCTGCCTTCTTCTTCGCTGCTTCCCATTTCTCTTTTGCGTCTGCAGGATCTTTCGGGAGTCCTGCTATGGCCTTCGTGATCTTCTCCTTGTCTGCTGCAGGAGCATCAGGCGGAAGGGCTGCTAACTTTGCCTGCAGGTCAGCCTTCTTTGCGTCGAGAGTTCCGGGCAGACCTTTTATATCTGCAGCGATCTTGTCGGACTCAGCTTTCCAGAGAGTACGGACATCCTTCTCCTTCTGGTCAGCATTGATCACCTTCTCCTTGGCATCGATCTTCTGGAGAACCTGTCCATACATGATCTCAGGGACAGGGAATCCTGTGACCTTCTGCGACATGGTTACCGGCGGGACCAGGTAGGCGATGATAAGGATGATGTACTGGGCGACCTGCGTCCAGGTGACCGCCTTCATGCCGCCGAGCATGGAGCATACGAGAATACCGGCCAGACCGACGAATACACCAACCTGGAAGTCAAGTGAAAGGAACCGGGACATGATGATACCGACGCCCGTGACCTGCGCGATCAGATAGGTGAAAGAGGCGGTAATGGCCGCAAGGATGCCGATCGTACGTGCAGCATGGCCGCCGTACCGGGCACCAAGAAAGTCAGGGATCGTGTACTGGCCGAACTTCCTGAGGTACGGGCCGAGGAATACGGCAAGCAGAACATAACCGCCGGTCCAGCCCATGATATAGGCAAGGCCGTCATACCCGAGGCCGAAGATCGTGCCTGCCATGCCGATGAAGGACGCTGCAGACATCCAGTCAGAGCCGGTCGCCATGCCGTTGAAGATCGGCGGCACAGAACGCCCTGCAACATAATACTCCGATATCTTTGCGGTCCTTGACGATATGCCGATGAAGGCATACAGAGCGATGGTCAGACCCATGAAGGTGTAACCGATCATCTTGTTCGACAGACCCATCTGCTCAGCTATTGCCAGGCCGATGACGAAGATGATGAACCCGCCGGTATAAATCGCATAAATCTTGGCTAAGTTGTCGAGAAACGATTTGCCTCCTACCATCTTATTCTTCCTCCTCTTCTACACCGTAGTCTTTGTCTGCCTTGTTCATCTTGTTTGAGTAGTTGAAGATGAGGATAACGAAGACGATCAGCGAGCCCTGAGCACCCATGTAATAGCCAAACGGGAAACCGAAAATAACAATCTTGTCCAGTTCAGGTGCAAAGAAGATCGCTACGTACGTCACCACGAACCATATGATCATGGTTATGGTCGTCAGCTTGACGTTGTAGCTCCAGTAATCCTTAAGCTTCTGTTTGTCTAATCCTGCTAATTCCTTTGCCATTGTTCCTCCTTTGTTATTTCTTTCCTTATCACTCCCCTAAGCAATACAATGCGACCCTCCCCTGGCATCACCTCCTTTGAATAATAAGCTCTATGGTTTTCCGATCCTCAGCAGGTCTTTGAGCGTCCTTACGCCGTGCTTCCTGAGCATCACAATAAAACGCTGGAATATCTGGGCCGTGATATAGGCGTCAATGAGAGCGTTATGCGCTCCCTGAACCGGCACCTGATATTTCCTCGCAAGGGAGAAGAGGTCCTTGCTCTCCATCCTGCCCGTATAGCTGCTGCTGAATCCGTTCCCCTGATCGGTCATCCAGTCATGGATCGCGCAGGTGTCAACTGCAGGGTTCTTCAGCTGACCGAAGCCCGCTCTTTTTATCTCTTTCGATAAAAACTTCAGATCGAGGGAGATAAAGTGCCCAACAATGACCGCACCCTCGCAGAACCGCAGAAACCCCTCCAAAATACTCTCTATGCCCGGTCTCATCGCCGTTTCCGACGGAGTGATCTCATGGACGACGATGCTCTTTGACGTAAGCTCGGTCCTCGGCCGTACCACTTCATAAAAGGTGCTGTTCAACTCGATCCTGCTGCCGGTCATTTTGAGCGCGCCGATGGACACGATCGAATCAGCCCTGTACTCCAGACCGGTAAGCTCGGTATCCATGACTACATAGGATGCACCGTCTAAGGGCAGCGACAGATCTATCTTAGATCTATACGAGACGTCCTCTGAAGGTTTTCTGAACAATGCGAGCATCAGCCTGCCACCATCCCTGCCCGGTACATCTCTGTTATGGCATCCTGTAATCTCAGAATAAGCTGAAACGACTCTTTCAGCGATTTCTTCTCGAGATTTGAAAGCTTTGCCGGATTGATGAAGTTGTCGAGAGGCTCCTTTTTTTCCATCTGGTCGAGCTGGTGATGGATCCTGAGCAGGGTTATGAACTCAAATGCCTGCTCTATCTCCTCGCCGAGCTCACTGACAATCGGATGCGTCTCTTTCATTGCAAAAAGCCGCTCAAGACTGGATGTCTCATGGACACCGGACTCGAGAGCAAAAAAGCGGATGATATCGACGAGCGGACCAATGCCGCGTATCTTGAGATTCAATTCGTCCTTGTGCTCTCCGCCCTTTTCAACCACAAAGGACTTAAAAAAACCCAGGGGAGGACGGTTTTTTATGATCACTGACGCGAGCATGGCCAGGAAGAGGTTCTGGCCCTTCAGATTGCGGATGAGATACTCCCGCAATTCTCCCGCAAGACCGGTGGTTCCATGCAGCCCCCTGAAATCGAACAGAATGAGAGACTTGAGCAGGGCCTCGGGATTCGGCATCGTGATCCAGTGAAGAAAATATCTTTTCCAGACGCTGAGGGGTTGGCGCCACTGGGGATTCGATGCCATGAAATTAGCTTCGCAAGGGGGAAAACCGCATTTCACCAGCCCATCCCGGACAAAGACCGCAAATGCTTCAAAGTATTTTTCAGCAGCCTCTCCCTGTTCAGGCGTTTCCGGGTCTGCATAAATAATAGCGTTGTCCTGGTCTGTCTTGAAGGTCTGCTCTTTCCGGCCTTCACTGCCATAAGCGATCCAGCAGTAAGGCAGAGGCGGCGCGCCGAACTTCTTTTCCGCTATTTCGATGACCTTTCTTACGAGCCTGTCATTCAGTTCGCTGATGATCTTGGTGATATTGCTCGCCTTTGCGCCTTCTTTCAGCAGCAGTCCTATAATCCTGTTCAGTTTATCCGACAGCGGCGCAAGGCCGTCAAGCGAATGCTGATTTTCGATATCTTTCGCAAACGAAAGGGGTGACGTACCCTGAAGAAGCATAAGGTCGTGGTTTGTGATAACACCCCTGAGAATGCCGTCCCTCACCACAAGCACATGGTGGATGTTGTGCTTAATCATTTTGAGTACCGCCTCAAAGCAGTAGTCGTTTGCATCGACCCTGATCAGGGGCAGGCTCATGATGTTCTTCACCTGATCAGAGACGCTCCTGCCCTTAGCGACAACTTTTTCCCGAAGGTCCCGGTCTGTGACGATGCCCGCCGGAAAATTGTTCATGTCATAGACCACAAGGGAACTCACCTTGTGGTGAGCCATGACGTGAGCAGACTCCTGTATGGTGGCGTCCTCGTGGACCGCAACCAGTTCCTTAATGGCAATGTCAGCTACCCGCGATGTAAATAAAATCCGGTCGCTTCCGCCGATAAGCATGCTCTTGTTATGCATCTCGCAGTATGTCCTGTCGATGTATTTTGTGAGATGCGACTTGAGAAAATATTCGGTAAAGACCGGATAGGTATTCAAGAGCCGAATTGCGTGTTCTTTATCCAGAAGATAGCAGATGGTGTCATCCACAGCCATGATGTTTGCCCTGACCTTGTCTTTGCCGATAAGGGAGAGAAAACCAAAGGTGTCACCCTCCCCCCTGTAGTCGATGACGATTTCCTCACCGGATTCCGCCTCCATGTAGACCTTTACCCCGCCCTTTTTTATGATCCTCAGGTGCTCGCTGGCAGGGTCATTCTGCTTCATAATGACAAGACCCTTTGGATAAAAGTCCATGGAGACATTTTGGGCAATGGTTTTAAGCGCAGTTCCGTCGAGGAACTGAAAGGGAGGCACAGACCCCAAAAATTCAACGATTTCGTCTATTATCATGTGACCTGAATTACAGCAAGTACTATGCCTATATTACAAAAGTTGAGCAATCTACTTGATTTTAAATTATAATATTAAATTTAGTGGCAGACAAAAAAGAGACTTGAATTGCACTAGTGCTACTAAATGTAATACTTTTCCTTTCGCATTATTTAATAATTTAATATCAGCAAGTTATCTGCTTTTTCTTAATGTACTTTCTGTAACATATGGCACTCAGACAAGTAACACTCACTTGATAATTATTTATTATCAATAAGTTATATTGGTAATGCCTGAAATAACCGTTAATGAAATAAAGATAATCTGCAAAATAGAATTTTAGGCTGAACAGGGGTGAATTGCAGCCATAGGGTAGATACTCTTTAGATATTCACAGAACTCTGCCTACTCCGTGACCCATGCAACTTCTCCTACAACCATGCTAGCGGATAACCGGCGAGTGCAGCTAATCGAAAATACTCTGTTGACCGCAGGTATCAGGGAACGGGCATGTCTGCCCGCTTACTTTCTGGACATTCCCCACCGCTTCCGTTTTTCCCAGAGTGACTTCCGTGTTATGCCCAGCATATCGGCAAGCTGCTGCTCATTAAATCTGCTCTGATAAACGGATATGAACTCCTTGGTATACTCTTCTATGGAGAGGGTCCTGTCCAGAGATTCCGTTACAAAAGAATGTGTTATCTTTATCCCTTCAGGGAGATGGTCAGGCTGAAGCGTATGCCCTTCAGCGATAAGTACCGCCCTCTCAATGATATTTTGCAGCTCTCTCACATTGCCCGGCCAATAATAGCTCACGAGGATTTTTTCTGCAGCATCATCAATCTGACGTGTCTCCTTGCCAATCTCGCCGGCAAATTTTTCGAGGAAGTGGCGTGCCAGGACAGGAATGTCCTCCCTGCGGTCCCTGAGGGACGGAAGCTCAAGTCTGATGACATTGATCCGGTAAAAAAGGTCCTCCCTGAACGCGCCCTCGGCAACCGCCTTGGCAATATCACGGTTTGTAGCTGTGATGAGCCTGATATCCACTTTCTTGCTCTGCACGCCGCCAAGCGGCCTGATCTCATGGTCGTCGATCACGCGCAGAAGTTTTGCCTGAAGGTGCTGGCTGAGGTCTCCGATCTCATCAAGGAAGATCGTCCCGCCGTCAGCTTCCTCAAAGAGACCGCGTTTATTGGCCACAGCGCCGGTAAATGCGCCTTTGATATAACCGAAAAGTTCGGATTCGAGCAGGTTGTCGGGAATGGCACTGCAGTTGATCGGGATAAACGCCTTGTCCTTTCTGGAACTGCTGTAATGGATCGCCCTGGCGAACAACTCTTTGCCGGTTCCCGTCTCTCCCAGCAGGAGAATATTGCTTTTTGAGTCTGCGATCTTTTTCACCTCCGCAATCAATGAGGTGACGGCCCTGCTCTGCCCCACGATATGTCCGAAGTCATACCGTTCCTCGATCTGCTTCTTAAGGATGGTATTTTCCGCCTTGAGTGACCGCTCGCGCAAAGCATTCCTCGCGATCCGTTTGATCTCTTCGTGGATGATAGGCTTGATGATATAATCGTATGCGCCCCCCCGGAGCGCCTCGACCGCGGTCTCAAGGGATGCGAATGCGGTCATCACAATAATCAGCTGTTCAGGGTTCTGTTCCCTGCAGCGCTTGAGCAGTTCAATGCCGTCCATGCCGGGCAGGATGATATCCGTAATGATGAGATCAAAGGACTGCCCTTCGATCGTGGTGAGGGCCGCCTCGGCGCTCCTCGCGACCTCGACCTCATACCCCTCGCGGCCAAAGACCCGTTTAAGGGACTCGCGAAGCGTGTCCTCATCTTCTATGATCAGAAGCCGCTCAGCCATAAATACTCATGTCAAAAATCCCTCCCAACCTCCCTTTGTCAAAGGGAGGATTATCACCCCTCTTTGGCAAAGAGGGAACAGGGGAGATTTTATGTGTAAAAAATATCATCTGAAAATTTATAACAAAATTCCGTTATTCGACCAGCAAACCAAGTTTTTTTGCAAGAAGCTTGGTTGTTGTTGCCTGGATAAGGATCGTCATCATGATCGCAATAAAGGTCACGGAAGCGATCATCTCAGCCCCGGGCGCCTTCATGCCCACAAGGAGTCCCGCGAGTGCCGCAGGGATGACGCCTGTTTCGCGGGTCCAGCACATAAAGAGCATTTCGTTGACAGACCATTTTGCCCGTCTGTCAGGGAGGGCGCAGAGAAAGACCGTGACCGGGCGCGCGATAAGCATGAAGACCGCAATGACTATGGCTCCTCCTGCAATATACTGGTTCATAAGGCTGAAATTCACCTGAGTCCCCAGAAGGATGAAGATGAACATGCGCATAATGAATGACGTTGTCAGTATGTATTCCTCGAGCTTTTCGTCTTCTCCCTTTTCGACCTTGAACCCAAACGATTCTTTGTTCCCTAAGACAATGCCGAAAACGAAGACTGCCATAAACCCGCTTGCATGAAGCCCGTCTGCCCCAAGATAGGCGCCGATCACCGCCATCAGGGTGACAACAGGGGCGTATTCAGAAAGAAAGGCATATTTCTCGTGAGCTATGAGCATTGCAGCCAGATAGCCGAGGATCCCCCCTGCAAGAATGCCGAGCACCGACTGTTTTCCGAGATCCATCAGGGATTTCTGCACCGAGAATTCCGAAGCGCCCATGGCCACGGCAAGGACCGCAAACGTGATGATGGCACCCATGGCATCGTTGAACGCAGATTCGGACATGACTGTCTGGGAGACCCTGTCCCTGATCCTGACCTGCTTAAAGATCGGGACGAGTGTTGCAGGATCTGTAGAAGCAATGGTCGCCCCGAGCAGAAGCGCAACGATAAACGGCACTTCGAACACATAAAAGGCAGCTGCAGCAGTTATGCCTGCCGTAATAAGTACGCCGACCGTGGCAATAACCACGATGGTGATCCAGACTTCTTTCAGGACTTTGAACCTGAGCGACGCTCCTCCGTCGAACAGAATATAGCAGGACCCGAAGATGAGAATAATCTGGTTCAGGACCGATTCAGCCGTGATATTAATGACGCCGGACAGTTCAGGACCCAGTACAATGCCTGCCAGCAGGAATATCACAATGTCGGGCACCTTTATCTTCTGGGCCAGAAAGGCGCAGAAAGCTCCCGCGGCAAGGATTATCCCGCACGCAAGCAGCGTATGTTTCGCGATCTCAATCGTTGCTGAAGCCTCCATCGTTACCCTCCCAGCCTGTTTATTCAGCACGATCAGCCACTCAGTCGCATAGCGAAGACAGTCCCCGTACCCTTTCCCGGACGTGGAGCCAACCGTGCAGTTTTGCACCTGATTATACCACAGCAAATGTCCGGAAGATGAGCAGTGTTATTACGGAGGGAATCTTCGAAGGGCCGGAAATACGGAATCCGCCTACATGGTCAGCACCGAGCCGTATTGGTTCCTGATCGCATCCTGCGCAAGCGAAACGATCCTGAACGATTCGAGAAGCGTCTTCCGCTCTATCAAGCCGAGTCCGTCCGGATTGATGAAATTGTCCGGCGGCTTTCCATTCTGCAGCTGTTCGAACTGGTGTCTGAGCCTTACTGACATGAGAAACTCGAATGCCTGTCCAAGGTCATGGCTTAAACCGCTTATCGCTCCTCCCCGCTCTTTCAGTTCGCGCAGGCGGTCAAGCGTGGATGTGGCATATACGCCCAGTTCGAGTGCAGAAAAACGCGCTGCGTCAACGATCGGACTGAGAGCGCTGATTTTGATATTGAACGTGTCCCTGTGTTCGCCATCCTTTTCCAGCCTGAACCTTTTCAGAAAATTGACCGGAGGCCTGTTTTTCAGGATAACCCCTGCCATGTGGGCAAAGAAGATGTTCTGGCTCTTCAGTCTCTGCCCGAGAAAGGCCCTCAGCGCCTCAGCAATCATGCTGTTGCCGTGTATGGGCCTGAAGTCGAAAAAGATCAAAGAATTCAGTATCGCATCAGGGGTCGGCGTGGTGATCCATTCAGAAAAATATTTTTTCCATACACTGAGCGGCTGGCACCATGACGGGTTGCTTGCCATGTAGTCTGCTGAACATTTCGGGAAGCCGCACTTTGCCAGCGAATCGCTCATCTGCCGGGCGAATGACGAAAAATAGTCCTTCACTTCACTCCCCGATGCATCAGGCGGATCCTGGTAGATGATGGCATTGTCCTGATCTGTCCTGAACGTCTGCTCTTTTCTGCCTTCGCTGCCGAAGACGATCCAGCAATAACTCGCCGGTGGAGGCCCCATTTTTTTTTCGATCAATTCAAGCATCCTCCTGAGGAGGCGATCATTCACCTCCGTGATGATCCTGGTGATATTGCCTGAGCGTGCCCCCTCCCGCACCAGTATCTCAATGATCTTATTGATTTTTCGGGCAACGGGAACAAGGCTGTCTATGGATGTCTGATTTTCGATTTCGCGTGCTATGGAGATGGGCGACGTTCCCTGAAAGATCATGAGATCGTGATTGGTTATCATGCCCTTCAGCTCTCCCTTGTCGATGACAAGCAGATGGTGGATATTGTACCGGATCATCTTCAGGAGGGCCTCGAAGCAATAATCCCGTGACTCGGACTTGATCAGGGTCACGTTCATGATATGCCCGACGCTGTCCGAAATATCCCTGCCCCGGGCAACCACCTTGTCCCTGAGGTCCTTGTCCGTAATAATGCCTGCGGGGAATCGGTCGTTATCGAGCAGCACCAGTGAGCTGATATTGTGTTTCGACATCAACCGGGCAGCGTCCAGTATGGAGATATCCTGCGGAGCGGTTATGACCTTCATGGCTGAGAGGTCGCCGATGGTGGTTGTAAAGAGCAGCTTATCGCCGCCTCCGTAGAGCAGGGTCCGGTCATGGATCTCCCGGTAGGTAAGGTCAGCAAGTTTCTTCAAAAAAGAACGCAGGAAATACTCGGCAAAGGCCGGTCTTGCCTTCAAGAGTTCGAGGATGCGGTTCTTCTGTATCAGGTAACAGGTAGCGTCCTCTACGGCAACCACGGTATTCCGCGAAACATCACCACCGATCATGGAGAGGAATCCGAAGAAATCACCGCCGCTCCGGTAGTCGAGCACAACCTCCTCTCCCTCGTGTGTCTTCACGAAAACCTTGACACGGCCGCTCCTGACGATGCCGAAATATTCGGGAGAAGGTTCGTCCTGATATGAGATGACGTGCCCCTTCGGGAAGAAATCCATCATGATTCCGGATGTGACGTTTATGAGTGCTTCCTCATCGAGAGAGCTGAACGGGGGGATGCCTTTCAGGAAAGCGATCGCATCATGAATGACAGCGCTGCTGCCGGCGCCAGGGTCACCGGTGCTCCCATCGCTGATTGTGGTCATTGCCTCTTCATCATCGTTCCAGGGCTTTCTTGACCATGCGCTTCAGCTCGTCATGCATGATGGGCTTCACAATAAAGTCGCAAGCTCCCACCCGCAACGCTTCCACTGCGGTCTGGAGCGACGCATAGGCCGTCATGATGATCACTTTCTGGTCGGGATTCTGCTCTTTGTATCTGGCAATCAGCTCAATACCGCTTATACCGGGGAGGATGACATCCGTAAGGATAAGATCGTAGGTAGTGTTTTCTAGAAGACGGAACGCGGTTTCTGCGCTGTCAGCTATATCGGCTTCGTACCCCTCCCGCCTGAACACCCGCTGCAGGGACTCGCAGAGTGTATCCTCGTCCTCCACGATAAGAATTCTTTCTGGCATTTTCGTCATGATGCCTCGCAACTCCTCGGGTGCCAGCCTTAGTTTATCGGAAGACTGATGGTAAAGACCGTTCCCATTCCTCTTTCACTCCTGGCAGTGATTGTCCCGTTGTGTTCCTTAATTATACCATAGCAGATGCTCAGGCCGAGCCCTGTTCCCTTGCCCAGTGGCTTTGTGGTGAAAAACGGATCAAAGATTTTATCGATTATGGCCCCGTCGATCCCCGGCCCGGTATCCTGGAACCCGATCTCGACAATGCCGGCCTTCTTCTTCATCGATATGTCGATCCTCCCCCCCTGCGGCATGACGTCAAGTGCATTGAGCATCAGGTTCAGGAATACCTGCTGAATCTGATCAGGATTCACCCTGATGGGAGGCACATCGTCTATCTCGGTCTTCAGGTCGATATCCTTGAACCGCTTATCAAACCTGACAAGACTGATCGTCCGTTCCAGGATTTCATGGAGATTGCTCGGTACCTTCTCCCTTGTCGAAAGGCGCGCGAAATCACCGAGACTCCTTACGATGCGCGCTATCCTCTCGATGTGACTGTTGATGGTGGAGAGAGAATCGCCGAAAAATGTCTTCTCGCTGCAGGACTCAATGGGAATGGAGCGCAGCTCCTGCACCAGGGAGGAGATCGATGCGAGGGGATTGCCGATCTCATGGGATATGCCGGCAGTAAGCTTGCCGATACTGGCAAGCTTCAGCGCCTGAACAAGCTGCTCTTCCATCTTCTTCTTTTCGGTAATGTCTTCAAAGATGACGACGAAGCCGCCTGATGGGTCGGTAAAAGGGCTTATGTTGATCTTGAAAAACTGCTGGGAGGGGGTTCTGAGCGTCACCTCCCTCTGCTCGTTTTTTTCGAACGTATCGGCGCTGATCCAGGGCAGCAGGGAAAATATCGTCCGGTTCTGCGCAGCGATCTTCCTGATGCCTGTGATCGATTCCATCTCCTTGTTCCAGTACGTGACGTTCATCGACGCATCGACCGTGACGATCCCGGCAGGCGCGCTCTCAATGATGTTTTCGCTGAACTCCTTCAGGTATGCCAGACTCCTGTTCGCCTCCTCAAGTTCCTGCCGGGAGAGCCTGAGCGTGTCGGTCATCTGCTTGATGGAGTGAGACAGGTCGCCTCTTTCCTTTTCCGTGATAAGGAGCTTATCTTCGAGGATGATCGTCGCAATGGCAGAGCCGAGAGACCCGGAGAGAATGCGCAACGCCTCGTCCCTCAGCCTGCTGAGGGCAAGTGGCGTAAGATAGTCCCGTGAAACCTGGTTCTTTAAAAGAAACCCTTCAACGATCTCCCGTGATTCTCTTTTGCCGAGGTACTGCTCAAGGACGGCCTCGATCTCCTGAAGGGTGTAATCGGCACGGCCGGGCAGCGTCTGCGGAGAATACGAATCGACAAACACCAGAGACTGCTTTTCTTCTTCACTGTCCTGTTTCACAAGAATAGAGAGTCCCACGTAGAAAAAGAGATTAAAGAAAAGCCCCCAAAAAAGGGAATGGCTCCAGCGGTCAAGACCCCTGAGACCGAAGAGCGCGTGGGGGTCAAGGTAAGCGGAATTGATCAGCGTCGAGAAGAACCCCTGCTCCTCAAGGATCCCGGCCTTGAGCAGTGCAGGGACAAGGAGCGTGTAAAACCAGATGATAAAGCCCGCTGTTATTCCGGCGAGGGCCCCTGCCCTGTTGCCACGCTTCCAGTAGAGGCCCAGGATAATGGAAGGAGCAAATATCGTCATTGCCTCAAAGGACTTCAGACCGATATCCACAAGGGAATAGAATTCTCCGATGGAAACGGCAAAAATATACCCAAGGAAAACAGAACCGAGGATGACGACCCGCTTCAGGTTCAGTATGACCGCGGGGAAGCCTTTCATCTCGTGGAAGCGATATATCGTCGGCATGACCAGGTTGTTCATAACCATGGTGCTGAGCGCCACAGACTCGACAATAATCATGCCGGTGGCAGCAGCAAATCCTCCGAGAAATGTCAGGAGCGCGATCAAGGACTTGCCCTGGCCCAGAGGAATCGTAAGCATGAACATATCAGCGTCAGCCTGCCGTCCGCCAAGCAGCAATCCCCCGAATGCGACAGGCATCACAAAGATGTTGATGAGGAGGAGATACAACGGGAAGAGCCACATGGCCTTTGAGACATGCGCTATGTCCGAGTTTTCCACAACAGCTACATGAAACTGGCGGGGCAGGAACATGATGGCCATCATCGACAGAAACAGGAGAGAAGCCCATTCCGTGTAACTCACCTGCGTACCGCCGCCGACATACAGAAGGTCCCCGAAATCCGAAGCCTTGATTTTTTCGAATATATCGCCAAATCCATCGAAGAGAAAATACGTTACATAAATCCCGACAAGCAGAAAGGCGACAAGTTTGATCAAAGACTCAAAGGCGATAGCAAAGATGAGGCCCTCATGTCGTTCCGAGGCGTCGAGTCTCCGAGCGCCGAAGATAATCGAAAACACCCCCAGAATGAAGGTGATATACCATCCTGCCGCAGCCATACCTTCTGTCTGTCCTGCAAGGACGGTCAGCGTACGGATGATGGCCTTGATCTGGAGACCGAGATAGGGAGTAATGCCGACAACGGCTACGAGCGCCACCAAAGCAGAGAGAAAAAGTGAATTGCCGTAACGGGCGCCGATAAAATCCGAGATGGTCGTTATCCTGTTTTTTTTCGCAATGCCGATGATCTTCTTCAGGATAACAGCCCAGAGCGCTGCCATCAGGGTCGGGCCGAGATAGATGGTCAGAAATGAAAATCCCGATGATGCAGCTCTGCCTACGCTTCCATAAAAGGTCCAGGAAGTGCAATATACGGCCAGGGAAAGGGAATAGACATAGGGGTTCGAGACGATGCTCTTCCCCCTCCGTTCACGGCGCTCGGCAAAATATGCAATGACGAAAAGAATACTGAGATACCCGAGAATAAGAAGAAATATTTCCCAGCCTTTATACATCGTTGTTTTTTCCCGTCTTTTCATTGATCGTCACGACAGCACAGACGACGAGAATGAAAAGTCCCCAGACGCCGAGGAAATAATACGGAAGGACCATATTGAAGATATCCAGGAAGGGCCAGTTAAAAAGGAGAGTTCCGAGAAAGAAAAGGAATACCCAGAATTCCTTGTTATTCATACTCAGAATGTATCACGACTCCTGACCCAATAGCAATGCTCCCGGCCGGCAGAGCGATTTTCTGCCCTTCACCTTATGCCGGACTCAGTATGCGCTCCGTGCAGTTGTCCAGTGCGGGAAGATATCGCGCGATCACCCCTTGCCCCGCTGTTTGGCAAGGAAATCCGCCAGCGGGTCGACATCTGATTCCGCGAGATCTTTGAGCCAGACAGTCACGTATTTCCGATCATTGTCTTCCTGAAGGGTGAGGACGAGCCTTTTCTGATCAGGTCGGGAAACGGCCACAAGATTCCGATAACGGACTAACTGCGGCGTGCGGGACTGACGCAGTTCCATGAAGTCTTTATATACAGAAATCTGAGGGCGCCTGCTTTTCACCAGCGTCATGATAAACATGCCCATGCCGAATACCACGACAAAACCAAGAAGTCCCGAAGGCTTTTCTCCGCGCGAAATAGCCTGCCCCAATAAAACTCCGCCAGCAAGAGCCAGCACACCGTACATGACAAGATGGAAATACACAAACGATTTCCTCGTATAGAGCTTTGCTCCTACCATGCGTTTCCCCGCACCTGTAACATACAGTCGTGATTAGTTGTACGCTGAGACAGGAGCATCAAGCTGCCGGATCCACGGATACCATTACTTCTGACGTTCGATGGCATCGAGATACTCCTTCATAATGCCCTGGTCCTTTTCGGACATGTCAATAAACTCGATGCCGGTATCATATTTCGTCCCATTCCGGGAAGTAATCTCTTGCTGGTTCGCGATGCGGCCGGTCAGGGTCAGGACGGTATCATCTAGAGAGACCTCCATTTCATGACAGGAATTCAGCAGCAGCTGGGAATCTGTTTCGATCAGCATGCCTGACAGGCTGATTTTTTTGATGCGGTAAGCGCAGGGAAGATCGATCTCAGACCCTTCGGATTCTTTCACCCTAAACCGCATGCCAAGTATTCTTTGCTCAAGAGGGTTACTTTTGCTCTTTTCAATGTAGCCGATGAGGCGGGTTGCATCATCGGTCAGGGTGTTCGTAAACCGCATGCCTGCCCGATAGACCGGAACCACCTCTCCATTCGTGAGCGTCTTGGAATGGCTCAGGACCGACCATACCACTCTGCCCCTCAGAGTAAGGCTGGTATTCTCAAATTTGAGTTTCAGCGAATATTCGCGATCGATCACCAGCCTCTGCGTCGTGGCAATGGCAGCTCCGTCCATGCTGATGTTGAGGACATTGATATCAGAGGAGCAGAGCATCCTGCCGTGGACACTGTCAACCTCATACCGGTTATACTTTCTTTTTTCTGAACCGCCTTTACCCATCGTGTTCCTTCACCTCACTGTAGTATCCCGCAATCGTCTCGTCCGGAGAGGTCGGTCTATGCCGTGAGGACGACCCCCGCATAACCGACAACACTTTCGTAATCACCGCTCACATCCCCGGACGTCATATAACGCACAAGGCGTGCTGATGTTGCTCCGAGAATCTTGGAAGCGATGAGCATGACTGTTGCCGGGAGATAGCCGCACATGGATATCTGCTCTCTCACAACCGTTTCATAAAGACCCCGGGGGTCCATGGACAGCATCTGATCAAGTGCTGTCTTATCTTTTTGGCGTGCAATCCGGTCAGACACATAATGGCTCATGTCCGAGCTCGCAAGGATAGTCACCGGATAATCAATGCCCTGTATCGCCCTGGCAACCCCCTCCGCCAGCCCAACACACTGATCATATGTCGCAGAAAGCATTGCGATCGGAACGATCGCAACGTCCGCAGAAAAGTGGACAATAAAAGGGATCTGCACTTCCAGGGAATGTTCAAACGTATGTGCTTTCGCATCGCGTTCTGCATGCTCCGTATTCTGCAGGATGCGGAGCGCGAGCTTTCTGTCGATCCTGAGTTTCCCGGTCGGGACCTCCCATTCACCCTCGTCCATCAACGCGATGCGGGCACCCAGCCCCGTGTGATTGGGCCCGATCATGACAAAAGTCTTTGGCATGTCGATGGATGAGTAGACAGCGCCGGCAACCGCGCCTGAATAAACAAGTCCCGCATGGGGGACCAGAATGCCTACAGCCCTTTCCCTGCCCTTGCCGGCCTGGAGATACTGGGAAACCTGCTGTTCCAGTCGGGGACCGCTGCCCTGATAGAACTGCCCGGAAACCGCGGGATGTCTCAGCATATGCTAAAAGGTCTCTTCCATTTCCTGATATTCAACATCAGATGAGTCGACAAACCGCGTACAGTAATCGAGGAATGTGAGGGTTATCTTGTCAGTGGGACCATTTCTCTGCTTCGCGACGTCTACGATCACCTTCCCCTTGCTGTCCATCTCGTCCTTGGTGTCGCGATATAAAAAAATGATGACATCGGCATCCTGCTCAATGGCACCTGATTCTCTCAGGTCTGCCAGCGTAGGATTTTTGTTGCCCCCGCGGGTCTCGACGCCCCGGTTCAACTGACTCAGCGCGATGACCGGTACCTGCAGCTCCTTGGCCAGCGCTTTCAGGGAACGAGAGATCTCAGCGATCTCCTGTTCCCGCCGCTCGAATTTGCCCCTTCCCCTCATGAGCTGGAGATAGTCGACAATGACAAGGCTCAGGCCATGCTGCTGTTTGAGGCGCCGTGCCTTTGCCCGCATCTCCAATACCGACAAGCCGGATGAATCATCGATAAAGATGAGTGATTCGGCGAGTTTGCCGGCGGCATTGGTCAGTTTGTTCCAATCGTCACGTTTATTGATAAAACCTTTCCTGACTTTGTTCGAGTCTACTTTTGCTTCCGAACAGAGCATCCTCATCACCAGCTGTTCCTTGGCCATTTCGAGGCTGAAGATGGCAACAGGCTCCTTCATGGCTATGCCGACATGCTGGGAGATATTGAGACAGAACGCAGTTTTGCCCATTCCGGGCCTGCCGCCGATGATTATGAGGTCGCCTTTCTGGAAACCGGTTGTCAGTTCATCAATGTCCTTAAAGCCTGACGGGACGCCCGTTATGGATTCCTTCTTGTCATAGAGGCGCTCTATCGTGACGAAGGTATCGCTGATGAGCTCTTTCATGGTGAAGAACGAGGTTTTTATCTTCTTGTCGGAGAGATCGAAGATCTTTTTCTCGGCATAATCGATAAGCTCATCCGTGTCAAGATCATTGTCATAGACGTTCTTCGCGATGTCCGTAACGGAGTGAAGAAGATTCCTTACCAGCGCCTTCTCCCGGACGATCCTGGAATGATACTTGACATTCGCGGACGTGGGAACAGACGATGCAAGTGAAGACAGGTATTGAACCCCGCCTATCTCTTCAAGTTCATTCCTGCCCTTCAGGTAATTGTTTAAAGTGATCAGGTCTACAGGTTCGTTTCTGGTATAGAGTTCGGTCATGCCCTGATAGATCTTCCGGTGAGTGTCCCGGTAGAAATCATCAGGAGTCAGAAGCTCTACGGCCTCGTGGAGAGCTTCATTGTCGAGCAGAATGGCGCCCAGCACAGACTGTTCTGCTTCGATATTCTGGGGCGGAATCTTATCCCGCTGCGGTTCTGTTTCTTTCATTCAGGGACGACGTGAACGTTTACGGTCGCTGCAACATCCGCATGCAGCCTGACCTGAACTGCATATTCGCCGACTCTCTTTATCGGTTCATCGATCTGTATCTTCTTTTTATCAATGTCAAACCCCTCTGCGACAAGCGCCTGGGCGATATCCATACTGGTAACGCTGCCGAACAGCTTGTCCTCTTCGCCTGCCTTGGCCTTTATGGTAACAGTCAGCGCGGCAAGCTTGTCGGCGGTCGCTCTCGACGCATCCCTTATCTTGGCAGCCTTATCCCCTATGATCTTCTTATGGTGCTCGAATTCCTTTATATTTGCCGTATTTGCCTCGACAGCCAGCTTCTTGGGGATGAGAAAGTTCCGTGCATATCCGTCGGAAACATTCACTACTTCACCCATGCGTCCAAGACTTTTCACGTCGTCTTTGAGAATCACCTTCATGTATCGATCTCCTTGTTCTTTTTTTGTTTTTTAAGATTACCATAAAAAAGATAAAAATATCCCTGTTCCGTTTGACATGAGCATGGTCAATTTGTTTATACTTATCGAAACTAATTTACCAGGAGGGTACCATGAAGAAAATCTTGACAGTTTTTTTATCGGCATTCCTGCTCCTTTCTCTTGCCGGTGTGTCCCAGGCGACAAATGGCGACAACCTCATAGCAATCGGTCCCATTGCCCGCGCTATGGGCGGTGTCGGCATCGCAGCGCCCCAAGATGCGATCAGCGCGGTCTTTGCGAACCCGGCTGCGATGTGCTTCGGCCCCTACTGCCCCGGTTCGGAAATGAATTTTGACGTGACATTTTTCATGCCGACCGCCAAGACCAAGATCACCAATAGCGCCTTCGGCATAAACACCGGCTGGGAAGAGAGCGATGACACCTTTTACGTTATTCCTGCTCTCGGTATTTCTGCCCCGATTACACAGAACCTTCGCTTCGGTTTTGCCGCTTATGGCGTTTCGGGTCTGGGCGTAGACTACAGGGACCAGTTCGATCTCGTTCCGGACAGCTTTCAGTCCGGCAATCAGGATGTGTATACAAAACTCTCGATCCTCAAGGTGGCTCCTAATCTGGCATATATGATA